>Ga0325400_1006630_pt1 | contig 11026 bp, 6 predicted proteins | sample PopdelMetagenome_2_FD_205662 | JGI IMG/M metagenome (GOLD analysis project Ga0325400, IMG submission 205662) | Populus deltoides microbial communities from Bellville, Georgia, United States - Xylem-PdKOR-R1 | ecosystem: Host-associated > Plants > Phyllosphere > Stem > Wood/Secondary xylem...
CGTCCTCCGTCCCGCCGTCGCAGGGGAGCGGTCCGTGGACCCCTGGCTGATCTGGGTTCTCGCGGGGCTCCTCCTCGTCGGGGTGGAGATGGTGCTTCCCGGGGCCTTCTTCCTCTGGATCGGGATGGCCGCGGTGGGGACAGGGCTCGTCGTCGCGGCCCTCGCCCCCTCCTTTCCCGTGGCCGTGGTGGTGTTCGTCCTGCTCCTGAACGCGGGCGTCACCATCGGCCTCCGGAACCGGCGGGCCGCAGTGAGGTCGGACCTGAACACCCCGGAGTCCGGCTTGGTCGGTCGGGTGGGTGTGATGCTCGCGACAGATGGCCCCACCCTCCGGGTACGGATCGGTGACGGGGATTGGGCTGCCGAGGGGGAGGTGATGAAGCTTCCGCCCGGTGCCAGGGTCACAGTCACCGGCGTCACCGGCACTACGCTGCAGGTCCGTGCGGTCGGCTGAGCCTGTTGCGGCCCCCGTAGCTAAAGCTGCCACTTGATACGAGCTATCGCCTCCTCGTCCCGGCTATAGCCGTTCTTTGTTTACGCACCAGCGCCCGTTGGAACGCCGCCGCTCGGATCGACCTCGATGCCACACCCAGCATCGACCCGACGAAGGCATGGATCTTTACGTTATGATTTCGGAATGACTTGCGCGCGCAGGCCTCGCGCAGTCCTCTGACGCCCGCGGACAAGACGGGAGCCGACCTTCATCTGCGCTGCGTCCCGTCACGGGCCGGTACCCGACATTCCGATGGGTACGCGAGCGAACACTTTTTCTTTGCCGGTCCATCCTCGTCGTCCATTCCGCCAACGGGTCCTTAATAGTTGGGCGTCGCCCCACCCCGGGGAACGGCCCGGCCGTCCCGACCGTCGGGACGCCGTTTCGAATGGAGGATCAGCATGACCTATATCGCCCCCCAGAACGCCACCAAGATCGGCGACCGCCGCTTCGGCCACCCGCACGGGCGGATGGAAGCGTCCTTCTCCACCCACCCCATCGCCCCGGTTTCGTCCTACGAGACGCTCGACGTGTCGCTCGATGCCGGGAACGGGACCTACTGGGTCGACATGCGTCCCCCGGGCCGCCCGAGCTTCAGCAAGGCCCTTCTCCGGGACATCCTCTCGGTCCAGACGGCGATCCAGCACCTCTTCGCCGCCGATGAGAGCGAGGCGCAGGACCGGCCGGGCTACTACGTGATGGCCTCGAAGGTGCCGGGCGTGTTCAACCTCGGCGGCGACCTGGTCCACTTCGCGGACCGCATCCGGGCCCGCGACCACCAGGCCCTGCTGCAGTACGGCGAGACCTGCGTGGAGGCGGTCTACAACAACTCCGTCGCCTTCGGCCTTCCGCTGGTCACCATCGCGCTCGTGCAGGGCGACGCGCTGGGCGGCGGGTTCGAATGCGCCCTCGCCTTCGACGTGATCGTGGCGGAGCGCCAGGCGAAGTTCGGCCTGCCCGAGATCCTGTTCAACCTCTTCCCGGGAATGGGGGCCTACAGCTTCCTCAGCCGGCGCGTGGGCCCGGTGCAGGCGGAGCGGATGATCACCAGCGGCCGCATCTACACGGCGGAGGAGCTGCACGCGATGGGTCTCGTCGACGTCCTGGCCGAGGATGGCGAGGGCGAGAGCGCCGTCCGCGCCTACATCGCCAGGAACCAGCGCCGCCGCAACGCCTACCTCGCCATGTACAAGGCCCGCCGCCGGGCCAACCCGGTGAGCCTGCAGGAGCTGCGCGACATCGTCCGCGTCTGGGCCGACGCCGCCATGGAGATCGGCGACCTCGACCTGCGCATGATGAGCCGTCTCGCGGCCGCGCAGGACCGCCGCATGGCCGTGCAGAACGAGGAGGCGCGGGGCGGCTGAGCCGTCCCGGCCAGGAGGAGGCGGCCGTCAGCCGGCCGCGTCGTCCAGGTGATCGGCCAGCGCCTTCCGGGTGCGGTCGATCTCCGCCGAGAGGCGGGTGACGTTGAGGCGCCCGTGCTGCGGAAGGTCCGCCGCCGGCAGATCCTGGAGCAGGCTGCAGAGCTCGAAGAGCGCCCGGGCCCCCAGGTTCGCCGCGCCGCTCCGGAGCGCGTGGACGGCGTCCCGGTAGGCTTGGATATCCCGCTCGCTGACCGCGACGTCCAGGCTGATCAGACGCTCCTCCGCGTCCTCCAGGAAGTCCCGGGCCAGTTCCGCGAGGAATCCCGGCCCCCCCAGCGCCTCGAGCTGCGCGATGGACAGCGCGTCCAGCGCGGGGCCGAGATGGAGGCCGTGGATCCTCGCTTGGATGGCGGGCTCTCCTCCCCCCGCCGCGGGGGCATCGCCTTCCGCCGACGTCTTGCGGATGGCGGCCGCGATCGTGGCGAGCAGCGTCTCCGGCTCGACCGGCTTCGTGAGGTAGGCATCGACCCCGGCTTCCGTGCAGAGCCGCCGCGTCGTCGGCGTGGCGTCGGCCGTGAGCGCGATGATGGGGACGTGCCGCCCTCCCATGCTGGTGAAACGGTGGAGCTTGATGGCCTCGAGCCCCCCGAGCACGGGCATGTTCACATCCATCAGGACGGCGTCGTAGCGATGGCTGTCCAGGGCATCGAGGGCCTCCTCGCCGTTGGTGACGAGGTGGGGCTCGTGGCCCGCGCGCTTCAGCACGGCGGCGAAGACGCGGCGGTTGACCCCGTTGTCGTCGGCGACGAGGACCGTCAGGGGCCGGAGGGGCGGCGTCTCCGGAGCGTCGGGGGGCGTCGCGGGCGGCGGGGCGTCGACGGCCAGAAGCGCCAGGGCCGCCTCCCACTCGGCCTCGCCGGCCTCTTCCGGCAGCAGCGCCGAGACGCGGTGGCGCAGCTCCGTCGCCGGCAGACCGGGTTCGGCCTCCCGCCCGGCGTTCTGGCACAGGATCAGGGGAAGGGCGCGCGGCCAGGCGGTCTCGCGGAGTTCCGCGGCGACGGAGAGGGCCGGGCCGTCGGGGCCGTCGGAGAGCATCACCACGACGGCGGGGTATTCCGGCGCGCGAAGCATGGCCCGCGCCTTCCCGGGGGTGGCGGCCCGCTCCACGCGGTGCCCCATGCCCAGCAGCATCCGGCCGAGCCGCTCCGCCCGCTCGTCCTGTCCGGCCAGGATCAGGATGTCCCGCGGCGGGGAGGGCGGCCGCTCTCCCTCGCCGCAGGGGAGGTCGACGGTGAACCAGAAGGTGCTGCCGGCTCCGGGGGCGCTCCGGACCCCGATCTCGCCTCCGGCCAGGGAGACAAGCCGGCGACAGATCGCGAGGCCCAGGCCGGTCCCGCCGAAGCGCTGGAAGATGCCCTCGTCGGCCTGCACGAAGCTGTCGAAGATGCGGGTCTGCGCCTCGGGCGCGATGCCGATACCCGTATCGGACACCTCGCAGCGCAGCCGCACCCGTCCCTCGCCGATCGGCTCCGCGTCGAGGGCGATCGCGACGCCGCCGTCCTGCGTGAACTTGATGGCGTTGCCCGCGAGGTTGAGGACGATGTCGGTGAGCTGCTGCGCGCTGCCCAGCACGCTCGCGGGCAGCCGTGTGGTGACGTGGGACACCAGGCTCAGCCGCTTCTCGCGGGCCTGGGTCCCCAGCAGGCGGCGCACGTCGACCAGGAGGCTCGCCGGATCGAAGGGGGCGGTGCGCGCCGGCATCCGGCCCGCCTCGGTGCGGGAGAGGTTCAGGATGCTCTCGATCAGCGAGAGGAGGGAGTGGGAGGCCCGCTCCACGGTCTCGACCATGTCCCGCTGCTCGCCGTCCAGCCGCGTGCCGCGCAGCAGGGCGCCCATGCCGATGATGGCCGTCAGCGGCGTGCGGAGCTCGTGGCTGACGCTGGCCAGGAACAGGCTCTTGGCCCGGCTGGCCTCCTCCGCGGCCTGCGTGGCGGCGGAGAGCTTGCGGATGAGGGTGCCGGCGTAGAGGGGGACCACGATCAGGCCGATCAGGAGCCCGGCCGAGAGGTGGGGCTGGTCCTGCCAGAAGGGCGTGAGCCCGATGACGGCGGCGAACTGGAGCACGCTCAGCGCCATGGCGGCGTGCAGCCAGGGTACGCCGAAGCGGAAGCCGTTCCCGAGCGTCAGCCACAGGTAGAGCGGGAAGAGGACCGCCGTGTCCTCGCCCCCCACCAGCAGCTCGAGGGAGATGATGGTCACGTCCAGCACCAGGGCGAGGCCGCGCCGGACGGGATTGATGCCCGGGCGCACCAGGATGTGGGCCAGGAGGGCCACCGCGAGCACCGCGTAGGCGATGCAGATCCACCACATGGCCGCGCTGGCATCGGGCAGCGCCGCGAAGTAGAGGGCCGCCGCCGCCACGAAGGCGAGCCGGTTGAAGCTCGTCTCGTGCTCGGTGTCGGGGCGGCCCCTCAGCGATCCGGCGAGGCGCGCGAAGGCCCCGGCGTTCCCTCCCCGGAGGAAGGGGTGAGATGCGCCGCCGCCCTCGGGGCCCGGACGCGGCGGGAACGCCTCCTGTTCCGACATGCCGGATCCTAATCGAAGCCCGTCAGGCCGGGCAGGACGCGGTCCTCCTCCGGGCGCCAGGCCCCGAGGAAGGCCGCGAACCGTTCGGCAGGCATGGGTTTGCCGACGAGGTAGCCCTGGATCTCGTCGCATCCCGCGGCCCGCACCTCGGCGGCCTGCTCCGGCGTCTCGATCCCCTCCGCCGAGACCGTCAGCCCCAGGCTGTGGCCGAGCTGCACGACGGTGCGGACGATGGCGGCATCCGGCGTCCCCGGCTGGAGGCCCTTGACGAAGGAGCGGTCGATCTTGAGCCGGTCCACCGGCAGGTGCTTGAGGTAGGAGAGGGCGGAATAGCCTGTCCCGAAGTCGTCGATCGACAGGCCCACCCCCAGCTCCCGCAGCCGGTGCAGGGTGGCGGCGGTGATGGATCCCGTGCGGTAGCGCACCAGTGCGCCCTCGGTCAGTTCCAGGTCCAGTTCCTGCGGCGACAGGCCGGTGGAGGCCAGGGTCCGCTCGACCAGCGGCACGAGGTCGGCCCATTCCAGCTGGGCGGGGGGGATGTTGACCCCGATCCGGACCGGCGGCAGCCCGGCCTGCCGCCAGAGCGTGCCCTGGCGGCAGGCCTCGTGCAGCACCCACTCGCTGATCTGCGCCATCAGCCCGCTCTCCTCCGCCATCGGCAGGAACTCGGCGGGTGGGATCATCGGGCCTTCCGGCGGCTGCCAGCGGACCAGGGCTTCGGAGCCGACCACGCGCCAGGTCTTGAGGCAGACCTGCGGCTGGTAGTGCAGGACCAGCTCCCCGCCGGCGATGCCGGCCCGCAGGGCATTCTCGCGTCGCATCCGGTCGCGGGCGCGCTTGTCCATCCCGTGGTCGAAGAAGCGGAAGGTCCCGCGCCCGTCCGCCTTCGCCTGGTACATCGCCAGGTCGGCGGAGCGGAGCAGGTCCTTCCCCGTCGCGCCGTCCCGGGGATAGAGGCTGATGCCGACGCTGATGCCGACCGAGAGGTCGCGTCCCTTCACGTGAAAGGGCTGCGACACGGCCTGGATGACCCGTTCCGCGCGGGCGGTCGCCTCGTCGGCCGAGTCGACCCCGGCCTGGATGATGGCGAACTCGTCGCCGCCGAGGCGCGCCACCATGTCCGGGGGGCGGATCAGTTCGCCGAGGCGGAGCGACGCCTCGCGCAGCAGCTCGTCCCCCATCTGGTGGCCGTAGACGTCGTTGATCGCCTTGAAGCGGTCGAGGTCGATGAAGTGGAGCGCGAAGCCCCCCGGGGCGGATTTCCCCTGGATGGCGGCCTCGAGCCGCTGCGCCAGCAGGGTGCGGTTCGGCAGGTTCGTCAGGGGATCGTGGTGCGCCAGATGATGCAGGCGCTGCTCGGCCAGCTTCCGCGCGGTGATGTCGAGGGAGGAGCTGAGCACGGTGACGACGGCGCCGCCGGCATCCTTGAGGGGCGCCTTCGCCGTGAGGAGAACCTGCCGGCTGCCATCCTCCCGGCGGCACTCCTCCTCGTAGGCCGGGAGGGCGGCGCCGCGCTCGAACACCACCCGATCCGTCCGGCGGCTGTGCTGGCCCCGCGCGCCCAGCAGCCCGGCCATGTCCTGCCCCACCAGCCGGCTGGGGACGGTATTGAGGGCGGCCGCCAGGTGCGCGTTGGCGAAGACGCAGCGCCCGTCCCGGTCCACCGCGCTGATGTAGGCGGGGACCGTGTCGATGACCTGGGCGAGCGCCTCGTGGCTGTCGCGCAGGAGGCGCTCGCGCGAGGTCTCGCTCTCGGCCAGCTCGCGCTCGAGCAGCAGGGCGTGGTCCCGCAGGATCCTCTGCTGCCGGCGCAGGGCCAGGAGGTTGCGCACGCGGGTCCGGAACTCGATGTGGTCGACCGGGCTGAGGAGGAAGTCCGTCGCCCCCGCCTCCAGCGCGGCCAGCCGGAGGCTGCGGTCCTGGAACACGGTCACGACGACGATGGGGAGATCCGCCCCGAGCGGCATGGCGCGCACCCGGCGCGTGAAGCTCGCCCCGTCCAGCCCGGGCATCCGGAAGTCGGTGATGATGAGGTCCGGCTCGTTCCGTTCGAGCCATTCCAGCGCGTCCTCGGCGAAGCCGAAGGCCTGGATGCGCGCCTCCTCGACGGTCGCCGCGAGACGCGAATAGACCCGCCGGTTCGTGTCCTGGTCGTCCACGATCATGATGAGCGGCGTCGCCAACTGAACCGGCCTTCCGATAGTCAAGCTACGACGAGCGAGACGTCTCATAGTTGAGGACCTTACAAGACCACAACTTCACCCCGCCGAAAACGGGAGAACCCCCGTCGCGGAGCCGCGCGGGAAGGGACCGGACCGGACGCTTGATACTTCCCCACCTGCTGCCAAGTCAGCGCCATGTTCCAGGCCACCCCGACCGTCCCCGATGCTCCGACCGTGTTCCTGCTGCATTTCCTCGGTGGAAGCGCCCGCGCGTGGAGGGAGGTGGTGGACCGGTTCGGCGCCGCGGCGCAGGGCGTGCCGCTCGACCTCCCCGGCTTCGGCGAGGACGCGGCGGTGCGGGGATACGACGTCTCGGCGATGGCCGATCGCGTGGCGGAGTCGGTGCGGGCCCTGGCGCCGCGCCGCTGGGCGGTGGCGGGCCACAGCATGGGGGCCAAGGTGGCGGCCATGCTGGCCCGCCGGGCCGAGGATGGCGAGGCCGGTCTCGCCGGGTTGTGCGGGGTGATCACCCTGGCGGGGTCCCCGCCCTCGCCGGAGCCGATGGCGGAGTCGCGGCGCGAGAGCATGATGGGCTGGCTGTCCGGCCCCGAGGCGGAGCGACGCCGGCACGCGGAGGACTACGCGGAGGCCAACGCGGTCGCGCTGCCGCCGGCGGCGCGGGCCCTGGTGGTCGAGGATGTCCTGCGCGCCGCGCCCGAGGCCTGGAAGGCCTGGCTGGCGCGTGGGAGCCGGGAGGACTGCTCGGCGCGGATCGGCGTTCTTCGCACCCCCGCCCTGATCCTGGCCGGCGAGGCGGACGAGGATCTCGGGCCCGATGCGCAGCGCGCGTTGATGGCCCCGCATTTCGCGCAGGCACGCCTGTCGGTGCTGCCCGGCGCGAAGCACCTGCTGCCGTTGGAGGCGCCGGAGGCGGTGGCCCGGCAGATCCTCGCCTTCCTGGAGGCGCCGCCGCCGGCCGTGCCGGCGGATTACCTCGCCCTCCTGGGCTCGGAGCACACGGGCGCCCGCCTGCGCGCGGCGCTGCTCGCCCGCGCGGCGCCGGACGATCCGGACTACCGGCCCGCGGCGCTGGACGAGGCGGGGCTGGCGACGCTGCGGGCGCTGATGGAGCGGGTCCTGCCGCAGCCGGGTCCCGGCCGGATCGATCTGGCCGCGCGGCTGGACCAGGACCTGTCGGAGGGTCCGGGCGATGGCTGGCGCCACGACACCCTGCCGCCCGACGCGGAGGCGCTGCGCGCCGCACTGCGCACGCTGGATGCCCTGTCGGGCGATGCGGGGGCCTTCGCGGACCTGACGGCGGACGCGCAGGACGCGCTGCTCGCCCGGATCGCCGGGGGCGAGGGCGGGCCGGAGGCGCCGGGCCTGCTGGACGGGCCGCAACTGAAGCTCTGGTTCGGGGAGGTTTGCGCCGCCGCCGCGCGGCTCTACGTCTCGCACCCCGCCGCCCTGGCCCGCATGGGCTACGGCGGCGTGGCGGCCGGCGGGGACGGCACGCCCAAGGGGGGCTTCACCCGCGTCGGCATCGGGGAGCGCGATGCCTGGGAACCCGCAACGCCCGTGGAGTCCAGGCCTTGAGGCTGGGCGGGATGCGCCGCCACGCGGAAGCGGAGCCGGTGGATGCGGTCGTCGTCGGGACGGGGGCCGGGGGCGGCGCGGTGCTGGGGCGTCTGGCGCGGGCGGGACTGCGCGTGGTGGCGCTCGAGGCCGGGCCGAACCACGACCCCGAGGACCACGTGAACGACGAGGCCGCGAGCGGCGGCCTCTACTGGATGCAGGAGCGGCTGAGCGGCGGCTCCACGCCGCAGGCCTTCGGCGCCAACAACAGCGGCACCGGCGTGGGCGGCTCCATGCTGCACTGGGGCGCCTTCGTGCCTCGCCCGGACGCGCGCGACCTGCGCCTCTTCACCGAGACCGGGCAGGGCCGCGACTGGCCCTTCGGGCTGGATGAGCTGCGCCCCTATCTGGAGCGGGTGGAGCGTTTCATCGGGGTGTCGGGGCCGGCCGACTATCCCTGGGACCCCTCCCGCCGCTACCCGCTGCCGCCGGTGCCGCGCAACGCCCCGGCGCAGGCGATGGCGCGGGCCTGCGCGGCGCTCGGCATCCGCGCGACGGACGCGCCGGCCGCCGTCACCTCGCGCCCCTTCGCACAGGAGGGCGGGGCGGAGCGGCCCGCCTGCTACAATTGCGGCTACTGCCACCAGGGCTGCCGCAACGGCGCCAAGGCGGGCACGGACAACACCTTCCTCCCCTGGGCCGTGGCGCACGGCGCGGAGATCCGCCCGGGCTGCTTCCTGCACGGCGTGGAGCGGGACGGGCAGGGGCGGATCACGGCCGCGCTGTACCGGGAGGACGGGGTGGAGAAGCGGCAGCGCTGCGGCGCGCTCTTCCTCTGCGCCGGCGGGGTGGAGACGCCGCGCCTGCTGCTGCACCTCGGCCTCGGCAACTCCTCCGGCCAGGTGGGACGGAACTATACGGCGCACGTCGCCACCCAGGTCTGGGGCACCTTCGAGACGGAGATGCGCCCCAACAAGGGCTATCCCTCCTCCCTCATCACCGAGGACATGCTGCGCCCGGGCGATGCGGACTTCGCCGGCGGCTACCTCGTGCAGAGTCTGGGCATCGTGCCGCAGACCTGGGCGGACCAGGTGGCGCGCGGTCGGGGCCTGTGGGGGAGGGGGCTGGTGGACTACCTGCACCGCTACAACCACGTCGCCGGCATCGGCATCAACGGCGAGTGCCTGCCCTGCGACGAGAACCGCCTGGTGCTGTCGGACGAGCTGGACGAGACCGGCCTGCCGAAGCCGCGCATCTCCTTCGGCTACTCCGAGAACGAGCGCCGCCTGCAGGCCCATGCCGCCCGCTTCATGACGCAGCTCTGGGAGGAGGCGGGCGCGAGCGACATCTGGGTGATGGAGCGATCGGCCCACACCATCGGCACCTGCCGCATGGGGCCGGACGCCGACGACGCGGTGGTCGATCCCTGGGGGCGGTCCTTCGACGTGCCCAACCTCTGGATCTGCGACAACTCGGTTTTCCCCAGCGCGATGCCCGCCAACCCGGCCCTGACCATCATGGCGCTCGGGTTGCGGAGCGCGGAGCGGTTCCTGCGGCGCTCCTGAGGCGAGGGCCGGGAGGCCGATCGGCCCCGGCGGCGATATCGAGGGGAGGGCGGGTTCCTCTCGGACCTCCAGGCACGGATCAGGCCGGGCGTTCCAGCCGCCGGGTGTCGCGGCCCTGGTACCAGATCAGGGGGCGGGTCTCCCGCTCCGCCTCGGGGAGGGCCATGAGGTCGCGGAACTCGCCGACCACCCTGGCGGTGATGGGCGCCATCTCGTAGGGCGGCGTCTCGCCGATCGGGTAGTAGGCGAGATTCTCCAGTTCGGCCGAGTCGGCGAAGTCGCCGGTCGCGGCCTCCGCCGGGGCGTAGAGGAAGCGGGCGTTGAAGCGCACCGGGCTCATCGCCGGGGTGAGGGCGCGGCAGAGGTAGCGCAGGGGGGCGAGGTCCGCGTGGAGGCGGCCGGCCTCGACGCGGCCGATGACCAGCCCGGTCTCCTCCATCAGCTCGCGCGCCGCGGCGATGGCGATGGCGCGGGCCAGGCGAGGCGGGGCGCGGCGTTCCAGGGCGCGGCGGGTGTGCGGCTCCAGCTCGGTGGCGGCGGGGGCGGTGCGGTCCGCGGCGTCCACCCGGCCGCCGGGGAAGACGAGGCGGCTGGGCATGAAGCGGTGCTTCACGCTGCGCACGCCCATCAGCACCTCGATTCCCCTCGGGCCCATCCGCCAGAGGAGGAGGGTGGCGGCGTCGCGCGGGCGGGCGGTGCGGGCGGGGCGGGCCTCGCCGGCGGCGGTGAAATCGGTGGGGCGCATCGGTTCGGGCATGGCGCCTCCTCGCTCTTCCGCATGGGTGGTTCGCGTGCCGCGCATCCTGCGGCAGGGCCACCGGGCTGGCCAGGGGCAAGCGGCCGATAATCACTCGCAACGCCTTGTTTTCGGGGCGCCAAATCGATGCGGCGCCTTGACAGTCGGGGTCCGGAGACGCATTTCCCCGCCATACCGGACCGCTGGGGTCTGGTATCGTTCAGGCGGCCGGAACCACCCCGTGTTGCGCATCTCGAAACTGGCGGATTACGCCGTCGTCCTTCTCGCCCGGCTCGGGCGCGAGGGCGGTCTGCACACCGCGCCGGCCCTGGCCGCCTCGACCGGCATCGCCGAGCCGACGGTGGCGAAGGTGCTCCGCGCCCTGTCCCAGGGCGGGCTGGTGGAGGCGCAGCGCGGCGCGCGGGGCGGGCATCGCCTGGCCCGGCCGATCTCGGCCATCCCGCTCTCCGAGGTGATCGTGGTGATGGACGGGCCGATCGCCCTGACCGCCTGCGTCGCCGGCGCGAGCGGGGGGTGCGAGGCCG
>Ga0325400_1006631_pt1 | contig 11025 bp, 5 predicted proteins | sample PopdelMetagenome_2_FD_205662 | JGI IMG/M metagenome (GOLD analysis project Ga0325400, IMG submission 205662) | Populus deltoides microbial communities from Bellville, Georgia, United States - Xylem-PdKOR-R1 | ecosystem: Host-associated > Plants > Phyllosphere > Stem > Wood/Secondary xylem...
GAACATAAGAATTCTTTAATCAAATCTATTACTTAGAAATCAATTCAATTCTACAAAGAATTGATTCCAAACAGCCTTATAAAGTACCTATTACATCAGCTCGAATCAATATTTAACTAATTTAGAAAAATCAAAGTTGAATTAAATGTAAACAATCTTACTCAGCCAGATTTAAGCGCAGTATACAGACACAAAAAAAAAAAGAGAACATAATTCAACTAATAGTGAAGCAGAGTGGCCCTTTGAAGAATTTGAATTGTACCTGAGAAAACAAAAGAAAGCAAAAAAAAAAAAAATCAAACTTGGAAATCACCTTAAGTTAACGATAAAAAAAAAAAAACTTCATTATATGTTATTTATGTTTCCTTCTTTTCAAACAGGCAAAAATAAAAAAGAAGACGGAACTCCTCGTTGCTTAAAAACTCTGTAGCTCTACATAATTTGGCTCTAAAAAGAGTGTGAGTGTGTGTGTCACAATACTAGTACCGTTAAAAAGCAAATTTTTAATCGAAATAAACATAGCTAAATTTGGATAGAAGAAACTGAGAGCACAAAAGAGAGAGCATTAGGGAAAGGAAGAGAGAAGCTTCACGGGGTTGAGCGAAGAAACCAGACAGCACAAGTTTAAACGCAAATACAAGCACTTCATTACCTTACTCAATTAAAATGCTATCCAAACTGAGTGTTTTCAGTTTTTTTTTTTTAGAATCAATAAAAGAATTTGGAGAGACAGAGAGAATTTTAAAATCCAGAGGCTGTTAGAGAGAGAGTGTGATCAGTAAGAAAGAGAAGGCAAACTTAATGCTTCCCAACTGCCATGGAAACGACCTGTCATGTGCCGTATTGTCACCGGCTTTACTTGTTTTACCTGCTATATCCTGTACTTTCTTTTTTTATTTTTATTTTATGGTAATTTACATTTAGCTGCCTACATCTTTGCTAATGTTTCATTTCGGTTCCTATAATTTATGATTTTTTATATCAATCTAATTTGACACTTTAGCTTCTCATACATGGTTAACATAATTTATGATTTTTTATATCAATCTAATGTTAACATGGTTGTTTTTTAAACCATGAATAATTTATTTAGTTATTTTTTTTATAATGATATCGAGAATTTCACATGCTTATTTATAATAATATCTTGCCATGTATTTGTTAAAACATCTTACTCTTAATTACGGTGTTCTTGATATTTGAGAAAACATTATAAATAAAGTTGTGAAGAAATTATATATTTTACGTTGTATGTATATTTTTGAAGATTATAATTAACTTTTTTCAAAATTATTGGACTAAAACATAAAGTTTTTTTTTTCTTTTTGGGAGGGCGACGCTATACATCCCATCCAAATACATAGGTATTTTGATTCAAAAAATTCATTTTATCCTTCTACTTTCTCTTTCCAACCTTCACGGTCCCTGTAGTTTGTAAAAAAATAATTTTAATTTAAAAATTCATTTTACTTATTTTTTTATCCTTAGGTTTGAAAGAGAAGTGAGAAAGTTCATCTATTTTTGTTATTATATGTTTAGCCAAAAAATAAATTTTAAAAATAAAATTATTAAATTCAATAAAGTTCATGATTCTGAGTCACAAGTTTGACAGATTAAGCCACAAAACCTGGGTCGATCCAATATGTTGTTTTTTCTTTTTTTCATTCAATTTTTTAATTCAAATTTCATATTTTAATTATTTTTTCAAAAAAAGAATTTTATAATTTTGTTATCATATATTTAGATTAAAAAAAATTAAAAAAAAATTATTTAACTTAATGGAGTCCATGACTTAGATCACGAGCTCGACAAGTTAAGACATGAAATGAATGTTGATTCAATATATTATTATCTTAATATTAAAAAAAAAATATTTTGAATCATATTTCATTATATGTTTTGGTTTGCTTTATATAAGATTAATTGATTTTGATTTACTTTTTAAAAGCTTGTCGTGGTTTTAAGACCGGATCGTGAATATGACAGGTTAATTAGAGTTGGTCTGGATAGATTCCATATGTCATCGTGTCATATTTTTCTTAATCCCCATTCTTATATTATTTTTTGGTCATCTAATTTTTTTTTTTTTGCATTAACAAAAAATAGCCCGACTTGCAGCATAGCGCAAGGTAGTAGCCTAGTTTATTAATTAACAAAAATACTAAAGCATATGGTTAAATCATTGTAGTCACACCCACAAAATACTATTCACTAGAATAATATTTTGTGTTTTTTTAATCTATTTTTTCAATTTTACCCTTCAACAACCCAATTTTTTTATTTAGTTTTTTTTTTTAATTTCAACCTTTAATGTTTAGTTGTTTTAAGAATTGTGCTTTGTGATTTTTTTTTAATTCATCTTTTTGTTTGGTTATATATTGCTCATGTGATTTTTTTTCTCGATTTCAACATTATATCTGTTGGAAATGGGGTTTCATATATACATTTTTTAATTTGTTCTCTATGAATTTATCTTGGTTTCATGACCTTAATCAATAGTTTAACGTATTAATCCAGGTTGATTGGATTCAATTATCTTAGGCCTCATTTTCTATTTGACTTGTTTTTCGATTTTATTCCTCAATATTTGGTTGGATGAAAATTAAACTTCATATATTTTTTTTTCTATAGGGTTATCCTGATCTCACTACCTGAGTCACGAGTTTATCAGATTTATTCGGGTTGACTCTGTTCATTTTTTGGGTCTTTTTTAAACTTTTTTTAATTAAGCTTCATAGTTTTTTTTATTTGTTTTCTATGAGATTATCTCGATGTCATGACTTGGATCACAAATTTGGCAGGTTAAACCTGGATTGACTCATGTAGATTTTTTATCCTTTTTAATTTAATATTTTTTATGTTTTATCCTTTAACATTAAGTTGATTAGGAATTGGCCTTCATAATTTATTTTGATTTTCTTTCTATAATATTATCATGGTCTCACGACTTGGATCGCAGATTTGGCAGGTTAACCCAGACTGACTCAAGTAGATTTTTTTATCCTTTTTTAATATAATATTTTTTTTAGGTTTTATCCTTTAACATTAAGTTGATTAGGAATTGACTTTCATAATTTATTTTGATTTTCTTTCATAGGGTTATCATGATCTCATAACCTGGATCGCAGATTTGACAAGTTAATTCGGGTCGATTCAATATGTCATTATCTCAATATTTGAGAAAAAAATATCATTCAATAGATCACCATATCAGTACTTAAAAAATATATCATTCAATATTTTGAGTTCATGATTAAAAAAAAATGTTTGAAATCACGTTAACAATTAACATTGACACCTTCCAAAGATAAGTTAAAATCATATTTGAATGGTTTGCAACTTGATCCAACAAGAACATGTCTTGGAGAACTAAAGTTATACGCAATAATCACTCACATCCTGCGCTTATAAAGAGACGTGAACGAGTAATATAAAATAAAAATGAAGTTGATCAATCATTCAAAAAGTTTACAATTTCAATCAAGAATTTAATATTTGAATCACTCAACCAAAAAAGTAGCAAGAATGCCAGATTTTTTATTTAAAAAAGTCTAAAAGTCTAACCTCAAAAAGTCTTTACAAAAAAGTATTTATATTAGAAATAATAACTAAAAGATAATTAAAACAATAGCTCAATTAACTAAAGTCATTTTCGTAATATATTGGCAAAATTAAAACTCAACTTTAAATGTTTGGTTCTCTCTTGTTTTAATGAATTAGAAAGCATGTCATATACCACTAGAAAGCTACGTATGTCTATTTCTCAATACAACTAGAATCACATTAAAATTTCTTACGTAGATCCAATTATGATTAAAATAATAGTAAAAGATCAATATTGACATATTTAAATCTTTTTATTTTTCTATCTTTTTGTAATATCTGAATTCTCACCAACAAGTCCTTTTTGAACATGAATTAAATTAATAAAGGCTTATTATTTATTATTTGATATCTTTTTAAAGTTTATCTTAGCTTATATATTTTAAAAAAATTCATTGAAAATCTCTTTGAATTTCTTAGCTCTAAACCTTGTCACTAAATTAACTGAATCTCTAAGGAATCTTTTTATATTCCTTGTATTGAATCAATAACACTTAGATTTTTTTTTTAATGTTAAGTGAAGCTATAAGGTCAAACAATATTTTTTTTTTCTTTACTGTAACTACAAATCGAAGTGGGAATTGAATACCAAACTAGCATTGAATGTTAGATTTTATTTCCGACAACAATACTTCAACGGCTAGGATTAATCTGATCATACCATCTACAACAAAATCAGAACAGAGGCATTTTTGTCTTGCACAAAATCTTATGTAATTAAAAGCCAAGCCAAGTTAGAGCTCCGTTCAACTTGCATTTCATAAAAATTTAATTTTTTTACTTTAAATTTTTTTTATTTATGAATTTTTTTAAATTTCTGATATTAAAAATAAATTATTTTAATATATTTCTAAATTAAAAATAATTTGAAAAGGAACCTCCGTAAAGTTTAAAATGAGTTGCTGGTGGGTTGTGATTGGTAACTTAAAGAGAGAAGAAAATGAGAAAGTACAGGTGTCAAAGACCAACGGATCTTGTCCATGCAAGTAAAAGTTGTCTTAAAATATATCAAAGACAAACACAAATAGAGACAAATTGGGGAATTAAACACCACAGTAAAAGGATGTGATGAAATAGAATATTTTTATCTGTTACAGTTCAAAACCTTTACATATATTAAATATCAGAAAGAAACTAAAATGTTGCTTTTAAAAAAAAAATTTTAATGGTATTATTCTGTAAAATTCTTTTAATTACTATGCCAATTTAGTAATGAAGTTTTTTTATTTATTTAATATATATAAGAATTGTTTTTAAAAAAAAGGAGTAAGTTTGAAATTTGATTTCAAGTCCGCCCTTGCAGCTGGAGCGCACTCTCCTTCCTATTCAAAGCGTGGGCCCCCCTCCCCTCCACACGCCCTCTTATTTTTTATATCCTACTTTTTTTCGTCCATTTATTTTTTTCTCCTCCTATTTATTTATTTAGTATCTTTCACACCCATAACACGTGATTTTTCTTGGTTTTGTCATGGCTATTTTGATTACTACTCTTGAAATAGGAATCAAAGGTCATTTCCTGATAAATAGTATTCGCCACGTAATTTTATCAGTTAGAAAAATTCTATTACTGGTCACTCCGTTCAATCTCATCTGTTCATCAAATATAATTTCGAATACATTTTTGTTGAAAATAAACAATGTATTTCCATATTTAGAATTTAGACTCCGTTCCTTTTAAAGTGAATTTTATGAAAAGTTTTTTTTTTTTTAAAAAAAATGGATTCCTTTCTAATATTTTTTTGCTGCATGAACTTTTTTAAAATTTTTTTAAGATGCTTTTGTTTCTATTTGAAGGGAATATTTTTCTTAATTTATTTTTTTATTTAGTATTATTTGAGTTTTCTGTTTTTTTATATAAAATATTGCAATAGTTTTTTTGGCAAGTGAAGATGTAAATGAATAAAAATTAAATTATTGAAAACCCATAAAACTCTAACAAAAGAGTTAAGGGTTAAAATAAAAAATTAAAAGAATAAGGATCGACTTCGAAAAAATAATATATGATAAATTATAATTTAATAACTGAATTTAAATCATAAAAAACTTTTGTAAAAGGATCAAAGACGAAATTAAGCCATTCAAAACATAAGGATTGGAATTGAAAAGAAAAGAAAAGAGGACATACATGTACTTACTCCTGGAGAGAGAGAGAGAAAAAAGAAAAAAAAAAACACCGACCAGAGATAAACAGTTCATCAATTGTCGTCATGCGCTACACCAAAAGAAAGGGGACGTGGTGGCGCTTTTAAGGACACAATGGATGACTAGATTTGAACAACCGGTGACATCACAAACATCACCAAAAGAGCACAGACACCACCAACGCGTTGACACATAACCATATGCGCCGTAACCTTTTCAAATAAAAAAATCATTGCAAAATTACCAAAACACCCCTCATTAACCTGAAAATAACAAATAAATTAATGTGAAAATACCAATTGTAAGGGTACATTTTTCATGTAGCTCAGGAAATGAAAACCTCAAAATGCTCTTGGTCGACAACTCAATTATTTTCTAATCTTCAGGGTAAAGAAATATTTTTACCATTTAAAAGTTTAAAAATATAAAAAAAACCCTTAATCAACAACTCTGATTTTTATTGATCTTAGGGGTATAATAATTTTTTTTTATTGTATAATTAAAATTAAAAAGAATAACATACCGCCTTTCAATCTTTTAATTATCAATGGGCATATATAAGACTAAAATATCCCAAGGTTTCTATTTTTTTCAATCAAATGGCATAATGATAATGTCAACCTCCACCCTCGTGATTGTATCTTGACATACAGTGGACACGGTTTCCCCCCATGATTTAGAGTTTTCTGTAATTATTGTTAGTCATTATCACAATAATATATATAGCTAGTTGCTGTAGTGGTTAGCAGGTCAATTATAATGACTCGCCTAGACTCCTGGTGTTCTACAATAAAGAAAAGTCAACAAACCTTATTAATCAACAAAGGAAAAAAAAAAAGAAGAAATACATGCAATGTTGGATTGCAGATGGTGTATCTAAAATTTCAACCTGCTGCACAGTTCTCTCTCCTGGGACAGGATGTTTGTGTCACGCAATGCTATAGGTTTGGTTTAAAAGTGGAGGATAAAAAAGGATGGCACTCTGTGCTAAGGAAAGTAGGCATATGGTGGCAGAACTGTGTTCCGGGCTAAAAAGTTCTCTTTGCTCCTCTCCTAAAATTCATGAAAGAATCAAGAAATCAAAGCACAGGCATGTCACACCAAACTCGAACATACGCACGTAAAGCAGAGAAGAAATTCTGTGAGAGCATAAAAAGCTTTTGCTTCTGGTCTGAAGTGTTTATGACCATAGAGAAGTACAGTTACCCTACTCATCATTACACTGAGAATTCCAATACTACCAATCAGTGTCTCGTCCATTGATGGGGCAGGTTTCCATACAGCTAGGCTGCATTTAATTGGAAATGGGCCAAGATTGATACCAGATTCATTGACATTAATGCATATCATCTATGGGGGGTCATTCCCTATCCAAACTTCCATCAAGTTTATAGAGCATGAAAGGCATTTGTTGGGTCTAGCTGTATGGAATTTGTTGGGTCTACCGTATGGGGATTATCCACGTCCAACAGTCATTATTACAAGAAATCAAAAGAAAATGATAAATGGTTCATATCCTACAACCGTTTTTTTAACAATATTTCAGCATGTTCATGCGTCACTTATGGAAAACAAGTTACCATTAAATGTAAACAGCACATGAAGTTGCAAGCAAACCAGGAAAGATGGAGCAGGGATGGGTGACTGACACAATGAGTTGATGCTTCCATGAGAATCAAAATCAAGCTTCAATAACCATGGGCAAAAGGGGTTAATACTGGCTACCAAACAACTTGCCCTATCTGTGGTGGCCACGGTCAGCTGACAAAGAGCGATCCCTGCGCCTCTTATATGAATCATAATAACCATCTCCCCGCCTACTATATGGAGAACGTGATCTTCCCCTTCGATCCCTTGAATAAGGGTCTCTATCTCTGTCATCCCATCGGCGAGGTGAGTAGCTGCGGGACCGTCTGTGGCCATGACCATGACCTGCATGTTTTTGAACCCAATAGTTATACAAGAATACTAATAGGAAGAAACAGTTGATCACAATAAAGTAGAAACAATTGCAATGTCTTTGGTCTTTGATGAAAAATTACAAGATCTTGCCAAGGGTAAAAAATAAAAGCACTCAAATAAATAAAAAAAGTTCATTTTCTTGATATTTGAACTAGAGAGCTTGCATGCCTCTAAAAATAGGAGTGGGACTTGGATTAACCATGCGAATTTCTGAAAGAAAATGACATAGCTTTCTTAAATCTAAGATTGTAAATCTGCTGGAATGATGATCATAGGGACTGAAAGATAAGAAGCAATTCCAAGTTTGGCACATGTTCAATCTGTTTTGAACCTACCAAAGAAAATGCTGAGTGAAATGCAACACCCATGAGTATAAATTAAAGGAGACCAAATAGCCTCAGCTTTCCAGGTCAGGCACAATCATACAGTGAAATGCATATGTAGGACTGGAATGGTAAGAAAAATAAGCTGCATAACCCTTATACAAATGTCATGCTAGATTAGAAGGTAAGAAAAACAGAAGTCAAGGTATCAACAAGAACCCAAGATTCAAAGAAAGCTATTCAATTCTGACCCAAGTATTCTCTAGTAAACATCACATTGACCCGACATTCGCATATGATATTCCATGTTCAGTTGATAAAAGAATTGCCACACATGCATAACACTGATACATACCTCGCTTATCTCTCAGTCCCTGATACCTGCCAGGTGTTGGTGTCCTACCACGCTTTCTTTTTGCCTGCATTAAAAGCAGAACCAAACAGAATTGTATCAAGGAAGACTGGCGAATGAAGAGAAGAGGTTGATTAACTGAAATGAGCTACAATGCCTCCCATGTACTGCCCTTTGAAACTCATTTGTGTTAAAGGTGACTAGGAATTTTCATCTGGAACAGCCATAATAATCCTTGAAAACAATGTCTGGACCACTGCAAGTATTTTATTTTTTAGAGTGTTGCCTTGCTACTCTCGCCATCATGGCTCATGTTGACTAGCACTTAGGACATGGAGTCATTATTCATCATTATTTGTTTAGTAAACATGACAGCAGCTTTCACTAGAACATACATGACTAGAGGAAACTAATACACTGGGAGTAGTATACTTGCCCAGCACAGGCTATTTCAACATAGGAAAATCAAAAATAAGCAACCAACCAGGTCAGGTATTTTTATTAGTGATGTATAGGAATATAGGGCATACAACCCTCCGCAAAATAGTCGGATTTGAATCGATGAGATTGAAATGTTGATGCAGAACTCATGTCGTGGTTCGTGAAGGAATAGGTTCAACTGTTAAGACCTTAGACTGTGAAGTCGATGAAGTTACATATACCAGACCTGCTGGCAAAACTTATCAGGTAACATTTTCGGAAGAAATAACTTAAAAAAAAAATGACAGGTAAACAATTCAGTCGCCCTACATGTTTCCCTTCAAAATCCATTGATGGGAACAGTACCTTTTCCACAGTAATCACTCGTCCTTCAAGCACCGAACGATTCAAATACTTGACGCAACGGTTAGCATCCTCAACGGTTTCCATCGTAACAAAAGCAAATCCACGAGATTCTCTAGTTCGAGGATCTGTCACCAGATGGCACTCCAAAACCTGAAACCATAACTTAAAATAATGTTTTTTTTTTGGTATAAAATTTCTTGGATAACGCACTTCAACATAATATGGTTTCTTATTGTAAATGAGAACTAGTGGTAGATCCTAAGCTGTTTCTCCTTCAAACTGGAAACTTGCTACATGGAAAGAGGAGCCAAAATAAATAAACTCTAGATATTGAACAGGATGAAGCAAACGGTGGAATATCAGATAATGAATGGCATGCATGACCACCACATCATGATACAGTATCACATCAGCATCTTCAAAATCCATAACCACAGAATTTAAAATTTCCTTTCCAAATCCAGAAATGTAACTCCTCCCTAAAGAGTTTTCGACTATGCAACACGTGCATCAATGCCAGCCTGTACAACTGCAGTCATGTTTCAGAATTCCGCAAACAAGATTACTTGATTATAGCATGTCACGATAACTCAATCAGGACACACACAATAAAAGATTTTGCCACAACTATACCTTCCCTTCACCGCTAAAATACTTCTCAAGATCACTGCTCGTGACCCTGGTTGATAATCCAGTTACGTATAAGTTGTTTCCAGGGTTAGATGCATCACCAGAATCATTGCTCCTGAAGTACCAAAATCAACCACAACTCAAAATCTCACAAAAACACACTCACATGCAGACACACACACACACAACAAGGAAGAAGAAGAAGAGGAAGAAAAAGAAGAAGTCGACCAATTACCTGGAGCGACTTCTGCGGGACCGTGACAAGGATCTTGACCGCCTGCCTCTACCAGGTGAACCCGAATGGCGTGGTGAAACAGACCTAAGGTAAACAACTCAATTCTAACATAATACTAATACTCACAACAATAACAATAATAGTAGTAGTAGTAGTAAATTATTGAGAGAGAGAGAGACTCACCTTCCTTCTCTTGAGTAAGCCATCTACAAATATTACCAAATAGAAAAGGAAAACACAAATATAAGAAACCATTCATTAATTTACACACACAAAAAGGCATGTTAATTATATGATACAGAGTTAGCTAGTGCGAGGAAGTAAAAAACCATATTTGTTAAGTTCAACATAAGAATAGAAACAGAGATCCATCAACGTTACATACAGGAGGAAATTAACTTGAAATTCGAAAGGGAAACCCTAGATCTCGAGTTTGATTACCTGAGTTATTGGCTGAGTCAACTCGTATGAACTTACACACAGGTTTTATGGGTCCTCTCTCTCTCTCTCTCTCTCTCTCTCTCTCTCTCTCCGTGCTAAAACACGAGGAGCAACAGCTTCTCTATGCGCTCTCAACTCAACCCACTATTACGGTGATTAAGCTATAATAATATTTTAAAAAAATTATTTTTTTAATCAATATTTTTTATATTTTAAAATAATATATTAATATTAAAAAATAAAATATATTATTTTGATATAAATTTTACACTCCCAAACAGTCACTGAACTGCGAAAGTTAGAACGTGATTTACACGTGCAAGAAGCCCTTTCTTTTTAAGAAGTGACTCCCTTTTCTTTGGATTTGGGTACAGATTCTCTTTTTTTTTAAGCACCTCGGATTGGTACTCGAATCCCGCTGTGGTGTGGTTTATGAATGACAGGACTTATCATTAATTCGGTTTCGCACTCAATGTTACAAGTGCGATGAGATGCCGTGTGAGCATTGCGTTTCTTTTCTTTTCTTTCTTAAAACTAAAGTGTGCCCGCAA
>Ga0325400_1006636_pt1 | contig 11021 bp, 6 predicted proteins | sample PopdelMetagenome_2_FD_205662 | JGI IMG/M metagenome (GOLD analysis project Ga0325400, IMG submission 205662) | Populus deltoides microbial communities from Bellville, Georgia, United States - Xylem-PdKOR-R1 | ecosystem: Host-associated > Plants > Phyllosphere > Stem > Wood/Secondary xylem...
TTTTTTTTTATGTAATTGTAATTGTAATATGACATGACATGGGTTTGGGATTTTAATTTTGTTACTTTTGTTGTATTAAATAAATATCATTTTTAAATGATAAAATTAAAAATTAATGTTTTTAGTTTTATAAAATAAAATAATTAGTTCTTGTAATTTAAAAATTAATCAATTAATGTTGATCATGCTTAATTTAATATTTTTTTTTTGTTTTTAAAATATCTTGTTTCTTTATCCATGTTTCCATATTATCTATTTTTTATTTATGAAAATAAATGAAAAAATATTATGAAATAGGTGAAAATAATCATGTTCCAAATAGATTTTAAACCATAAAGATTAATTAAATATTTTTGAAACCAGAGGGAATATTTAATTAACGTTGTAAGAATATAAGGATTAATCTATAATTTATTCTTGTTAAATAAGATTTATTTGAAAATAATTTCAATAAGATTTAGAACCTAATAAAAACCAAGGTGGACGTCAATATATTAACTTTCTTACCTTATAAAAAATTGAATAAAATATATTAAATCTAAAAACCATAATATATTTATAAATATCATGAAATAAACAAAAGTATAATATATTTATAATTTATTGTGAAATGATAGGTACATTGATAAGATGATTTGTAAATATCATGAAATAAAAAAAAAGCATAAAATTAATTTTTATTAATACATAAATTGATATCATAATAATTAAACTGATGTGATAATGCTTTCTACAGTAAAAACAATCATATAAGAATTAGTGAATCCCATATAACTTATAAGAATGAATAATGGTTGTGCTAAAGTCACACACCACCACCCCAACACTTCCATCACCAATCTAACACTCGAATATAATTGGCCAAACACACCACCATAAAGCAGCATTCATTTACTTTGACTTCACTTCTTCACACGCAAATCTGACACGTGATTGGTCTGTCACCTTTCATTGAAGTCGTTTTCCATTAACCAAAACCCAAACACACCAAACACCGTGTGTTTTGTTGTAAATCCGAAGCAATAATAATAAAGTGCATGCATATTCTTCTGAATCGCACCTCCCTCTATCATAATAATCCGTAACTTTCTTTCTAGAGAGAATTCAAATCTCTCTCGCCGAGAGAATTAAATTGGATATCCGCGTAGCAGTGGATCTGACCGGAGATTTCACCGTCGGTGAATGAGTTTTTAAGAGATTGATTTAGGTGAGATTAACGTATTGATTTCCGTTGCTTTTATTTAAGCACCAGCTCTTTTAATGCTCTAACCGTTTCGAGTTTCTTTTAAGAGAGAATTCCATTTCTCATTTTTGTCTGCCGAATTCAATTCGAATCTCCCCCGGCGAGAGAATTGGATTCAATTTTGGAGGAGCTGTGGATCTGATCGGAGATCTCACCGGCGGCCGAGGGTACTATTGGCAGATGAATTGTTGAGATTGTGATTCAGGTGAGATCAAAGTGATTTGTTTGCTGTTTTCTTTGTTTAGATAACGAAGTGATAGTTTTGGACTTTGAAGGTGCAGGATCTGATGATTCTTAATGTACTGTTTGGATCTGGTTTGGATTCTGTTTATCTTAATAAATTCAATTACTTTCTTATGATTTATTGGACCAGGGAGAACTTTAGCTATAAATCCATGTATTATTTTTAACAATTTCAAGTAAATTATGTATCAAGAGTTGAAATTTGGGCATGATTTGAACAAAGATTAGCTATTAACTGTGAAATTATGTTTATGTTAATAAATTTGGTTAATTTCTTTATGGAACAGAGAATTTTAATTTCCTTAGTTGTTGATATATGCTTTGAATCCGTAACTTCAACAATCAAGTGTTAAATGTTTAATTAGCAATTGATAGTAATAATTAATGAGTGTTCCTTGTGGGTTATTAACTTTTTTTTAACCTTTTTTTTCTGTGTAGATTTAATTTTGTGAAGTGTGGAAGTGTGAGCAGCGAGGAGGAAGCCAATGAAGAACGGCACGTTAGAATGCAGTGTGTGCCATTCGAAATTGGTTTCTCCAAATTCTAGAACATATTCCAAGGCTTATGACCGGCATAAGATCAGGGTTTCATCAAAGCAGCGTGCCCTTAATGTGCTTTTGGTTGTTGGCGATTGTGTCCTAGTTGGTTTACAGGTGATTAGTTGCCTTCATGATTTCTCTCTCTCTTCTCTAATTTGAGTTCATTTGAATATAGTTTGTTGGAAATTGGGATGGGTAAGCTATCTTATAGATCCGTTTGCTACTTTTCTATGTTTACATTTAGAATTGTGCTTTGCTGATTGACTAAGTGAATATCAGTGACTTCGTTGTTGATATAGTTCATTCAAATATCTGTTGTGGTATTGTTTTGTTTAGGTGTGCAATAATAACTAATTTGATTTTTGCCTCAACTGTCTTCTTGTTACTCTGATTCCTTGACATGTTTTTGTCTTCTTGTTTCTTTGATTTCTTAACATGTTTGATTTGCTTTTATTGCCAGCCAATTTTGGTTTATATGTCCAAGGTGGATGGGAAGTTCAATTTTAGCCCGCTTAGCGTTAACTTCTTGATAGAGGCTGCGAAGGTTCTGTTCGCAATTGTCATGCTTTTGTTCCAGGTACATTTTACGTTCTTTTCTAGTCATTTAAGTGTATGCCTGATTCCAATTTTTTCTTTGTCATCCTACCATGGCCTAATGTAAAGCAAATGGACATTGCATAGTGCAGTAGTTATAGTTTTATGCTTGTGGCTTCAAAGTGTTTAGGTTTGAATGCTGAGACAGTCACTATATAATTATATATACCTGACATTGCCAAAGAATTGGATTTTCTCCAATTTTCATGCCTAATACATGTTATATTTGATCTCCAACTGAGTATTGATATGTAAATCAATCTCCATAAGTGGAATGGAGCTTGGAAATAAGGAGAGATCTTGACTTCGATGATTTATACTCTATAGTTATTTTTCACGTTTTAGTTTTTATCCCGATTTGTTTTTGTGTTTGCTTATAGCATTTCTTTAAATCTTAGTGTTTTCATGAAAACTAGAAAGACTCTTGAACAAAAGATTCTTGTTATGCCTCTTATGTGTATTCATTTTCTAGCTGATGATGTAAAGTTTTGGTTAATTATGCAGGCGAGGCATCAGAAAGTTGGAGAGAAGCCCCTTCTATCAATCTCCACATTTGTACAGGTATCATCTTTTTCTCAGAAGGGTTGCACATTTAAACAAAAGATTTTCAATGTTATGTTTGACAGCCTTAAATCTGGCCATGCATTATCTTTTTTACAGGCAGCTCGTAACAATGTTCTTCTTGCAGTTCCAGCTCTACTTTATGCTATCAATAACTATCTGAAATTCATCATGCAGGTATAATTCTTTTGTAATCTCTTCCTATCTATTCTGTCCACATTTTGTACTCTACTGTATTTCAATTTGCTACCATATTTGTGTCAATGGCTCAATACCATGCATGGGGGCAACTACTGAGATGCAATTGCTTATAGGGATGGTGATTGAGGAGGTAAATGGGAAACTTATCCCAGCCTTCCCTGACCATGGTAAATATATGGGTGAGATAAACAAGTTGCTGATTGGACTGGGAGGGCCTTAAGAAAACATGATGTGCATATGGGTTGTGGCTGGGTCTGGCAGACCGTACCTTGTATATTTTCTCAATGCATGTTGTGTATTTGCATCATATGTGACCTCATAAAGAACACAGACTCTAGGATATTATGTGTAGGGTTTGGATTCATGGGCTGTCAACCAAACACAATTGTTAGTTGGATCCTATGACACATAATTATAAAATATGATGGATTCTGCGGAAACAGTATTACCAAAAAGGACCAAAGAATATTGTGCCAGCATTGGCTTGCTCTTCTTTGTGAAAGGCTAATTGTCCTAGTTGCTTACTCTAGGGAATGAATGCAAGTAAACTATCAATATGATAAAGAAGATCCAGAATTTTTAATTTGGTTAAGTTGAGAGAAGAATTTGTCCCACCAGAATAATGCAAAGTCTAAACTTTTGTGTTCAATTACGAAAATCAATGCATTTGCTTCCTTTGACCGGGATAAATTGCTTTTGATGATTTTATACCGAAGGTAAATCTAGAAACTTCTTATCTGCTTAGGAGTTCTTCCAGCTTCTATTTTTATGCCTTGAGGGGCATCAGAAACTATAAATCCAGGAAGCTGTGAACAGTGGGGCTTGCACACAAGATTACTCAGAAACTATGCTAAAATAAGAGTGGAAATGATATTACTTTTATTTATTTATTTTAAAATCTATTCAGACGTAGAATGAAGCATTATTTTGTTCTCATACACCCCTTAACTTGTAATTTATTCTTTGTTTTGCAGTTATATTTCAACCCAGCAACTGTGAAGATGCTGAGCAATTTGAAGGTATTCTATGATGCATATTTCTGATTATTAGAAGCTAAGTTATATTGGTTGTTAGCTTCGTGATCTTCCCCTGATAAACACTAATGCTTCCAGCTTTGGTGGACTTGTAACATTTTTTCAGTTTCCACTATCCAATAATGATCTTGAATTTAAATATAGGTGAAGAAGACTCACAAACTACAGATAAAATGCTTCGAAGCTGTTCAACATTTAACTGACAAATCAACTTTTGGTTCGGAGTGCCAGATATTTTTAAGTTTCCTAATATATATATATATATAGTGACTTTTAAATGACCGTGAGCAGTTTCTGGTCCTGTACTCTCAGTATTGGATACTCACTTTCCACTGAAACAGCATGCTCTAAGAAAACATCTTCGAAAATTGAAGTAGAACACATTGATAAATTAGTAAACCGAAACAAAGGATTTTCATCTCACAGAAATAGTTTTACTTGGATGCTAAAATTAATGAAATTAATCATATTCGATTCTTTTCACCTAGGGCTTGGATGAGGTGTAATAAGAACTTCATTTGTGGATAAATTATGCCTAGATATGCTGAACTGGGATGCTGCTTCTCTCTTTACCAGAATTTTTATATAGAAATGCTCATGTTATTTTTAGAAGGGAATACAAGCTCACATTTATGTTTTAGATCATGAACTTCTACTTTGGTTAAATTTTGTTTCTTTCTGTGAACTTGCAGGTTTTGGTAATTGCTGTTTTACTGAAATTCATAATGAGACGTCGGTTTTCCATAATTCAGGTTATTCCATGTTTTAGGTTCACATATGACCACTTTTCCATGCCATTTTCTTGGGAAATATAGGACTGACTTGTGGGTCTCTTAACAGTGGGAAGCTCTTGCTTTGTTGCTCATCGGAATAAGTGTAAATCAGTTGCGCTCTTTACCTGAAGGTACTAGCGCTATGGGCCTTCCAGTTGCAACGGGTGCATACATCTACACATTGATCTTTGTAAGTGAATTCAAGTATCATAATGCTGAGGATAGTAATTACTTTTTGTTCAATGGCATGAAGTGCTGGTTATGAAAGCAGATTCTGTTAAAAGTGACTATCTGTATGTAAAATCTTGTCATGTTCCTCTTTTTTCCTTTTCTTTTTTTTCATGTTGGAGGCTGATTTTTGGAATTTTACAGGTGACCGTTCCATCTATGGCCTCTGTATTTAATGAATATGCTATGAAGAGCCAATATGACACAAGCATATACCTACAGGTGATATGTCATGGTTGAGGAATTTGGTTTTTTATGTTGAGCATTAAAACAGTTTTGAGAGTGTCATGTTATTTACGGTTTCACTTGTGATGACCATCAAATGGTGATTATGATTGTTTATATAGATTCCAATATGAAGTATAGTATTTGTTACCTTTAATCTAGGGAGGACCTCCCTAGCAGGTGTCAAGCACATGCTCTTGACTTCTAAAGGACTTTGAGTTGGTAGTGCATGACTCCATTATTTAACGATTGGGTCAATCTGCTTCTGCCCTGAGTTGAAGCTGCATTGTGAACTTCAAAATTGATATTTGGATTTTGAAAGAATTAAATCTCAATAAGTCATCCTAACATTGACTCTAATTCTTTTGCTTCCAGAATGTATTTTTATATGGATATGGTGCTATATTCAACTTTTTAGCAATACTGGGAACTGTCGTGGTCAAAGGTATGGAAGAAATCTATTACTTAAATTTAATTTTCAAGGAAGTTATGATTACATTGAGAGCAATGCTTGAGTTCTAATATCAGGTGTTGCAGGTTATGCCATTAATGGGTTTGCGTTTTATTGATTTATTTTGGACAGCTTTTTTTACTCCTTTAACTAGTTTTACTTGTGACATTGATGAGAAGTTTTTATGACGGATTTTTCAGTTTTGAATATTTGGAACATAAGAACTGCTGTGAAGATTTAAATTTCTTTACTGTTAATAGGGATTGGAATGATTGATAAAATCCTAATATGATGGCATCTACAGTTGGCACCTACACTCTAAGAATCTTTGATTGAATTGTTATTATGTTCAAAAGTAATGCAAAACATTTTCTAGTAATAATATTTTCTTGAGATGATCAAATGCCCATTGCCTATGTTCTAGGTAGTTTTGTTTCATGGGATGCTTATGCTAAACTTATGGTTGTGTCCCCTGACATTTTAATATTCAATGTTTTCAGGACCCAGTAGCTTTAACATCCTGGAAGGACATTCAAAAGCTACCATGCTTCTAATATTTAACAATGCAGCCCAAGGAATTTTGTCTTCTTTTTTCTTCAAATATGCAGGTTCTTTTCACCCCTAATGCCCCTTTGCATGAAATGATTTCGATGTCTACATGTCTTAAGTTCATATTTGGAGTTTCATCTGACCTATATGTGCTTCTGTGAGCGATGGCATAAAAATATCATTAGCAACACATGGATAGTGATGTCATTTGGATATTTTCAGATACAATCCTGAAGAAGTACTCTTCAACAGTCGCAACAATCTTCACTGGCATTGCATCTGCTGCGTTGTTTGGTCATACTTTGACCATAAACTTTATGTTAGGAATTTCTATTGTGTTCATCTCAATGCACCAGGTGATTTATAAAGATAATTGAAAGGAAATTTTTTGGATTGTGTGAAACTTTTTTTTATAAAAAATTGAGTACCCTCATTTCTTTGGCTTCATTTGTCATCCAGTTCTTTTCACCACTTGCAAAAGTCAAGGACGAACAGCAGAATGGAATAACGGAACTGAGGGATGTTCCTGAGAAACTCAAGTATGTTCTCTCTCTCTCTCTTTCACACACACACACACACACACTCACTCCAAGTGGCCAAAGTGTAAGAAATAGCTTTGGATAATTTAAGTTGTTCTTCCTGCAATTTGAAAAAATTACCCGTGAACAGCTTTAAATTGGATATGCCTCGAGGGAACCTGATTTAGTTGCTTAATGCGATTTTTTTTTTATATTCTTGGATGAGGATGGAAAAGAGTTCCAAGAAAATACTTCTGATTTAGTTTATCTTCTCCGTTCCAATAATGAAGTACATTATATATTATTACTGTTCAGGTCAAAAGATTCGTTCCTAGATTTGGCAGCAGCAGCACATGTAGAGGTGTGTATCTGTAGTTACCATAATTTAGATAGTATTAACTGTTCTCAAACTTACCACGTTTTTGCTCTGTCCAGACAACTCGTCATGCAGGAGAGGATGAAAGACGGCCTCTACTCCCTACCTAAAGCTTCACTGAATTTGTTTTACATTAGAGAGGTACAACTATTGTGAAGATGTTGATGTTTCTTAAAATCATATCTGTTAGATATTAAAGGCGTGCTGCAACAATCTTTGTTATTCAGGAATTTTTGTGGGAAGAATTCTTTTGGCAGGACTTGTTGGACTGAAGAGAAGACAAGTCCATTGTCAGAATCAAAAAATAAATACAACTTGGAAGAATTGTTTTACACATTTGAGAATCCTTTCCTGCTTCTTTCGTTCACCCGGTCAGTGTGCCTTTCAATCATGCCCGGGTTATCTGGGTTTTCCCCGCTCGAGGCTTGACAAAGATTAGTAACATGGGTTACCAGGTACCTGGTTCCCGATGTCTTTCCTGCCTTTTGAAAACTAATGTGGGGTTAATTTTGTTCTTTCCTTTAAAGATATTCTTTACCCTGTTTGCCCAAGTATCATTTCTTACTCTCTTTTAGAAGTCCATATGGTGTAATGAGAAAAAAATGTCCCCTTTTCCTTATACATATCATGCTATTTAAATGTATCATTTTGTCGCAGTAAATCAAAAAATAGCTATTTTTTTTCTTAATGTAGTTCCTCATTGATAACAATTATAATTGACATGGCCATTCGCATATGCATTTTAAATCGATAAATTGATTACAGTTTTTTTTATATTAGATATTTTAGTGGCATTTCACACTCCATATTTGCTATGCACAGAAGGCAGACTGTTTTTTCACAATAATCTTTGCCTAAGATGGTGTTTGAGATGGAATATCATTGTTTTTTAAAATATCTTTTGCTTGGAAATTAATTACAATATTTTTTTCATTTTTTAAAAATTATTGTTAATATCAACATATGAGAATAATTCAAAAAACATAAAAAAATTATGAAGCACTTTTCTATACTGTCTCTAAGGGCATGTTTGAGAGTGGTTGTGGTTGTTTTTTAAAGTGTTTTTTATTTAAAATATATTAGAATAATATTTTTTTATTTTAAAAAAATTATTTGTGGTTGTTTTTTAAAGTGTTTTTTATTTAAAATATATTAGAATAATATTTTTTTATTTTAAAAAAATTATTTTTGATATTAGTGTATTAAAGCGTTTTAAAAATATTAAAAAATATTAATTTAAAAAAAATTAAAAATTTTAAGGACACTGCTTAGACTTGATAATACAAGCTGTTACCTATCCAGATTGGTTAAATTTTCAACTTGTATTCATATCTAACAAGGAAATTCCTACCAAAAACACTTTCCTAACTTTCTTCTAAGCCACAAAGCGATGTAAATACTGCGAATCGGATGCCAACTCATTTGGAATTTTGACTCATTTGAGATTGAGAGTTAGTATTTTGATTTCTAATTTAGGTTTCGACATCCTTAAACCATGATTTATTTATTAGAAATGGTATATAGCACATAAAAGTATGTGACTGCTATATAAACCAGCCGAGCTCCTTAGCCACCACCTTCACCGAACTCTAAATAAACCAAGTACAGGGAACGAAGATGCCCCAAGCTACATCGGCGAGCTTGGCCATAGTATTCTCCCTGAACATCTTAACCCAGGGAGATTGAAACTACCATTTCCTCAAAATAAACCAGATCATTCCAAAAATGGTGGTGATGAACAAGCAACTGCTGTACCAAAATCCCTTGAAGCAAAAAGTGAAGACTTGACAGATTCTAGCGGGGATTGGAGGGTTTTAAAGAGGCCCCATTTGCGTTTTAGTGAACTTGGGAATTATATTCTTTCTGGCAATGTGGATGATGTAGATGCAAAGAGAAACACAGAAGGAAAATCTGTAGAGAAACTTATTGCAGGAAATAAAAACGAGGGCAATGAATAAATTGGTAGATTCCCAGGTGGTGGGGCGAGCAAGGGGGATAATAACGTTTCTTTTGAGAAATGTGACATATTTGATGGTAAGTAGGATGACAATGTACACGGGTGCTTCCAATTTCTTGATTTTGATATCGTATTTATTATTTATTAAATAAAAAATTTAAATATTTTAAAATCATTAATTAGTTTTTGAGTGTTCGTCATTTATTATTATTTATTAATTAATAAAAAAATAGTAAATGTATATTTGAAATATGTATAATATTAAATGATAAATATTATATATGTGTGTTTTATTTCAATATTAAGGTGTGTATATACCATATTGTATTAAAAAAATCTAAATATTTTACAAATATATTTATATAATATAAATATATATTTCAGGTTAGATTCGAAACGTTTCAGATCGAAATTAACAGTATCTATATTCTACTTGCAATCTTTCAAGTCCAAAAAAATATACACTCATTTGGATTGGATGGATTGAATATAGTAAGTATCTATAAATTGTAATCCCTAATAAGTAAGTTGGTGAGGGATGATTTGAAGCCATGCTATCCTCCAAGCTCTTGCTGAAAACATTGGGTCTAAGGGCATCCGCGCTACAAGAAATGGAGTCTGCAGTTGTTGCTGCACGTACGCAAGCGTTCGTGTTTCTTGCAAGCACACGGGTAATTCTTGAATCTGCTAGCCACACCATTTTCTTGGTTCTCATGATGGTCTCTGCATACCATTCTGTTGAAGTAAGAACAGATTGTTTTATTATTTTTCTTTAGATGTCGGATTCAAATCCATTATCATGTTTTTTTTGTTTCTGTATCACTCTGTCCAGTTAGGAACTCGAAGGTAAATATCAACGTCAAAATACACGAATTGTTTTACGCAAAGCAGCACCATCTGCTACAACAATGGCACTGATCATCACTAGCATTTTCATGGATGGTGGCATGGCACCACAACCAACAACCACCATGGCTACCCAATGATTTTATGCTATATGAACAGATTTGGTTTTCTCCATTGCATCACGAAGATGGGATCAAATTGGTAAGCAAAAGTCCAGCGAGTAAATTCTATTATAATTATTGCATTTTTTTAATTGCATTCATATTGATTAAATATTTTTCTCATCTGTCTACAATATAATAAAAATGAGTAGCAATTTACAACATTTGTGAATTCAATGCCCGTGATCTTTAGCGTAACCTACCTCATTTTGAATACCATTTTGAAATGGTGTTTTATTTAAAAAAATTTATTTAAGATTTTTTATATATATTTTTAGTTTGTTTTTATATACTAATATTAAAAAAAAATTTAAAAATAAAATAAAAAATATTATTTTGATATATTTTAAAAGAAAAACATTTTAAAGAACATACACTACTATTATCTCAAACACCCTTTATACATATAATTCTAAAAAATTCCTAATGTGAACTGTAACCGATAAGATAATTTATAACCAAAATTTTGATTTTTTTTTCTAAAAAGTTTAACATATTAATGTTTTTTTATTTTTTTTGTTC
>Ga0325400_1006637_pt1 | contig 11020 bp, 4 predicted proteins | sample PopdelMetagenome_2_FD_205662 | JGI IMG/M metagenome (GOLD analysis project Ga0325400, IMG submission 205662) | Populus deltoides microbial communities from Bellville, Georgia, United States - Xylem-PdKOR-R1 | ecosystem: Host-associated > Plants > Phyllosphere > Stem > Wood/Secondary xylem...
GATTTCATCTGCCAAGTGATGATTGATTAGACATGGCTAGCTAGGTATATTCTATATATTGGATGACCTAGCCAGAGTCGAGGGTCACACACTAATATTGACAACAAGAGGCTACCTCACAAATGGCTTTTCTCTTGCTGACCATGGGACCATCTCGCTATCACCATAAGGAATCATGATCTCAAAACCACACAAAATCAATATCTCCTTTAATTGCATTCCTTTCCGAGGAAAGCGTACAAAACAACTTTTCGAAAAATTCAATTCATTAGTGCTTAATCTTGGAATGTAAATTGATATTTGATAAAATGTGCCATTATCGATTCATCCCAAGTCTCCTTTTCGGACGATGCTTTCTATTAATTAAGATTTGAAAGCTCTGCGAATATGATTTATTAGATGAATGCTAGCTTCCATTATAATCTTTTTTTGACATACATGCTAGCTTGCGTACGTAGATTGATAATCATGTAAATGCACACACACACAAAGACGTGTCTTCCCACTGATCGATGCCTTACAGACATAAAATGTTAGTGAGTTGAGTGGTTAATTACCAGCTTATAAATAAATAAGTATATATACATGAGATCTGTGAGGTCGAGTGGTTGAAAACTAACAGGAGAGCACTTCTTGATTGAGAATAAATTATATGCATCAATTAGGTCTTTTTCTGCTAAAAGATGGCCATTGTCAACTCTGATATGCAAAGTTCAAGAATGCGAGTTTCATTTTCATAAATGAAGGTGTGCCGCAAGGATGGGGTTCTCCTTGACGAGGCCATGTCCAGCCAACTAAAGTTCTATACAATCTTTAGGCGCATGATTGAACTTGAAGAACGGTCAAGAGGGATTAACATCTAGTTTTAGCTGCGACCCACAAATTGACAGATGGTTCAGGCAGAAAAGTACCCTGGACCATTGATGATTCAGTTGACAAGGGCCAAGTCGCCCCGTAATCATGGCTTGTTATAGTAAATGGTAGGCTCTAGATTAGCAATTTGTAGCTCATAATTGAACATTTCGCCACGCCCCCACATACAAAATGGAAAGAGATTGAGCTTTTTAATAAACCTATTTGTCAATCATCGTCGACAAGAGTCGAGGATTTGGGTTGCAGATAGCTGGCGGTGGGTTGGGCTAGCTTGGAATAAAAGCAGAAGTTTAAAAACAACTGCATCCGTTCCATAAAAAAATTCTATTTTATTTTTTTTACATAAACTACTTCATACTTTTTTTATATATTTACTATGTTGTCTTTTATATTTAATTTAATTAAATAGGAAAGCATGTGAATTTAATTTTTTTAAAATAGGAAAGTAGTGAATTTTGATGTTCGAGTTTTTACTTTAAAATAAAGATTATATATTTTGAGACATCTAAAAAAGGATTATTTTTATGAGAGTGAGGGAGTAGCTTGTAAGTTGTTTCAGTGTTCTTCAACAAATCTATCTATAGGCAACTTCTCTTGAAAACAGTAGGCTCCTTTGCAAACCGAAAAGAAAGCAAAAACAAAAGTTTCTTTAAGACATAAAAGAGAGTATTTATTTGGATGAGGCCATGCCAACACCTGACGATATTGTTAAGGTATTTATTTGGCGTTGCGGTTCAATTATATTTTTATAATTTTAATTTTTAATTTTAAAATAATTTTTTTATATTTTTTGATTGTTTTAACGTACTTATAATAAAATTATTTTTAAAAATAATAATATAATTTTAATATATTTAAAAACAAAATGCACTTATAAACAATTTCAATCATACTCATAAATAAAATGTTTTGAATCCAACTAGATTGAGTTTTTTTTTTAAATTATCTATTTGCATTTCCATTGCATGCAATGTCTAGTTACTAAAATATATAATTAAAGTACATTAGGTTGATTTAATTATTCATATGAACACTTAATTAACCAAGTTAATATTTTGTTTTTAATCGTGTGGCTATAAGTTTTGTGTTATAGTGGTGAATACGTGTGGAATGTCTTTGAGATCGCGGGTTTGAGGTTGGGAGATGTGCTTTATTAATTTTGAGGAGTTTATCTCTTTTTTTCTTCAAAAAAAATTAAAAAAAAAATTCATTCATCCCTTATTAATTTCGTTGTAACAAGCCTTTTGAATTTTTGTATTGGCCATTTAGGTTTTTTTTTTGGTTTATTTTTTAATTACATTTTTTAATATGGAGTTTATATGTTCTTTGGGTTTTTTGACCCTTATTTTATTTTATTTTTTTAATTTCATCCTTTAATATATTATTTTTATTTAATTTTATCCTTCAATATTACATTAATGATAAATCAATTTTTTTTTATTTTTATCATATAAAAAAAAATAAAAATTGGCTCTTTTTTTATCTTTTAGTTTTTTTTCCAATTCTATCCTTTAACATGGAGGTTTTATTTCCTTTGAGTTTTTTTTAATTTGTTTTTAATTTCATCATTTAATATGAGCTTTTTATTTAATTTTATCTTTTAGTATTAGATTAGTTTTTTTCATTGGACTTACCTAGTGAACAAATCCATATTGAAATAACTCTCAAATAATTTAATTTAAAATTTAATCCAAGCAAATAATCAGGTTAGGATTTTTTAAATTTGAACCGTTGTATCCATGAAAATACCAAAAACAATTCCAACAATCTAGATATTATTTTATTATATTCAATTAATAAACTAGTAAGAAACTACATGATAACCGCGAAACATTCGATGTATTTTTAGATATTAGTTTTCACATTAAGATTATTGAATCTTGTTTTTTAATTGGATCTTAGACGTGCTATACATATATATATATATTCAAATTGATGCAATAACAAAATATAAAAAAAAAAAAACTTTTTCACAAATCACCATCCACACCAAACACCTCAAAAGGTTCCATTCAAAATAAAATTCCATAACTTGCAATGAATTGGAAAAAGGAATAAATAATAGTAAAAGGGGGAAAAAAACAAGAAGGTTCCATTTATAGGTATTGTTTATTTTTGTATTTTAAAAATATTTTAAAAAAACTTTCAAATTTTTTTATTTTAAATTAATATTTTTTTGTTTATTCAAATTATTTTAATAGACTAATATTAAAAATAATTTTAAAAAATAAAAAAATAATTTTTAAATAAAAAAATTTAAAAAACTAATCATAACTACAACCTTAAACACCCAAAATCGAGTCGGTGCCGGTCATGGAAGCCATTAATATGCCTAGTAAAACGTTGTGGTTTGACAAGTAGTCTAACATTTGAAAGTCAAAAACAATGGCTTTGTATCCACCATTACCAAGCCATAATTGACACACTACCAGGTGCTTAACAGTTCAAGGTCTTCTTGCCAAGCCCAACCACATGGAATCATGAGAAAGTCCTGAAGAAAAGCCTCGTCAAAACATGCATGATTGCATTACTATTTAAAAAGCTTTTAACATACGAGAAGCCAACTGTGGCAGAACAATTCTCTCTCATTTCCAGCTCAAAATCACACCTCCATCTCTTTCTTGGCTCACAAAATGGAAACCATCTCCCAAAAACAGACTAGAGGAAGGCTACAACCTCCAGCAAGACAGTCACTTGGTGAGGGCAACAGGGTTAGAAAAAATAATCAAGTAGCGTCCATCTCTCCTAGGCCACGGTCAACTTGTACGTGCTCAAACCGTCCGGGGTCAGTCAGGTGTAGCAAGCACGGGTATCTGGTGCCTAGTGACAAGTTAAGAAGAAATCAAGCAAATACAGAGATATTAAGGAGGGCTTTAGCACCACCAAATCGGAGGTTAACCCTTCGGTGGTTTAACTTCCAGCCAACGCCGAGTCGGCTTTCTAACATGTCCATGGCATAGTTATTTGCGATCTTTTTTTTTTAAGGCTTGAACAGATGGGTGTTCTGTATTTATCTCAAGAAATGATTGTCTATATGTAAATCAATTGAACAGCAATTCCTTTTTTCATTTGTCTTCTTTTTTTAACATTTCGTTAATATGGCATCGCTGTTTTTCAAATTTATATATCTGCTTGGTAGAGATTCTTAAGGTTGACCTGTTCTATTCTTGTTGTTAGAAAGCGGGATGACCTCTTCAAATCTTTAAGGCATGAAATACATAAGGTTGGCCTTTTCTTTTCTTGTTGTTAAAAAGAGGAATCACTTGGAGTTCTCCAATTTCATTAAGAACAGAAAAACACCAGAAAAAAGAACAGTAAAAGATAAAAAAAAAAAAAAATATATATATATATATAAATGAAGTGCTTTTTTAGTGCCGGGATGTAGCGATAAAAACAAACATTTTATTAGATTAGTGCTTTTGAAGATGCTATATGGACAGACACTAAAATGTATGCAAATACTGTGCATGGAATCATGAAGTTGCAGCAGCAATGAGAGCAACAGTGGATGCATTTTCCAGTCCCAAAGATGTAGCTTAATCAATATGGAAAGCTTAAGAATTACGCTCAAGGGTCTTAAATTCATGCAGTATCAGGACTATCCTTTGGAGGGTAATTTTTCGGAGACCCTAGACTTTGCTCGACTACCCAGTATGCTGCTTGCCTTCTTACTTGCAATGAATAACTTCACAGAAATTTTGTTCAGCTTTGAAAAACAGATACAGGGACCCTCAGCCTGAACATGTATAAGTTTTCAGACGTTTAAATTGCGAACCACATTACAGTCTGGCTATTGGCTTTCAGTTCACTCCTTGTTTATGTTAGAGGGAAGAGCGCAGGATCGCAGAGAATGTGCAAGAGATTAGGAGGCACATAATAGGAGTCTAGAGAAAGGAACCTACAACAATTTCAACCGTAGGCAAAAAAACAAGTCATTATACTCCGAATTATGAACTGGAACCTGTCTGGATTGTTGAAATTGAGACAGCAAAAAAATCATTCTAAAGAAAAAGGCCTCTTATGTCTCCATTGCTCTGCCATCCACCTTCTTCCTTCCCTTCTTCAATAGCAATGTAACTACAACTCAATTTCCTTTTCATGAAAGAGGGCAACTGTGATTTAATAGTGAAGTTGCCAATGGATGGCTTATCAGATCAGAGAGGGGGGAAATGGTGGTAATCTGAGTCATATGTTTCATTTTGGTGATGAGGCATTTCTGTTTCTATATGTGCACCAGAAAATTCTATATTCCATGGAAACTTTCCAGTGCGTGATTTTTACAGTTGTTAGGAATGGAATGGTATCTCAAGAAGAGTACAACAATCATCATATAAACATGAATATGCAGGATGGGTGAGATATATACGGTAGCCAGACCGTCCAGCAACTTTCTGCATCAATCATCACATTGTGGATCCCCTCTCAAACTCTAATGACTGAGTTGAGCGATCCTGTTTTCTATTTTTACTCATAATTTCTTGCATTCCATCTACTCCTGTTAAGAGGCAAACAAACTGGGTTTGATGAAGTAAAAGAACACTCAAAGCATATCATAACTGTCTAGTGCAGTCATTTGTTTATCCAAATAATACAACATAAAACAGTTCTGCAGTATACCTCAGGGGAACTGGGCAGGGAACTGGAAGAAGCTTCTACTGCTGCCTCAGATATTCTTGCTTCTGATTTCTCGTTTGAATAACTACCAAAGAGGGGGGAGGGGGGGGGGATTTAGAACTTCAGGCTCAAGTCAAAACAAAATGAATCCTTTATCACCAGACAAACACTTAATTGTTTATTTATTTACAGATATCTCAACACCATAAATGGGTGGTGCTTCCATGAAAAGCACAAAACAGAATAAAGACAGGAATTTTCTGTGCCATGTCAAGACCACATATTCACATATACCACAACTAAGTAAACTGGAAGATTCTAAAGCAATCTCTAGCAATACTGCTATCAGGGAACACTGGAGATCTCTTAACCAGAAATTAAAGTGAGAGAATTAGGCAAAAAAATACATCCAGATTTCACTAGAAATATTTAGCGAATCGAAATCAACTGTTTCTTGGAGATAGATTATGCTTATCCTAAACATATTTCCCAAGAAAAGAGTCCATTAATATTTTTCCAGGCTTCATTACCTAAGGCATGACAGTTCAGCAAGAAACAGTATGCTACTTACGTAGACAGTATGGTCACCCAGATGAGTTCTACACAGTCCACCCAAAGGAGTCTTTGTTCTACAGGGATCACACCATATGTGATAAGATGAGCAAACGGCCAAAGCTTCCATCCTGCCTGCACAGGAAAACACATCAAAGAATTCAATAATTAAGCCAAGTTGCAAACAAGAAAAAACTAAAGTTCATGTGTTTTTGTCAAACAGTCCAAGCAATAAACAAAAACTACAAACCAAGCACAGAATTCAGCTTATATTAACTCAAAACAGAATTATTCCTCAATACCTGACCATTTTGAAAAATTAACAAACTGGAAACTTGTTAAGTTGAAGCTTGTAAATGAGAAAACATCTTGTAAACTCATTCAGGTGTTAGAATGGTTGCAAACTAAACATTTAATTATGAGACCAACATGCATGATAACTTCCATTGGCCTCAAACATCCAACTATTAATGCAGAGAGGAAACACTCAAAACTAGTGATGCGGTTTCGCCAGATCCTACCCTTCCCAACTCCATTACCAGGTGATAATAAAAACAAATGCTAGATCAAAGTTTGGATCTAGACACAACAAGGAAAGGACAGAAGGCTCTCTTACTGTAAGCATAGGCCAGAATGTAGCTGTCAGTTCACTGAAAATGCTGGCGGGTGATTCCAGACGCAAGAATCCCAAGGTTGTGAAATAAATGCTGTTCCAAGCTGCTGCCCACAAAGTTTGGTCAAAGGCTACTTTGGCAGGAACCACCCACCAATCTTGGAAGGGAAAAAGCTCCTACAAAACAGCAAATTGACTGAGTAAATTAATGAAAATGTCATTGAACCTATTAAACTTCCAAAGAAATTTGAATTTTGTTAATCACCTCACAAAACTGGTAATAGTAATGTGAAAGGGAACCATGTAATGTAAAGCCAACAAGGCCCGATCTAAACATTCTTGTGCGGTCGTACTCGAAGAGGGGTTTACCTTCATAGCACTGAAGATGAAACAGAAACAAAGTAAGACGATTAATACACAACAAAAATAAGATATCTCAACATTGGTTTCGCGGATTTTACAAACCTGAGCAATCCAATCCCCTAGAGAGTAGACTATGCCACTAATCATCATTTTTGCTAAAACTGGGTTTTTCTTTAGAGCTTCCTCATAAGCAGACCAGTTGTGTTGAGGTGCATATCTTAGTATCTCAAAGAGAGTCCACCCCTATTAGAAAAGTGAAAATTAGATGTAGAAGATGTAATCGATAAACAACAAGGGAATTTAGCAATGCACAAAAATAAAAATAAAATATAAAACGCATCCAATTATGTCATCCAGCAATGCCTACGGAAATGAGAAAGAAAGAGAAGTTAACATCAATAGCAAGCAACAACTTAAATTTAGATCACACCAAAATGGTTTGAATGAATGAGTTAGAGACAACCAGAATACGAATCAAAGGTTCTAGCGAATTTTCTGTACAAGAAACAAGAATTATCCTGACTCCTTAATCTAAGTAAGCCACAAGTCCCAAACTTCTTTTATTACCACAACCAAAAAAGGTTTCTGGCATTCTTATTCCCCCGATAAAACCTTCAGCTTCCATGAAATCAGATCTTAATTGCGTAACTCTGAGCCAGAGGACACAAATTCAAAGCCAAAGGTGATACAAGAAACAGAATCAAACTTGCTCTAACGCCAAGAAAAAGGAAATTGATTTGAAGCCACTATAAATTTCTCAAGAAATGCTATGCATGAAGAACATTCCTAAAAGAATGAATGAAAAAAAATGAGATACCTTTGCGTTGTCCAACCATAATGAACAGAAACAATTCTCATAAAGAGCATGAAAGCAATAAAAACAAAGCCACAAGAAATCTACAAAGCAAACAAGGATGAATTGTTCTAAATACACATAATATAAGATTGTACTTACATGCCAGTAATTATGGTCGATTGTGAGCAACTTGGTGATAGCATAAGTACCAGCACCAAGAACAATCATTGCATTGATAGTCCTATCAATTAACCTCTCGGATTCCGATTGCCTCTCTATACTCTCTCCATCAATACCGGAACTTGAAGATGAAGAGAACCCTTCAAAAGAGAACTGCCCGTCGCTCCCTCCAAACCCACTCACCTGAGCAGCCAACTCGGTCCCTTCTCTCTCTACTGGAATCGCTACCATCCCTTCTTGCTGGTCTACACTATCACCGCTTTGTACTGGAATAACATCGAGCTCTTCTTGGACAACAGAATTCAAGTGCCAGCTCTGTTTGTTTCTGGAGAAAGTTTGGCTCTTTGGCAATTTTGGGCTGAGAAACTGAGGGGTTTGCAGCTTTTTTGAAATGGATTTTTTGGTTTTTGAAAGAGAAAGGAGACCGTGAGGAGAAATGGCGTGCAAAGCAGCCATTTTTGCTACTGAGTTGAGGTTGGGAAAAACTGGGTTGAGTTGACCAAGTTATCGATCTAACTGTTCGTTTCTCCAAGTAAGAGCGTGTGAAGGCAGTGAGTTTACTATGATAGGTTACTGTTTTGGTATGCTATGGACTATGATATCATGTTTAGGCTTATCTGTGTTTTACTTGACGCACAGCATTGATGACGTGTTGGTTATGTGGGGTAGGGCATTGGGAGATGCTTATTGGTTCCCATCAGCAGGTAATGAAATCCTATTTTGTAATTGAATGTAGACAAACACTACTCATCTAAGAGTATTTTTTATTTTTATTTTTTCTTCGAATTAAAATTTTTTTTTTGTTTTTATATAATTTTAATGTATTAATGTTAAAAATAAATTTTAAAAAATAAAAATATTATTTTAATATATTTTTAAATAATTAAAAAAAAACAATTACTATCATAATATATCTAAAATTATAAATGTAATCAACGTAGAAAAAACAAAAGTACAGCTGCTCTATAATTGAAAAAACTCAAATTAGTCCTCTAACTATCCTCAAATCTTCACTAAACATCTAAATCAATTCTAATCAATTAATATTTTATGTTTCAAAGTTGTTTCTTTTGTGTGAAATGTTTTGAAGATTTTTATGTGTTTTTTTTTTGGAAAATATTTTTAAAAAAATATATTTCATGTTTGTTTTTTAAAAAAAATATATCACAAGAAAACTAGTCAATAAAGAATATTTTACTATTATCCTTCTAATTTTATTTATTTATTTATTTAAAAATATTTTTAATTTATAAAATTTTATAAAATATTTGACTAATAGTAATTTACTTACAATATCGTCTAGTTATTTCAATTATTATCTTATTACTTCCATCTTATCTAGTATTATTATCATTTCATCACCGTCCCTATTTTTACTATTATTATTGAAAAATATTTTGCATGTAAAATATTTTACAAAAATAAAAATAAAAAATCATGCATCATATTTAGATTTAAATACCTCGAGAATCTAAATTTGTTTTGAAGATTATATTAAGAATCATTTCATAGTTGGGGGACTAATATGGTATCTGTCCATGTCCATGTCCATGTAGAAATGGATAATATCCATAAAAGATATTGAAATGGACTATTCAGCTTTAGCAAAACGACGAGTTTAATACAATTCGATCCTTTTTTATCACAAAAAGATTCAATTTGCGAAATTTCGTCTCTGGTATCTTGGATTAGGGCCCCACTAAACTTAACCTCTGGGCACAATAACGTACAGATCATCATGTGTGGGGTCCTTTTTAATCTAAAACTGGAACCGAAGCTCATAGGTAGTCCACATGTTGTGGATCTATGGGCCCATTTGGATTTGTCCACACGTCCAATGGACACGCAAACGACGTTTCTAAGAATCTAAGGTGGGTGGTTCCAGATAATCTGGATCCATCGTGTACATTTCTTTTTTCACCAAAATTTGTAAGCCATGTAGTTTTTGAAAGTTATGATTGAAACATGTAGATAAATTTTGTTTGCACTCGAAAAATAATTGAGCTGTGGACGAGCTGGTTTAAATTATTTTTTTTAATGCCACAACAATCTAGTTAGTGATTTATTAACGTGTTTTTTAAAAATAAATTTTAAATTATATGAGACTTGACTGATATAATTTGATTAATTTGATAAATATAAAAAATATAGTTTGATTAAAAAGAATTTAAGACAATATTTTTATTTAATATTAAGATAGTAACATATTGAATCATTCGGGTTAATTTGTAAAATTCACAATTCAGATTATGAGACTGCAATAACCTCACAAAAAGTAAATTGAAAAAAAAAATGAAGTTTCGTTTTCAATCAACCTCAAGCTTAATGATGAAATTGAAAAATAAAATTAAAAAAAGATCTAAATCAACTCGGGATAACCTATCAAACTCGCGATCTACATCATGAAACTATGATAACCCCACAATAAGTAAATTAAAATAAATTATAAATATTAATTTCTAATCAACTCAATGTTGAAGGATTATATCAGAAATAATTCAATTAAAAAATAATTAAAAAAACAATTCAAGTCAACCCGGGGTGACCCGTTGAACCCTGGACCAATGTTATGAGACTGAAAAAAATCTCAGAAAAAAAATTAGAAAAACATTATGAAGTTCAATTCTCAATAAACTCAATGTTGAAGGATGAGATTGAAAAAAAAATCAATTAAAAAATAACAAAAAAACTCAATCAACTTGAATTAACTTGCCAAACTCATAACTCATGTCATAAGACTGAAATAATCTTATAGAGTGCAAATTAAAACAAAATTCTGAATATTTATTTCCAATAAACTTGATATTGAAAGATAAAATTAAAAAAAAAACCAAAAAATTCCAAGCCATGTGTCTAGGTTTGTTTTTATATAAAAAATTAAATCAATTATATTTATAATATTTTAAATTAATTAATTTTAAAAAAATAAATTTAAATTAAAAAAAATTAGGCTAGGCTCATGTGTCTAGCTTTAATTGAAAACTCAGGCATGCACTTAGGTTTGTTTTATATTTTTTTCTCAAGAGTAG
>Ga0325400_1006639_pt1 | contig 11018 bp, 5 predicted proteins | sample PopdelMetagenome_2_FD_205662 | JGI IMG/M metagenome (GOLD analysis project Ga0325400, IMG submission 205662) | Populus deltoides microbial communities from Bellville, Georgia, United States - Xylem-PdKOR-R1 | ecosystem: Host-associated > Plants > Phyllosphere > Stem > Wood/Secondary xylem...
GAATCCATAGCAACAGTTGATAACTAGTGCACACCCGACTGTATCTAATCCTCAAAGAATGGTACAGCAATATTTGAAAGTGGAGCAAAATCACCTTTTTCTTAATTTTCTTAATTAAATCATTATTAGAGGTGTTTATTGTCTGATTTAATCCGGTTTTGGCCTAAAAACCTAACTGAAATGGGAGTCATAATTTTTGAAAAAATTAACCCGAACTAAACCAAAACTGGTTCAAACCGAATCAAGTCAGCTCTGCTCAGTTCATTTTTTTCTTTCAAAACCGGCTGGGTCTATTTCCTTTTAATTAGATGATTTTTTATTTATTAAGTTTGGGTTTTTTAAACATGTTTTGGGTTTTTTTTTCGATAATAACCTTAATAGATGTTTTGGTCTTTAAAGGAGGATGTATGTGAATTTAAAATTGTTTTTATTTATTATAATTTTATATGTTTTTTTTAATTATTATTTTTTAATTCAAAGCTTGAATTGTTTACCGCCCAAATCGTAAACCATATTTTGAGCTGAATTAAATTAGGTCGAGTATTATAATAATGAATAACTATGTATATCGACGTGTATAAAAAAAAAAAATTCAAGACGACACCAAACACCACTGCCTTCACAATTTTAACATTAAGCATAGAAAAATCAAAGAGATCATCAGCAAAGAAATAGAAGAAGAAGAAATTTCTACATGAGTTATCAAAAACTTTTTGAAAATTTGAGCTTTCTAATATAATATGCTTTAACTTGGGTTAAAATTTCAAAATTTTTGAAAAAAATTTAGAAATTTAATGAAAAATCATAATTTAACCAGTTTTATGTTATTGGGTGTAATTTTTAATCTGACCATCAGATTGAGCTGAAATTTTATGAGGAATCTTCAAATATATTGAATAAAATCTGATTAAAATTTTAGGATGAACGGAACTTGGTAGTGCTAACAAAAAAATACCGTCAAATAAAAGCAAAACAACTCATTAAGGGTAAAATGATTATTTGCCATTAAAAAATAAAACAAATCAGCTCTTCCTTCCTTTTATATGTTGCCGACTGGGCAGAAGCAAAATAGGAAAAGAAAGAAAAGAAAAGACGAGAGAGAAAGAGAGAAAAGTAAGGGAAAAACATAAAAAAAATCCAAAGAAAAAAAAAAGTGAGAGAATAACCTTGTAAACTTATAAAGTCCAACTTAGAAAACACTAATCTAAGAAAGAATCAAGTGGAGGAAGGAGGAATTGAGAGAGGGAAAAAAAATTAATTACTTTATTTTTCAGTTGATATGAGATTGTTATTTTATCCTGGTTGAGGGTTGTAACAATATCAATTCAAATTCGATTATAGATGAATTATATTTCACAAAACATCGAAGGATGTAATTTCAATAGTGAGTTTATTTTTACTTTCACTTCAATTTTATGTACTTTCAAATTTATTTTTTAATATTTTAGGTAGTATATTGGAATTAAAACTTTACTGTTAACTTTAAAAATTCATATACATGAGTTAATAATTGATCTTAAAAAAAAATTATATATTTATTTAATAGCTCAGGGCAAAAAAAAATTCCTAGTTTCGCCCTTGTGTGTGGGTCCAAGTGGCACTAGTGGCGCTGTGATTGGCTAGCAGGAAGTTGGGGAGCAAATTCTTGCCCATGCTATCTTCCACTTCTCTACTGCATTCACATGCCACTAGCTTTGGTAGGTTCTTCAGTGATCTATGATTAGTCTTTTTCTTTTTCTTCTTCTTCTTTTTGTGTTTCTTTTTTAGCTTGTCTTCTTTGAACTGTTGATTGTTTGTTTTTATTGTTATTTGTCAAGTTAAATTGAACATCCTAAACCATAGTTTTGAAACTCGGACCGGCCCGGTGGGTTGACCCGGGACCCGGCCGATCCGGGCCTGAGACCGGTCCGAGTCTAAAAACCCGCCTGAAAGTTGGCCCAGCAAACCCGCCTGGGTAAACCCGGCTGAGACCCGACCTTTTTTTTTTTTATACAGAGACATTAAACTACATCGTTTTGGCATTTTAAAAAGCCAAAACGATGAAGGTGAATAAATGCCTCCCAGCCGGGGGGCTCTGTCATTAGTCGGAAAAGCGGATCTCCAGGAGAGAAGCAAGCTACCTTTCTTTGATCCACCTTCACGGACAGGAAAGAGAACGAAAAGAGATGCACTAAGGTGCCAAACTGCGCTCTATATAATGGGGCTTGAGCTTGAAATGCACCCCCGACATAGAGATCGTAGAAGTCCAGATTGCAACGCATTAAGATGTCAATACCCAGTAGTGAATGTGTTCCCGGTGAGTCTATTCTCTATAGGAGATCCAACGCAAATTTTTGCTTAAAATCCCGGTTATTCCTCTCCACTCTCCATAGTACTCTCCGTCTGTCTTCCTCTTTTTTTTTTTTAAGTATGAGTCATGAGCCCTCTCGAATGAGTTCTACTTTTTTAACTTTCAACAACGAATATCAGAATCACAAAAAGAAAACCAAAATGAACATTTTTAACAAATGCATTATTACCAAAATTTGAAAGGAATTTGAAGTATCAACACCAAGGTCAGCGTTGTTGAGGCTTTGCATATTTCTACATTCTTTAAAGAGTCAGCATTTTTTTGGGTTGACTGACCCGGTCATTAGACCGGGTCGACTACCGGATCGGGTTTCAAAACTATGTCTTGAACAAACCGCCTTAACCACATGTTAGACGTTCTTAAAAAATAATATCAGGACTCAAACATGTTCAAGAAGAAGAAAAAAGTCAAATAGTTGGTAACGTTTTAAGCAGTGTGGCCTCAAATTATTTTGAAATTTTTAGAGAAGGAGAAGGTTTGAATTTTATTTTTTTATTGGTTTGATATGATGATATTAAACATTATTTTTTTAAAAAATATTATTTTAATATATTTTTAAATAAAAAATATTTTAAAAAATAATCATTATCATACCTCCTTATGTAAAAACAACCATCTGGTTTATAAGGATGTTCTCCCCAGAGCCCATACATCTCTTGCACAACTCTCTTGTTCAACTGTGGTGTAAAAGCAAGTGGCTAACTGGTTCAGCTGCAAATCTACAAGGATAATGCCTCCAGCTATTTCATCTCAAATTGATTCCAGGTTTTATCCATACAAATCCAGAAACCAAAATGCCAAGTCTTCCTTCGGTCTCGGCTTGCTAGTATAAACTCATTGAAAAACCATGAAGTTAACAACTATGTAAATCTTTAATGGTTTTTAGATTTGTGAGACTCGAACTAATAACCTTTGAAGAGCAAACTCAAACCTGATCAGTTGAGCTACACCCCTCAGAGTTCTCGAGTTTGAAATTCTTAATTGCAGGAGATGTTGCTTCCAGGATTGTGGATGGTATAAGTAGTATCAAGCGCAGAGCAAATCAAGATATTCTCAATGATCATTTACAGGAAGAAACACAGGTACGTGTGTGACATAAACCCAAACATGGATGGGATAATAGCAAGCAGAACCTGCATCCTCTGTGGAATGCACAATGAGACACATGACCACATATTTTTTCAATGCTCCTACTCCAGCACCGTATGGGAAACTGTCAGCACAAGAGCTCACATCCAATGGCCTACCAGCCCCTGGCATCAGCTCCTTCTCTGGGCAGTCTCAACTTATCGAAAAGGGAAGGATATCAACCACCTCATCGCCCGCCTTTTTCTGTCAACCACGGTATCTTCTCTCCGGCAGGAAAGAAAGAGACGCATTTTCAACAACCACTTTCAGAGGCTCGTAAATTCTAATGAATATGTGATGTCATAAATAAAAAGATAAATAGAACGAAAATTAACAGATATCCGTTTCAAACTTAATTGTTTAATTTTAATAAGCTGAAGAATTTATTTATTAAAAAATAAAGATCAAACATTTGAATCAACAAAATTCATACACTGAAAAGAACTCCATGCCTAATTGAAGTGTTATGAAAAGTAAAAATGGAAAATAGAAAATTGGAGAACAATATTGTTTGGGCTTGGGCTTCATCTGAATGGACCAACATTGTCTGTCTTATCATGACCTGCACATCCCATTTTCTCCGACTAAACTGAAAACAGAGGTGCTCGCTCAGCTGTCTAGGGTTTTTAACCTTTTTTAGGGTTTAAGCCGCCTCTCTCAATCAATATTCATGTTCTGCAGCTCCTAATTATCTCCTAGTTATTGACCGAACTGAGTTGAGTTGAGTTACTGGAGATGTCGAATCGGCCAGAGCTACTAGCTCCACCTGAGATTTTTTATGATGATTCGGAGGCTCGTAAATACACTTCCTCTTCTCGAATTATCGATATTCAGGTACTCTTTTTTTTTTCTTTTAAGAACAATGTTTTAATGCTTATTGAATGATTTTGTTACCTGATGATGATGTGTGGTTGTTAATAGGCTAGGCTATCAGAAAGAGCGTTGGAGCTTCTTGCTTTGTCTGTTGATGGAATCCCTAGATTACTCCTCGATATCGGTATGTTGCATTTTACATTTCCATCATAATTACACCATGAAGCCACTCTCTCTTCTCTGTTTGTAAATGTGATTAATTTATGGCTTATGATTTGTTTACCAGTTAGAAAATAGCTATTTTTTTTTTTTTTGTAGCTGTGGTGTTTATCCTTTTAATATTCCTGGGTGGGACATTAGCTATTTATACGTCAAACTTTTGCTGTTTTAAACCTTGAATTCCTGATACTTGTTACATTTTTTTTTGTTGTTAATTATTCTGTCTGTGTGCAGAATTCTGTTCTAAAGTTTTTAAATGCTTACTGTAATTGTTCTGGCTTTTTCAGGCTGTGGATCAGGACTTAGTGGGGAGACATTAACTGAAAATGGTCACCAGTGGATCGGCTTAGATGTTTCACAATCAATGCTTAGTATGTCTGCTTGAGTTTGTTCAATTTTGTAATATTTCATCAGAGGTTCATGTTAGGTTTTTTTGCATATAGGAACTTTTAACATTTTTCTTGTCAAATCCAGATATTGCTTTGGAGCGGGAGGTTGAGGGTGATCTTTTACTGGGTGATATGGGTCAGGTATCCAATTAAGATTCAGTTTTATTTTACATGCTCCGCAACACAATAAAAAAAAGGCGAATCAAGGCTGTGGGGAAAAATACAATTTCTTGGCCAATATAACTTTTTTAAAAAAATTTATTTAGCAGGATGCCAGTTTTGTGCCTTTGTGGCCTTATGGTTGGGATAAGGTTGATGCGCTAAACATTAGTTACTGAAGCAAAGTTGTGCAATCTTCTAGTTTATTTCACTTTTGATCAAATATTCCGTGTCATATGACCACTTTAGGTTCAATACTTAATGCTTTGTGCAGTTATGATATGTGAATGTTTGTACTTTTGGAAGCTATTTCAGTATAAGTCTTTTTTTCATTGTTAATATGATATAATATGCAATTAAACTTGCAAAATAGGTTTTAAGTTATTAGTTATCGCTGAAATGCTTAAGCTTATGTTGCAGGGCCTAGCACTTCGACCTGGAATTATTGATGGTGCCATCAGTATTTCAGCTGTTCAGGTTGTACTCTCTTGTATTCTGTAGACATTTATGGATGTATGCAAGTGTATTGTGTTAGAACTTGTCCAAAAAATTCAATTTTTTCCTTAATTTATGTGATTCATTATTTTCAATGAACCTCTTTTAATTCTTACTCTGCTTCCTGTAGTCAGTCATCTTCTGATGTTCCACCTTTTTGAATTATTTTAGTTTAGTAGAGGCTTCCCTGCATTTTCCTTGTGTTCTTTGATGATCATGTCTTTTATTAAAGAAAACAAAAATGTCTATTTATGAATTACTTTTTAAGGGAAGGCCCTTAAAAAGCAGAAGATTGCAGTTTTTCAAGGCAAAAGGTTTAATGGACAATTAAATTTGCATTTTGGTTGTAAGGTCTGAACTTATCTTTCTTCCCTAACACGACCCATTTATTACTTCAGCTAAGGCCTAACAAAGCTTGCTTACATGTTAGCTTTTTCTTGTACCAAGATCTTTATAGAAACAGTAAATTAAGGTAGAGAGGCGGACCTTTCTAGATGACATAAATTTTTTAATCAGATGTACAATTAACAATTAATCTTTGTGAAGTTGGACGAGCAATAAAGAGATTTCGGGGAGGATGTTTTAGAAATGTTATGATATTGAGATTAGGGGTCTATGGTTTTCCAGTCAAAATCACAAACCAAATGTGATTTGCTGCTTTGATGTTTAGTTTTCTAATATATAAACCTCAACATCTGTTTCCAATTGAATTGTCAAACTTCACACAATTGCTTTCCTTGTCCTCTTTTCTTTCATATCCTTTGTACGGGTTGTTTTTTAAATGTTAAGTTGTATAACACTTTAGTGAGTGCCTTTTCCTCACTTTATTCTTTTGATTTGGCTCCCAGTGGCTATGCAATGCAGATAAGTCCTCCCATGAACCAAGACTAAGATTGAAGTAAGTTTCTTCTCTTTTCTTTTCTGCTTTAGGTTTATGTAGTCTGTCAGCACTCAATCTGTTTTGGGATTCAATTTTATGGCAGGGCTTTCTTTGGATCATTATATAGATGTTTGGCAAGAGGAGCAAGAGCAGTGTTCCAAGTGTATCCTGAAAACATAGCCCAGCGTGAATTAATTTTGAGATCTGCAATGCATGCTGGATTTGCTGGTGGTGTTGTTATTGATTACCCACACAGGTATGCTAGGCTTCTATTTAGAACTCTCATGTTGCGTTTTTCATGTCTGGTAAGCTCATAAATATTATTTGTTGTATATGTGTTTTTCGTTTGGCTTTAATAATATCAGTCCTTTCCAACCCTGTAACTTGAATGTTCTGGTTGGGAATAAAAGCTTGCACATAAAATGTTGCAAGCTTTTAAAGAATCTAAACCTTGAGAGCTTGATGTGCTAGATACTGTCTGCTAATTCTTTGTTTTATTATGCAAGTATATTCACCCTGTTCTCTCTTTATCAATTAAGTTTACCTTCTGATATGTAATTTCCTTCAAGTCAAACGAAGCTAAAAGAAGAATCTTGCTATTAATTATCCTCCGGTTTCATATTCCTCTTCAGAGTTTCACCATTCACTGACTAAACAATTTTTTTTGTCACAGTGCCAAGAGTAGAAAAGAATACCTCGTGCTTACTTGTGGAGTACCATCTATAAGCACTGCTGTTCCGAGGGGGAAAGGTGAAGATGGAGAAAGCTGCTCTGAAGATGAAAGTAGTGAAGAAAATCAGACGGTGGGTTGCTTTGTCTTGCTTTTTTTTTTTTCAAGCTTTAACTGGGCTGTTTGTAACATGGTATCCTTTTCTTTTCAATTTGAATTTTTCAAATCACTAATAATTATTATATATGCTACCTTGAGAATGCAGGTTTGCATTTCAGACAGGAACAGACCTAAGAAAAAACAGAAAATAACCAGGAAAGGGAAGGGCAAAGATTGGATATTTAAAAAGAAAGAGCAACTGAGACGAAAAGGAAACGCAGTGCCTCCCGACACAAGATACACTGGTCGAAAACGGAAGGCTCGATTTTGATCTTTACACTAAATTTGTAGCCAATCTGTTGGGAGATTATACATATAAATGGTTTTGTACTCAGACCCTTTATGCATTGCCTGTTCCTGCTGCCGCTCACCAACTTGATGATGCAGATGATGATGCTCACATCAATGAAAGAAAGTAAAGAAGATACATATTACTTCCATTATAAAAGAAAAAGGTAATTGTTCTGTGATAAAGCATCCATTGAAGGTAATTTTTTTGCAAGTATAACGGACAAATGTCATTGTTATATGCATTTTCCTTGGACAAAATATGTTATAAACACTGATTTTAGAAGAAAAAGGCTGCATTTCCTTTTAATTCATGGCAATCAATCTGATCCTCTAATTGGACAAGCCATCCTTAAAAGTCTGAAACAGAGTAACCTGATATCACATCCGCAGTGGTACAATGATTATTTGTCATGGTTCAGTTTTACAATCTTAATGAGAGGGTGCTTAGCTTGCTATTTATAATTTATGTCATGTAGGTCTGACACAAAATTATGAGCATACCTATACGCTTCAACAAGAACTTTCTCTATGTGGGTAACATTCCAAATGCTATTGTGTAGCATCCATGGTGTTATCTTCAAAACTCAAGGCTTCAGCATCTCCCTCCACCTATACGAGGGTTTTGTCTTCTCCAAGACCTGCAAGCGTCAATTAAAAAAAAAAAAAAAAAAGGAAAGAAAACCATCAGTCATCAAGAAATCAACACTAATAAACTGTAATTAGACCATCCATGGATTTCACTCAAGTCCTGAAGGAAAGTGCCTAAGAAACCCAAGCATTAGGGGCATGTCAAGGAAAAATAAGGATGACCCTATAAGAAAACCAAAAGGCAAGTAAAAAAAACACAATAAAGAAAGATGGAAAGCAAGCAAATGATAGTACTTTATAAGATATTAAGGCCTGTTTGTTTGCTGTGCTGGAAAGTAGTTTTTCAATGTTTGCTAGAAAGTAGTTTTTTTTAGAAAGTAAATTACTTTTCGATGTTTGATAGTGTAATAGAAAATAAACCCTGTTTGTTTGCTGGAAAGTTGTTTCTTTTTAGAAAGTGAATTATTTTCTGATGTTCGTTAGTATAATGAAAAATAAATTGAAAAACACTTTCCAGTGTTTTGTTATATCATGGAAAATGAGCTGGTAAATAACTTATTAATGCTTTATTTTTTTTTCAAGTTTATTAAAATAATGAAGAACAAATCTTACAAATTAAAAAGTTGACTGAGAATGAAATTGAAAAAAAATATAATTTCATAAATTATCTCAAATAAAATAAATAATAATCAAAATAATAAAGATCAAATCTAAAAAATAAAATTGAAAGATGAAGAAATTAAAATAATAATAATTAACATTTCATAAATTATTTTAAATAAAATAAGTAACAATCTAAAGAATGATGACCAAATTTGATAGATAAAAAATTTCAATTAAAAAATGATAAGGGAAAAACAAATAACAATTATAAAAATAAGGACCAAAATTAATATAAAAATTAAATTCTAAGTGATGAAATTGAAAAACAAATATTAAAAGCAAAATATATCTAGCAATTAAAAGTTTGATGATCAAATTTGATATCATCAGCAAATAATTAATAATATGAAATTTCTAAATTTTTCACAACTTCTGAAAAGTGTTTTCCATCCAAAATAAAAGGAAAACACTTTTCTGAAAATCAAGCCAAATTTTTCTTTGACTGAAAAGCGTTTTTCGTTAATCAACTTTTCTAATGGCAAATAAACACATGAAAGTTTGGAAAATGGTTTCCCGGAAACCAGTTTTCAGGAAACAAACGCACCCTTAAAATCCTTCAGCACTCCTGTTTGAAAGTGTGGTTGTGATTGCTTTTTAAAGTGTTTTTTACTAAGAGATATATCAAAATAATATTTTTTTTATTTTCTTAAAAATTATTTTTGATATCAGCGCATCAAAATAATCTAAAAACATCAAAAAATATTAATTTGAAGCAAATAAAAAAATTTAAATTTTTTTAAAAATGCTATTGAAACGCAAAAACAAATAGGGCCTCTATAAGCCTATCAACTTTTTTTTTCTTCCATTTATTATTTTTGATTTTTTATAACAATTTCCTACTATCACATTATTGAAGAAAATTATTTAATAAAAATAAAGTATAAATATATTATGTATTTTTTTTATAAATGAATTTAATAAAAAAACAGAAAAAAATCTTTACTGCTTGTTATGATTTTATTCACTTGCAAATATTATAACATTATACACTAGAATCCAACTTAGCTTCCATGATTTTAACAGGCAACGAAGAAGATAAGAATTGATGATGCATCATCCTTTCTCGATGACATGTCATTTATATTTTTTATTTAAATATAGTTGGGTTTGGACTTCATCTAACTGCACTAATATAAGTTGTGGTTGGATTTTAAAAAATTTTAAATTTTTTTTATTAAAATTTAATATGATTCATATGTTTTGGATCGTTTTGATGTGTTGATTTCAAAAATAATTTTTTAAAAATAAAAAAAATATTATTGACATGCATTTTAGCATGAAAAGTTATTTGAAAAGCACTCGCAACCACACTGTCAATCACAGCTACGCTCTAACTTCATTTATTATTTCTGAATTTTTTATAACAATTTCCTAATATCACATTATTGAATCAACATTGAAGAAAATTATTTAATAAAAATAAATTATAAATATATCATGTATTTTTTTATAAATAAATTTAATGAAAAAAATAGGAGAAGTAAAAAAAATATTAAAACAAGTAAAACATATGAAATATATATAATATAGTGACAATTAAAAAATAAAAATATTCAAATTCATATTGAATAATTCAACTGTATTTTTAAGAATGTTTTTAGTTTTAAATTAATTTTTTTGAATTAATTTAATGTAATAATATTAAAAATAATTTTTTAAAAATAAAAAATATTATTTAATATATTTTTAACTAAAAATATATTTAAAAAAAATAATATTTACTTGCTCTCACGACACTCGGAAGCTGAAAATCCGTTACCTCACCCAATAAATACCGTAAAACAAACGTAGCCTATGAAAATACCGATGCACATGAAAGTGTCAGAGAGTTGTATTAAAGAAATAAAAATAAAGTTTAAAATGAAGCGAGTTTATATGTCCAATTTTTAAATTTCAAATCCGTGAAGGGACTAAAGCTTTTAAATCGCTCTCTCTTCTAGCCATATTAGGGGTTAGCCTAGTATGCAGCCTGGTAATGGCGGACTGTCATGCATCCATCATCATCAATCATCATCATCATCAACAACAACAACAACAAGAAAGGCAACAACATTCAATGGAAGATGATTGTTGTTGCTCACCATCAGTTTTACAAAATCTAAACCATCCTTGCCTTCCCCACTTGCAACAAGAACAACATACACAGCCTCATCAAGTTTTTTTGCAGCAGCATCACCAGTTGTTTTATCCATTTCAGCAGCAGCAGCAGCAGCA
>Ga0325400_1006644_pt1 | contig 11015 bp, 2 predicted proteins | sample PopdelMetagenome_2_FD_205662 | JGI IMG/M metagenome (GOLD analysis project Ga0325400, IMG submission 205662) | Populus deltoides microbial communities from Bellville, Georgia, United States - Xylem-PdKOR-R1 | ecosystem: Host-associated > Plants > Phyllosphere > Stem > Wood/Secondary xylem...
GCCGTCCACCGCTCGCCCCTTCGCTCTCGACGGCAAATTATGAGGGGGGAGACGGAGCTGCTATTTGCTTTATTCATTTTGGTGTCCATGTTACTCTGCGTGTGTTCTCATTTTAGCACTTTTTTTTTATTTGTTTTGACCAGTGTTTTTTACCCATTTAGTTTTTCTATTAAAAAAAAAAGAGATGAATTCTTTCTTTGTGTTTTTTTCTTTCAAAACTCTTAATTTTTTCCTAATGGTTAGATAATGTTCATAGATAATCGAAAAGATTTAATCTTAATAAATTTCTAAACTAATTTATAATACTCCATAAATTAATTAAAAAAAATTAATTTTGTATTTATATAGATAAAGATGGAGATAGATAAAAATAGTAGACTTATTAAAATAATATGGAGATGAATATAATATATTTTTATTTAACGGATCTTCATGTCCAAATAAATTATTTTATATATTATAATTTTTATTATATATCTAGGATAATTTGGCGAGTTTTTTTTTCAAGAATTACCTTGATGAGCTCTTTTTTATAAATATAAACTGTTTATTTAATTAAAATGTGTCTCGAACGAGATTTATCTCATGATAAAGACTTGTATAGAGCATATTTTTAAAATTATTTAAGGTGTTTTTAGAACATTTGTGGGGTAACTTTTCTTCATTCAAACTAATATTCCTTTTTTATTTCAAAAACTTAAGTTAATCAAATGATTTTTTTCAACAAGCAATTTAAATAAAGAAATGAAAGACAAATCGTTTAATAGAAAATAATAAAATTTTATCAATTTCTTATCATGTGTTTTTTCCAAAACACAAAGCTAATATTATTTCAAGGAAAATAGAAAAGGTTATTTTTATTTTGTAATATTTTCCTTTTTTTTTCTCATTTTTTACTTCCAATGTTTCTAGCTTATTAACTTTTTATTTTATTAATGTGAGTGTCCGAGCTAATTTGTGTGCACCTTAACTAATTTCGTCATGAAATTAATAATTAAATAGCCTTCAGTAGCCCTGAGATTTATAAAATTTAAACTGATAATTTTAAAAAATAAATCTATAACTTGACCAATTAAATTACCATCGTCTCAAAATTTCAAGCTTATTAACTCTCAGGATGATCTATCATTCATAGAGCGTGTTTGACAGTGTGATTGCGGTTGCTTTTCAAATAGCTTTTCGTGCCGAAATACATGCCAATGATGTTTTTTTTATTTTTTAAAAATTATTTTTGACATTAGCACATCAAAACGATCTAAAAAGTACAAACCGCATTCAATTTTAGCAAAAAAATAAAAAATCAAAATTTGATAAAATGCAATTACAAACACAATGCTAAACAAACCCATAAAGCATTTGAGAATCACCTGAATGCCTAGCATCTTCTGTGGCATTCTTTTGACCGACTGAAACTCAAGATTTGTTTGGTATTACAAAAAAAATAAAAAAAATACAACAATTAATTAGTAAAAAAGAATTGGAAAATAGACACCTCTTTACATAATTACTCCTATCTTCTCTCAAAAATAAAAAAAATATTATATATATATTTTTTAAATATTTACTTTTAAAAAAACTAATCTGAAAACCACTCCGATTCTAGAATACGACTTGAGTCAATACACTCTCAAGTCTCAACAGAAACCTTCAAGAAACTATTAGGACTTAATTGTAAATTAATCTTCCTTAACAACACAATGACTACCACCGCTTAAATAAAAGGACTAATCTGAAATTCTTTTAAAAAAATCGAAAGAGATAGAAAAACTTTTAGATTTTTTATGAGAAAAAGCTGTGTTTGATTTTTAAAAGATTTTTTATTTAAAAATATATTAAAAATTATTTTTGTTATTAATATATTAAAATGATTTAAAAATATATTAATTTAAAATAAAAACAATAATTTTTTTTTTTAAAACCGCAAAAAACAAACATGGCGTTACCTGTCTACATGGTCGCGAGAGGTTTTCTGCTGTTAAGCCAGCATCCTAATAAGCCCTAAAAGGCAGCCGTCTCAACTCAGGTTCTTCTCCAACTCACCTCTCTTTCAGTTCTCAGGTAATAATCCAGCAGTCTCTACAAATCCCTTTTCATCTTTAGTTTACCCGTTTGTTTCTTTGCCTCCACACCGTTACATATCTCCGGCTTTTCTTTTTCTTTTCCTCACTCTTTCTTCTCCCTCTGGAACCAAAGAGAGGCTAAGTAACGGTGATAGTTAAGATTGGTGTATTTTTTCTTCGTGAAACATTAAAGTATTGATTTTCTATCTGGGTTTCTGTTTGTTCGCTAAGAAATACAGTTATCTGCATATGTATTAGTGGTCGGAGTTCCAGTTTCTGTTGTTTGAAATTCAGTGTCGTGCTTACTTCACCTCAGAAAGGGAGGAGATGCTAACTTTATTGTTTTATGTGATTTTAGGTGGATCGGAGGTTTCATTTTCTTTCTTTTTTCTATTGGACAAGGAGGGTAGAGGATAAAAATATTAGTAATGGCAGAAGCGGAACCACTGGAGATGGCATATATATCAGAGGTGATATTGAAGAAAAGGAAGCACAAGGAAGAATCAATTGCACTTACGAGGAAAACCCAGTTGGAGTTGGGTCAACATGGTGGGAAGAAGAGGAAAGTGGAGGATATTAAAAGGCCTGAACAGCTTGTCAGGGAGTTTAGGGACAGGGTAAAATATTCTACTTGCTGCGAATTGGTGCTCTTTCAAAATTTACTTTTTTCTTTAATGTTTGTTGTTGCATTTTTCTGTACCTTCCTGTGTAATGCATGGTAATATAAGTGAAATTTGAAATGTTGAAACATTTTGATGAATTTGATTTATTATTTTATCCCAGCATGAAATGGTTTAACTTTAGGTCAATCGTTTTATGCTCTAGTTATTTTCATACGAACTTTTGCTTTCTGCTGGTTTCCGTTTACTTACTGTACGTGCAAATATGCCTGTTGATTCCATTTTTTTTTATTTCTTATATTCAAGCATTTCCATCTTGAAATTAGTAAGATTGCTAGGGAAACTATCAGATGACAAAAGTTCATTCTCATGCTCTGGATGATGATTTTCTTGTTTTGCACTAGAGACTGAAATCTGATGTCAGTAATTCTTGGATTATCATAAGCAAATGTGTTTTGACAGCTTGTTAAGTGCTGTCTTGTCTAGATCTTTTATCGTGTATGCTTAATTTTCTGGTAACTCAGAAGTTAGGACCAAGACTTGTTGCAACTACCTTACCCTTAACCATTTGACCAGAGGACTGAGTGGCATGCTTATTGTGGTATGTGTATGTTTTGTGAAATTACTATCCTGTGTGTTGGCAGAACTATTTTATGTTTTGGGGCAAACATATAACTGTATATCATAGTTTGCCATCTAAAGATTTCATGTAGAGTCTCTGAAAACTAGCATGTGAATTCAGTGAGTTTTCTGGCTTGTCAATCTTGTAAGAATCCTTGATTATTAAATTGTAAATCTTCTTAAGCTAATGTTGCTGAAAATACTATAAGGTGACCCTTATCTTCTGTGCATTTCACAGAATATACACTAGTTTACACGAAACCTGATTGTATGATTCTGTAATAATTATAAACCTGATGCTTTACATCTAGGAATTGGACCTCATCCGAATGAAACAGAGAACTAAGAGGGCAAAATCAGCATTGTCCACACCAAATTCAAAGCTTCTATTTGTCATTCGTCTACATGGGTAGGTTACTAGTGCTTTGCAATGGTTCCATTCAATATCTCTGCAATCTATTCTTCCAGTTCTGACACGTTGATTTGTTTTCAGCAAAAATGACATGCATCCAAAAACCAGGAAGATCTTATACAACCTGAGATTGACAAGAATCTTTCATGGTGTCTTCTTGAAGGCCAGCCCAGGGGTATTAGAATTGCTACAAAAGGTGGAGCCATATGTTACATATGGGTAGGATTCTGAAACCCACATTAATTTATTTTGGAAGAGTATAATCTTAAATATAGGCAGAGGAATGGTTTAATGTTAATTAATTATAGCTCTTTTGAGTGATTTATTGTGAGACCCAGTAAAGTTATTGTGAGTATGCCAAATGGATTAGTCCAGTATGTTAGATCTAATGCCAAGTAAGTTCTAGCTTGGCTTCCCCTAGCTTTCAAACCAACCTGCTCCCTGTTTCTCTGAATTCCTAGCTTTCAAACCAACCTGCTCTCTGTTTCTCTGAATTCTTAGCTTTCAAACCAACCTGCTTCCTGTTTCTCTGAATTCCTAGCTTTCAAACCAACCTGCTCTCTGTTTCTCTGAATTCTTAGCTTTCAAACCAACCTGCTCTCTGTTTCTCTGAATTATCTGCTATGTGAACCAGTGACCAGATAAGATTTTAGATATCTGTATAACAGATATCTACCAGCATTCTTTTTTAGTTTCAATAGACATCATGAATTCTACCTGATCTTTATTTTGAGTATGTCTGCTGGATATAGAGCTAAGCTCTTTAAGACATCGTCTCTATATTGTGCTTGGAGCCTAAATTACAATATTGACAGATGTCAGGTCAAGTTGAAGATTGTCCATGAACACATATGGGCTTTGATTTCTGCCTTAAATGAACACCTGAATGCCCACATGGCTCTCTCAAGCAATTTCTTAATAAATTTAAAGAGAACAGTTGAACTCTAACAGCATGAATTCTTTTTGTAAGAAGGAATTGTCTGCCTGGTTGTTTTACACGCCACAAACTTTTACCTTGTTTTTAACTGGATCCTCAGTTGTGCGTTTTCTAGTCCTTAGGCAGACATGGTTTTAGGAATAGGGTTCAACCGATTGAAATGCTAGTTCAGAGATGATTATCCTAATGATGTTGGGACAGTTGGTTGCTGTATGATTCTAACTATTTCATATCAATTTATCCTAACAAGCTCTTTTTTTTTTTTTTTTGAAGATATCCAAATGTTAAGAATGTGAGTGATCTGATTTACAAGAAGGGTTATGGAAAGATTGACAACAAAAGAGTTCCACTAATTGATAATAACATTATCGAACAGGTATTGGATAAATCTTTCACGGTTGTGTGAAGTTTTGTAGTGCCCTCTGGGATTTCTTCACATTTCTTCATTTTGGCAGGCATTAGGGAAGTATGGCATTCTATGTCTAGAAGACATTGTACATGAAGTTGCCAATGCTGGTCCCCACTTCAGGGAGATCCTTTGTTTTTTGGGGTCATTTTCACTTAACAAGCCAAAAGAAGGATTGCAAGGGAAAAGGGCATTATTCAAAGATGGGGGAGACACTGGGAATCGTGAGAATCAGATTAATGATTTAATTGATAAGATGAATTAACATATAAAACAGGTCCCATGATGAAGTGTAATTCACCTAACGTTTGCCTTTCTGAGCCGTGTATCAGACAGTTCTTATGGATTTTGAAACCTTCAAAAATCATTTCAGTTCATCTGATTTTTCTATTTTCTTTTGTCTTTTTGTAAGCAACATCTCTTCTTGCAACATTAAAGTCTGTTAACGAGGGATGAATGGACAGGTGGAATATGTGTTTGTATCCTTTTCTGTTCTGTACTCGTGGTATTGACAAGGACATCTGCAGGAAAGACGTGAATTAAAGGACTTGAAAAATATTTTTCTTTCAGTGTATAAAATACTTTATACAAAAAAACTAGAAATATACTTTATATAAGGCAAATGCCTCCCAAATTATAGTCAATGGTAGGCCTGCTGGAAAAAAAGCTAGAAAAATACTTTAAAGGTAGTGATTAATATTAAATTTCGAGGAGTTTCACTGATAAAAGGAATTTATTTATTTTTTTGATAATGCGAGATGTTTAGATCAGTTTATGTATATTATAATTAATTTTTAGATTTATTAAATACCTTATAAACTAAATAAATAAGTAAAGTATCGAAAGAATAAGATACCTGCACCGAAAAAATCAATCCAGAATAATTAAAGAAAAAAAAAGGGCTCCTTTTCCGCTAAATCACGAACTCAAGTGCATGATTAGAGGAATCTTAATTGGATTTGATGTTTGCCAAATTATATAGATAAAGCCACGAGGAGCCCGATTCTATTTTGTTTGTTTTTTTCCTCTCGAGTTATAATTCGACTTGTGGAGAAAGAGAGGAGATGAGATGGAATTAAGTATGGCTTTTTGAAGTGGAGAGGTCATCTTCAAGCAGGAAATTCATGTCCTTTGATATGTATTTCTAATGGGATGGCTATATGCCCCATAACTTTCTCTTCAAACTACTTACAAAACACTTACTTAATAAAAAAGATAGACAGAAAAATCTACAAGAAGATTTGGGGCCCCAATTTTGATTAGACCAAGCAAGCGAAACCCAACACAAGAATCATAATTGCTTTCCCATTTGCCATAGACAAGCAAGTGAATTCAAAAGCTAATTGCACTCATAACAAAGTCTATCCTTTTCTTCTCCATCCATCAAATGCCTTGTTATCTTTCTTTCTCTCCCTCCTCTCTCCCTCTGTTTCGTTAACTGATGTCACATTTGAAACTTATCTGAAGGGGCTTCCTTTAGAGATGTGACATGGCATACCTGATAATAATTCATAAAGTTATTTAGCATAGGAAACCACACTAGGGGCTCTCCACATCAACTTCTCAATCTAATTGTCGGCCACTTGTCGTTTTCACCGCCCATTTCGCCACCAGATGACGACAAACTGCATCTTCTGTTGACATACGGGGCTGTCCCATTGGGTTTCACGTTGAGTCCGGTTGCGCAAATGGGACTTCTTATTTGGACTCGCCTCCATTTCTAGTGTCCCACAGCATGAACAAAGGTCTTTTTGAGTGATAGATAACGTACTTCAGGTCTCCCCCTTCACTTCCCTAGCTACAAGGAAGAAATATGGGTTTTTATCCACAATCAAGAGCTAGTTTGTGGGGTCAAATCCAGACAAGGTTGTTGAGCTTGCAAGACTCTTTTTTATTAGGTTTTAACATGTGAATAGTAGCAATCGAAACATTGCTCGAAAAGATGTTTTAGCTGGCTGCTATTATATTTACAGTGATGCTTTAACATGCCATGAAAATGAAAAAAGAAGAAGATAATTAAGTGGAAGGAATATATGAAGATACATCCATGGCATGCATAATATTTCACCGCATCCTGTGTGATCAAGCCTCGTCAAACTCGACCAGCTCGTTGTCCAAAATGACTTTAGCTGAAGACTTGTAATAAAGTAGAACAAGACAAGGAAATGTACTTTTGATGGATACTCCTCTTTGAACCAATATCTACCCAAGCCCGAGTGGTCTCAATAATGCCATAAGGAAGATAACATAGCGCAGTACTGCAACTTGTTCATGGCTGGCATGTGAGACAACCAGACATTGTAGCGTAATTCTCACATCAAATATCTAACCATGAGTGCCATTATTATGTTATCTCCTAGTCTCTTAATTAGTCATCATCATCATCAATTCGGTGGTATATGAGAATATATATATATATATATATATATATATATGAAGCATCAATACAGCAAAATAAAGCAACACATGAGGTTAACGAGTCATATTCGTCCTCCTTCCTTGCTTTCTTTTTTTCTTTTTTTGGGCAAAACCCTTTTGCATGCTAATAAGGATCACCCCTCGAGGTTAGCTAGGTTGGCTTCCTAGCTTTGGCTTGTTAATATAAGAACACAGAAATCCTAACCTGAATCTGTTAAAAGAGTCAAATACCTGGAAATTGATTGATTGACGAGGTTCGTTAATCAGCTACGTGGCTTGCATCTCGTTTTGACCGATTCCACCGGACCAATTTGAAAAAAAAAAAAGAATTATGAAACTGTGTATGATTGTTTTCGACCCAAAAAGCTTCTGCAGTCTACAGTACTCTTTCCATCTCACCCAACATACCAACATAGTATGAAGCTAGCTGCCTCAGGATAAAACCCTGCATTGTTGATCCTTTTGATTTAAAGGAAAGAAAGAAAGCATGTTAATTTCAACATTAAATACGTTTAATAAATAAACTCAACTTAATTGAAAATAAAATAAAATAAATACAGTATAACATTAAAGATTTAATATCTTGATGAACAAAAAAATTAATAGTAAAAGGATACAATTCACAAATATTAATTCAAATATTAAAATGTAAAAAGTAAATATAATCATAAGGACTTGATAACATGAAAAAAATAATACATTTAAGCAGAAAAGCATTTTAACCCATAGTCAAACATTGATCTATATAGAACCATGAAACATGCATAAACTCGTATAAAATATCATCATCGACGACCATCATCATGAATTTTTATTTAATTTTATTTTATATATGCACCCAATACAAGCAAGAGGTGCACATGATAAAAACACATATATCACTTTATATTCTCATGAGAATATTTTGGTAAAAATATTATAAATAACAAAACACATGAAAATGCCAAAAAAAAAAAGACGTGAAGAAAAATGCAAGCAAAATATGACTAGCAGATAGAAAGTTTGAAAATTAAAAATTAAAACAATCAAATAGAAAGTTTGAAAATGATGCATGTTTTCAATAAAATAATATTTTACTTATTCAAATATGAAAACAGAAATCGAAACCTTGTATGAACCCTAGTTTTTATGTTTCAAATCAAAGCTGTGACATTAGAAAATTTAGGGTTGACTAATTTTTACATAAAGAAAAATAAGTCACACATATAATTAATCTATTTTTCAAGAATTTTGGAAATAAAGTTAGCTCGACATGAAAACTAAGATTCATGAACACAATTGAAGCCAATAAGAAAATTAGCTTAGGAATCAAACATACACACAATTTTGAATTCAAATAGCTGGCCGTAAAAGCATATATAGTTTTGAAACAAATTCAACACAAAAAACTAAGCAAAAACACAGGAAAACAATAATTAAAAATGAAAACACACATAAAATTTTAAAAACCAGACTTCAAAGTTGAAAAACATGATTTATATGTAAACATAATATATATAGAAGAACACGATAACAAAAACATATATGGTTTCAAATTCAACAACAACGTCGTATATCACAAAAATTCAAACATGACATGCATGTTTTTCAAATATACAACCATCAAACATGAAAATATCAAAAAAATCAAAATTTCATACAGAGACTAAATAGTTACATCTTATATAATGCAAAAATCAACACATCCCATCTTCCTAGTTTCATTGCGAGACATTGAACACCATCATCGTAATTCAAGTAGGACAAAACATGCTTCAATAAATTTTATATATAAGCTCTCTAATAACAACAATAAATGGTTGTAAATGAAAGAATGAGAAAAATATACCTATTAGGGTTTTTAGAAGTAGACATGTGGGACACATACGATGGTGCGTGAACGTGCTTGGTGGCGTCTAGGCCAACGAGTTGGTAATGGTTAGAGGCACATTCTTGAATTGATTGGGTGTTGTCTACCATCTCTTCTCTTTTTCGATGACAATGGATGTCATAACTTATGTTTAAGTTATTTTCTAAAATTTAACTATTTTTATTTAAAAAATAAAAAATAATAACAAGAAGAATGATGATTTGATAAAAACAGGCTGAGGAAGATTTTAAATATACAAAAAAAAAAGTTGCAATGTTGGATGGAATTAGAAACTTAATTATACTCCATTGTACTTAAAACTAGAGAGATAATCTAGATTCAAGGTCAAATGAAATGATTATTAAACGAATTCATATAAAAATTAAGTTCTAAGACATAATTAGATTTTTAATATACCAATTTGATTTAATCATGGATCAAATTAAAGTTCAATTATGTTTAAGAGTTAATTTGGGTCAAATCAAAGGATTTAATTAAGTGCAATGACTTAATTATACTTTAAATGGGTCAAATTAATTTTATTAGGTATTATATTGGTGAAATATTAAGTTTGGAAGCCCAATTTGGGCTAAATTAAGAAATTAAAATTTTAAAGGATCAAACTTAATTTTCACAAAGTCAATAGTTCAAATCAGAGGTAAAATCTCAAGAAAATTAAAATTTTAGAGTCAATTAAGAGTTAAATTGAAGAAATTTACAGCCAAAGACTTTTTTCTAAATGGTGCTAAACTTTAGGGACTTAATTGATTCAAACCAAGGGCGAAATTAAAGAGAATTGAAAGTTTAATGATCAATTTATATAAATCTAAGACCAAGAACTACAATAAAAAAGGTGTTGAAATTCAGAGCTAATGTTGAATTTTGTCATAGGCAAAATTTGCATAAAATCAGAAGTTTAAGGCTAATTAGAAATATAATTGAAAGCATTTGAAAGCCAGATGACCAAATTAAACTTTGACCAAATACCTAAATTAAAATCCTTAAGCCAAAACGACATCATTTTGATAAAAAAAAAAAGCCAGACGACACATTTGTTTTAAAAAAACAAATTGGATTAATTTTGGTTTGAACCGATTTGGAAGGGAAAAAATTGAATCAAACCAAACTGAAACTGGTCGGTTTAAACTATTTTTCAGTTCGATTCGATTCAAAAACTTAAAAAATAATAATTTTGGTTAGATTGTTTATTTTTATCCAAAACCGAACCAAACAAAAAATATTTAGCCTTTGAATTAAGAGCAATCCTATTTGGGTATGTTTGATTGGATTTTAGAAAAAATTATAATATAGAATTAAGATAAAACATGGATAATGATGTTTATAAATGGGATGACAATATTCTATCTCTTATATTTTATATTTTTCTCTTTTTTGGTCCATCCTCGTTTTCCCTCCAATTTTTTTTTTCTCTTCGTTACCTTTCTTTATTTTTTATTTTCTTTAACACACACTCAATTTTCTTTTCTTTTTTTTTTCCGCTCAAAGTCAGAATAAAATATAAAAAAACACTAAAAGTATAAAAAAGTTTAGGAAATAGCTAAATTTTAAAAAATTAAAGAAATTTTTATAGGAAATGTATTTTTCTTTTGTATTTTTTGATAAAATGTTTGAAAAAGTAAAAATTGAATTATAACAATTGTTGTGCTTACATTCAAAATCTTTTTTTTTTTT
>Ga0325400_1006645_pt1 | contig 11012 bp, 8 predicted proteins | sample PopdelMetagenome_2_FD_205662 | JGI IMG/M metagenome (GOLD analysis project Ga0325400, IMG submission 205662) | Populus deltoides microbial communities from Bellville, Georgia, United States - Xylem-PdKOR-R1 | ecosystem: Host-associated > Plants > Phyllosphere > Stem > Wood/Secondary xylem...
CCACTAGTCAAGGCCATGCATAAAAAAGTTTGAAATATTGTATAAAGAGGAATAAAAAAAATCAAAGAAGTTTGCTTAATGATTAAAAAAGCAAACTTTTTTTAATTTTTTTAGTTCAAATATTAAAGAATTTATTAAAAAATTTAAATGTATGAAAAATTATTAAAAAAAAAATTAATTTTGAATGACTGATTGAAGAACAAAAAAATCATGAGAGAAGTTTTAAAGAAAGGTAGTGGACAAATCTCTAATGACCCCAAATCAAACAATTCCTTATAGTTTGATTGTTTTTTTTTTTTTTTTTAATTTTGACTCTGTGTTTTGAGAAATTACACTTTACATACTAAACTTTAATGATTTTATAGCACTTTACATCCCACAAAAAAAATTAACAAAAAATATCAGATTATTTATAGAGTTATCATTATATTTCATTTAATGACTAAAAAACCTTTATAATATTAATATTACGGCTTTGCCATTGAAAAAAAAAACCCCCCTAGCCACAGCAGTTCATTTCTTCTTCTTTTTAAATTTTCAATTTCTAACAATGAATACATTATCAACATTTCTCTATACACATCCATCATCTTCTGTTTATTCACCATCATCAACAAATTTATGAAGAAAATAAACAAAACAAGATAGTCTTCCTTGAATTGAATTATTTCTCTAATCCTAATCTAATTGTTAAAGGAAGCTTCTAAATAATCACTCTAATTATTGATAGATTGAAAGGCTTTTTCCTTATCTGCTCCAAAAATCTTCCTCTTAGCAAACAACAGCTTTCTTGGTGTTTGATATACTTTTAATTAGGTATTTTCTACTAGGCATCCTTCCTCTTTGTATCTTAATAAAGTTTTTGGAAACATAATGTAAACCGCGTTCTAAAAATTTTTAATTTTTTTTCTTGTTTAAAATGAATTGTTATTTATATTTTTAAATTGTTTTGATGTGTTGATGTCAAAAATAATTTTAAAAGAATAAATTTTTTTTTTATTTTAATATATTTCTAAACAAAAAAACATTTTAAACCATCACCTCTACTACAATCGTCAACAAACAGGCATTAACTAAACAACCCTCTCTGGCAAAAAATACCTTTGTCACTAACATTGATAATTCCCCATCCCTTGAGTATTACCTTGAGGGATTCCTTTTGTGTTCTTTGCATTAAAAAACTTAAAGATCTCCAATTGTTTAAACCACCTAATTTTATTTTGATTTACTAGTGATATTGCCAATCCAGATCTAGCAAAAATAGGATGGAACTTACAAATTTGTATTTGCACAGAAAAGAAAAGAAGAAAAGTCTCAGGGGGAAGAAATCGTACAAAAGAAGAACCCAAATCTGTGTATATTGGATCAACATGTAATTTGTGTATTTATTTTGTATTATTTATGATGATAAATTTATTTTTTATATTGTTTTTAATTTTAAGGTGGTTAATAATTTTAAATATAATTTTTTAAAATACAGAGAAAAAACGAAAAAAAAAATCACATTTTAAAACGCTGAATATAATTTTTATTTTTTTCTTTTTAAGTACTCCTGTGCAGAGAGTACTTATTAGCCATTAGAAGGTGGCACTTACCCCTCACTCTTCTTTCTTCGGTTAAAGAAAAAGGTTTAGCACTCACTCCTAAGAAATACAATGCACTGACTAGTTACTGTCATATTAGGTTAAACAAGGAGCAAATTAAGGGTGAGAAAAAAAATCAAGAAACTGAAAAATAATAACTAAAAAAATCGAACCGATAAAAAAACTGATTAAATCGATTAAAATTTTGAAAAAATCGACCAGTTCGGTTCGGTTTTGGTTTTATAAGTCTGAAACCGAAAAAACCGAACCGAACCCAAATCAGAAAAAAACCGAGCAAAACTAAACCAAACCGAAAAACAGAGCCAAACCGGTTTGAACTGGTTTTTGTCCTGAAAAACCAGGCCAAACTAAACCGAACTGAAACTGGTTGGTTTGAACTGGTTTCAGTTTTTTTTTAAAAATTCGGTTTGGATACTTTTTTTTGATAAAAACCGAACTGAACTGAAAATGATCACCCTTAAAGCAAATGTATGGGTCTTTTGTAATTCTAACACAATTTAATAAAAATTTTGAGAAAATAATACTTGTTAGAAAAGTATTTGAAAAATAGTATAACTTAAATACAACCGCTATTAAAAATAGTAGTTGTTTCAAAAGTTATTTTTAAACTAAATTAATTAACAGCTATAAAAGCCAATTTAAATTTTTATGAAGATTCAATGACCAGTAAATAAAATTAAAGATGTAATGCCCAAAAAAGAATGGGTTACTAGGGATACACCGAAACTCAATTTTCGACATACCCAGTACCGTTATAAAGATCTCGATGAGATGATTCTAATTACACATTGATAAACCATAACATGTAGTTCTAATTTTTAGAGGTTTTGTTTGGAGTTAATTTAAAGTTAATTACGATCTCTTTTAATGATTTTCTAAGATATAGTTAAAATTATGTTATCAAGATTTTTCTAACTGTATTGATTGTGTCAAAAAGGGATCCCTGGTGTGTCAGCAGTGATTTATTTTTTTCTTTTTATTTTTTCTTTCCTCATTTCCCTTCCTTGCAATGTTACTTTATTTTTTAGCCATTAAATCTTATCTTTTAGTCATTGAATTTTTATAAAATTTTGAGTTAACTTTGAAATGATTGATTATTTTAAAAAAATTAATTATTTTGAAAAACAAAAAATATAACTCCATCACTGTTATTCTCAATAACGGTTGGTACATAATTGATATTAAAAAAACATAATGTAATTTTGTACAAAATTAATATTATGTTCAAACAAAACTATTTTTCAAAACTATATTATTTTCCCGAAATTTTTACCTCATTTAAAAAAAAAAAAAAAAAAACCAAATGTATAGTGTATTTACTACTTTACCAATTGCTTATTCTTATGATTGACTTTTCATTAATTAAGTCACTCTTCAATCTAATCAAGCCACATGTTTTGACTACCAAAAGTCTTTTGACCCCCGCTTCCCATTTGTACACGTGTACAGCATACAGTCTATATGATCACTCGAGCATCCCATGCGTCTCCTACGTGTATGGCCTAGATCCCCCATATGCATCATTCCCTCTGCTTATCAGCTAGACCGAGTAATCCTCTTCTTCTCTCCCTCTCTCCCTCTCCCCATCAACTCTCTCTCTACAAGCTCTGCAAAAAGAAAGAAACCCAGACTAGAATCACGGAATTCATCGAAAAGAATGGATTTTTAAGTAGAATTAAAAAAAACCCATAATCTTTTTCCAATCCATGGCAGAAAATGCAGCCGCTTCGCCTAAACCTCTCCCTTCTCAGAATACAGTAATAGACCCATCGTCACAAGCAGCAACCTTAATGAACACTAACACGACAACCTTAACACAGATACAAACACCAAACGTATCCAATTTACCTCAAAACACACAAATCTCTTCCTCTTCTTCACTTGAACACTCCCAAATCCCTGCTTCACCTTCTCTCCCGTCGCAGCAGCAGCAGCAGCAGCAGCATAATGTCACAGCAATGTCAGGATATCAAATCCAACAAACCCTTCAAAGATCTCCTTCTATGTCGCGCTTGAGTCAAATTAACCAACAGCAACCGAACCAATACGGTGGCGTTTTGAGGCAGCAACAGCAGCAGCAGCAGCAGCAGGGCCTGTATGGGCAGATGAATTTTGGCGGGTCTGCTTCAATTCAACCGAATTCACAGCAGAATCAACAACTGGGTGGGGCAAATTCGTCTCGCTCAGCACTTCTCGGCCAAACTGGGCACCTTCCTATGTTGACCGGGACAGCTGCCGCCGCCGCTCAGTTGAACTTGCCCTCACAGTTGCTGTCTTCGGTATGTTTTTGATTCCTTTAAAGTTCTCAAAGTTATAGTGTTTTGTTTACAAAGTTGCTGTTTTTGGTTAATTGGCTTGTACTGTTAGTGTAATCTGTGCTTTTGAAAAAAATTGTTAGCCTTAGTAAGAATTTTTGGATTGTGCTAGTGTCAATCAATTTATAAATTATTGCTATTTGGGGTATGAAATCTATTTATTGCACTACTCAAAAGTGATAAATTACTTGAAAGTTTTACAAAGGTATAGAAAAGTCATTTCTGTGTGATAATCAATTGACAGTATCTCACAGTTTAAGTACTTATATTTTTAAAAGGATATCCAATTATATGGGATTTCTGAGCTGAATGAATAATCTCAAAAAATGGTGTGCTTCTTCTTTAATCATTACATGATTGAATAGTTGATTGGATCAATAGAATCTGTTGGTTCAGTCTCATGCTCATTATGCAACGCATTTGTGATTGAGCTAGCAAAATAATTTAATGATCATAGTAGCTATTTTTTTCTAAAATAAGTGCACTCTTGGATGTAGCCAAGGCAGAAAGCTGGGTTAGTTCAAGGGTCTCAGTTCCATCCTGGTAATTCTCCGGGCCAGTCTTTGCAGGGGATACAAGCAATGGGAGTGATGGGATCACTAAATATGGGTTCACAAATAAGACCTAATGGGGCACTCACATATGCTCAACAGCGAATAAATGTAGGGTCAATGAGGCAGCAACTTGTGCAACAAAATCTGCTCACCTCTCAGGTTTGAGTTTTCTCTGATCACATTGCCTTCTTATCTTTCTGGTAACTGGATTTGGTGACTCTAGTTTCTGTAAAGCTTGGGCTCAAGTTTTTTAATTAAAAATGAGGTTATTAGTCAAAATTTGTTTGTCTGGTTTTTGCTAGCAAGTCCCATTTCTCTGAAGAACCATATTGTATGAGTGGTGTTTTGTTATAAAGGGTGGTTTTCCAACCTTAGCTCTCTCTAATGCTTTTGCAATTTTGTTTTAGTATTTGTCATCGTTTGTAGTTCTGCAATTATATTTGATAAGCATAAATGGAGTGATTGTGAGAAGCAATGTGCATTCTCATGTTATTTGGTTCTTGCACTTACATGTGGATAAGCACATGCCTCTTTTGATGAATTGCTTATTTTTATTTTTATTATTTTTTTAATTTGAGCGCTGAGTGAATACATCAGCACATTACTGCTAATTGTAGCCATTGGGCTTTCCTAGAATCAAGCAATCTTCTTTTCTGTGATCAAGTATTCTATCCTTTGTTTTTCAGTAAGCACGGAAAAATGTCAACTGATCATTCTACTTTTAGTTTTGTTGTTGGAACGTGAAACTTTTGCAATCATTTGCATTACATTTGATTGTGTGCATGATCATCTCCCTGAAACTGCAGGTTCAAAGCCTACAAAGGACACCATCAATGGCATATATGAATCCTCAGATGTCAGGGCTGGCTCAGAATGCACAGCCAACTATGATGCAGAACTCTCTGTCACAGCAACAGTGGTTGAAGCAAATGCCAACAATGTCTGGTTCTGCCTCGCCTTCGTTCCATCTTCAACAGAGGCGATCACAGGCTCTCATGCAGCAGCAATTGGCTTCATCTGGTCAGCACCAGAATTTGATGGCACAACAGTTATCCCAACTGGTACAGCAGCAGCCCCAAATGGGACACCAACAACTTCATCAGCAGAAGCAGCAACTACTACAGCAACAGCAACAGCAACTGCAGCAGCAGCAGCAGCAGCAGCAGCAGCAACAGCAACAGCAACAGCAACAATTGCAACAAGTGCCTCTGCATCAGCAGCAGCAACAACATCAACAACAACAGCAATCTCCAAGGATGCCAGGACCCACAGGCCAGAAATCTCTTAGTTTGACAGGATCACAGCCAGATGCAACAGCATCTGGTACAACTACACCAGGGGGAAGTTCAAGCCAAGGAACAGAAGCAACAAATCAACTTCTTGGGAAGAGAAAGATACAAGACTTGGTTTCACAGGTCTGTCCAGCATTTCACTTTGTTTTCTCTGTTCCTTTTCTTTTAGCTTTATACCACGTTCTTTTTTGGTTTCCAATTCTTCATGATAAATGTGCCATATTGTTCATCTTTTGGTTACTCAGGTGGATTCACATGGAAAGCTAGATCCTGATGTTGAAGAACTTTTTCTGGAAGTTGCTGACGAATTTATTGATTCTGTGAGGCTTGCTAACATATATAAATTTTTCTGCATAAGAGTGTGTGTGTGTGTGTGTGAGTGCACCCACGCGCACAAGAATTCCTTCAGTTATAAAGATGTAGCCCCCCCCCTTCTCTCTCTCTCTCTCACACACACATGGCATGTTTCTGTGTTTTTTTTGTGCTTCTATTTACCAAAGTTTCACTGCAATAAGATTTTAAGTTTATATTCTTGCACATTTTTTTTTTATTCTGCATTTATATGGATATTACTATTGAGTTCATGATTGAGTGTGAGGTTTTTACTTTTAATGAAGGCTTGAATGCAAGTGGTAATTGTAGCCTAATGTGAGGCCAGGGCAGGCACCAGATATTTTTCTAGATTTTCAATTGTTGCAGTTGCTTGGTTGTAGATGTACTTAGGAAGATCTTACTGTTATAGACTGTCGAAAGTTTAACCATGGTAGGTTTCAGAAGAATTTCCCTTTTGGTCATCCTTTCCTTGACTTCATTCCAATCAACAAAGAATTTACTCGTAGTTAAGTATGAAGGACCATTGACTGGTGCAATGGTAAAACATTTTGACTTGCAAACAAGAGGTTGCATGTTAAAAGTTGAGAGGGTCCACTTATTGCAAAAATGATGGAGGATATATTATCTCCAAATTAACCTTAGTGGGAAATGGAATATGATCAGACTGAAACCTTCTCTAGTGTTGATACTTCTTAATTTCCTAGTTGCATGAAGGTCCCTTATGAAGCTTTGTTTGATGTAAAACTTGATGGTTTGAGTATCAGAAAAATGAAAAGCTTGTTTTCGATGTCATCAAATGTCACCTTCTATGAGAACCTCTATAAATGCATGCACAATTTCCCTAATTTTTTGAATGAAAACTTCCACAGTAATTCTTCTGCTGCATAACTTTCTTCATTGTATCGCTCAACTTTTCTTGTACAGCCTCTCACTTTAGGGTGAAATTTGATTGGGTCAACTGCTCAGGTTTTGTGGTGGGGTATGAAAACAGTGGCCTGGTACACATACATTCATTTTGATATGTAGACTACTCAAATCCTGCTTGGTTTATTCTTTCTGTTCTAATGGTCCTAAACACCCTAATATTAGTGGAAGAAGTATTCTTCTTTTGTTCATGGATTAGTGGTATATCAGGTTCATTCAGGAGAAAAAATAAAATTAAGCTTGGATAAATTATAAATCATGTAGGAATAGGATAAAAAATTAAAGATTGCTTGGAGTTTTTGCCTTTTCAGTTGGATTTGTTCTATCCCGAGAAATGTTAACCCATAAATCATGGTATTTTTATCAGTAATAATTGCATACATGATCATGTTTTTACCATCTAACTTGTCCACCAAATATTCTGCAATAATATCCGTGGAGGATGAATTAAATCCTTTTCTTTCAAATTTTTCATTTAGATACTTATTTTTGCTAAAATGCAGGTGACCACATTTGCTTGCAGTTTGGCTAAGCATCGGAAATCTTCAACTTTAGAGTCCAAGGATATAATGCTTCACTTAGGTTCGTGCTTCAACATATAGTAGACTACTGTTATGTGATGCACATATTTAGTCGTTGATTTTATAAAATGCTCTTATGGATTAGAGCAATAATGATAGTAGACTATCTGATTTAAAAAATTGGAGCAGCACAAGTGGCTGTGGAATATGCATGATAAGAAATGAGTGAACTCCAGTTGCTGTAACGCTTAGCATTGGTTTCATTTAATCTGTCAGACATCATTGTTATCAAATCTGCTTTTGTTTTTTAACACATTTTTTTTTGGCTTCTAATCTATATTCAAGAAGTCACGATGCATGTTTGCTTAGATGTGTAGCAAAATGCTTTTGTTCAGCTGACTGAACTTTAGGTTTCTGCCAAGGATGTTATAGTTAAAACTGTCTTTTAAAAATTAATCATCGTGAAAAAATCTGATTAATTTTGATTTGTTATCCTTTATGCATCATATATAAAGGGTAGGTTGTTGATGAAACATTGGCTTAAATCACATTACTTGAGTGTAAAAACTGGAAGTAGCTGAAATTACCTTGGCCCCTTGGATACAGTTATGATCATGCAATCGATCATACAATTTGGAATCTGTCCCCACTACCCTGCTAACTACTAACTTCTAACGTTAAATCCCTGACTATCTAACCATTGATGGTGGCTGTAGGGTTCTATCTATTGCAGAAAAATAATAAATAAATAGTTATAGCACATGATGCATTATAGTTGATAAAATCAATATAACAACGATATTGGTAAATTTGCTTTTGCTGTCTTATTTTTGAGTGAGGCAAAACAAGTTTTTGATGAGTATGATGCTTGAAAACTGTGTAGAGAAAAACTGGCATTTAACCATCCCTGGATTTTCAACGGAAGAGCAGAAGCACCAAAAAAGACTTGTAAGTAGCTGGGATATTTGTTATTATGATATCTTTTTTTTTTTTATCAATGTCAAATAACTTGATTAAGATGAAGTACAATCTAAGCTGGATGAATCTGATGGAAGTCCAAAATTTTTTATCTACAGTTCTTTTTATGAACTTCTAAAATTTAGTAAGTGTAAAATATCATAAAAATTATGAAGCTTTTCAATTTTTTATTCTAGAACTTCAGTTGATTTTATAATAAACCAATATAATCCTTTAGCCAGTCCTGTCTTCCCCCACGAAAACTCACTCTCACACACACATCTCTACAGGTGATCATGTTGGCCATTCTTGTACCACCATGCAAAAATTCATTAATATTTTATGCAAAATACAGTTCAAGAGATCCAATTTGACCCTGGGTTTAAAATATGCAGTTGCCTAGCGATCTCCACAAGAAGCGTCTTGATATGGTAACCATAAACTCCAGATATTTTTTCCCCTATATTTCTCTCTTATCTGAAGCTTCTACTTTCACTCTCAATGTTGGTTCAGATTCGTGCATTGATGGAGTCCTCTCAGTCTGAAGGAAATAATATCAATCCTAAAGAGATGTTAAGACAAGGGCTTGGCAACCCAGTTGTTACTAATCACTTGATAAGACCTTCACCAAGTTCAGAGCAGATGGTTTCACAATCAACTGGTTCTCCAATGGTGCAGCAGATTACACGGTTTTAATTGATATAGGTTTTTGTTTCTGATATGGACTCCATTCTGTTGAATTTAACTCGCTATACTTTGCTGGTGAGAATTTAATGTTTGATATAATCTGTAGTTATCTACCACAAAAAAAGTGGTGGTGGGGGGTGGGTGTGGGGGCCTTCCTGCCATGCGTTTATACATACATAGTTTGGATGGACTACATGCACTGAAAGAAAAGAATTAATGTCAATTTAGAGTATGAGATTTACAGTATAGGCAGATTGGAGATTGCCTGGGAGTCTGGACGGAAGAGGTTACTATGTGCTGTTTGGGGTGGGTGTTGTTCTATGATGTCTTTTCAATGTCGGTAAAGGTTGGTATATAGCTTGCTAAGAATGCAGGCAAGAGATGTCTGGTCGCCTCGCATTGTTCTAATGACAAGAACCAAACACGGGTCCAGTAAGAAAATCAGTGCAAAAAATCATTATGGAATTTGTGATATAATGCATGGAAGGATGTGCCTTTTTTCATCAGTGTTACTGTGATTTTCTGATTTAATAGAATGCCTAAAATCATGTTAGTTTTGAATAATATGCATATTTCTTCTTCACCACCACCACCACCACCACAATTATTTTGGATTTGAACGTGAATTTGAATGTAAGAATTAGCTGCATTTTTCACTGATAAAATTTGGCATGTGAGAGAGATGGGTTTCATTTCTTGCAAGGTGCATTACTGTTACTACATTTATCTAATACGTACAAACTTCACATGGTTTAAGGGTATAGTTTGACTAAATGGTATTTGCTATTTCTGCGAGCATTTTAGTACCTGTGTTCCTACTTTCCTAACCTTTTAATCACTTTGTTCCACAGTTTGGATTGGCAGAAGCAAAGCTTTAGTTGGATAGAACGCAAGCAAATCTGTAAATTATTTGGAGTGGTAGATTCTTAAATGGCTGCAGAGATTGCACCAGTGGACAGTCTAATTTATTATAGCTATTTTTTTTTTTTTTTGTTGTGTATGATCATTTGATTTCGTGAATAACATCACACATGATAATAGCTCGGCACAGTTCAAGCTCAAGCAGCTCAGAGAGTGCAAATGGAGGTTCCAGTTGCCTGTAAAGCTTGTATTTGTTTTGCTTATTCACTAACGCAACTTGATTTGAAAGCAAGTCCAAGAAGTGATTTCATAAAAGTCCCACACCGTTGGATTTTAGGCCTCACATGCAACTCGCGGTTATGTGTTTTTTTTACCTTTTCTTTTGGGGGTGGCCTTGGGCACAAATGAGACGGTGTACGATTTTTGTGAAATTTGTTCCTCTGCCTGCTTTCTTGCAGAAGTAGACTTCAGTATTTATCACGAAAAGCATTCTCTTAAATTCAGGATTTGGTGAACTTGTATCTCATCACATTGCTGGGTTAATGCTTGCTCGTGGATGGCCTTAAACCACTCAATTTCGTCTGGATTGCATCTTTTTTTCATGCATGTTGGAGGGGAAATATAGATCTGTTCAACTTTTAGATTGTGTTTTGTCAATTTTACAAGATAGAAGAGACAGAAATAGGAAGGATTGGTAGATAAGATTAAGATATAAAAATAAATATATTTTTATAGTAGTTTTAGAATAAATTTATATTCTTTTAAAACAAAACATGAAGGACAAAAGAAATGTCTCATTTATATGTTTTTTTTATTAAATAGTAATTAAACGTTACCTCTTGATTTCTTTTTGAGTAAGATATCTTTTAGAAGCTTTATATTTAATTTAATTGACTTAAATATGTAAAATAACCCAAAACTAGGAGCTGCATCAAGATGTTATTTTTGACAAAAAAAAAAAAAA
>Ga0325400_1006646_pt1 | contig 11012 bp, 10 predicted proteins | sample PopdelMetagenome_2_FD_205662 | JGI IMG/M metagenome (GOLD analysis project Ga0325400, IMG submission 205662) | Populus deltoides microbial communities from Bellville, Georgia, United States - Xylem-PdKOR-R1 | ecosystem: Host-associated > Plants > Phyllosphere > Stem > Wood/Secondary xylem...
CTAGTGGCGGGGGCGGTGCGCCGCGGGGTGCCCGGCCTGGTCGGAGAGCTGCCGCAGGCCGTTGACGACGCCGCCGACGAGGTCACCGGAGCCGAAGCGGCCGGTCATCGTCAGCACGGCCAGCGCGCAGGCGCGGTCGGGCAGCCGGCGGGCCGCGGCCGACCCGGTGACGATCTCCAGCACCCGCTGGTCGGGGGCGATCGCGATGAGCACCGACTCGGCGGGGTCGCCCCCGGAGCGGGCGTGCAGCTCCTCGGCGCCGGCGCGGGTGTCGGCGGGCAGGTCACCGATGTAGAGGGTGAACCGCAGCCCGGTCTCGCGGGAGGACATGGTCAGCGCCTCGTCCAGCCGGAGCAGCTCCGACGGGGTGAACGGCGACGCCTTCGGCCCCTCCTGGTCGTCGACGACGGGCTCGCGGGTGTCCTCGAGCTCGGTGGCCATCAGTGGTCGCCTCTCTGTCGCTGCACGGTTCGGGGGGTCACCAGGTACCGCGGGCGCCGCCGGCCGCGGTGCGCTTGGGGTGGCCGGCGGTCTCGCCGATCGCCAGCGCCGCGGCCTGCTTCCCCAGGGCCGCGTGGGCACCGTGGTCACCGGCGTGGTCGTCGCCGTGGTCGGCCCCGTGCCCGCCGCCGACGCGGTGCGGCTCGTACCAGATCGCCTCGTGGCCCCAGGGCTCGCCGGGCTTGTAGCGCTTGCGGGCCTTGAGCGCCGGCAGCATCACCAGCGCGTAGGCCAGCAGCACCACCGCCAACGGGGCCACCAGGAAGACGAGGAGTGTCTCGACGACGGTCACCCCGGGGAATCTACCGGGGGTGCCGCCGCCCAGCTCACCAGCCCGGTGGGTGCCGGTGCGCCCACGGCCGGGCCTGCTCCAGCTGCGCCGCCAGCGACACCAGGGTGGCCTCGTCGGCGGGCCGGCCGACCAGCATGGTGCCGATCGGCAGACCCTCCGCCGTCCAGTGCAGCGGGACGCTGACCGCGGGCTGGCCGGTGACGTTGAACAGCGCGGGGAAGGCCGCGTAGCGCTTCTGCCGCTCGAAGTCGGCCGCGCCGTCCCCGTCGTGGTCGAAGAAGCCGACCGGCCGGGGCACGTCGGTGCAGATGGGGGCGAGCAGGACGTCGAAGGCGTCGGTGGCCTGCACGAACCGCCGGCTGAACACGCGCAGCGTGGTCAGCGCCTCCATCGCCCGGCGGGCCGACAGTGCCAGGCCGCGCTCGCGCAGGTACCGGGTCAGCGGCCGCAGCAGCGGCACCTGCTCCTCGGTGACCGGCAGGGTGGCGCCGGTGAGGGACCAGACGTCCTCGAAGGCGGCGAGCACCTCGTCGGCCAGCGGCGCGGCGGGCAGGTCGACCACCTCGTGGCCGAGCTCGGCCAGGAGGGCGGAGGCGTCCTCGAAGGCGGTGTCGACGTCGGGGGCGAGCTCGGCGCCGGGCACCAGCGGGGTGCGGTGCCGGGCGATGCGCAGCCGTCCCACCGGCCGGTCGGCCGCGGCGAGGAACGGCTGCGCCGGCGGGGGCGCCCAGCTGGGGTCGCCGACGACCGGCCCGGCCATCGCGTCCAGCAGCGCGGCGGCGTCGCGGACGGTGCGGGCCAGCGGGCCCTGCACGCCCAGGCCGGTGATCTCCGCACCCAGCGGCGCGCTGCTCACCCGCCCCCGGGCGGGCTTGATGCCGACCAGGCCGTTGATGCCGGCCGGGATGCGGATCGAGCCGCCGCCGTCGGAGCCCTGGGCGAAGGGCAGCATGCCCACCGCCACGGCCGCGGCCGCCCCGCCGCTGGACCCGCCGGCCAGCCGGTCGGTGTCCCAGGGGCACCGGGTGGGGCCGACCAGGTCGTTGTCGGTGTAGCAGGGGAACCCGAACTCGGGGGTGCTGGTCTTGCCCAGGCTGACGGTGCCGGCGGCGGCGAGGGCGGTGACGACGTGGTCGTCGACGTCGGGCACGTGGTCGGCCAGCGCCGCCGACCCGAACGTGGTGCGCACCCCGGCGGTCAGGTTGAGGTCCTTGATCGCGGTCGGCACGCCCAGCAGCGGGGCGGGGTCACCGGCGGCGAGGCGCCGCTCGGCCTCGGCCGCCGCGGCCAGCGCCCGTTCCGGCGTGACGGTCAGGAAGGCACCGATGCCCGGGTCGAGGGCCTGGATGCGGGCCAGGTGGTGGCGGACCAGCTCGGTGGGGCTGGTCTCCCCCGCCCGGACGGCGGCGGCCATGCCCAGCGCGGTCAGCTCGTGCAGCTCGGTCACGGTCGGCGACGCTAGCCGTGCACGATGGGACCCGTGCTCACCCGGTCGGACCTCCAGCAGCGCGACGCCGTCGACCCGCTCGCCGCCTTCCGCGACCGCTTCACCGGCGACGGGCCGGACGGGGCCTGGGACGACGGGCCGCAGCGGCGGATCTACCTGGACGGCAACTCCCTGGGCCGGCTGCCCCGGGCCACCCCGGCCGCGCTGGCCCGGGTGGTCGAGCAGGAGTGGGGGCAGGGCCTGGTGGGCTCGTGGTCGCACTGGGTGTCCCAGGCCGGGCGGGTGGGCGACCAGCTGGCCGCCGGGGTGCTGGGCGCCCGCCCCGGCGAGGTGCTGGTCAGCGACTCCACCTCGGTGAACCTCTACAAGCTGCTGCAGGCCGGCGTGGACGCCCGGCCCGGCCGCGACGTGCTGGTCACCACCGCCGACGAATTCCCCACCGACCGGTACGTCGTCGCCGGGGTGGCCCGGCAGCGCGGCATGACCGTGCGCGAGGTCGCGGCCGACGTCGACAGCGGCCTGGACCCCGCCGTCCTCGCCGCGGCGCTGGACGACCGGGTCGCGGTGGTCGTGCTGTCCCTGGTGGCCTACCGGTCGGGCGCGCTGCTGGACCTGGCCGCGGTGACGGCGGCCGCGCGCGAGCACGGCGCCCTGGTGCTGTGGGACCTCAGCCACGCCGTCGGCTCGGTCGAGGTCGACCTGTCCGCCGCCGACCTCGCCGTCGGGTGCACCTACAAGCACCTCAACGGCGGGCCGGGGGCACCGGCGTTCCTCTACGTGCGCCGCGAGCTGCAGGACTCGATGCGCCAGCCCATCCAGGGCTGGTTCGGCCAGCGCGACCAGTTCGACATGGGCCCGGAGTACCTCCCCGCCGACGGCATCGACAGGTTCGCCGTCGGCACCCCGCCGGTGCTGGCCACCGCGGCCGTCGAGGTCGGTGCCGGGATCACCGCCGAGGCGGGGATCGCCGCGGTGGCCGCCAAGGGCCGGGCGCTGACCGACGCGCTGGTGACGCTGCTCGACGAGCGGGTGCCGCAGGTCCGGTTGGCCTCGCCCCGGGACGCCCGCGCCCGCGGCGCGCACGTGGTGGTCGAGCACCCGCAGGCCTGGCAGCTCACCCAGGCACTGGTCGACCGCGGGGTGGTCCCGGACTTCCGGACGCCGGACCGGGTGCGCTTCGGCCCGGCGCCGCTGTGCACCCGGTTCGTCGACCTGTGGGACGCCGTCGACCGGCTGGCCGACGTCCTCGCCACCGCCGCCCACCTCGCCTTCGCCGCGGAGCGCTCGCGGGTGACGTGATCAGGCGGCGTCGGGGAGGCCCAGCCAGGACCGCCAGCGCGGGTCGACCGCCCGGTGCCCGAGCAGCCGCCAGGCCGACCCGGACGGCGCCCGCGGCGGCTGCGGCAGCGACCAGCCCAGCTCGGCCAGCGAGCGGTCGGCCTTGGTGTGGTTGCAGCGCCGGCAGGCCGCGACCACGTTGTCCCAGCTGTGCGTGCCGCCGCGGCTGCGCGGCCAGACGTGGTCGATGCTGGTGGCCGCCGCGCCGCAGTAGACGCAGGTCGAGCCGTCGCGGGTGAACACCGCCCGCCGGGACAGCGGCACCTGCGCCGGGTAGGGCACCCGCACGTACCGGGTCAGCCGGATGACCACCGGCACCGGCAGCGCGAGCAGCTCGGCGTGGCAGAGCACCTCGGAGACGTCGACCGGCTCGGCCTTGCCGGCCAGCACCAGCACGATGGCGCGGCGGCTGGACACCACGCACAGCGGCTCGTAGGTGGCGTTCAGCAGCAGGCAGGCGGCCGTGGTGGCCGTCGCGGCCGCGGGCGCGGCGGGTCCGGGGCGGGGGTCGCGCCGCGGGCCCGGCGGGCCCGACGCGGACGACGACCCGAGTGCGGTCAGCGGCACGGGGCACCTCCGTTGCGCCCCGGACCACCGGGGTGCAGCGACCCACGGGCTCCTCCAGTCTGCCCCGGATCCACCCGCCGCGGGCGAACATTCCTCGTCGGTCTGGTTACGGTCGGTCGGTGAGCACCCGGCCCGACCCCGCCCTCGCCCCGCGCCTCGACCTGGTCGAGGACCTGCACGGCCACCAGGTCGCCGACCCCTACCGCTGGCTGGAGGACCCCGCCGACCCGCGCACGCAGGCCTGGGCCGCCGACCAGGACCGGTACGCCGGCGAGGTGCTCACCGACCTGCCGGGGAAGGAGGCCTTCGCGCAGCGGCTGGGCGAGCTGGTGCGCTCCGGCGCGGTCGGCATCCCGGTCTGGCGGGCCGGCCGGGCGTTCTCCACCCGCCGCGACCCCGGCCAGGAGCACGCCGTGCTGCGGGTCCGCGAGCCCGAGGGCACCCAGCGGGTGCTGGTCGACCCGATGGCCCTGGACGCCGCGGGCACCACCACCCTCGACGCCTGGTCGCCGTCCTGGGAGGGCACCCGGCTGGCCTACCAGGTGTCCGTCGGCGGCGACGAGGAGTCGCTGCTGCACGTCCTCGACGTGGCCACCGGCGAGCTGCTCGACGGCCCCGTCGACCGCTGCCGCTACTCCCCCGTCGCCTGGCTGCCCGGCGGCGAGGAGCTGTTCTACGTCCGCCGGCTCGCCCCCGACCAGGTGCCCGCCGGCGAGGAGCAGTTCCACCGCCGGGTGTTCCGGCACCGCGTGGGCGCCGACCCGGCCACCGACGTCCTGGTGCACGGGGAGGGGCTGGACCCCACCAACTACTACGGCGTGCGGACGTCGGCCGACGGGCGCTGGCTGGTCGTGTCGGCCTCGGCCGGCACCGCCCCCCGCGACGACGTCTGGGTGGCCGACCTGGCCGGGGACGGCGTGCTGCGGCCGCTGCAGGTCGGCGTCGACGCCCAGACCTCGGCCTGGGTGGCCCGCGACGGGCGGCTGTGGCTGTTCACCGACCGGGACGCCCCGCGCGGCCGGCTGGCCGTCGCCGACCCGGCCGACCCGGACAGCTGGGCGCCGGAGCGCTGGCGCGACGTCGTCCCCGAGTCCGACGGCGCGGTGCTCACCGACGTCGCCCTGGTCGACGCCCCCGACGGCGGTCACCGGGTGCTCGCGGTGCACGCGGTGGACGCCACGGACCGGCTGTCGGTGTGGGCCGCGGACGGCTCCGGGCGGCTGGCCGAGGTCGCCGTCCCGCCGGGGTCGGTGGCCGGGGTGAGCGCGCCGCCCGAGGGCGGGACGACGGCCTGGGTGGGCTTCACCGACTACGCCACGCCGCCGTCCGTGCTGACCTGGGACGCCGGTGCCCCGGACGCGCTGCAGCCGTGGGAGCAGGCGCCGGTGGCCGGCGCCGTCCCCCCGGTGGTGGTCACCGAGACGCACGCGACCTCGGCCGACGGCACCCCGGTGCACCTGTTCGTGCTGTCGCTGGAGGCCGCCCCCAGCCGGCCGCGGCCCACCGTGCTCTACGGCTACGGCGGGTTCAACGTGCCGCTGACCCCCGGCTACAGCGCGCAGGCGCTGGCCTGGGTCGCGGCCGGCGGCGTCTGGGCGGTGGCCAACCTGCGGGGCGGCTCCGAGCACGGCGAGGAGTGGCACCGGGCCGGCATGCGCGAGCGCAAGCAGAACGTGTTCGACGACTTCGCCGCCGCCGGGGAGCACCTGGTGGCGCAGGGCTGGACGACGCCCGGGCAGCTGGGCGTGCTCGGCGGCTCCAACGGCGGGCTGCTGGTGGGCACCACGACCACCCAGCGCCCGGACCTGGTGGCCGCGGTGGTCTGCAGCGCCCCGCTGCTGGACATGGTCCGCTACGAGCTGTTCGGCCTGGGCCGCACCTGGAACGACGAGTACGGCACCGCGGCCGACCCCGAGGAGCTGGGCTGGCTGCTGGGCTACTCGCCCTACCACCACGTGGTGGAGGGCACCGCGTACCCGGCGGTGCTGTTCACGACCTTCGAGTCCGACACCCGCGTCGACCCGCTGCACGCGCGCAAGCTGGCCGCCGCCCTGCAGCACGCGACGTCCTCGCCGGCGCCGGTCGTGCTGCGCCGCGAGGTGGCGGTGGGGCACGGTGCCCGCGCGGTGAGCCGGACGGTGGGCCTGGCCGCCGACCAGCTGGCGTTCCTGGCGGCGCAGACGGGTCTCACCCCGCGGTGAACCGGTTTGCGAGACTGCGACGGTGATGACCACAGCACTGTCGGTCACCGCAGCGGCGGTGACCGACGCGGTGTCGGACGCCGTCCCCAGCTGCGTCACCGAGGACTCCACCTCGCTGTGCGCGCGCCTCTACAGCTGGTTCCAGGTCGACTGGCTGGCCGCCAACGCGCAGACCCTGGTGGCCACCCCGCTGCGGATCCTGCTCGTCGTGCTGGTGGCCGTGGCCGCCCGGCTGCTGATCAACCGCGGCATCCGCCGGCTGACCGAGCGCACCGCCACCGGCCAGGTGCCCACGATCCTCAAGCCGCGGCGGACCAAGGACGGCCAGTCCCACGCGCTGCTCGTCGAGCAGGTGACCGCCCGGCGCGCCCAGCGGGCCGAGGCGATCGGCTCGGTGCTGCGCAGCTCGTCGTCCATCCTGATCTTCTTCGTCGCCGTCGTGCTGGTGCTCGGCGAGCTCGGCATCAACCTGGCCCCGATCGTGGCCTCGGCCGGCGTGGTGGGCGTGGCGCTCGGCTTCGGCGCGCAGAACCTGGTCAAGGACTTCATCGCCGGGATCGGGATCATCCTGGAGGACCAGTACGGCGTCGGGGACGTCGTCGACCTGGGCGAGGCCACCGGCACGGTGGAGGCGGTGGGCCTGCGGGTCACCCGGCTGCGCGACGTCAACGGCGTGGTCTGGTACGCCCGCAACGGCGAGGTGCTGCGGGTGGGCAACAAGAGCCAGGGCTACGCCCAGGTGGTCATCGACATGCCGGTCACCCACGACACCGACCTGGAACGCTGCCGCGAGGTCATGCAGGAGGTCGGCGACGCCGTCTACGCCGAGCCCGAGTGGGCCGAGGTCATCCTGGCCGAGCCCGAGTCGCTGGGCGTGGAGTCGATCACCCCGCAGGCCATCGTCATGCGGCTGCAGGTGCGCACCACCAACGCCGACCAGTGGCGGGTCGGCCGCGAGCTGCGGATGCGGCTGCAGGAGCGCTTCGCCACCGAGGGCATCGCCATCCCGGTCGCGCCGCTGACCACCCCGAGCACGGCGGGTCCCCGCTGAGCCACCGCGCCCCCGACCGCGATGCCCGCGACCGACCGGCCACCTACCGGTCGGTGTTCGCCGTGGCCGAGTTCCGCCCGCTGTTCGGCTCCTACGTGCTGGCCACCGTCGGTGACTTCCTGGCCCGGCTGGCGCTCACCGTGCTCGTCTACGAGCGCACCGGCTCCCCGCTGCTCAGCGCCCTGACCTTCGCGATCAGCTACCTGCCCTGGGTCGTCGGCGGACCGCTGCTGGCCGCGCTGGCCGACCGGCTGCCGCGCAAGCGGGTGATGGTCGTCAGCGACCTGGCCCGGGCCGCGCTGGTCGTGCTGATGGCGGTGCCGGGGATGCCCCTGCCCGCGCTGCTGGTGCTGCTGCTGCTGGTGTCGCTGGGCAGTCCGCCCTACGAGGCCGCGCGCTCGGCGCTCACCGCCGACGTGCTCACCGACGACCGGTACGCGGTGGCCACCTCCCTCAGCGGCGTGGTGCAGCAGCTGGCCCAGGTGGTCGGCTTCCTGCTCGGCGGGGTGCTGGTCACCGCCGTGTCGCCCTCGATCGGCCTGCTGGTCACCGCGGCCACCTTCGCCGTGGCCGGCCTCTGGCTCGCGGTCGGGCTGGCGCACCGGCCCGCCCCGGACCGGGGGGACGAGGCGCCCACCACGCTGTGGGGCGACGTGCTCACCGGGCTGCGGCTGGTGCTCACCACCCCGCGACTGCTGGCCATCGTGGGCCTGCTCTGGGTCGGGGTGCTGGTCACCAACGCGCACGAGGGCATCGGCGCGGCGCTGTCGGACGAGCTCGTCGGCAGCCAGGCCCTGGTCGGCGTCCTCCTCGCCGCCCACCCCGTCGGCGCGGTGGTCGGCGGGGTGGTGGTCGGCCGGTTCTGCCCGCCGGCCCTGCGCGAGCGGCTGATCACCCCGCTGGTGCTGCTGTCGGTCGGGGCCCTCGCGCTGGCCGGGGTGGCCGCGCGCGTGGTCGACGGCGCCGCCGCGGCCGCGGCCGTCGTGGCGCTGCTGGCCGTCGCGGGGTTCGGCAACGCCTGGACGATCCCGCTCAACGTCGCCTTCGTGCAGGCCGTGCCGGCGGCGGTGCGCGGCCGGGCGTTCGGGGTGGCCATCGCCGGCATGTCCGCCGTCCAGGGGCTCGGGGCGCTGCTGGCCGGGGCGGCGGCCACCGGCCTGGCGGCGACCGACGTCGTCCTGGTCGTCGGGCTGGTCGGCGTCCCCCTGGTCGCCGTCCCGCTGCTGGGCCTGCTGCGCACCCGCCCGCCCGCGGCGGCCGCGGTTGCGGGACCATCGGGGGCATGAGCGAGTCGAGCCGCCCGCTGCCCTCGGCACGCACGTTCTACGCCGAGGTCGGCGGCGAACCCACCTTCCGGGCGCTGGTGGCGCACTTCTACGCCGGCGTCCGGGCCGACCCCGTCCTCGCCCCGCTGTACCCGCAGGACGACTGGGACGGCGCCGAGGAACGGCTGCGCGGGTTCCTCGAGCAGTACTGGGGCGGTCCGACGACGTACTCCCAGCAGCGCGGCCACCCCCGGCTGCGGATGCGGCACGCCCCCTTCGCCATCGGCGGCCGCGAGCGCGACGCCTGGCTGGAGCACATGCGCGCCGCCGTGGACTCCCTGCAGCTGCCCCCCGAGCAGGACGCCACGCTGTGGGGTTACCTGGAGATGGCCGCCCGCAGCATGCAGAACCGCTGGGACGGCCCCACCGACCTCGCGCCCTGACCACCCGCTGACACCGTCGTCGGCGTGCCCCCCACCTCCCCGGAGCACCCCGTGACCAGCACCCTCCCCGCGCCCGCGTCCACCGACTGGTGGCGGGACGCCGTCTTCTACCAGGTCTACATCCGGTCCTTCGCCGACGGCGGGGACGACGGCGTCGGCGACCTCGCCGGGTTGCGCGCCCGGCTGCCCGAGCTGGCCCGGCTCGGGGTCGACGCGCTGTGGATCAACCCGTTCTTCCCCTCCCCCATGGCCGACCACGGCTACGACGTGGCCGACCCCCGCGACGTCGAGCCCGTCTTCGGCGACCTCGCCGAGTTCGACCGCGTGCTGGCGCAGGCCCACGCCCTCGGCATCCGGGTGACCATCGACCTGGTCCCCAACCACACCTCCGACCAGCGGGAGTGGTTCCGGCAGGCGCTCGCCGCCGGCCCCGGCTCGCCCGAGCGCGCCCGCTACCTGTTCCGCGACGGCCGCGGCCCCGGTGGCGACGAGCCCCCCAACAACTGGCCCTCGATCTTCGGCGGCCCGGCGTGGACCCGGGTGCCCGACGGCCAGTGGTACCTGCACCTGTTCGCCCCCGAGCAGCCCGACCTGGACTTCACCCACCCCGAGGTGCTGGCCGACCTCGAGGAGACGCTGCGGTTCTGGCTGGACCGGGGCGTCGACGGGTTCCGCATCGACGTCGCGCACGGCATGGCCAAGGCACCCGGCCTGCCCGACGTGGACTTCGACGAGGAGACCGGGCTGTTCGACGACCACGGCCCCGACGACCCGCGGCTGGACCAGGACGGCGTGCACGACGTGCACCGGCTCGTGCGGCGGGTCCTGGACGCCTACCCGGGCACGATGACCGTCGGCGAGGTGTGGGTGTCCAGCGAGGAGCGGCTGGCCCGCTACCTGCGCCCCGACGAGCTGCACTCGGCGTTCAACTTCCGCCTGCTCACCGCCGACTGGGACCTCGAGGACCTGCGCGCGGCCGTCGTGGACTCCCTGGACGCCGTCGCCGCCACCCCCGCCCCGGCGTGCTGGGTGCTGTCCAACCACGACCGGCCCCGGCACGTGACCCGCTACGGCGGCGGCGAGCTGGGCACCCGGCGGGCCCGGGCCGCCGCGCTGCTGCAGCTGGCCCTGCCGGGCATGGCCTTCGTCTACAACGGCGACGAGCTCGGCATGCCCGACGTCGACCTGCCCGACGAGGCGCTGACCGACCCGGTCTGGACCCGTTCCGGGCACACCGAGCGCGGACGGGACGCCTGCCGCATCCCGGTCCCCTGGAGCGGCACGCAGCCGCCCTACGGGTTCACCACGGGCCCGACGACCTGGCTGCCCATGCCCGAGGGCTGGGCCGGGCTGACCGCGCAGGCCCAGGACGCCGATGCCGGTTCGGTGCTGTCGCTGTACCGGACGGCCCTGCGGCTGCGGCGCGGTGCGTCGGGTGACCTGACCTGGCTGCCCGCCCCGGAGGGCTGCCTGGCCTTCCGGCGGGGCAGCGGGCTGGCCGTGCTGCTCAACCTGTCCGGGGCCACCGTGCCGCTGCCCGAGGGCCGCGTCCTGGTGGCCAGCGCGGACGTCTCCGCAGGCCTGCCGCACGACGCGGCGGTGTGGGTGCAGGTCTGACCTCCAGCCGGGTCGGTTCCGGCATCCGCGGGTAGCATCCGGACGACCACTCACCGTCACGGGGGACGACGTCGGGTCCGGCTCGCCGGGTCCCAACCGGGAGGCCTGCACGCATGGACCTGCTCCAGGTCGAGGGGCTCGCCAAGGCCTACGGATCCCGGCACGTGCTGCGCGACGTGACCTTCTCCGTGGCCGAGGGCGAGGTCGTCGGGCTGGTCGGGGCCAACGGCGCCGGCAAGTCCACGCTGGGCGACATCGTGGCCGGCCGCTACGCCCCCGACGCCGGTCTG
>Ga0325400_1006647_pt1 | contig 11011 bp, 5 predicted proteins | sample PopdelMetagenome_2_FD_205662 | JGI IMG/M metagenome (GOLD analysis project Ga0325400, IMG submission 205662) | Populus deltoides microbial communities from Bellville, Georgia, United States - Xylem-PdKOR-R1 | ecosystem: Host-associated > Plants > Phyllosphere > Stem > Wood/Secondary xylem...
TATAATGTTTTGAATAAACTTGTGTTTTGCATTATGCAATATTTTTCTCTTCGTTGGAACAAAGAACAAATTTGACTTATCAAGATATAACTGACTTTATGGCATTTCAAATACTCCAGGCTCTTGTTTTGATATAAATAACAAGTCAAAGTTCAATTTTCAATACCTTTGATTTTTAGATATAGGGTTATCTATCACAAACTTGATATTTGGCATTCTAGGTTTGTCATTTATTTCATTGTGGATTTCTGAATTTTTATATCTATAAGATTCACATAACATACCATAATATTATTTTTATTAAAAAATATGAGACATGAATACTTAAGGAATTTGTAGCAATTGAATTGAGGAAAAAATGATGTTGAATGCGAATCACTATCTTGGTCTAAATCAGCGTGTTTAGTTTATTTTATGAAAAATAATTTTTCATAAATTTCTTTTTCATATTTAGTTCACCTAGAAAAACTTTGTGAGGTAAAATTATTTTACAATCAAAGAAAAAAAGCATCAATTTTTTTTCTAAAAATGAAAATATTTTTACCATTAAATCATAGATCCCACCACCAATTAATTATACTTATTTTCAACATGTATTATACATCAATCAATTATTTTTAATTAGTTTTTATTAGCATAACCAATAATGAAAAGAAATATAATTTAAAAAAATATATATATTTCATTTTAAAAAAAATTATTTTATAAAAAATAAATGGAATCCTAATAAAATCTTCATTTCACTCAATTAAATTTGAAATGGTTAAATTAAAATAAGTGATATATAATATTTATCCAAAAATACACCCCGTTAATTTAATATGAATTTTGTTGATAAGAAAATTACGATAATTACCAAAATTCTCATATAATTTTTTTTCTATCCTTAAAACCTATTAAACTATTTTGGTTTTTTTTTTTCATATCAAAGGAACCCAAAATCTAACTCTCAATGAACGAGCATCATTAATCCATTTAACTATTTTGTTATAATTTTTTTATTTTATAGTTTTATAGATTAAAATTCTTTTTTGATTTGGATACAAATTAATTTATAGTGTTTTACATTCGATATTATGTTTTTGAATCATATTTATTTTTAAAATATTCACATCATATAACAATTACATTACATTACATATATATGATATAATATATTTATTTTCCATTAAATTACCATCATTGTTTCAACAACTATTCTAAATGAACACTTTTTTTTTCAATCCAGATTATATATAATGATGATGATTTAAAGGAAAAGAATATTTATTTATATCATATATTTCTATAAAATTATTTTATAAAATGTAACTGTATACATAATATAAATATTTTATATATATAGTTAATTTAAAAAATATAACTATATACATAATATTGCACATTTTATATATATATATATATATATATATATAAAATCTATTAAATATCATTTGTAAAACCTTAAAATAAAATATTTCATAGAAAAAAAAGACAAATGAGTTAATGGTATTAAGAGAGAGTTAGATATTTGGGTATTTTGGTTATAGATTTTGTTTTGAAGTTAGATGGATATAAAAATATTTTGATGTTTTTTTAATAAAAGATCTTTTACCATAAACATTTTAAAGCATACTTAAAGACTAGACCATCGACGTGCGTTACATCATGAATTGAAGCAAAAAGAATTTTAAAAAATATATCTAGACATTGCTAACATGCTGTTATTAAAAAAATGTAACCATTAATTCAAAATTTACTGTATATTGGATGATATTTTTTTTAAAATGTTGAGATAGTGACACATTGAACGATATTTTTATTTAATATTAAAACAATAATATATTTGATTCACTTGGGTTGTGAAACCTGTAGGAATAATCTTGTAAAAAAACAAATTGAAAACCTCAATCCCTAATTAACTTAATGCTGAAAGATGAAATCCATAAAAGAAAAAAAACAATACTGAATTTAAAAAAGACCTAAGTGATCTCGACTCAAACATTAAAAACACAATACTCAAATTAGGAATCTGGGCAATGACTTGGATGGCTTTGTCTGGTCTACTTGGATCAGATGCAATCTGTTAAAAGGAAGAAACTTCTGGAAAGTTAAGGTTCTAGAAAATTGCTTTTAGACTTAGAGAAATATTCTTAAGCTAAGATCTTTTAGCATGGCTTAAGATGAAATATATCATAGGAGATGGAAGGGAAACTTCTCATGGTTTGATGGTTTGACAATTGGCACCCACATAGCTTCCTAGTTGACTCTTATAAAGAGAGGTTCGTATATGATTCAGGTATAAGAAAAAATACAATGGTTAATATGCTAGTAGGTAACACAAAATGAAGATGATTTACCACTCAAGTGATGGCTCGTACTCCATTATAAATGCTATTCCTTCTAATGTTAAACCAAATGTAGGTAAAAGGGATAAGATTGTTTGGTTGGATTCCCTAAATAATAAGTTCTTAGTTAAAATAACTTGAGGGCAACTCAAAACCAAGAAACAGGAGGTTAAATGGTATGATATTGCGTGGTTCAAGAATGCTATTCTAAGGCAATCATTTCTTTTATGGCTAACTATCCAACAAAAACTTACAACTCAAGACAAACTACAACGATTTGGTTTTTATGGTCCAAACTATTGCTCTCTTCGTTTCCAAAACAATGAAGATCATATCCTCTTTGATTGCTCACATTAGGAAGAGATATGGTGGAAAGTTTGTGATAGATGTGGCATTTCTAGAATGAGAAAAAGCTATGATGATCGGATTAAATGAGCTACTCTCGTTTGGAAGGGTAGAAGTTTAGTAAATTGATTTGTAAACCGGGCTTTGTAGCTATAGTTTATTGTATTTAGCAGGAAGATAATACAAGGATTTTTGTTGGTAAATCTAGGTGCTCAAATTATGTTTTCAATCAAATTAAAGGGATTATTCGTGGCAAGCTTAATTTGGTGAGAAATATCCTAGGAACCTAAGAAAATATTAGGATTGATAGAGCTTGGAAGTTGAATAATGAAGATTCTAAAGCGAATGTTTAACGGGTTTTTTTAGTTATGTAATGTATTAGCTAGATTGACTTTGAATGGTTTTTAGTTTAATAACCTTACTGTGGCTATATGGTTTTATATGTTCTGATTATATTGTAAATCTAGGGTGTAACCCTTAGAATTTTTATATCCTCTTTTTTTTTTTAATGCAAATGTTAACTTATAATTTTTTTGACTTAATCAATCAAACTTATGATCCAAGTTATGCATGTCTTTTGATTTAATTTTTTTTAATACTAGATGTTAATTCTCATTTAATCATTTAACAATAAAGCACATGCAAATCTTTTTGTATGAAATATTTTTTTAAAAGAAAAAATAGCTGGGTTATGCATGGGACTGGGATAGCAAAATCAAACCCAATTTTTTAAAGCTAAATAACAAAAAAAGTATTTTTTTTTAATTTTAAGTTCAAATAAATAGATAATTGATATCAAAGAGTTAAATTATATTTTTTTTATTTAAATTTAAATAAAAAGATAATTGATAACAAATGATGAAATTATTATTTTTTAAATTGAGGGACCAAAAATGCATTAAACAATAATAAAAAAATACATTTAATACATTTTCACATGGACGTTGTGGCTTAATCTGTCAAACTTGCAATCTGGATTATGAACTCAACTATGTTCAATACATATTTTTTTCTTAAATTTATTTTCACTTAAATATAAAATAACAAAAAAAATAAGTCTAGACAACATGGACTTGGTGCACCAACGTACGTGGGCATAAGAAAAAAGGCCTAGGGTTGAGCACCTTGGCCTTTACTTTTTTTTAATATCTTTTTATAAGGAAGATGATTTGTCTTCCACCTCTTTTTTTCTTAAAAAAGTAATCAGATAACATGTTGTTTTTTGAGGTAGACAACATATTGTTTATTTGCCTAGATCTTGGCCACCATTATGGTGGCTAAAAATCAAGGCAATATATTTTTTATCCTAAAAACTCATTTTCATCTATTTTAATTTAAAAACACCTTAAAAAAATATTTTAAAAACTAATTTACCAACCTAATAAACAAAAAAAAAAAATCACAAAATCAAACTAGGTAAAGTTTTTCTTCCTCGACTTCAATATTTTTTTAGGTATTATTGAGGTTCTAAACAACCATTATAAAACTCTTCTTATCGAATAAAATCTGTTAAAACTAATTTTAACTATTTTGGTGGTCAAAATTAGTATAAACAATATAATAACTTATAGGTGTCTTGTGCTTAATTAAATTCAATAATCATTAAATTATGGCAGAGATTACTTTTTAAAATATATTTTACTTGAAAATATATTAAAATAATATTTTTATTTTTTAAAATTTATTTTTAATATAAATATATCAAAATACATATATATATATATATATATATATAAACGCAAACCAACCATAATCCCAAATACACCTAAACTTTTCCGCACCACGCCGAGCGTCAAAATCAAGCTTGGTAGGTCCTTAGCCACTCGCCTCCTCAAAAACTAGCTATTAACATCGGTGGATTTTCTTGTATCGGCCTTGGGGGTCTGCAACCTCGTAGACAGGGATTAGATTGACATGGCAGGCTCTACAGTCCAACAGAGCCGATCGAGAGACCTAGACAAGCTACTTCTCAGACCCGGCAATCTCGTTGCTCCCACCTTCGAATCTGGTGTTCAAGTAAGCTCTTTCGTTCTTGGAAATTTTAACAAACTCCCGGCGTGCAATTTTTTTTAACTATTTGTTTTGCTTTAAATGTTGTAGTTGAGAGATGATCTTCAAGAGTATGCAAGATTATTGGTAATTGGGGCCGGTGGTTTGGGTTGCGAGCTGCTAAAGGACCTAGCTTTATCAGGTTTTAAAAATCTGGAAGTCATTGATATGGACCGTATCGAGGTTACTAATCTCAATCGCCAGTTTCTTTTCAGGTTCTTGCTTTCTCAACTTAACCCACGTGTTTATGTGCTTTTACCTTTTCTTTTCTCTGTTCAATTCGTGGCTGTTTTAATTGGTATATGCCCTTTCGTGGATTGTCGGTTAAATTGCACTTTGAAGTATTTTTTTTTTCCTATATCAACTGCGAAGAGAAAATAAACAATGTGAAACCTAATCAAAGGGTTATTACTTAAACTGGGGACCTAATTTAGGTATAAGTGCATTTAGGTAAATCTGTTTCAAGGGAGAAATATGGCTGTTTGGATGATAATTGATAAATAAAAGTTCATCTTGCAAGAAGGCTAAGGAAAAGTAGTACCTTTAGTGTGGACTAGTGATAACCTAGTATTCTTGTGAATAAAGGATTACTTTTAAGAACCTTTTGGTAAAAGGAGAAAATAAACACCTTGTTTACTTGACAATGTGAAATGGCTGCAAGAGGGTGGTTGATAATTCTTAATTTTCTCAGGACCAGTATGGACTATCAAGCAGGTGCTTCATTGTTTTATCAAATATGACTAGATCTATGTTTATTATTAAGTGCATATTTTTTCCTCTCCTTGTTTGCAAGTATTAGTGTTTTCATTTATTATACACCTTAACATAACAGAAAGTGTAACTTATCTGCTTTGATGTTTCAACATTGTCATAGCTCTTTAGTTCTGATTAGAAAGTCATTCATGATATAGTGTTCTTATTGTAGGCTCGAAGATGTTGGGAAGCCTAAGGCTGAGGTGGCAGCCAAGCGGGTGATGGAAAGAGTTAGTGGCGTGAATATTGTGCCTCATTTTTGCCGAATTGAGGATAAAGAAATTGATTTTTATAAAGATTTTAGTATTATTGTACTTGGTCTTGATTCCGTTGAGGCTCGGAGCTATATAAATGCTGTAGCTTGTGGTTTTCTTGGTGCGTACTTTTTAACCTCTTTAGTTTATATTTGTTTTATTCTAAGAATAGCCGATTTAGAGAGCTTGTTTTTCAGTAAAGTAGTTATTTTTCTTCCTTTTATTTTATGTTTGAATATTTAACTTTTTACCTCTGTCCATGATTTGTTTTTGTGCCAAGTTAACTGTGTATTTCCTTTCCATTTATCGTTGTGTCAAAGAGTATTGTATCCTTAATTTTCTTTTGCATTCTTCTCCATATATTTTGTGACCTGTTATTGCCCTCACTTCTTGCTGTATTGCTGGAAAAATTTCTCAAAAAATTAGGGCATTTTTTATATATATGAATGAAAGCAGAAGTAATAACTATGAAAATCCCTATTGAAAGTACCTGATACCAATACCAACTAAAATACTAAACACTTTGGATGTAGTTTTGTGATCAGGACTTGGGAGAGACACTCCCTTAAGGAAATAATGTGTACCCTCTGTCAGTGGTTATGTGTTTAAAAGAGAGACTGGGGACTAAACTTTTCCTTCTGACTGTAAGGCCTGTTTTTTCACCCAAGCAACATAACATCAGGCCTGCTATGCTTACTTTGAATTTATTTGTGTTAGGCATGCATTCGAGAGACAAGTTAAGCCTCAAGTCACAAGGGTCGTATATAACGAGTGCCTCACACACGTGGCATACAGCTTTAAATGTCATAATATTGTATGCCATTTCTTTATATGACTGGATGACAAGACTTCAGTGCTGAAGTTGCATAAGCTTTTGAGGGTCTGCTAGCTATGGTTATGAGCTACTTCAGGCATCGCAGATTTGGCATACTGTCTTGTATATGTAGGAGCAGTGCCTGCAGATTTTCACCTGTCTCTGCCAGATATTTTACGGGACCTTTATAGTTTGCCCAATAAGCTTAAATGCTCTCTAGCTGTATGCAGAGTCTTGAGTTTGTATTTAATATGCTAGCATACAATGTTATCCTGTGCTCTTGAGATTCATAAAAGTTCTTTGCTGGAAGTCTCTTTATTCTTGTTGATCTCATGTTTTGTCTATTGCTTTTCTTGGTGACTAGAATATGATTCTGATGACAATCCACTGGAAGAAACAGTCAAACCGATGGTAGATGGTGGGACTGAAGGCTTCAAGGGGCATGCCAGGGTTATTATGCCAGGATCCACACCGTGCTTTGAGTGTACTATCTGGCTTTTCCCTCCTCAAGTGAAGTTTCCTCTATGCACCCTTGCAGAAACCCCTAGAACTGCTGCTCATTGTATTGAATATGCTCACTTAATTAAATGGGATGAGGTAATGCATCATCAATGCTTTCTCATTCTTGAATTGACAATTTTGAGTTGATAGCTATTATCTTATGACCATTATATTCTAGGTTCATAGTGGAAAGACTTTTGATCCAGATGATCCAGAACATATGAAATGGGTTTATACCGAGGTGAAATATTCTGACCAGTATTAATTATTTATTATTATTATTATTATTATTATTTTTTGTAAAAGCTGAGTTTCAAGGTTAGTCTTTTTAATTTATGCTCTTCCCATGTTCCACAGGCTGTCAAGAGGGCTGAACTTTTTGGTATTCAAGGTGTTACATATTCTCTTACTCAGGTACTTTAAAATTCTGTGGAGTCAATTTCTGTAAGTAACTGCCCGATCATTGTGTGGTCTGGCTTCTGTTCTTTTTGAGTATACCAAAGGACATCATAAAACTCAACTTCATTGTTACCCTAAAAATTGTCTCTGTTATTTGGATGCATCTTTTCTTGATACACTCCTTTTTATTTTCTAACTAAAACCTCCAGTAGGAAACTCTTACAAAATGCCTCATTGAAGTGTCACATGTTATTGGCTTCACCTATTTGTTGCACTGTCCTTTTTCTTTTTCTTTCTTTTTTTCCCTTCCTTTTTTGTTTTATTCTTTTTTTTTTTTTGTGATGGAGGTAGTTCTTTCTTTGTTTACAGGGTGTTGTGAAAAATATCATACCAGCGATTGCTTCTACCAATGCAATTATATCAGCTGCGTGTACTTTGGAAACCTTAAAGCTTGCCTCGGGATGCAGCAAAACTCTAAGCAACTATCTGACGTGAGTGAAATTTTATCTCGTTCTCATATGGTGGTAGAAGCATATATTATATATAACCTAACAATCACAAATAGACTTAATCTTGCCCTCTCATTTTTTGTTTTGATGCACAACTTTTTCTTCAATGTCTAGTTCTTTTACCCGATCATGATCAAACCTTGTTTTTGCCATCTGAAAGAATTTAACCTTACCACAAATGATAGATGGATGTGGGAACCATAATTGTCTCTTATGATATCATATATGTGTCTGAATCTGGTGGAGCTATGCATGTTGCTTTTGAAATCTGATAAAAAAAAACAGGGTATATTTATCTTTTATGGGAAAACTTATTTTTTTAACAATCCAGCTGAATGATGTGAATCTTCTTTAGGTATAATGGCGTGGAAGGTCTACACATCAAAGTGACTGAATTTGTGAGGGACAAGGATTGTCTTGTTTGTGGTCCAGGTGTTCTTATTGAGCTGGACACTTCAGTTACTTTACAAAAGGTTAATTTCTTCTTCTCATGGCTACTATTCCTTTTAGTTTGTTGATAACATCAGACCTGGTTTCTAAATTATTTTCTTGCTATGTCACCACATTTTAATTGTAAGTTTCAAATTCTTAGATAATCAAACTAGTTCCCTCTCTGGGTTTCTCCTTTTTATCTAGGAAATAGAAGAATATTTCCTTTAATGAACACAAGTTTATGCTGCTTATTTTGATTGGTTTTGTGTAAACAGTTTATTTGTTTTTACATTTATTGGTTTTTGTGTGAACAGTTTATTGATATGCTTGAAGAACATCCTAAGCTGCTCCTGTCAAAAGCTAGTGTTAGACACCAAACAATGAATTTGTACATGCAAGCGCCTCCAGTTCTGGAAGAGATGACTCGATCGAACCTAGGCTTACCACTTTTTGAGCTTATGGGTAAAGTTTCAAAGGACATTGTTCTCGTGACTGGTACAACAAGCAAGGATGACAAGAAAACTTCATGTCTGAGAAAATTATGCCTTGTTTTCAAGGGACAGGATGCAGTTATAGATATGGATATGGCTGTTGGAGCGTAATTTGCACTACAGCTGGATATTTACCAGCAGAACTTTTCAATTGCACAGGATAAAGTCTCTCTCAGAAAATTTCGCCCTTACAGACAGAAGTCCAGTGTCAAGTTTTGATGTCCTTTTATTTGTTAACAATTAACAAAATATGGTTCCTCAAAGAAACACCAGTAGATGTAATTATATTAGCAAGAAAACAAATGTTAGTAACAAAGATTTTCAAGTTCAAGTTCAGGTTTATGCTTGGATCATAGGCTGTGTAGCTTTTGTACGAGCAATTGGTTAGACTAGCTGGTCCTCATGTAGTTCCACAAGAAAAATGCTTCACTACATCTTTTCACTGAAGATCAGATACGAAGCAAAATGGAACATTTTAATGCTACCAATCCTTTGTGTCATTGATTAGGAGTTCAGTGCGATGTGCTATTCAGAATGAGCTTCAGATCCATAACAACCTCACTTCAAGACATTAGGATAATCAGTAGGTTGCAGTTGCTACCTGCAAAATGGAATCCCACTCCAAGGATCAAGGAAGCTCAGTGCATTCAATGCCTATAAAATTTGAAAGCAACACGGGCCAGATGGTTATGAAGATCCTGCCCCAGCAGCATCACCCACAATTTTGAGCAAGTTAGGGTCCCTTGACCAGCCAGCAAGCCGCGTGTACCAATTGACACCCATATTTCAAGCAGCTGCTTTCCAAGAAGAGTAAAGTGCATTCAAGCTTGAAGTTTCGGGTGAGTGATCAAACTTTCGAGTTCTAGAGTGCATGAATTTGACCTAGGGCCAGCAGCTACACCCCCTGGTCTTTATCATCTGAGTTCCATCATTATATCCTCGATTATAATGTACCAGGAAACAATCTAAGTTTTCTAGTTCCCTCATCCATAATCTACCCTTAGTTATGATCAAATTAATACAAGTCTATCTTATTTTTGAACTCCTTAACCTCAGGCGATCTGGCATATAGTAAATGCTTCATGACCTTCAACCTAAGGTAGAGCTAGACCAAAATGGTCTTATTTCTCTCTTTTTTTACGGTTGACGCATAGAATCGACAATGAAAACTAATTCATGGCTGACTCATGGAATTGTCAGCACAAACTAAGTTACTGCTGACCTAGAATTATCACCGAAAACCAAGTCACTGTTGACCCAGAAATCATCACTGAAAACTGAGTGACGACTAACATATTGAATCGACAACGAAAACTAATTCAGGGCTAACGCATAGAATAGTCAGCCGAAACATTCATGGGTGACGCATGAAATGGTCATTACAAACTGCGTCACTGCTGACCCAGAAATCGTCACTGAACACTGCGTCTTTGCTAACCCAACAATCATTAGTAAAAACTAAGCGACGACTGACGCATGAAATTGACAATGAAAACTAATTCATGACTGATGCATGGAATCGTCAGCGAAAACATCGTCATAGCTGACGCATGTAATCGTCAGCGAAAACTGCGTCACTGCTGACCTAGAAATCATCATCGAAAACTACGTAACTACTAACCTTGAAATTGTCAGCAAACACTTAGTTACGACTGATGAATGGAATTGTCACTGAAAAATAATTCATGGCTGACTTATGGATTTGTTAGTAAAAACTAAGTCCCTATTGACCTATAAATTATCATCGAAAATTGAGTCACTATAGACCCAGAATTTGTCACCGAAAACTGAGTGACAACTGGCGTATGGAATCGAACGATAACTAATTCATGGTTGACGCTTGGAATATTCAGCAAAAATAGAGTCACGGCTGACGCATGGAATCGTGAGCGAAAATTGAGTCACTACTGACCTAAAAATCTTCAGCAAAAACTAAGTCACTGTAGACCTAGAAATCATCACTAAAAACTAAGTGAAGGCTGGCGTATTGAATCGACAACGAAAACTAATTCACGGCTGATGCATAGAATCGTGAGCCGAAACAGAGTCATAGGTGACGCACAGAATGGTCAGCACAAACTGCGTCACTGCTGACCCAGAAATTCATCGAAAACTACGTCACTGCTGACCCAGAAAT
>Ga0325400_1006651_pt1 | contig 11007 bp, 7 predicted proteins | sample PopdelMetagenome_2_FD_205662 | JGI IMG/M metagenome (GOLD analysis project Ga0325400, IMG submission 205662) | Populus deltoides microbial communities from Bellville, Georgia, United States - Xylem-PdKOR-R1 | ecosystem: Host-associated > Plants > Phyllosphere > Stem > Wood/Secondary xylem...
GTTCGAGTCGTCGGGACAATTAACGCACGAGGCCATTCCGCAATCGCAGCTGCTGGTTTATGAAGGAGAACCACACGGTCTGTTCTTCACCAGCAAAGACCAGTTGAATCAGGATCTTATCGCTTTCATTGGTACCCGTTCAACAGTAACGGAGCCAGCTTATTAAAAGCAACGGACCCATAAGCAATAGCTACATTAGGGATTGAAGAGTAGAGTGATGGCACGGCTCCGAGTAATCACTCTACTCTTCAATCCTTTTTTTTACAGCGCCCTAACGGTTTTTACGTATTCCGATGGGGTTTGCCCGGTAAGGTCTTTAAACTGCCGGTTAAAATTAGACAGGGTTCGGTAGCCGCTTTCGTAGCTTACCTGCGTAACGCTCAGCCGACCTTCTATCAATAGCTTACAAGCCTGTCCGATGCGCACTTCCGACACAAATTCCGAAAAGGTTTTGTTGGCCCGTAGCTTAAAATAGCGGCAAAAGGCGGATGGCGTCATTCCGGCCAGATCGGCAATGCTGTTTAAATTGATCTCGTCGTGGAAGTGCCCCAGAACATAATTGTGGACCAGTTGCATCCGGTCCGTTTCGGAGGGCTTGACGGTGTTGGTGTAGCCCGGACTGGTAATAAAGCGCCAATCAGCCGCGTGGGAGAGCGTATCCAGCAAAGTCAGAAAGGAGAGCACGCGGTTAAAGCCAACGGGCTGCGTCAGTAGGCTTTGAATTGCCTTTTCGGTGTAGGATCGGGTGGTGCCCGTCCACTCCAGGCCCCGGCGCGCCTGCTCAAACAGCTGGCGGAGTAACGTCATCTCGGAACGCTGCAGAAAATCGTCGCCCAGAAAATTCTCCTGAAAATAAATAACGATGCCGCGGGTCACCAGACCCGAATCGCGTTGAAAAAACGCCTGATCGCTGCGCCACAGGTGGGGGGTATTGGGACCCAGAAACACCAGATCGCCTTCCGCAAAAGGCCGAATCGAATCCCCGATAAAGCGCGTCCCGCTCCCCTCAACCACCAGAAACAACTGGTAGTGCGGATGAAAATGCCAATTAGGGTCAAAGTGCGGCTCAACCAGTTCCTTCACCAGAAAAGAAGAAGCCACCGGCTCCAGCTCTTTACGCAGTGCATTTCGCATTTTTTCTGAATTTTAACTCCCGATGGGAAAATAACGCAGAAATGTTGTTAAAAAAAAGTCAGTATTGATCAATAGAAGCCGAGCGAACCGGTCTTTATTCAGTTAAGTTTGAGTAACTTTTAAAGAAGCAATATGAATAAACTAGGTATCAATCTGTTTCTTTGGACGACGACCATGAATGAGGATTTATCCGAAACCCTGGCGTTTCTGAAACAAACCGGTTATGATTGCGTCGAGGTGCCAATCAGCGATACGGATTTAGCGAAGTGGCAACGCATCGGTGAACAGCTGGATGCCCTGGGACTGGAACGAGCCGCCTGCTCGATTTGTGGACCGGAGTACAGCCTGATCAGCCCCGACGCGGCCGTTCGCCGGGCCGCCGTTGAGCACCTAAAGGCCGTAATCGATTGTACTAAGGCGATGGGAGCCAGGCTGCTGACGGGGCCTTATCACTCCGGCTTTAAGACCTTCGCGGGCCGCCCGGCCACGGAGGAAGAATGGAACTGGTCGGTTGAAGGCCTGCGCGAAGTGGCCGAACACGCGGCCGCGCAGGACGTGATGCTGGGCCTGGAGTATCTGAATCGCTTTGAAACCTATCTGCTGACCTGCACCGACGACCTGATCCGTTACGTCGAAGCCGTTAATCATCCGAACTGCCGGTTGATGTTCGATACCTTCCACGCCAATATTGAAGAAAAGAATCTGGCCGAAGCAGTGCGCCGGGCTGCTCCTTACCTGGTTCACGTTCAGATATCGGAAAACGACCGCTCGACGCCCGGGCAGGGCAATGTCGATTTCGACGGCGTGTTTAACGCCCTGCGGGAAATCAACTACCCGGGCGCGATTGTCATTGAAGCTTTTGGCCTGACGCCGAAAGACCTGGCCGCTGCGGCCAACATTGTCCGCCCGATGTTCGAATCGCCGGAACAACTGGCCCGCGACGGACTAACCTTCATCCAGGCGCAACTGGCGGCAACCCACCCGGCGAAGCAGCCCGCTCTTTCGATCGAAACAACCCTTAATCCGTAAACCGCTGCGTAATCTCCCTTAACAGATGAAAAAAATTAACATCGCCATCGTCGGACTTGGTTTTGGAGCTGAGTTCATCCCGATCTACCAACGCCATCCGCACACGAACATGTACGCCATTTGTCAGCGCAATCCCGAGAAGCTGAACGAGATTGGCGATGCATTCGGCATTGAAAAACGCTACACCAGCATTGACGACTTACTCCTGGACCCTGAAGTGGACGCGGTGCATATTAACTCGCCGATTCATAACCACGCCGAGCAAAGCCTGAAAGCCCTGCGGGCGGGTAAGCACGTCGCTTGTACGGTTCCGATGGCTACGACCGTGGAAGAATGCATGGAAATTGTGCAGGCCTGCCGGGAAACGGGCAAGAAGTACATGATGATGGAGACCGTGGTATACAGCCGCGAGTTTCTGTTTGTCAAGGAAATGTACGAAAAAGGGGAACTGGGTAAAGTGCAGTTCCTGAAAGCCAGCCACCAGCAGGATATGGACGGCTGGCCGGGTTACTGGCCGGGTCTGCCGCCCATGCACTACGCTACGCACTGCGTTGGGCCGGTATCTGCCCTGTTGAAACTGGAGGCCGAGTATGTTTCCTGTTTCGGTTCCGGCACTATCCGCGAAGAACTGATTTCGCATTACAATTCTCCTTTCGCCATTGAGTCGGCCCACATCAAATTCAAGGACAGTGATCTGGCGGCATACGTGTACCGGTCCCTGTTCGACACGGCCCGGCAGTACCGCGAAAGCTTCGAAGTATACGGTTCGCTGAAATCGTTCGAGTGGCCGCTCATTGAAGGGGAGGACGCCGTTATTCACACCGCCAAAAAGCCCGAGCATGAAATCCCTGAGCGGGTTCAGGTGCCGGATTTCGCCCATTTACTGCCCGAAGAAATTCAGGTTTTCACGACTAAGGGCGTATACGACCTGGCCGAAAACACGCACTTGTCCTTTATGCAGGGCAGCGGCCACGGCGGCTCACACCCGCACCTAGTGCATGAATTCGTATCGGCCATTGTTGAGGATCGGGAGCCGTTCCCCAACGCCTGGCAATCCGCTAACTGGACAAGCGTGGGTATTCTGGCGCATCAATCGGCGCTGGATGGGGGCAAACTGAAAAACCTGCCGGACTTTAAAACGGCGGCCGAAGCCGTCGCTACAACCGTATGAACAAGATTTTAAGCCTAATCGTAACCGGCTGTCTGGTAGCGGGGATGACCCAGTGCGCCCGACGACAGCCTGCCAGCAATCCGCGGGATATGGGCAGTCGGCCGAACGTTTCCCGCCAGCAGGGAGCTATCCCGCGCCGGACGGAAATTCTGTTCCTGGGCGACAACGGCCACCACCGCCCCAGTGAGCGTGTCCCGCAGCTGATGGCTGCCCTGGGCAGCAAAGGGATTAACCTGACCTACACGGATCAGCTGGAAGATATCAACCCCGAGAACCTCGCCAAATACGACGGGTTGCTGGTCTACGCCAACTGGGACAGTATTCCGAAGCCGCAGGAAAAAGCCCTGCTGGACTACGTGGCTGGTGGTAAAGGCATGATTGCCGTGCACTGCGCGTCGTACTGCTTCCGGAACTCGCCTGAGTACGTCAAGATGGTGGGTGGGCAGTTCTGGCGCCACCGGATGGATACCATCCTGACAACAACCGTTCAGCCGAATCACCCGGCCATTGCGGGCGTGAAGCCGTTTAAAGCCTACGACGAAACGTACATCCACTCCCAGCTTCAGCCCGATAATAACGTGCTGGCGGTCCGCGACATTAAAGCGGATCAGGTCAAAGATATGGCGGATGCCAAACGGCCGGATGCTAAAACGGAGCCTTACACCTGGACCCGGAGCTACGGCAAAGGGCGCGTGTTTTACACGGCCTACGGACATGACGAGCGTACCTGGAGCGTACCGGGCTTTCAGCAGTTGCTGGAACAGGGTATTTTGTGGGCCGTTGGGGATGGGGTGAAAGCCGCCCACGACGCGCTGCAGCCAAAGCCGTTTGCTTACCACGAAGCAGCCCTGCCTAACTACGAAAAGCGTTCCGGACCGCAGATGCAGCAGGAACCGCTAACGCCGGAAGAGTCGATGAAGCACATTCAGGTGCCGGTCGATTTTACGCTGGAGTTGTTTGCGCACGAGCCCAATGTCATGCACCCCATCGCGATGGCCTGGGATGAGCGCGGTCGGTTATACGTGCTCATTACCAAGGATTACCCCAACGAGCGCAAGAAGCAGGGGGGCAGCGACTACATTGTCATCTGCGAGGATACCGACAAAGACGGTAAAGCCGATAAGTTCACCAATTTCGCCGAAGGGTTGAGCGTCCCCACCGGGCTGGTCTTCTACGATGGCGGTCTGATTGTGTCCCAGGCGCCGGATATGCTGTATCTGAAAGACACCAACGGCGACGATAAGGCAGACGTGCGGAAAACGCTATTCACGGGTTTTGGTACCTTCGATACCCACGCCGGACCGAGCAACCTGCACTACGGTTTCGACAACTGGATCTGGGGCAGCGTTGGTTACGCGGGCTTTAAAGGAAAGTTTGGCGCCGATTCGATTCAATTTAGCCAGGGCTTTTTCCGGTTTAAACCGGATGGTTCCAAGCTCGAATACGTAACGAGTACCTCTAACAACACCTGGGGCCTGGCCTTCAACGAAACAGGTGATGTGTTCGGGTCAACGGCGAACAACGCCCACGGCTGGTACATGGCGATTCCGCACCGCTATTTTGCGGGTGGCATGGGTAGCGGCAGCCGGGGAACGGATACCCACAAAGACATGAAACCCATCACGGAGCGGGTACGTCAGGTGGACGTGTTTGGCGGTTTTACGGCGGCAGCCGGGCATAACCTGTACACGGCACGGGCTTTCCCGAAAACGTACTGGAACCAGATTGCTTTTGTTTCAGAGCCGACGGGCCATATTCTGCACCAGAATCGAATGGTCAAGAAAGGTACCGACTACGAAGACAAGGAAGCTTTCAACTTACTGGCTGGCGCGGACGAATGGGTAGCGCCCGTTTTTGCTGAGGTGGGTCCGGACGGCGCCGTTTGGGTCGTTGACTGGTACAGCTTTATCATCCAGCACAATCCTACCCCAAGAGGAAGCGAAAACGGCTCGGGTAATGCCTACGAGACGAATCTGCGGGACTTTACCCACGGCCGGATTTACCGGGTAGGGTACAAAAATGCCCCCGCTTATACGCCTTTGGCTCTGAGCAAAGACCGGCCGCAGGAATTAGTGGCGACGCTGAAAAATAACAACATGTTCTGGCGGCAAACGGCCCAGCGAATGCTGGTGGAACGGAACCAGCGTGATGTTGTGCCGCAGTTGATTGCGCTGGTCAATGATCAGTCGGTCGACGAAATTGGCATCAACCCGGCCGCGATTCACGCGCTGTGGACCTTGCAGGGACTGGGCGTCCTGGATGGCTCCAACGCAGAGGCTAGCAAGGCGGTAGTGAGTGCGCTGAAGCATCCGAGCGCGGGCGTTCGCAAGACGGCCGTTGAAGTATTGCCGCGCAATGCCGCTTCGGTCGATGCGCTGATGCAGGCTAACAGCCTCAATGATGCCGAGCCGTTGGTAACGCTCAAAACGCTGCTGGCTTTCACGGAAATGCCGCTTACGCCGGCCGTTGAAACCGCTGTTCTGGCTAAACTGGAGCAACAGAAAGCCGTTGATGACCGCTGGATGCCGGACGCGTTCGCCTGTGTTTTGAACAGCCACGGTGGAAAACTGATGCAGACTTACCTGAAAGGGGCCGTTGCCCAGGCGTCGAACCGACCTAAAACAAACGCCAGTGAGGCCATGAGCGGCCATCACAATCATGATTCAATGAGCCAGACGACGGCAAAGACCACAACGGCTGCGCCGGCCTCCAACAGTGATCGTCTGCCGGACCTCGTGATTACGGGCGTGCAGACTCAGCCGAACATGCCAGCCGTGCGCGAGCGGGCCGTCATTGCGGTTGAAGTCGCCAACCGGGGCGGGGTCGCCATTCCGGAAGGAACGCCTATTCCGCTGGCCATTCGGATCGAAGGAAAAGGCAAGAAGGTAGACTACGTAAGTGTGAAGCACACGCAGGGTCTCAAGCCGGGCGAGACCGCGGTGATCCGGCAGGGCAATAATGGTCCCTGGAACACGGATTTCAGCGTGACGTTCGAAGAAGCCGGGCCGTATACGATCACCGTGGCTGTTGACCGTGACAACCAGATCGCGGAGGCCAACGAGCATAACAACAACTTTACCCACACGCTGACGTATCGGGCTCCGCAAAGTCTGGCTTCGTTCGTACTGGAACGGGCCATTCGGAGCTACGCGGCTGTGGCGCCCGCTGATTCGGTCGTTACACTGCTGCGTCTGTCGCGGCAACTGGATGAAGCCGGTAGCGAGGCCATCGTCAAAGGCGTCTCGGAAGGCTGGAATCCAAAACGTAAAGCCACCCTAGGCGACGCCGACAAGCGGTTTGTCGCGAGTCTGTCCAACACAATCAGCAGCGACAATCAGGAGCGCATGAGCCGGTTGCTGCAGGCCTGGGGATTGCAAACGTCCGATATGTCAGCCGATCCAAACGTAGAAATTATCCGGATGAAGTCGGTGCGGGAAGCCCTGCAGTTCGACAAGAAGGAGTTTACCGTTACGGCCGGAAAATCGGTGGAGATCATTTTTGAAAACCCCGATGCCATGCAGCACAATATTGTGATCGGGAAACCGAAATCAATGGAAGTCATTGGGGCTGCCGCCGATAAGCTGATTACGGCAAAGGACGGTGCGGAACGGAACTATGTACCGTCGATTCCGCAGGTGATCGCGGCTTCGCCCCTGGTGAATCCCGATCAAACATACCGGCTTAAGTTTACGGCTCCCAGCCAACCGGGTGATTATCCTTACGTCTGTACTTTCCCCGGCCACTGGCGCGTTATGAACGGCGTTATGCGGGTTAAGGCGGCTTCGCCCGAAAAGGTATCGGCCAAGTAAGTGAGTTAAGAACAACTGAATAGCGCAGGGTGGTCGATGGTTTCATCGGCCACCTTTTGTTTTTAACCCAGGAGGGGCTGTTCCTGCTGACGGGAGGACCGACGGCCTTGGACGGGACCGTCCGGGCTTTGCGGAATACGGATAATGAATAAGCTGCCCTGACCCAGCGTGCTTTCCAGGTCCAGCTTCCAGCGGTGCGCTTTGACAATTTTCTGCACGTAGTTCAACCCCAGACCAAAGCCTTTCACGTTGTGGGCATTAACGCCGGGAGCCCGGAAAAAGGACTGAAACACGCGCGATTGATGCTCCGGCGCAATTCCGATTCCGTTGTCTTTGATGGCAATCGTTAAATCTTTGTTTTCATTGTAACTGATGATCTGAATGTGCGGATCTACGGGTGAGTACTTGACGGCGTTATCGAGCAGATTACTCAGTACGTTGATCAGGTGCAGACGGTCGGCGCGTACCATGGGGAATTGAGCCCGTAAATCCAGACTCAGGTAAGTGCCATGCCGTTCGGCGAGGCTGTGGGCCAGTTCATGCACATCGACCACTTCCGGATTCAGAACAAACGTCCGCTTTTCAGCCCGGGCGATGGTCAGCACCGTTTCAACCTGCTGCTGAAGCCGCTGGGTTTCTTCCTGAACCATGCGGACGTATTTCAGCATCCGTTCGGGCTGATCAATTACCTTGGGTGAAGCCAGAACATCGGTCGCCAGCTTAATGGCAGCAATGGGCGTCTGAAATTCGTGGGTCATGTTGTTGATAAAATCGCGCTGCAGCTCGGCGTGCTGTTTCTGATTCAGAACCGAATAAAGAAGATAGCCGAAGAAAACAATGATGAGCAGGACAACGGCGGATGCCAGACTCCAGTTATTGAGCTGCTGGGCCAGATAACGGGCCTGGGTAGGAAATCGCACGACAAAATAATAAGGCGAGTTGGCCAGCCGAATGGGAGCGGCTAATTCAACCGAACTGGCGGACTGGTTGGCGTAAACTACCTGCCCGATTCGTTTATCGTAAAGCCCGTACTCAAAATCGATCAGAATCTGATTCATCTCCAGTTCGGCCCTCAGGAAGTAATTCAGCTTTTTTTCGTCAATGGGCGCGTCCAGATTGACCAGGAAATAAGCGGAGGACAGGGGGACAACCTGAACACCAACGGGAACGCCCGGTTCTGCTTTGGCAATTCGGCGGCCTACCCCGGTGAGCGCCCTGGTTACCATCTGAGCAAACTGCCGGTCTTTTAATTCGTATGCCTGGCGCACCCAGTACACCTGAACGGAGACGATACCGATCAGGGTAGCAAGGGCTAAAACAACCAATACACAAATCTTCTGCCGCGACATCCGTAAAAGGGTAAAATAGGAAGAACAGTCTGCTTAGGCCATTGACGGGCGAACAAAAGCCGGCGATACTGCAAAGCTAGTAATTATACTCAAATATTAATTAACATTCATGTATATAATGAATTACAGTCGAATTATCAATTGTGACTGATTAATACAGTAATTGTGAACGCAAGTAACTGAAATTCAACAAAAGAAACAATAGAAAGCTGTTGGTTTATTATAGGTAGGTTTTACTGAGCTAGCTAAAAAGTAAGTATATACGCTCAGGAGCCGGATATCCCCCAATAAAAAGAGCGCAGAACAATCGTCCTGCGCTCTTTTTATTGGGGGATTTGATTACCCGGTGGCGGAGTCAACCGCTTAGGCCTTAAGCCGTCGCCGATGGTGTTTCTTCCTGAATGGGCGCACTGGCTTGTTCCGTTTCAGCGGGCTTGCGCGTTACGGATGATTTTGAAGGCGTTGTTTTAGGCTGTGCTGGTGCGGCTGAAGGAGGTGTCGCTACGGTAGCGCCGTTGCTGATTTTGCTAACGGCTGAGCTACCATCCTTCAGAGACTTTTTATCCTTCTTCTTTTTCTTCTTGCTGTTGGTATCTTTGTCTTTCTTCTTTTCTTCTTTCTTGAAAAGTTTAGTGATTTTACCAGCCAGTTTGTCGGCTGACTTCTCAATCGCTTTTTTTACTTTTTTCGACTGCTCACCGGCTTCGGTCAATTTGGCTTCAATCGAACTGGCGATATCAGCAGCCAGTGCCTTCTTTTTGGCTTTCATACGGGAAAATAATTAGGCGTTAGAATGTAATGAAAAAATCTACAAACAAATACTAAAAAAAAGTGACAAACAAAAGCTCTATGTTAAGTTTTTGTTAAGTTTTGACCAGTAATCCCACGCAATAATCCCCGCACTGACGGAAATATTCAGGGAATGCTTGGTGCCAAACTGCGGAATCTCGAGGACTACATCAGCCAGCTCGATGACTTCGTTCCGGACGCCAACTACTTCATTACCCAACACAAACGCCGTTTTTTTGTTGGGATCGACCCTGAAATTTTGCAGTAAGGTGCTGCCCTCCGCCTGCTCAACCGCCACAATCAGCCAGCCAGCCCCTTTTAACTGTTTGACCAAGGCGACAATGTCTGGTATCTGTTCCCACGCAACGGACTCCGTTGCCCCGAGCGCCGTTTTCGTAATATCCCGGTGCGGTGGGGTACCCGTAATGCCGCATAAGTAAATTTTTTCGGCCCGGAATGCGTCGGCCGTGCGAAACACGGAGCCCACGTTGTTGAGGCTCCGGATATCATCCAAAAGAAAGCAATAGGGGAATTTGGACGCTTCTTTAAAGTCGTCCACGGAGAGACGGTTCAGCTCATCAACGCTTATTTTTCTGGGCATTTTTTGGTAAATTTGACAGTACGTTCGTGCAAATCTGCGGAAAATTTCTGTCGGTTTGACGAGCGGCAATATTTGCGAGGAACCACATGGCACAGGCAACATCCACCGCTAAAGCACCGAAGAAAAGTAACGAAACGCCCCTGAACCGGCAATACAATCAGATTAAAGCCAAGTATCCCGGCGCGATGCTTCTGTTTCGCGTGGGGGATTTTTACGAAACGTTCGGCGAGGATGCCGTCAAGGCCAGCCGTATCCTCGGCATTACACTAACCAAACGCAACAACGGCGGAGCCAACGAAGAACTGGCGGGCTTCCCGCACCATTCGCTGGATACGCACCTGCCTAAACTGGTGCGGGCGGGCGAACGCGTGGCCATCTGCGATCAGCTGGAAGATCCGGCGGTAGCGAAGGGCATTGTTCGGCGGGGGGTTACGGAGCTGGTTACGCCCGGCGTCTCGTTCAATGATAACGTACTGGATACGCGCCGGAACAACTACCTGGCGTCGATCCATTTTGCCAAGGATGATCAGTTTGGGATTGCCTTCCTGGACGTATCAACGGGCGAGTTTTTAACGTCGCAGGGCGATGCTGCTTATGCCGATAAACTGCTGCAAAGCTTCAATCCGTCCGAAGTGCTGTATTGTAAGCGTAACCGCAAGGAGTTTGGCGAGCGGTTCGGCGATAAATTCCATACTTACACGCTGGATGACTGGGCGTTTACGCATGATTTTACGTATCCGCTGCTGACCCAGCATTTTCAAACTACGTCGCTCAAGGGCTTCGGGGTTGAGGCCCTGACCAGCGGCATTGTGGCCGCCGGGGTTATTCTGCATTACCTGCACGAAACTGAACACAAGGACGTCGCGCACATTGTCCGGCTGACCCGGCTGGAAGAAGATAAATACGTCTGGCTCGACCGGTTTACCATCCGTAACCTGGAGCTGGTGACGGCCCAGCAGGAGGGCGGCATTCCGCTGATTCAGATTCTGGACCAGACCGTAACGCCGATGGGCGCGCGGCTGCTGCGGAAGTGGCTCATGCTGCCCCTGAAAGACAAGGCGCTGATTGAAGAGCGGCTGAACACGGTTGAACTGCTGAAGAGCGATCCGGAACTGCTAGATCCGC
>Ga0325400_1006655_pt1 | contig 11005 bp, 10 predicted proteins | sample PopdelMetagenome_2_FD_205662 | JGI IMG/M metagenome (GOLD analysis project Ga0325400, IMG submission 205662) | Populus deltoides microbial communities from Bellville, Georgia, United States - Xylem-PdKOR-R1 | ecosystem: Host-associated > Plants > Phyllosphere > Stem > Wood/Secondary xylem...
TCCCGGTCGTGCGCGCGGGTCGGGTCCTCGGGGTCATCGCCCGCCACACCAACCTGCTGGGGGTCCGGACGCCCAGCAGGTTGGAGCTGGCCTACCTGCAGACCGCCACCGACCTGACCCAGATGATCGCCGCCGGCCACTTCCCCCCACCCCGCCCGGTGCGGGGCACCGGGGAGTCACCGAGGGTCGGTGACGGGCTGCTGCGCCTGGACGCCGCCGGGGTCGTGGGGTACGCCAGCCCCAACGCGCTGTCGGTCTACCGCAGGCTGGGTCTCTCCGGCGACCTCGTGGGGCTGTCCCTGCTCCAGACCACCCGCGACCTGGTGCCCGCCGAGCGACGTCTCGACGAGGAGACGATCGGCGCGGTCCTCGGCGGGCGCGCGCACCGCGACGTCGAGGTGGCCGGGAGGGAGGTGTCCGTGGCGGTGCGGGCGATCCCGCTGCGTCCCGAGGGGTCCCACATCGGGGCCCTGGTCCTGGTCCGCGACGTCACCGACCTGCGCCGTCGAGACCGCGAGCTCGTGACCAAGGACGCGACCATCCGGGAGATCCACCACCGGGTGAAGAACAACCTGCAGACCGTCGCCGCCCTGCTCCGGCTGCAGTCGCGGCGCATCGCGGGCGACGAGGCGCGCGGGGCCCTCGACGAAGCCGGCCGCCGGGTCGGCTCGATCGCCGTGGTCCACGAGATCTTGAGCCAGTCCTCGGAGGAGGTCGTGGCCTTCGACGACATCGCTGACCGGCTGGGGTCGATGGTGACCGAGGTCGGCACGGTGGGCGGGCCGGTGCGATACACCCGGGTGGGGAGCTTCGGCGCCGTGAGCTCCCAGCGCGCGCACGCCCTGGCAATGGTGCTGGCCGAGGTGCTCCAGAACGCGGCCGAGCACGGCTATCCCGGCGGCTCCGGGGATGCCGGGACCGCCGACGCGGGCCCGGTCACGGTCTCGGTACGACGGCCCCGCCACGGCGTGCTGGAGGTCCGGGTGGACGACGAGGGATCGGGTCTGCCGGAGGGCTTCACCCTGACGGGCAACCGCGGCCTCGGCCTGTCCATCGTGGGCACGCTGGTGGAGTCCGAGCTGGGCGGCACCCTCGTCGTCGGTCCGCACGAGGGCCGCGGGACCCGCGTGCAGTGGGAGGTCATCACGTCGTGACCGCCTCGCGCCTCCCGAGTGGGACGGTCGTCGGCTGCCCGGCCCCGTGCGTGCCGGCCCGGCCGCTCAGGCGGTGCGGACGCGGGCGCGCGCGTTGCGACGCTTCAGCGCGCGACGCTCGTCCTCGCCCAAGCCTCCCCACACACCGTGGTCCTGACCGGCCTCGAGCGCCCACGCCAAGCACTGCTCGCGGACGTCGCAGCGCCGACAGACCTGCTTGGCCTCCTCGATCTGGAGGATGGCCGGGCCGGTGTTGCCGATGGGGAAGAACAGCTCAGGGTCCTCATCGAGGCAGGCCGAACGGTGACGCCAATCCATGGAAGGGGGAACTCTCTCTCGTTGCGTGCCGGTCGAGGTCTGCCTCGGCCCGCAGGACGCCCGAGGCGTCCGATGCTCTGGTGCTGGTGCTGCCCGCACCCGCCACGGCGGGGCACCGCCTCGCGCGTGTGATCAGGGTTTCAACTATTCCGCACGGGGACAAGGCTTGTGGTGGTTTCGTGCGTCACAGGCCCGGGTGGGTCGCCGGTCGGGCGGGCGATGTCTCTCCATCGTGACACCCCGAGGGGCACAAGGGAAGGACCGCGGGGGACCGGTCTGCCGTGCCGGCCGCGACCGCCCTAGTGTGGAGGCCATGCGTGCCGAGGGGCGTCCAGCGCCCAGCCCGCTCGTCGTGGCGGCATCGCTCGTCGGCATCGAAGGCGTGGTCCTGCTGGGGGGAGCGGTGCTCACGCTCGTCACCCTCTCGCGTGACCAGCTGACCATCGGCCTGGCGACCGCCGCGTTCTTCGCGGCGTACGGCGCGGTGCTGGTCGCAGCGGGTGTCGGCCTCGCCCGCGGGCTCCCCTGGGGTCGGGGGCCGGCGCTGCTCACCCAGCTGATCGCCCTCGGCCTGGCCTGGAACGTGCGCGAACGACCGGGCCTCGCCGTGGCACTGGCCGTGGTGGGCGTGGTGGTCGTCGCCGGGCTGATCCACCCCGCCAGCACCGATGCGCTCGAGGGACGACGCACCGCGAACGACGAGTGAGCCCGCCCGGCCGGACGGCGCGGCGTCGGTGCGGGTGAGGTGCGGGTCAGGGTGCGGGGTCGAGACCGGCGCGGAGCTGGTCGAGGGTGCGTGCCAGGAGCCGGGAGACGTGCATCTGGGAGACGCCGATCTCCTCGGCGATCTGGGACTGGGTCATGTTCTTGAAGAACCGCAACAGCAGGATCCGCTTCTCCCGGGGCTCCAGCGCGGCCAGCAGTGGCTTGAGCGACTCGCGCAGCTCCACCTGCGCCAGGCTGTCGTCGTCGACCCCGAGCAGGTCCAGCATCGAGCCGGTGCCCTCCCCGTCGGTGGAGGAGCCGGTGGCGTCCAGGCTCAGGGTGGAGTAGGCGTTGCTGGACTCCATGCCCTCCACGATCTCCTCGACCGTGCAGCCGATCCGCTCGGCCAGCTCCCGCGGCGTGGGCGACCTCCCCAGTGACTGGGTGAGCTCTGCGGTGGCCGTCCCGATCTGCATGCGCAGCTCCTGCAGCCGGCGTGGCACCCGGACGGCCCAGCCCTTGTCGCGGAAGTAGCGCTTGATCTCACCGATGATCGTGGGCGTTGCGTAGGTGGAGAACTCGACCCCGCGGTCGACGTCGAAGCGGTCGACGGACTTGATCAGTCCGATCGTGCCGACCTGGACGAGGTCGTCGAACGGCTCGCCGCGGTTGCGGAAGCGCCGCGCGCAGTGCTCGACCAGCGGCAGGTGCAGGTGCACCAGCTGCTCGCGGGCGCTCGCGCGTGCGGACGACGAGCAGTCCGGGTCGGCCAGCTCGCCGAAGAGGGCACGGCTGCGGGTGCGGGTGACCTCCCACCTGGCGGGTCCCGAGGTCGCTGGGACCGCGACCTCGGGGTCCACCCCGGGTCGGCCGACCTGCGAGCCCGTGACGGGGGGCGCCATCTCAGCCGTACGCCGGATCGTCGGTCGGGCCGCCGGCGGCCGGGTCGATCGCGCTCTGCGACCGCAGCGTGAGGCTCACCCGCAGCACTCCCTCGGAGACCTCCAGGTCCGCCGTGCTGGCCAGGGTGGTGAGGACCTGCCAGGCGAAGCTCTCGCGGTCCAGGGTCGGCGGCGAGTCGACCGCGACGCTGACGACGACGGTGATCTGGCCGGGGGCCAGGACGAAGCCGCACACCAGGTCGGAGGCGGGCGCCGCGTGGTCGAGCGCGAGGCCGTGCGCCTCCCCGACGGCGATCCGCAGGTCCTCCACGTCGTCGATGGTGAAGTCCAGCCGCGCGGCCAGTCCGACGGCCGTGGTGCGCAGCACCGACGCGAACGCGCCGTCAGCGGGCAGTCGCAGCTCCACGTCGGCACGCACGGGGGCGTCGGCGTCGCCGGTCCCGGGTGGGGCAGCGGTGGGTCCGGTCGTGGCCATGGGCGTGCGTCCTTCGTCGAGGCCGTCGCGGCACGGTGGCACGGACGGGGCCGGGCGTCGCGCCGACCCTACTGCCCGGACGGCTTCCGCGTGGCCCATCACGCTGTGCCATCATCCCAGCCGTGCCAGCACCGCAGGAGCCGCAGCCCGACTCCCACCCCCTGTCCGGCGACCCGGTCTTCGATCTGCACCGGGGCGGCAAGCTGCGCACCGTGTCGACCGCCGAGCTCACCGGGCCCGAGGACCTGTCCCTGGCTTACACCCCGGGGGTGGCCCGGGTGTGCGAGGCCATCGCGGCCGATCCCACGATGACCCGGCACTACACGTGGGTCCCCCGGGTCGTGGCCGTGGTCACCGACGGCACCGCCGTGCTCGGGCTCGGCGACATCGGTCCCTCGGCGGCCATGCCGGTGATGGAGGGCAAGGCCGTGCTGTTCAAGCAGTTCGGCGGCGTCGACGCCGTCCCGATCTGCCTGGCCACCACCGACACCGACGAGATCATCGAGACGGTCGAGCGGCTCGCCCCCAGCTTCGGCGGCATCAACCTCGAGGACATCTCGGCCCCCCGCTGCTTCGAGATCGAGGACCGGCTCAAGGAGCGGCTCGACATCCCCGTCTTCCACGACGACCAGCACGGCACCGCGGTGGTCGCCCTCGCGGCCCTCACCAACGCCCTGCGGCTGACCGGGCGCACGCCGGCCACGACCCGGGTCGTCATCTCGGGCGCCGGGGCCGCCGGGGTGGCGGTGGCGAAGATCCTGCGCGAGGCCGGCATCACCGACCTGGCCGTCACCGACCGCAAGGGCGTCCTGCACTCCTCGCGCACCGACCTGACCCCGGTCAAGCGGGCGCTGGCCGAGATCACCGCCGACCAGAGCGGCCGTCGCGGCACCCTGGCCGACGTGCTCGTCGGCGCGGACGTCTACATCGGCGTGTCCGGAGGCACCGTGCCGGAGGAGCAGGTCGCGACCATGGCCGACGACGCGATCGTGTTCGGGCTGGCCAACCCCACCCCCGAGGTGCACCCCGACGTGGCGCGCCGGCACGCCCGCGTCGTGGCCACCGGCCGGTCGGACTTCCCCAACCAGATCAACAACGTGCTCGCCTTCCCGGGCATCTTCGCGGGCGCGTTCGACGCCCACGCCAGCGCGATCACCGAGGGCATGAAGCTGGCCGCGGCGCGGGCGCTGGCCGACCTCGTCGGCGACGACCTGTCGGAGGAGATGGTGATCCCCTCACCGTTCGACCCGCGGGTCGGCCCGGCGGTGCGCGCCGCGGTCGCCGGTGCGGCCCTGGCCGACGGGGTCGCTCGCCTGGAGGGTGCCGCGCCCGCCGATCAGTGACCAGTGCTGTTCGGGTCGCGCCAGCTGCGCTCGAACGGCAGCCGCCACGCGTGCGGGGCGATCAGCTGGTGGATGGCGTTCGGACCCCAGCTCCCCGGTGAGTAGCTGCGCACGGGGGGTGGGTTGTCCAGCAGCTGCTGGGACTTCTCCCACAGGGCCTCGATCCCGTTGGCGGTGGTGAACAGCGTGTGGTCGCCGCGCATCGCGTCGTGGATCAGCCGCTCGTAGGCCTCCAGGACCGCACCGGACCCCGAGGTGTCGGAGGTCGAGAACTGCATCGACAGCTTCTCCAGCTTCATCCCGGGTCCGGGCCGCTTGCCGTAGAACGACAGCGACATCCGGGACTGGTCAGCCAGGTCGAAGGTGAGGTGGTCGGGTCCCTGGGTCCCGGCGTTCGAGCCGGCGGGGAACATCGTCAGCGGCGGCTCCTTGAAGGCGATCGAGATGATCCGGGCGCCCTCGGCCAGCTTCTTCCCGGTGCGCAGGAAGAAGGGCACACCGGCCCACCGCCAGTTGTCGATCTCGACCTTGAGGGCGACGAACGTCTCGGTGTCGGAGTCGTCGGAGACCGCCTCCTTGCCGCGGTAGCCGACGTACTGGCCCCGGACGACGTTGTGGGGCTCGATGGGACGCATCGAGCGGAAGACCTTGAGCTTCTCGTCGCTGATCGGCCCCGGCGCCAGCGAGGTGGGCGGCTCCATGGCCATGAAGGCCAGCACCTGCATCAGGTGGGTGACGACCATGTCGCGGAACGCGCCGGTGGACTCGTAGAACTTGGTGCGGTTCTCCAGTCCGAGGGTCTCGGGCACGTCGATCTGCACGTGGTCGATGAAGTTGCGGTTCCAGATGGGCTCGAAGAGCCCGTTGGCGAAGCGGAACGCGAGGATGTTCTGTGCGGCCTCCTTGCCGAGGAAGTGGTCGATGCGGAAGACCTGCTCCTCGCGGAAGACCTGGTGCACCTCGCCGTTGAGCGCCTGGGCCGAGGCCAGGTCGGTGCCGAACGGCTTCTCCATGATCACCCGGGCCCGCTCGACCAGGCCGGCCTCGTCGAGCTGGTGGATCACGTCGAGGGCGGCCTTGGGCGGGACGCTGAGGTAGTGCAGGCGGCGCACGTCCTCGGGTGGTCCGAGCTCGGCCTCGCACTGCTTGACGAGGTCGGCCAGCGCGTGGGGTCCGGCCGAGGTCGAGACGTAGCGCAGCCGCTCGGAGAAGGGCTCCCACCGGTCGTCGGTCACGTCTCCCTTGCCGAACTCCTCGCACGCGGCCCGGGCGACGGCGTCGAACTCCTCGGGTGAGAGCTCCTCGAGCGACGTGCCCACCACCCGGCAGTCGGGCAGCAGCCGGGCCTCGAAGAGTCGCAGCAGCCCCGGGAGCAGCTTGCGCCGGGCGAGGTCGCCGGTGGCGCCGAAGAGCACGACGACGTGCGGATGGTCCATGTGCTCGACGGTAGAGGTGCCAGATGACGGGGAGGTGTCGGGCACGTCGGCCCCCACTAGGGTCGCACTCATGTTCGCTGTCTACGCCCAGTCCTTCTCCTCCGACAACCCTCTGGACGGACTCGTGGTGGGGGAGCGGCCCGATCCCGAGCCGGGTGAGGGCTGGACGACGGTGCGGGTCAAGGCCGCCTCGCTCAACCACCACGACCTGTGGTCCCTGCGCGGGGTGGGCCTGAAGGACGACGCACTGCCGATGATCCTGGGCTGCGACGCCGCCGGGGTGGACGCCGACGGCAACGAGGTCGTGGTGCACGCCGTGATCAACGACCCGTCGTGGACCGGCGACCAAACCCTGGACCCGAAGCGGTCGCTGCTCTCCGAGCGGCACCAGGGCACCTTCGCCGACCAGGTCGTCGTGCCGCGGGCCAACGTGGTGGCCAAGCCGGCGTCGCTGTCCTTCGAGGAGGCCGCCTGCCTGCCCACCGCCTGGCTGACGGCGTACCGGATGCTGTTCACCCGCGGCGGGCTCCGGGCCGGGGACACGGTGCTGGTCCAGGGCGCCGGCGGTGGTGTGGCCACGGCCGCGATCACCCTGGCCCGAGCCGCCGGCCTACGGGTGCTGGCCACGAGCCGCGACGAGGCCAAGCGGTCCCGCGCGATGGAGATCGGCGCCCACGACGTCTTCGAGTCCGGGGCCCGGCTGCCGGTCAAGGTCGACGCGGTGATGGAGACCGTGGGCAAGGCGACCTGGGGCCACTCGGTGCGGTCGCTGAAGCCCGGTGGCCGGATCGTGGTGTCCGGCACCACCTCGGGCCCGGACGTGGACGACGCGGAGCTGACCCGGATCTTCTTCCTCCAGCTCTCCGTCGTCGGTTCGACCATGGGCACCAGCGACGAGCTGGCCTCCCTCGTCTCGCTCCTCGACGCCACGAGCACCCGACCGCTGATCGACCGGACACTGCCGATGGAGCAGGCGGCCGACGGCTTCGCGGCGATGGCGGAGGGTGACGTCTTCGGCAAGATCGTCTTCACCCGGTGACCCGCACCCACCTGCTCACCGGCGCCGGCTCCGGCATCGGTGCGGTCCTCGCCCGGCGGCTGCGCGACTCGGGCGACGAGCTCGTCCTGCTGGCCCGCTCCGCGGGGCGGGCCGAGGACCTGGCCCGGGAGCACGCGGGGGCCACGGTGCTCGTCGCCGACCTCGCCGCCCCCGAGTCGGTGCTCGGTCTGGACCTCCCGGATCGTCTGGACTCGGTCGTGCACGCCGCGGGCGTGGTCGGGCTCGGTGCGGTGGCCGACCTCGACGTCGCCACCTGGGCCGAACAGCTGCGGGTCAACCTCGTCGCCCCCGCCGCCCTGACCCGGGCCTCCCTGCCCGCCCTGCGGGCCGCGGCCGGCACGGTGGTGTTCCTCAACTCCGGCGCGGGGCTGGCCGCCAACCCGCACTGGTCGGCGTACGCCGCGTCCAAGCACGGCCTGCGCGCCCTGGCCGACTCGCTGCGGGCGGAGGAGTCCGAGCACGGAGTGCGGGTGACCTCGGTCTTCCCGGGTCGCACGGCGACCGCCATGCAGGCGGAGGTGCACGCCCAGGAGGGCCGGGACTACGACCCCGCACAGTGGATCCGCCCCGAGACGGTCGCCGAGGCGGTGCTGCACGTGCTCGACCTGCCTCGGGACGCGGTGCTGCCGGAGCTGCTGCTCAAGCCCGGACCTGGCGGCGCCTCGGCGGAGAGCTAGGGCTTCGAGCGCCAGTTGAAGGCGCCGATGAGGATCATCCGCAGCTGCGTGCGGGCGGTCTCGGCGACCTGCTTCTCCGCGTCGACGCGGCCGGCGGCATCCAGCAGTGCCTCGGCGGTGGCGACCATCGCGGTCACGATGAGGCTGGAGATGACCCGCAGGTCCTCAGTGCTCCAGTCCTCGGTGCCGGGCAGCCGGGCGATGTCGGTCGCCAGCTCGCGCTCGCAGAGCTCGATCTGGTGTCGCACGGCCTCGCGGACCAGGGTGGGACCGGCCTTCTGCTCACGGACGATGAAGCGGAAGTGGTCGCCCTCGGCGGCCACGTGGGACACCAGCGTGGCGACCGACTGGTCGACGATGTCGCGGTAGGTGGGGTCGGGGCGGCGCACGTCGCGCAGCATCGCGCGCAACGACACGAAGGACTCGTCGACCAGGGCCAGCCCGAGGGCCTCGATGGACTCGAAGTGGCGGTAGAAGGCGGTGGGCACCACCCCCACCTCCTTGGCCACCTGCCGCAGGGAGAGCGCCACCAGGCTGCTGTCCGCGCACAGGCGCAACGCGGCGTCGAGGATGGCGCGGCGGGTGCGCTCCTTGCGCTCGCCGCGCGTCTCCACGGGGACCTGGGCCACGGCGCCACCCTACGCCGCTCGGCGGGTGCGGGGCCGGACATGAGGGTGCACGCCCGTCCACCCGGTGGGTCACGTGTGCGCCGTCACGGGCCAGGACGGTTGACCGGGCAGGCACCCGCCAGGATAGTTCAGTGCACAGTCGTACACCGTCCGCGACCGACCTGGAGCCACCGATGAGCACCGTCACCCCGCTCGCCCGTCTCGGCCGGGGGCTGGTGCGCTCGCGCCTCGCCGCGGCGCTCGCCTCGCCGCACACGGTGGACCGCTACCTCGAGCAGGTCAACCCGCTGTGGGCCGCCCACGAGGTGCGCGCCGAGATCGTCGACGTCCGGCGCGAGACGTCGGGGGAGGCGCCGGTCGCGACGATCACCCTGCAGCCGACGTCGACGTGGCGGGGCCACCGCGCGGGGCAGTACGTCCAGGTCGGGGTCGACCTGCCGGGGTCGGCCAAGCGGCTGACCCGCTGCTTCACGATCTCCTCGGCGGCCTCGGTCCCGGGCGAGCAGATCACCCTGACGGTCCGCGCGCACGACGACCGGCCCGGCCGGCCGAGCGTGTCGAGCCACCTCGTGCGCGTGGCGGCGCCCGGGGAGGTGCTGCACCTGAGCCAGGCGCAGGGGGAGTTCACGGTGCACGACAGCGCCGCGACCCCGACCAACAACCACCTCCTCTTCATCACCGGCGGCTCCGGGATCACCCCGGCGATGTCCATCGTCCGCACCCTGCTGCGCGACGGGTACGACGGTCGTGCCCACCGCCGGGTGACGTTCCTGCACTACAGCCGGTCACCGCAGGACCAGGTCTTTGCCGACGAGCTGGCCCGGATCGCCGCCGACGACAACGACGTCGACGTGCACCTGCGCCACGGTGACCACGTGTTCTCCGAGTTCGAGCTGCGGCGCCTCGTGCCGGCGTACCGCGACACCGACACCTGGGCCTGCGGGCCGGCCGGGCTGATGGAGCTGGTGGCGGCGGCCTACGACGGGTCACCCCGGCTGCGGACCGAGTTCTTCAAGGTCGGCACCGCCACTGTCGGTGCCGACGACCAGCCGGTCGAGGGCTCGGTGTCCTTCACCCGTGCCGGCAGGTCCGCGGCCAACACCGGGGCGTCCCTGCTCGAGCAGGCCGAGGCCCTCGGCCTGCGGCCCGAGCACGGCTGCCGGATGGGCATCTGCTTCTCCTGCACCGCCCGCAAGACCGACGGGACCGTGCGCGACCTCCGGACCGGTGCGACCTCCTCGCTCCCGGACGAGGACGTGCAGGTCTGCGTGACCAGTCCCGTCGGCGACTGCTCGATCGACCTCTGACCTCCGCCCCCGGGCATCCCACCCCTTCCCCTATCAGAAGGAGCACCCATGAGCGCCGTCCTCCAGCACGAGACCGTCCTCGCGGACCTCGACCTCGACGAGACCCGCCGGCTGACCACCGAGCAGCTCGACGCCTTCGGCGCCGAGATGGACGCGATCCGCCAGCGGGTCCTCGCCGACCTCGGCGAGGCCGACGCGGCGTACATCCGCAAGGTCGTCAAGGCCCAGCGAGCCTTCGAGGTCGCCGGCCGCGCCCTGTTCTACCTGCCGCCGGCCTGGCCGCTGGCCGTCGGTGCGCTGGCCGTCTCCAAGATCCTCGACAACATGGAGATCGGGCACAACGTCATGCACGGCCAGTACGACTGGCTGGGCGACCCGGGCCTGAACTCACGGATGTATGAGTGGGACAACGTCTGCCCCAGCTCGCAGTGGAAGTACTCCCACAACTACATCCACCACACCTTCACCAACATCGTCGGCAAGGACCGCGACATCGGGTACGGGATCCTGCGGATGGACCCCGACCAGAAGTGGCACCCCTACTACCTCGGCAACCCGCTGTACGCCTTCTTGCTCATGGTCGGCTTCGAGTGGGGCGTGGCCCTGCACGACCTCGAGGTGGAGAACATCGTCGCGGGACGGCGCAAGGTCTCCGACAACGCCGCGCTGCACGCCGGGATCATGCGCAAGGTCAAGCGCCAGGCGGTGAAGGACTACCTGCTCTTCCCGGCCCTCACCGGTCCGCTGTTCCCCCTGACGCTCGCCGGCAACGTGACCGCCAACCTGGTGCGCAACGTCTGGGCCTTCAACATCATCTTCTGCGGGCACTTCCCGGCCGGGGTCGCGACCTTCTCCGAGGAGGAGTGCGAGGACGAGTCGCGCGGCCACTGGTACTACCGCCAGATCCTGGGGTCGGCCAACATCACCGGCGGGAAGCTCTTCCACCTGATGACGGGCAACCTGTCGCACCAGATCGAGCACCACGCGTTCCCCGACATC
>Ga0325400_1006656_pt1 | contig 11003 bp, 8 predicted proteins | sample PopdelMetagenome_2_FD_205662 | JGI IMG/M metagenome (GOLD analysis project Ga0325400, IMG submission 205662) | Populus deltoides microbial communities from Bellville, Georgia, United States - Xylem-PdKOR-R1 | ecosystem: Host-associated > Plants > Phyllosphere > Stem > Wood/Secondary xylem...
CGTTCAGGGCGTCATCGTCAACGCCGGCGGCATCGTCGCCTACTACCCGAGCGAGAACCCCCTGCACCACCGCGCCTCAGGGCTGGGGGACGGTGACCTCTACGGGGACATCGTCACCCAGGCCCGCCAGGACGGTCTTGTGGTCGTGGCCCGGATGGACTCCAGTCGGGCGGGTTCGGAGTTCTACGCGGCCCACCCGGACTGGTTCGCCCACGACGCGGAGGGTCAGCCCTTCATGGCGGGGCCGAAGCACGTCGCCTGCGTGAACAGTCCCTACTACAGCGAGTTCCTGCCGAGCGTGTTCCGCGAGGTCATCGAACGCAGCTCCCCGGACGGGTTCGCCGACAACAGCTGGGCGGGCCTGGAGGCAGCACACATCTGCGCGTGCGGTCACTGCCACGCCGCGTTCCGCGCCGCGACGGGGGAGCAACTGCCCAGGGTGGCGGACTTCGACGACCCCGTCTACCGCCAGTGGCAGCGCTGGAACGTGGCCCGGCGCACCGAGGTGTGGCGGGAGAACTCCCGCCTCACCTCCGAGGCCGGTGGGCCGCACTGCGTGTGGGTCGGCATGCTCTCCGGCGACGTGGGTCACCTCGTCGAACGTTTCGTCGACCTGCGGGCGGTGTCGACGTCGAGCCCCATCCTGTTGCTGGACCACCAGCGCCGCACCGGGCACGACGGGTTCGCACAGAACGCCGAGACGGGGTTGCGCATGCACGCCCTCGCCGGTGACGACGTCCTGCTGCCCGAGAGCATGGCCATGTACTCCGCGGGGCACGGGTTCTTCCGTGCCACCTCGATGCCGACGGCCGAGGTCCGGATCTGGGCCGAGTCCGGCTTCGCCGGCGGGATCCAGCCGTGGTGGCACCACATCAGCGCCGTCCACGAGGACCGCCGGCAGTACGCCACGGCCGAACCGCTCTTCCGCTGGCACGAGGAGAACGAGCAGCACCTCGTGGGGCGTTCGCCGCTGGCCGACGTGGCCGTGCTGTGGAGCGAGGACAACGTCCGGTTCCACGGCCGCGAGGACGTGGACAACACCGGCGTCGCGCCGTACCGGGGTGTCGTGCACGCCCTGTCCCGCGCCAGGGTCCCCTACCTCCCCTGGCACGTCGACGACCTGGACCGGCTCCCCAGCGGCGTCCGCACCGTGGTGCTGCCGGACCTCGCCGTCCTCACCGACGAGCAGGCCGCGGCCGTCCGGTCGCTGGTGGACCGCGGGATCGGCCTCGTGGCGACGGGTTCCACGAGCCTGCGCGACGGCGACGGTGTGCTGCGCCCGGACTTCGCCCTCGGTGACGTCCTCGGGGTCCGGTTGGCGGGGCCCGCCACAGGTGACGCACAGCCGCTGAGGTTCCGCCTCGACGAGTACGACCGGCACGACTACCTGCGGTTCGACCGCTCGGGCCAGGGCCGGGAGGTGTTCACCGGGTTCGAGGACACGTCGATCATCGCCCTGGGCGGGCGCGTCGAGACCGTCGACGTGGTCGACGCACAGGTCGTAGGAACCTACGTCGAACCGTTCCCCACGTACCCGCCCGAGACGGCCTGGCTGCCCCCGGAACCCACCACGCGACCCGTCGTCACGGTGCGCGAGGCGGCGTCGGGTGCACGGATCGCCTACTGCGCCGCCGACGTCGACCGGATGGCCGCTCGCGACCACCGCCCGGACCACCTGCGCCTGGTCGCCGACCTCGTGCAGTGGGCCGTCGCGGGCGACCCACTCCTGGAGGTCGAGGGCGTCGGGGCCCTGGACTGCCACGTGTTCGCGCGCGAGGTGCCCGGGGTGGGATCCGAGACCGTCCTGCACCTGGTGAACACCGGCAGCCTGTCGCCCGTACCCGGCACGCACGACGAGGTCGTCCCCGTCGGCCCGTTGACCGTGCGGATGCGCGGGACCGCTCCGGCTGCCACGGCCCGGCTGCTGGTCGCGGGCGGGACGACCCCCGTCACCAGCACCGGGGGTTCGGTGCAGTTCCAGCTGACCTCCGTCGTCGACCACGAGGTCGTCGTCCTCGAAGGGGTGTGAACCGTGAAGATCGAGAGCATCGAGACCTGGAACCGGGACGACAACCTGGCCGTGGTGCGGGTCCGCACCGACGACGGCGCCGAGGGGTGGGGACAGACCTCGCCGTACATGGCGGAACTGTCCGTCGCCGCGCTGCACTCGCTCGTCGCGCCCTTCGTCCTGGGCCGCGACCCGTGGGACTGGGAGGCCGTCGTCGACGAGTTCACCCGGGCCCGGCACAAGAACACCGGCACGCTGCTGTGGCGGGCGTTGTGCGGCGTCGACACCGCCGTCTGGGACCTGCTGGGCAAGACGGTGGGTCGGCCCGTCTACCAGCTGCTCGGAGGCGCCGTCCGCACCTCGATCCCCGTCTACGGGTCGAGCATGCGGCGCGACATCACCCCGCAGGACGAGGCCGACCGCATGACGGGGCTGGTCGAACGGCACGGGTTCCGCGCGTTCAAGCTGAAGGTCGCCGAGATGATGGGCCGCAACACCGACCCGTGGCCGGGGCGGTCGGAGGCCCTCGTCCGCACGGTGCGGTCGGCCCTCGGCCCCGACGTCGTGCTGCACGCCGACGCCAACGGCGGGTACGCCGTCCCCGAGGCCGTCCGGATGGGGCGGATCCTGGAGGAGCTCGACTTCGGGCACTACGAGGAACCCTGCGCGTGGAACGAGCTCGAGTCCACGGCCGAGGTCACCCGCCGACTCGACATCGCCGTGGCCGGCGGTGAGCAGGACTACGTCCTGGAGCAGTTCCACCGGATGGTGACGATGCGGGCCGTCGACATCGTCCAGCCCGACATCGGGTACGTCGGCGGGATGTCCCGGGCGCGCAAGGTGGCGCAGATGGCCGAGGCCGCCGGCCTGGTCACGACACCGCACTGCGCCAACCAGAGCCTGCTGCAGGTGTTCTCGCTGCACCTGGCCGCCTCCCAGCCCTCGGTCTCGTCGTTCCAGGAGTGGAGCATCGAACCCACCACGTGGACCGAGGGCGTGTACGGCCCCATGCCCGAGGTGGTCGACGGCGAGGTCCGGCTCGGGTCCGCACCCGGCTGGGGCGTCGAGGTGCTGCCCGAGTTCCTGGCCGCCGCCACGCACCGGGAGACCCGCTGAACGCCGTCACCGCCCCTTCCTCCAGCGACACCCGGCGGCTCGACCCGGCCCACGTGCGCGACGTCGTCACCACAGCGCTCGTGCGGGCCGGGGCGGTGCCGGAGGACGCCGCGGTCCAGGCCGCGACGCTCCTGGAGGGGGACCTGCGCGGTCACCCCTCCCACGGGATCCGACGGCTGCCCGTGCTCGCGGGACGCGTCCGGCGCGGGCTGGTGCGCTCACCCGCGGCGGTGCGACACGAGTGGGTGTCGCCCTCGTTCCTCCGCGTGCACGGGGACCGGGGCTTCGGCCCCGTGGTCGCGGGAGGAGCGGTCGACGCGGCCGCCGAACGCGCCGCCGAGACGGGGGTCGTGGTCGTCGGTGTCCGGGACGCGAACCACCTCGGCATGCTCGCCCCCTACGTGGAGCGACTGGCGGACAGAGGGTGCGTGGGCATCGCCCTGTCCACCAGCGAGGCGCTCGTGCACCCGTGGCGGTCCGCCCGGGCCCTGGTCGGGACGAACCCGATCGGCGTCGCCGTCCCCACCTCCCGCGAACCCCTCGTGCTGGACATGTCGACGGCCGCCGTCTCGATGGGCAAGGTCCTGGACCACGCCGCACGGGGGATTCCGCTGCCCGAGGGCTGGGCCGTCGACGCGGCTGGGCACCCGACGACCGACGCCGTGGCCGCCTCGTCGGGCGCGATCTCACCGTTCGGTGGTCCCAAGGGTTACGCGCTCGGCATCGCGGTGGAACTCCTCGTGGCCACGCTGTCCGGGACGGCGCTGGGCACGGGCGTGCGGGGAACCCTGGACGTGGAGCACGAGTGCACCAAGGGCGACGTCTTCGTCGCCGTGTCCCTCGACCGCCTGGGGTTGAGGTCCGTCCTGCCGCTGGTGGACGCCTACCTCGCCGAGGTCAGGCACTCCGCCGCGGACGGGTCGCCCGTCGACGTCCCCGGCGACCGGGCACTGCGCGTGCGGCGGGAGAACGAGCGGGCGGGCGTCCCCGTCGACGCCGGGAGCTGGCGCACCGCACTGGAACTGGCCGAGAGGAGTCCGACGTGACCAAGTTCGAGAGCGCACCCCGGTTCGGGGTCCTGCGACTGCCCGACCAGGTGACCTTCGGGGCCGGTTCGCTGGCCTCGCTGCCCGCCGAGGTTGCTGCCCTGGGGCGGCGCGCGCTGATCTGCGCCGACCCGTTCATCGCCGGGACCGACCGGTTCGGCGACGTCGTGGACGCGTTGCGCGGCAGAGGGGTCCACGTCGTCGTCGACACCGGCGCGGCCCCCGAGCTGCCCGTCGCCGGGGTGCAGCAGGCCGCTGCCCGGGCCCGCGCGGAAGACCCGGACGTCGTCGTCGGCGTCGGTGGGGGCAGCGCGCTCGACCTGGCCAAGCTCGTGGCGCTCCTGCTGCGGTACCCGGCGCCGTTGTCGACGTACTACGGCGAGAACGCCGTCCCCGGCCCTGTCACACCGTTGGTGGCGGTCCCCACGACGGCCGGGACCGGCTCGGAGGTGACACCCGTCGCCGTGGTCACCGACCCCGAACGTGAGCTCAAGGTCGGCATCTCCAGCCGCCACCTCGTGCCGCGCGTGGCCATCGTCGACCCGGACCTGACGCTCGGGGCCCCCGCCTCCGTGGCGGCCTTCGCGGGCATCGACGCGTTCGTGCACGCCGTCGAGGCGTTCACCGTTGCCCGCCGACCACCGGACTGGACGGCGACCCAGCCCATCTTCGTGGGCCGCAACGACCTGTCGTCGCTGCTGGCCCTCGAAGCCGTGCGCGTCATCTCCGGGGCCCTGCGCACAGCGGTGGCCGATCCCGCGGACGTTGCGTCCCACACCGCCATGAGTTACGGCAGCATGGTCGCCGGGATGGCGTTCGGTGCTGCGGGGACGCACTTCTCGCACGCTCTGCAGTACCCCGTCGGGGCTCTGACCCACACCCCGCACGGGCTCGGAACGGGCCTGCTGCTGCCGCACGTCCTGCGGGTCTGCTCGCACGCCACGAGGTCCGAACTCTGCCTCGTCGGTGAGGCCATGGGGGTTGCGGTCGCTCCGGGCGAGGACGCCGTGGAGGCCGCGCTCGCGGCCGTGGCCGCCCTCGTCCACGACGTGGGGGTCCCTGTCGGGCTCGCGGAGATCGGCCTCACGGCGCACGACCTCGACAGGGTCGCGTCCCTCGCGCTCGGTGCCGCGCGACTGGCGGGCAACGGCCCCGTCCCGGCGTCGCAGGAGGTCTTCCGCAGCATCCTCGACGCCGCCCTCGAACCCACCCTCGAAACTTCCGGAGGAGACCGACCGTGAGCAGCACGACGACCCTCGCGCCCGCCCTGGGTGACCTGCCCGCGCAGCTCCCGACCGACTTGTTCATCGGCGGACGGTGGCGACCGGGCTCGGGCGGGGAACGGTTCCGCGTGGTGGACCCCGCCGACGGTTCCGTGGCGGCCACCTTCGCCTCGGCCACGGTCGAGGACTGCCTCGACGCCGTCGAGGTCGCGGCCGCGGCGTTCCCGGCGTGGTCGGCCATCCCGGCCAGGCAGCGGTCTGAACTGCTGCGGGCCGCCTTCGAGCTGCTCCGCTCCGAACGGGAGATCCTGGCCCGCATCATCGTGCGGGAGAACGGGAAGGCGTATGCCGACGCTCTCGGTGAGGCGGACTACGCGACGGAGTTCTTCCGCTGGTTCGCCGAGGAGGCTGTCCGGATCCCCGGCGACTTCCGCGAATCCCCCTCCGGGGACAAGCACATCCTCGCCGTCCGCCGCCCGATGGGCGTCGCGGTCCTGGTCACACCGTGGAACTTCCCGGCCGCGATGGCGACGCGCAAGATCGCCCCGGCCCTGGCGGCGGGTTGCACCGTCGTCCTCAAACCTGCGAGCGAGACGCCGCTGACGGCGGCGTGGATCGTGGGTGCCCTGCAGCGCGTCGGAGTTCCCGACGGGGTCGTGAACCTCGTCACCCCTGTCCCGGCAGGTCCCGGGATCTCGGCGGCGCTGCACCACCCCGCCGTGCGCAAGCTCTCGTTCACCGGATCCACCGAGGTGGGCAGGATTCTGCTGCACGAGGCGGCCGACACCGTTCTGAGCTGCTCGATGGAACTGGGCGGGAACGCCCCGTTCGTCGTGCTGCCCGGGGCGGACGTCGACAAGGCCGTCGCCGGGGCCGTGGTGGCCAAGATGCGCAACGGCGGGTCGGCGTGCACGGCTGCGAACCGGTTCTACGTCCACTCCTCGCTGCACGACGAGTTCGTCCGTCGGCTCGGTGCGGAACTCGCCGAAATTCCCGCCGGCCCGGGGGTCGACCCTGCGAACGGGCTCGGCGCCCTGGTGTCGGTGGCCGAGCGCGACAAGGTGGCCGCACTCGTGGAGACGGCGCGCGGTGAAGGCGCCGAGGTGCTGCTCGGGGGCCGCGTCCCGCAAGTGGTGGGGGCGTTCTATCCGGCCACCCTGCTGGCCGACGTCGAGCACGGCAGCACCGTCAACCGGACCGAGATCTTCGGCCCCGTCGCCGCCGTAGTCCGCTACGACGACGTGGACGACGCTGTGGCGATGGCCAACGACACCATCCTCGGGCTCATCGCTTACGTCTACGGCGAGCAGGGTTCCGCGATGTCCACCGCCCTGCGCCTCGATGCGGGCATGGTGGCGGTGAACCGGGCCGTCCTGTCCGACCCGGCTGCACCGTTCGGCGGGGTCAAGCAGAGTGGCCTGGGCCGCGAGGGCGGTCGTGAAGGGATCCTCGAGTTCTGCGAGGAGAAGTACATCGGACTCGACCTGTGACTCTCGCGCGTCTCGGTGACCCGGGGCAGGAGTTTTCGTGGTGCTCACCGTGGGCGGCACGCGAGATCTGCGGGGGGTCACGAAAGATGTCGACGCGCGGTTCCGGGCCGAAGAAGGTCCACCCGCCTGGCCGATGAGGTGGTGAAACGGTCTCGTTCTCGAAGTTGCGGGGGCGGCCACGGGAAGTCTCCTTGCCAGATCGAAGCCCCCGCTACTCCCAGGACGGTTCACTGTCGAAGTCGCCGGCACACACCACAAGTGCGACTGCAATATTAGGGTGGGCGCGCGGACGCGTAGCGTGATCCGTTCGGGGGGATCCAGTAGGGGGACGACACGGTGGCGAACACCGGACAGCCGGCGCAGCAGGAGATGGGGCGCACGGCGCCCGCCAAGGCCAAGCGGCACTGGACGAAGCGACCGACCACCTGGATCGGGCTCGGCGTCGTCGTGGTGGCCGGGGGGTACGCCGCGGCGGCGCTCGCCGTCGGCGGTCAGGCGCCGCGCGGCACCACCGTCCTGGGGGTCGACGTCGGTGGCATGGACGCGACGCAGATGAGCGCGGCCCTGGAGCCGGTGGCCCAGGACGTGGCGGCCACCCCGGTGGCGCTGGAGGTCTCCGGCGCCGACGCCTCGACCACCGCTGAGGTCGTCCCCGACCAGGCGGGTCTGAGCATCGACGTCCCCGGCACGGTGGACGACCTGACCGCCCCCGGCTGGAACCCGTCCGTGCTCTGGAAGCACGCCGTCGGGGGCGGCGAGGTGGACCCCGACGTGGACGTCGACGACACCGCCCTGCAGGCCGCGCTGCAACCCGTCGCCGACTCCGTCGCCGTCGCTCCCGTCGAGGGAGCCGTGACGTTCGACGTGCGCGAGGACGGCAGCGTCGAACCCGCCGTCACCGCCCCCGTCGACGGTCGTGAACTCGACGTCGTCGCGGCCGCGGGCCGGGTCTCCGGGAACTGGCTCAGCGGACAGCCCGTGGCGTTGGAGGCGACCGTGGCCCGGACGTCGGTGGACGCCGAGGGGATCGAGGCGGCGGTCGACGCGATCGCCCGCCCCGCGATCGCGGGGGACCTCGTCGTCGCCGGGGGCGGCCGCGAGGCGACCCTGGCCCCGGCCGCGTTCGCGACCACCCTGGCCGTGCGACCGGTCGACGGGGAAGCGCAGCTGGTCGCCGACGGCGCCGGGTTGCAGGCGGCCGTCACCGCCGCCGACCCCGAGTTCGAGACCGCCCCACAGGACGCGCGGATCGAGATCGTCGAGGCCCGTCCGACGGTGATTCCCGCCGTGGCCGGCCGGGCCGCGCCCGACGAGGACCTCTCGGCCGCGGTCGTCCAGGCGCTCACCGGGGAAACCCCGACCCGTCGCGCCGAGGTGGAACTCACCGAGTCCGAACCGGAACTCACCACCGACGAACTGAACTCGTCGGGGATCGTGGAACAGGTCTCCACGTTCGCCACGAACCTGACCTCGGACAGCAAACGCACCGAGAACATCCGGATCGCCGCCGGGTACGTCAATGGCACGATCCTGGCTCCGGGAGAAGAGTTCTCGCTCAACGACACCGTCGGTGAGCGCACCCCGGAACGGGGTTTCAACAAGGCCCCGGTCATCGCCAACGGCCGCCTCGTCGACGACTACGGCGGCGGGGTGTCGCAGTTGTCGACGACCCTGTTCAACAACGTGTTCTTCGCCGGCCTCGACGAACTCGAGCACAAACCCCACTCGCTCTACATCTCCCGCTACCCCGAAGGGCGCGAGGCGACGCTGGACTGGCGCAGCATCGACAACCGGTTCCGCAACGACTCCGGGCACGGCATCTACATCCAGGCCGGGATCGTCGGGAACCAGGTGGTGGTCTCGTTCTACGGGACCAAGGTGTGGAACGTGGAGTCGATCACCTCGGGACGGCGCAACGTCCGGACGCCGCGGACGGTCTACGACACCTCCGCGAACTGCACCCCGAACTCCACCCCGCACACGGGATTCACCGTCGACGTCACCCGGGTCATGATGCCGGTGGCCGGCGGCGCCGAACAGCGCGAGACGTGGACGACGACGTACAACTCGGACAACCGGATCATCTGCGGACCCGACCCCGCGACGCAGACCTCCGAACCCAGCGCACCTGTCGAGACGCCCGCGGGGTAGGGCAGTATCGGGGGGTGCCCACCCTCCACCTGACCCAGGACGACGCGGCCGACGAACTGCTCGGTCGCGACCCGCTCGCGCTGCTGGTCGGGATGCTGCTGGACCAGCAGGTGCCGATGGAGTGGGCGTTCTCCGCGCCGCGGCTGCTCGCCGAGCGGATGGGCGCGACGACCCTGTCCGCGCACGACATCGCCGCCGCGTCTCCCGAGGAGATGGAGGCGATCTTCAAGGGACCGCCGGCGCTGCACCGGTACCCCGGGTCGATGGCCAAGCGGGCACAGGCCTTGTGTGCGGCGATCGTGGAGACGTACGACGGCCGCACCGAGGCGTTGTGGGCCGACGGCGAGGACGTGGCGCTGGACGGCAAGGAGTTGTTCAAGCGGCTCGGGGCGCTGCCCGGGTTCGGGGCGCAGAAGGCGAAGATCTTCGTCGCGCTGCTCGGCAAGCGGTACGAGGTCGCGCCCGCCGGGTGGCGCGAGGCGGCCGGCGACTACGGCGTCGAGGGCTCGTACCGGTCGGTGGCCGACATCGTCGACGCCGAGTCGTTGCAGAAGGTGCGCGCGACCAAGCAGGAGATCAAGCGCGCGGCGAAGGAGAAGACCGCCAAGGCCAAGGGCTGACCGGTGTCCCCGTGGGTGTCCCCGGACGCGCTGGCTAGAGGGGCAGGACGTCCACGTCGACCGCCCGCACGGGCCACAGGTCGAGGTCGAACCGCACCCCGGGCAGCGCGTAGGACAGTTCGGACTGCAGCCGGAACCCCTCGCTGGCGTACTGCGTGCAGCTGGCGGGGGAGTCCCACCCGCACAGGTCAACGGGGTGGTGCTCGTCGAAGAACGCCTGCCACCGCAGCAACCCGGTACGCAGGGTCTCGTCGACGCCGAGGTCGTCCAGGTGCGTGCGGCTCAGGACGAATCCGCCCAGGTCTGCCGGCGCCCACACGGGAGTGGGTGCGAGGTAGTCGCTCATCAGGCGCAGACGCTCGAACGGCACGCATCGAGGGTAGGCCCTCGCAGGGGGTGCTCCCGACCAGGCCACGCGCTGTGCTGCAACGGTTTGCAACGACGCGACGTCGTAGCAGCCGTCGATCAGCTGGTCGCGCAACCGGTTGACAGGAGATTGCCAGGTCCAGGGGTGAACCCGGGGCGGCGCGGGGTCGTGGGTCACCTGTAGGCCAACCACCGGACGATGGGGGAGACCCATGAGCAGCACCCGCACGACCGACCGCCCGCCGGCGCCCGGCCGCCCGGGCCGTCGCAAGGGCCTGTGGATCACCCTCGGGGTGGTCGTCGTCCTGCTGATCGTCGCGGCCTTCGTGGTCCCGCGGATCTACGCCGCCTCCCAGGAGGGCGAGGCCGCGGCACCGCTCGCGACCTCCACCGCGTCGGCGACCGCGACCGCGGCCTCCGAGGACACCACCCTCGACGGGTCCTGGGCCATCGCCGCCGAAGGGGCCACCGCCGGGTACCGCGTCGAGGAGGTGCTCAACGGGCAGAACGTCACCGTCACCGGCCGCACCGACCAGGTCACCGGCTCCCTCACCGTCGCCGGCGGCGAGCTCACCGAGGGCACCGTCTCGGTGGACCTGGCCAGCGTCGCCACCGACTCCGGCCAGCGCGACAACCAGTTCCGCGGAGGCAACATCATGGACGTCGAGAACTTCCCCACGGCCGACTTCGCGATCACCGACCCCGTCCCGCTCGGTGGCCTCGACGTCGGCTCCACGATCTCGGTGAACCTCGTCGGGACCATGACGATCAAGGGCACCAGCCAGGACGTCACCATCCCCGCCACCGTCGAACGCACCGACGAGGACTCCGTCACCGTCACCGGCGCCCTCGACCTGACGTGGTCCGACTACGGCGTCCAGGCGCCCGACCTCGGGTTCGTGTCCGTCGAGGACGCCGGGACGATCGAGTTCTCCTTCGCCGCCGACGCGGCCTGAGCGGGAGGGGAGCGGTGGGCCCCCACC
>Ga0325400_1006659_pt1 | contig 11000 bp, 7 predicted proteins | sample PopdelMetagenome_2_FD_205662 | JGI IMG/M metagenome (GOLD analysis project Ga0325400, IMG submission 205662) | Populus deltoides microbial communities from Bellville, Georgia, United States - Xylem-PdKOR-R1 | ecosystem: Host-associated > Plants > Phyllosphere > Stem > Wood/Secondary xylem...
TGGAGGAAGGTTGAAGATTAAGGAATCAAGTCCGTGAATAAAGAAGCATATCTTCACCTCCTTGAAAATCCAAGGGATTCATATTGATTGGTAAGTGAAGACAATGATCCCTCCATTTGTTGCATAATATCTAAGTTATTTCACTTTCCCTATGTGTATAATGTGATTGTTCTGTAATATTGTTATATAGTAGAATTTTGAGTGTGACTTCAACCCATGTGTGTGAGCTCGGATCAGGCTTGGGTTCTGGCTCCGGATTATAGGCTTGAGTTTGTTTTTTGTCAACTTATTATGTACTAGAATTTGGATTTATTATAAATTAATTATCTGCCCCTAAATTTTTTTTTTCAGCCCATTTATGTGTATTTAGGTCATGATGAAAAGACTTTTTTTTTTTTTTAAATCTTCTGAACTGTTTTTTCAAAGGAAAAACCTCTAATTTTAAAGCTAAAAACTGTTATGTTCTTATTTCTTTTTACGACGGATAATTAAAGTTAAACGATGAGAATTTATTCGGTAATTATCACAATTATTTCTTCATCAATTTTAATTCTAAAAACCAGTACAGATAAGGGTGGAAGAAGAGTTGTTTAATATATAAAATATTTTTTAATAATCGCTCTATAAAATAACAGACATAAAATAACAAGTTAAAAATTATTTCGAGCAAGTTGCTTTATAAAAATATCTTTTGTATTTTAATTAAACCAATTTCAAAAAATTCACAAGTTAGGTTGCCTATTAATTTGAACAAAATCATAAAAATTCAAAAAGTAAGTTGCCTCTTGATTTTACCAATTCCAAAATTTTCTAGCGGTGTCACCTTTTGATTGTGCTGCTTTTCCAAATTTTTCATAAACACCATCAATTTCAAAAAATTCACAAGTTAGGTTGCCTATTAATTAAATGAAAGACTTGACACGGTTTTTTAATTTCCTATTCTACCTTATTCATCCAAAAAAATTTTTTGGGCATGGTTTTTTTATTATACATGTGGTTAACTGATTATTTTTTATAATAATCAAAATATATTAAATAAACTAGAAAAAAAATGAAATAAGTCTTTAATTACATATAATAAAAGGAAAGAAGATAAGTAACATGCTACAAGTAAAAATTTTACTGACCGTCTAATTTGTCCAATTTCTTATACCTACACAGTGCTACAATATAAAATTTTTTTATTATAAACTTAATTAAAAATTTAAGTTGTTAGATGATGTTTTAATAATAATTTTATATTATTATTATTTAACATATTTTTAAATGAATATTTTTTTAGTATGAATATTATATAAATTTATCTTTATCTTATTTAATATTAAGTTTTTAAATTTAATTGTTTTTTTATGTTATCTTAAAAATAATAACATAAATGATTGGACTCACGGAATCAACATTGGGAGGTAAGATTGTTAAAATCGTGATTTTAACACGGCATAAAAAATACAAAACAAACTCGGATCGTAAAAACGGATCGTAAAATCATAAGGAATTTTAAAATACATTAAATAAAAATTGATACTTCAAATAAAAATTCATACATAGTTCAAACACCTTAAAATACATGCTTCAAATAAAAACATTTTTATCTTTTTAAGATTTTTAAACAAAAATATATATTGAAATAAAGCTATTTTGGGGGAAAAATCAAATTGAATCTCATTCGGTTTTTGACCAAGTCAGTTAGATCGTGAATTGATCTACCACTCAACTAGGGTAGACTGGTTCGCCTTACACTTGGTTTTATTTTAAACTAAACTTCAGTCAGGTTTAGACCGGCAGACCAACAATTAACTCACCGTATTAAGTTTTATAATAATGACTACAAGTTTTGATCATTATGGTTTGTTCTAAATTCAGAAATTAGATTTAAAATTAGAATATAACTATCATTCCATTTCCAAATTGAATTTCACATTCTAATTTTATTTGAGATATAATAATAGCAAGATGAAGGGCATGGAAAAGAAAACAAACATGAATTTTCATGTAATTTTGAATTCTTAAGAGAACCAACTAACCAAGTATACATGAGGCCATAACTATCTCAGCTCAAAAACTACTAAGGCAAAAATAACATAAGCTTTGTTGACAGAAAACTATTTTACTTTTTAAATTTTAGTTTTATAATTATTTTTTTGTTTTTATTTTTGGTGAAATTTTGAAAAAAAAAGTTTATTTATTAAAAATCAAGAGGAATTTTTTCAACAATAAAATAAAAGTTATATCAAAATTACAACTATTTTTCATGAAAAAAATATAATATAAATTATAATAGTCTTCTTAATATTTTATAGTTGTGATCGTAAAATATTTATTTTATTTAATTTAAATTAAAAATTACAATAGAAAATTTTTATTGGTAACCAAAAACAAAATCTTTACATTATATTCATTATAAAAATTAAATTTACAACACTAATTAAATATAAAAATATAAAAAATAATTTAATTTTTTATATTGCTGAAAGAGTGTGTGTGTGTAAACTGTATTATTCATGCTTTTTAATTTGAAAAATAATGAAAACAACTGTGAATAACATTTCCAAACCGATTCAAAGTGGCCTGAATTGAGTTTCGCTTTTAACAGACGTTGTGAAAAAAAAATGATAATAATAAAATAGGCTAACCTACAAGTCGGCCATTGATTTGAATTGTGGAAGTCGATGAAGAAAGATGAAGAGAGAACGTGTTACGTGTTAATTGTTTTGCAGCTTTTGCTTTTGCTCTGTGTGTGTACTGTGTAATATGCCAATAATTGCTTGACATCTGGAACTAGAGTGCATTAATTGCTGTTTTGTGCTGAAATCGTAAAATCAGTTACTTGATTTTAATAATTTAATTTGATTTTATTCATTTCTAAGATTTATGAATGATTTAACACGTTTAGTTTATATTCACTTGTAAAATCTATAATTTTACGAGTCGAATCATAATTTTAACAAAAGGTAATGATGCGTCTTTAAAAGTTATGGTTAAGTCTTTGTTCATATTCTGCATCTTCTGTTTCCATTATGTCGATTTTTTTGCATCATCAAGCAGAGAAAGATTAATAAAGCCGAGGCATCAGTACGGGTTATTAAAGTTCAAAAGCTGTCTTACACTAGTCTTTATAGCATATCTTTGAAAGTAGGGGAATCTTTTATAAATCTTTATAGCATTTTTTGGAAGTGGGGAATCTTTTGCCCATATTATGCTCAAAAAATGGTTGTTTCTTACTTTCTGTGCATTATTGGACCGCTGGGTAAATATATAAACCGTTGTGGGTGACTTAGTCAACCTAATGGGTGTATCTATAACTTAATAAAATTTAATTTGATTTTTTGAAAAACATTTTTAAAGCAGCACAAATTAAACTTTTTTCAGGAAAATATAATGAAATAATAGTTTCCATAACCCAATTTTTGATTATTCTCAAATTCAATTTTTTTTTTCAAAAAAAAAAAAGTAACACAAAACAGTATCATTTTGAACGATGTTATTCTTCTTCTTCTTCCTCTGGACGTGCAGTAGAGGAAGGAGAAGATGTTCTTTTAAAAATCTTTTTTTCCCGCTCTCTTTTTCTCTCCCTCTCTCTCCCCCGACTTGACCCTTCACTGACATAACCCATAGCCCTACTTGGCATACCACCATGACTAAGAAACCAGGAGGACCATGCCTTGCAAATGGCCAGTCACCTTACCCTGCAGGGGTAAGGTAGCCCTGTTCCCCTCTACGCCACGATGGGACAAGGCAAGGGGGACTCACTCTCCTCCTACCTATAAATAGGAGGGCAATGAAGAGAATTGAAAGAGGGGGCAAAAAACAAGGAAATAGAATAGAGAGAAAGAAAGATGAAGATGGATTGAAGGGAAAGGAAAATAGGGGAGAACAAATGAGAGAGAGAGAGAGAGGAGAAATAGAAGCAAAACAGAGAAAATAAGAACGAATGTGAGGGAGGGCAGAAACAAAGGACAAGGAAAACGCAAAAAAAGAATAACCACCGTCTACCCCAGCGCCACTCCACCACCAGCACCACCAACACCACATCCAAATGTAGGAGGTGAAAACAGAGAAGGAGAGAAACAATACTAAAAGAAGAAGGGGCAGAACACATCAACAGAAACAGAGAAGGGAGGAAGAACAGAAACTGAAAGAAGGAGAAATATTGGAAAAAACACAAAACAGAGAAGGGGCAGAACCGCCATCCAACAACCTAGAACTAGCAGCACCGCCTCGAGGAACCGCCTGGTCTGCTTTCCCCCCGCCCCTCTCTTCTTCCTTCTTCTTCCTTTGCTCCATTGTCTCCACTATTCATATGCAAAGTGAATAGTGGAGAGTGAATTAATTCAGTCTCCACTGTTCACGTTGCATGTGAACAGTTGAGAGCTTCTCCACTTTTCACTAGTCCGGCCCAATCTATAAAAATTTAAAAAAAAATCCTTTCGAAAAATTTATGATTTTTCTGAGTATTTCTCTAATACTGGATTGTATTTGTATACTGTAAAGATACAAATTCAATATTAAAATACCTGATTTTTGTTGAAAGATTGTAAAAATTATAAAACAAAAAAAATTGTTTTCATGCATACGGCTAAGTCTCTCAAAAAAATCATTTCATATTTTCATACAACAAAGAAAATTTCAAAAAATAAATATTAGAATGCATTTTTGACGTTAATAACCAGTTTATTAAAGTTATGAGAACTAGATCAATATTTTAAAAAATACCCAAAAAATATTTTTTTTTTTAGTATCTGAGATTATGAATTTATACGTAAAACTTATTCCCGATATTAAAAAGGTGTGTATATATATATATATGTGTGTGTGTGTGTGTGTGTATTGACGTTAGAAAGATTAAGTTTTACTCGATAAGATAAGGACCTCCTTACTGATAAAGACTTTTCTTAACCTGTAGACAAATGAATAATTAAAAAACATTACAAGACTTTATTTTTTTATTAGAAAATTAAACAATGCAGCCTACCTTTGGTCAAGCGTATTGGGGGTGCTAATACATTTTCTTTATGCAACCAGTCCCCGTGCCCGATCTTTAAGAGCAGTTATGGTTTTTAGTGACCAAAATACTAGGTGACGACTCTCATCCTTGCTTTTCACGAATAAAAAACAAGAATTCCTTGTCTCCCTCATTTCCAGAATACCAAAACAAGATAAAGTGGAAGATTCGCCGCGACACCGCACACATGGGACAATAGTGTTTTGAATTGACCCGAATCAATTTGGACTAACTTCACCTATCTATGACCTAAGTCATGAGTTTGACTAGGTTTGATAACTTTGTTCTTTAGAATCTATTTTTATTTAAATATACACTAAAAATAGATTTTCGTAAGAAAAACAACAAATAAAAGGGTATTAGCTGTATACAACATGCAAAAACATTTTTATATTTGGTGAAAACACAAGTATCACAATTAAATGCAAACATCACAAATAAAGGTATCAAGCCATCATATATATATATATATATATATTATAAGATTTACAAGAAGTTTAAAACAACTCAAAAAAAAACCTTTCAAAACCAACTCAACTTAAAATTCTATAACCGGAAAAGAAACACATCCGTATACACAAAGGAGCCAAAGTTCTGAAACCAAAGTTTGAACTCAAAATTCTAATGCAGTGTCCGTGACTCATGACCTATCCTTTTTTACCAACCTGGGAAAATTGCCATACTAGTTTGATACAAAAGGAACGAACTTGAAGAGCATGCTTTTATAACACATGTATCACAGACCAAAAGCAAAACAACATGGCCAATTATTTCATCTTCAAAGAGCGGAGATGAAAACATGACCCTCTGAACCTTCCCAAAAGATTACTTCAAATGCAAAGGGACTTCCCTCGTATTTCACTTTCTCCTCTAGGTAAAGCTCCATTTAGGAGCAAAGCTACCCCATACAAGATTATAAGACAGGGAAAGCGCCCGAACAAGGGAGTGAACTGATAATGAAGACCTACGAGACCCATTACAAGGGAGTGAACTGATAATGAAGACCTACGAGACCCATTGTTCCTCATGAATCATAGAAAAAAAAGAAACTGCAAACTCTAACATAAACACCCTTCTAAGCTCAAAGCCACGGAAGGAACAGTAGACAAGCATTCATTGTAATGTCAAAAATAGAAACCAAATGTGCAAAGCAAAGGACAAAACAGGTTTTTAAAACATCAAAACAAAAGACTTAAATGCGGCAAGGAATGGGAAAATTGAGACTTATACCTGCAGATCTCACTTGTCTTGACTACAAAAGATGAAGTACAGACAGATGGAAAAAGCCTTTGCCTTTCTACCTTTGAAAACAAAAGAAAGCCTTCCTCTTTTTTACCGTTAGGATTTTTTTAAATAAAACCCTTAGATTTTGTGAACTCCTATTTGGCAATGTTCGATGGACTGGAGATTAACAAACTTGTTTATATAGCCAAGTCAAAACCTGGAGACTACCCTGGTGCCCTCTCTGTTGAACAGTGGAAAAATATTTATTGTTTTTTTTCTTTTTTATCTCTTTTTTTTTTCTCCTTTTTAAGATAAGCAGAGGAGGCTTATATATATAGCCTATATATACCTCTATTTAGGAATGGACTCATTACACTAGTCTAGGATATAATCTTGAATGATTTACAATCAAATAAAGCAAATTAGGAAACTAATAGAGAATAAAGACAAATTCCCTAAAAATAAGATTTTTATATTTTTGAAATATTGGCCAATACCCTTTGGAATTTACAAACATGTTATAGAATCCAAAATGCAAGGAAATAATTTTTGTGTTTAAAAAATACAATGCTAAAACACATTTTGAAACTTCAAATATTTATTTTTCAGAAAAAAGAAATGTTCAAAATATTTTGAGGATATTGGTCATATGCATGAAAACAAAGCATTTTTTTTGTTTTTTTTCGGGAGCTAGGTCCAGCTTGGCCCATGTGACTAGGCTTGTAAACACCCAAGAGAAAATATATATATATATATACGAATTGATGACTCAGTTTTCGCTGCCGATTTCTGCATCGGCAGCGACGCAGTTTTCGCTGCCGATTTCTGGATCGGCAGCAATGCAGTTTTGGCTGCCGATTTCTGGATCGGCAGCGACGCAGTTTTCGCTGCCGATTTCTGCATCGGCAGCGACGCAGTTTTTGTTTTTTTTTAAAAAAATTAACTTAAGGAGCTGGGAGGGAGGGGTAAAACCGGTTTTAGATAGACCAAAACAAGGATAAGAACACATCTAAACCAACCCCAAACAACCCACCTCATTTGATGGGGAGTATAAATACAAGAGGAGAGAGAGGATGATCCATCCTCTTCCTAAACAGCAGCTGCATGTCGTTCTTCCCTTCCTCTTTCACAACAGAAACCTAAACCAAACCAGTAGAGAGTGCTTTGTGAACGTGTGAGGGAAAGCTGAGACCTTGAGAGAAGATTGGACAGCTGCCTAGAGGAAAGGAAAAAGAGGGCTTGAAAACGTGAGAGGAAGAAGAAGGAGGAGAACCAGCAGGAGAAGAGAAAGAATAGTGTCAAACCTTCCTCAAACTTAGATTCGAAAGGTATGGTTCATGAAACTCCCTTCCTCTTCTCCTTAAGACCAAAAACGGAAATGAAGAAGAAAAGCCTAAGAAAATTGACCTAAGACCTAAGCTAGCTGTGAAGGAAACTGAAATTAACTAGGAGAACAAGGAAACATAAATGAAATGAAGCCAATTTCAGAACATCTAACAAAGAAAAATGAATAAAATGGAAATAACAAATCATGGTAGAGGGTTGGCTTTAACTATGGGGTTGGCCAGCATGCATGTGTGTGTTCTGCTGGGATTTTGTTGAACGATTATGTGCTGAAATTGATGGTTTCAATGTGTGTGTTCTGCTGGAATTTATTGAAAGATTATATGTTGTAATTGATGGTTTTCAATGTGCGTGTTCTGCTGGGATTTTGTTGAAGGATTATGTGCTGAAATTGATGGTTTCGATGTGTGTGTTCTGCTGGAACTTAGTGACAGTGTATATACTGGGGTTGTTATAGCATGTGTGGTGTGTGTTCATGCCAAAATGTGTGTTGCGCAACGAAATTGTGATTCGCTGTCGAAACTGCGTCGGCTGCAGCGAATTAGCATTTGCTGCCGAAATTGAGTCTCCTGCAGCAAATTAGCATTCGCTGCCGAATTGTGTGTTGTGCAGCAAAACTCTGATTCACTGTCGAAACTGTGTCAGCTGCAGCGAATTAGCATTCGCTGCCGAGTTGTGTGTTGTGCAACGAAACTGTGATTCGCTGCCGAAACTGTGTCGGCTACAGCGAATTAGCATTCGCTGCCGAATTGTATGTTGTGCAGCGAAACTCTGATTCGCTGCCGAAATTGTGTCGGCTGCAGCGAATTAGCATTCGCTGCCGAATTGTGTGTTGTGCGGCGAAACTCTGATTCGCTACCGAAACTATGTCAGCTGCAGCGAATTAGCATTCGCTGCCGAGTTGTGTGTTGTGCAGCGAATTAGCATTCGCTGCCGAGTTGTGTGTTGTGCAGCGAATGGTGATTCGCTGCCGAAACTGTGTCGTCTGCAGCGTATTAACAATTCGCTGCCGAGTGGCATGTTCTGCAGCGAACTTGCGATTCGCTGCCAAAGTGGAGTTGTCTGCAGCAAATCACTGCCGAAGTTGAGTTGGCTGCAGCGAAATTTTGATTCGCTGCCGAAACTGTGGCGCCAGCAGCGAAACAGTTTTCGCTGCCGAATTGGCTGCCTGTAGCGAAACAATTTTCACTGCCGAACTGGCTGCCTGCAGCGAAATAGTTGTCGCTGCCAAATTAGGCAGCCTGCAGCGAACCAGTTCTCGCTGCCGATTTCTAAAATAAGCCTCCTAGGCAGAAATGACTTAAATGCTAGTAACAATTTCATGGTATGATGGTGTAAAATGTGGAACACTTGAATGTGAACATATGAACTCTTGAAATAAGTGTGGTGACGAATGTGATTCAAAAATACAAATGTACTGATTTGTGACTATTGATGTCTTAGGTGGTGCGGTCGGGATTGGACCATCGTCATGACAAGAACAACCCCCAGGTGGAGCAGATAGGTGACTTGTACCTTCCTTTTTCATACGTTGAATAATGAAATACTTTAACATGAATATTACCATATTGTGTTAGAACCGATATTAGATTGTCAAACGCTTAAATGTTGACAAATGGTTGATTAGCTTCGGCTAATGGCATCCGAATGGATGACCGGGACGAACGACTGATTAGCTTCGGCTAATGGCATCCGAATGGATGGCCGGGACAAATGAATGATTAGCTTCGGCTAATGGCATCTGAATGGATGGCCGGGACAATCAATGATTAGCTTCGGCTAATGGCATCCGAATGGATGGTCGGGACAAATGAATGATTAACTTTAGCTAATGGCATCCGAATGGATGCCCGGGACGAATGATTGATTAACTTTGGCTAATGGCATCCAAAGTGGATGACCGGGGTGAGTGAACGATTAACCTCAGCAAATGATGCCTTAAGAGGATAGCCGGGTTTAAGATTATGGTTGATTGCAAAAATTGGTACATCTATATGTACTACAAGCTGTTTATACCAAGTACATGAAGAAATTATAAATGTTAATGCTTCATTTAACTGCCAGACCGTTTAGTTACCATTATTATTATTATTAAGTAATTGCATTCTTTTAAATGTTTTGTACTGCTGCAGGGACGTCACACCAACGAGATGTCTAGGAAACCCGATACACGGGAACCTACTTTTGCAAGGAATCATGTAGATGCATTCTAAATCACAATGTATTTTGTATGAATCAATGTACTGAATGTATAACTTTTATTAGATCCTTTTGTTTAAATTCGTAATGGCTATCAGTAGGATAGGAATGCAAACTCATGTCTATGTATGTATATTTTTAATATGAACTTCTAATCATGCAACCATAATATTACGTCACTACAACATTATCCAGTTTTACCGATGGACTCATTCCGTCGGTGACAGCAATGAAATCCGTTGGTGAAAATAATACTGACGAACTCACCGACGGAACACGTCCGTCGGTATAACAGTCGTCGATAAATCCCATTTCCGTCGCTAATAAAAAAAACCACCCACCGACGGAAACACCGACGGTAATACAGACGGATACGCGTGCGCCAAAAAAAAAATTTTCCCGCGGGAACATTACCGACGGAATAAATCCGTCGGTAATTACCGACGGATTGTCCGTCGGTAATTATGGCATGGCTGGTAATTTTGTTGCAACTCTCTGTGTAATACCGACGGATATTATCCGATATCCGTTGGTAATTCCGTCGGCATTTAATCACCGACGGATAATATCCATCGGTGATGCTGTCGGTAAGGATGGCATGGATGGTAATTCTTCGGCAACTCTCTGTTAAATACCGACGGATATAATATATATAAAAAATAATTGATTAATTGTAAAAAACCTTAATAAACAAATAAAAATGCATTAAACATTAAAAATGTAAAAGTAATGTTAAATAATATTCATTACAAATTTAATGTGTTTAAAAAACAAAAACTAGAATAGCGGCAGAGCTGGAGGAGGAGGAGGCTGGTTGTTCCCGGGACCATACGGCCAAAAAGAAGCTGCACAAGTATCGTCACCCATCTTTGATCTCATCTCCATGACTATTTGACGGAGCTCATCATAATTCGTCGAGAGTTGTTGATATTGTTGTTTCAACGCAATGAACTCCTCAGACTGGGTGTTCGATACTGATAGAGAGCTTCCAACAGTTGAGACACTATGAGTCGAACGCAAGTTTTCAGCCGTAGTGTTGGAGAGCCCGTAGACCCTATTTTTATCGGGTCCACCAGACGATCCCGCCTTCATCCACAAATCTACATCGAAATCTGGATGGGTCGACGGATTGTCCCCATATCTCTCCCTCAACCGGCTATTATAGGTCTCCTGAAAATTCCATCGGTAAAAAAATCATCAAATGCAATTCAAGATGCAATTCAAGAAAATA
>Ga0325400_1006660_pt1 | contig 10998 bp, 5 predicted proteins | sample PopdelMetagenome_2_FD_205662 | JGI IMG/M metagenome (GOLD analysis project Ga0325400, IMG submission 205662) | Populus deltoides microbial communities from Bellville, Georgia, United States - Xylem-PdKOR-R1 | ecosystem: Host-associated > Plants > Phyllosphere > Stem > Wood/Secondary xylem...
GGCCACCAAACTGGGTCGGAAACCGGTAGGCCTCATCCCCGCCATTGATGTCACCAAAGGTTTCTTCATACTTGCGGATGTTGTCCTTCAACGCGGTCAGCAATCGCTTGGCGTGTTCAGGCGTGAGGATGATCCGCGATTTTACTTTCGCTTTGGGTACTCCTGGCATCAGGCGAATAAAGTCAATGATAAACTCGCTGTTGGAATGAGCAATCATAGCCAGGTTGGCGTACGTTCCTTCGGCGATTTCCTCGGTCAACTCAATGTTGATTTGTCCTTCTGATTCCGGCAATTGATTTTCCATGGTTGTATGTATTGGCAAAACAAAGATGGGAAGACCTTTAAAAAAATAGGGATTAGGCTTGTGACCTAACCCCTATTCTGTTTATCACTCAAGATCGGGTTTACACCGTTTCCCGTTTTTTGGTTCTCGTGAACTTCTCACGCGTTTCAACAAATGAATCGTATTCCTCTTTCGAGTTAACAATGATGTTGTTGTAACGACGGGCACCCGTACCGGCCGGAATCAGGTGACCTACCAGAACGTTTTCTTTCAAACCTTCCAGGTAGTCGGCCTTACCGCGGATAGAGGCTTCGCTCAGTACCTTCGTCGTTTCCTGGAACGAAGCCGCCGACAGGAAGCTTTCCGTACCCAGTGACGCCTGCGTGATACCTTGCAGCGTGGGTTGCGATACGGCTGGCATCGCGTCACGTACCTGTACCAGCTTCTGGTCACGACGTTTCAGGCTCGAGTTCTCATCGCGCAGACGACGAACAGAGACGATCATACCGGCTTTCAGCGTTTCAGAATCGCCCGGATCCGTGACCACTTTCATGTTCATGATCTTGTCGTTTTCTTCGCGGAATGACCATTTGTCAACCGACTGCATATCCAAGAAGTTGGTATCCCCAGCGTCCATGATCTCCACTTTCTGCATCATCTGACGCACAATTGCTTCGATGTGTTTGTCGTTGATCTTAACCCCCTGCAGACGGTATACTTCCTGAATTTCATTCACTAAGTATTCCTGAACTGCCGTTGGGCCTTTGATCGACAGAATGTCCGAAGGCGTGATAGCACCGTCTGACAGCGGATCGCCGGCGCGGACGAAGTCGTTGTCCTGTACCAGAATGTGTTTCGACAATGGTACCAGGTACTTTTTCTTCGTACCGTCTTTTGACTCGATGTAGATTTCCCGGTTACCGCGTTTGATCGTACCGTACGTTACCACACCGTCGATTTCACTGACAACCGCCGGGTTCGACGGGTTCCGTGCTTCGAACAATTCCGTTACCCGCGGCAGACCACCCGTGATGTCACGGGTCTTACCCACGTTTCTCGGGATCTTAGCCACCGGCTGACCAGCTTTGATATCACCCCCGTTTTTTACAACCAGACGAGCGCCAACCGGTAAGTTGTAAGCTTTCTCGTTCGTGTCTTCCAGCAGCGTCGTTGTCCCGTTGACCATAATGGCCGGGTTCTTCGTTTTATCGCGGCTTTCGATGATTACCATTTCCTGGAAACCAGTCTGCTCATCGAATTCCTCCCGATAAGTAATACCTTCCTCGATGGCTTCGAAGTTGATTTTACCCGTCAGTTCAGATAAGATAACGGCGTTGTACGGATCCCAGGCGCAAAGTTCGTCTCCCTTCTTAACCCGATCGCCTTCTTTAACCCGCAGGAAGGCACCGTACGGTACGTTATTGCTGATCAAAATCAAGTTCGGGTTATTTTCGTCAACCACTTTTACTTCACCGGAACGACCCATAACCACCGTTACAGGATTGTCTTCGTTGTCCGTCGACTCAACCGTCCGCATTTCCTCGAACTGAATAATACCGTCAAACTTAGCGCGGATTGAAGCATCTACGGCAATGTTCGAAGCAGTACCCCCAACGTGGAATGTACGGAGTGTCAGCTGCGTACCTGGTTCACCGATTGACTGCGAAGCAATTACACCCACAGCCTCCCCGATGTCAACCATGCGACCCGAAGCCAGGTTACGTCCGTAGCATTTCGCACAAACACCTTTCTTCGCTTCGCAAGTCAGTACGGAGCGGATTTCAACGGTTTCAATGCTGGTATCATCGATACGGGCAGCCAGATCTTCGTTGATTTCCTGACCAGCCGCGACGATTAAGTCTTTCGACAGCGGATCATAAATATCGTGTACCGTTACCCGACCCAGGATCCGTTCTGACAGAGGTTCAACGATGTCCTCGTTGTCTTTCAGAGCAGAGATCTGGATACCACGCAACGTACCACAGTCTTCTTCCGTAACGATTACGTCCTGAGCAACATCGTGTAAACGACGAGTCAGGTAACCGGCATCGGCTGTTTTCAAGGCAGTGTCGGCCAAACCTTTCCGGGCACCGTGCGTCGAGATAAAGTACTCAAGTACGTCCAGACCTTCCTTAAAGTTTGACAGAATCGGGTTTTCGATGATCTCACCAACTGAACCCTGTAAGTTCTTCTGTGGCTTGGCCATCAGACCCCGCATACCTCCTAACTGACGAATCTGTTCGCGAGAACCCCGTGCACCCGAGTGCATCATCATGAAGATCGAGTTGAACCCTTGCTGGTCGGCCTCGAGTTGCTTCATCAGAGTTTCGGTGATCCGGCTATTAACGCGCGTCCAGATATCAATAACCTGGTTGTAACGTTCGTTTTCCGTGATCAGACCCATCAGGTAGTTATTCCAAACGCCTTCTACTTCCTGCTTAGCCTCTTCAATCAGTTTCTCTTTGGCATCCGGCACCTTCACGTCGCTCAAACCAATGGAGAGACCACCTTTGAAGGCCATCTGGAAACCAAGTTCTTTGATATCATCAAGGAACTGAGCCGTCTTGGCGCCACCCGCAATCTTAAAGATGTAGGCGATGATCTGCTGCAGTTTTTTCTTAGACAGCAGTTCATTAATGTAGCCCACTTCTTCCGGAACCGTCTGGTTGAACAACACACGGCCGGCTACCGTTTCGATAACCTTCGTATCCAGTTCACCTTGTTCGTTCCGAACTTGGGTGCGGACCTTAATATTGGCGTGCTTCGAAAGTTTGCCTTCGTTGATGGCAATAATTACTTCCTCAGCGCCGTAGAAGATCATGCCTTCGCCAATGATTGGGTATTCCGGTGTACTCCGGCGGCCCTTCGTTACGTAATACAGACCCAATACCATGTCCTGCGACGGTACCGTGATAGGCGCACCGTTGGCGGGGTTCAGAATATTGTGCGACGCCAGCATCAGCAGAGAGGCTTCCAAGATGGCTTCCTGTCCCAGCGGAACGTGAACGGCCATTTGGTCACCGTCAAAGTCAGCGTTGAAGGCGGTACAAACGAGCGGGTGCAACTGGATAGCCTTTCCTTCGATCAGCTTAGGCTGGAAGGCCTGAATACCCAGACGGTGCAGTGTTGGAGCCCGGTTCAGCAGGACAGGGTGTCCTTTCAGAACGTTTTCCAAAATATCCCAGATAATCGGATCCTTGCGGTCAACGATCTTCTTGGCTGATTTTACTGTCTTAACGATACCGCGTTCGATCAGCTTACGGATAATAAACGGCTTGAACAATTCAGCCGCCATATCTTTTGGCAGACCGCATTCGTGCAGTTTCAGCTCAGGACCAACGACGATTACGGAACGACCCGAATAGTCAACGCGCTTACCCAACAGGTTTTGGCGGAAACGACCCTGCTTTCCTTTCAGCATATCCGACAGTGACTTCAACGCGCGGTTACCTTCCGAACGAACGGCATTTACCTTACGTGAGTTGTCAAACAGTGAATCGACGGCTTCCTGCAGCATCCGTTTTTCGTTCCGGAGAATAACCTCAGGCGCCTTGATTTCGATCAGACGCTTCAGACGGTTGTTCCGGATGATTACCCGGCGGTACAGGTCATTTAAATCAGACGTGGCAAAACGACCACCATCCAGCGGGACGAGCGGACGAAGCTCCGGCGGAATAACCGGCACCATGCGGATTACCATCCACTCCGGACGGTTTTCAACGCGGGTGTTGGCTTCACGGAATGCCTCAACAACCTTTAAACGCTTCAACGCTTCCGCTTTCCGCTGCTGTGAAGAGTCGGTTGCGGCTGCGTGACGCAGGTTGTAAGAAAGGTCATCCAGTTTCAGCCGGGATAACAACATTTCGAGGGCTTCCGCCCCCATCTTGGCGATGAACTTCTGCGGATCGGAATCCGGCAGCAGTTGATTGCCGCTTGGTAATTTATCAACAATGTCCAGATACTCGTCTTCCGTCAAGAAGTCCAATTCCTGAATACCGTCTTCTCCTTTAATACCTGGTTGAACGACAACGTACCGTTCATAGTAAATAATCTGATCGAGCTTCTTGGTAGAGAGTCCCAACAGGTAACCAATCTTGTTAGGCAAGCTACGGAAGTACCAGATGTGAGCCACTGGAACCACCAGCTCAATATGGCCCATCCGCTCACGCCGAACCTTTTTTTCGGTTACCTCAACCCCACAGCGGTCGCAGATAATGCCTTTATAGCGAATACGTTTGTATTTACCACAATGACATTCCCAGTCTTTCACCGGACCAAAGATCCGCTCACAGAACAAACCACCCATTTCGGGTTTGTAGGTCCTATAATTGATCGTTTCCGGCTGGGTCACTTCCCCATAGGAACTTTCCAAGATAGACTCAGGTGATGCCAAACTAATCAACACCCTGGAAAAGTCGCTGTTAAGCTTCTTATTCTTTTTGAATGACATTTTAAGAATGTTTGTCTTAAAAATACAACACCACTGTCTAAATCAACTTAACAGCCTTTTGATAACATTAACTGTTAACTAAAAGTGCTATTCAAAACTTGTTATCAGCAAGTTTGCTAGAGTTCGTCGCTCATGGCTAATGTATTGTATAGCTTATAAGCATAAACTATCAATTCCCATGATAAAGAAGTAGCTATGTACAAGTATAAGCTATGGACCGTCTAACTACTTAAACGGTCCATAGCTTACGCTGGCAAATTAATCCATTGTTACTTCCAGGGCCAGACCGCGTAACTCATGAACGAGTACGTTGAATGATTCCGGAATATTGGGCTTCGGCAGGTTTTCGCCTTTAACGATCGCTTCGTATGCTTTCGCACGCCCAACTACGTCATCGGATTTGACCGTCAGAATTTCCTGTAGGATGTGCGATGCACCAAACGCTTCCAGTGCCCATACTTCCATCTCGCCGAAACGCTGACCACCGAACTGCGCTTTACCACCCAACGGTTGTTGCGTAATGAGCGAGTAGGGGCCAATAGAACGGGCGTGCATTTTATCGTCAACCAAGTGACCCAGTTTCAGAATGTAAATAACACCAACCGTAACGGGTTGATCGAAACGCTCACCAGACAGACCATCGTACAGATAAGTCCGGCCAAATAATGGCAATCCGGCAGCATCCAACTCAGCAGACACCTGCTCTTCCGTCGCTCCGTCGAAGATTGGCGTTGCGTATTTACGACCCAGTTTCAGCCCAGCCCAGCCTAAGACAGTCTCGTAGATCTGACCTAAGTTCATCCGGGAAGGTACACCCAATGGGTTCAGCACGATATCAACCGGGGTTCCGTCTTCCAGGAATGGCATATCCTCGTCACGAACGATTTTAGCCACAACCCCTTTGTTACCGTGACGACCGGCCATTTTATCACCCACTTTCAGTTTACGTTTCTTAGCAACATAAACTTTAGCCAGTTTAACAATACCAGCGGGCAGTTCATCACCAACTTCCAGTGTGAAGCGTTCACGCTTGAAGCGACCGGTGATTTCGTTCCGGCGGTTATTGTAATTCTTAACCATCTGGGTCAGCAGACCGTTCGTATACAGATCGTCAGTCCAGCCTTCGATCAACAGATCACTCAGCAGGTTAACTTCTTCGGGAATGGCGTAGCTGCTCTCGTCGCGGTACGGGTTCTTGTCCGGGAACAGGTTGTCCGTAATGTTTTTACGGTTAAACTTAACTCCCTTACTAGTGATCTCGTCACCGAACTTGTGCTTGATACCCTGCGAGGTTTTGCCGTCAAGGAGCGTCGTCATTTTGTTGATCATCTTCTCACGAATACCGATCAACTCACGACTGTAGCGTTTCATCAACGCCTTGATCTCCTCTTTATGCTTCGAACGCTCATCCTTGTTGGGACGTGAAAACAACTTCGTATCGATAACAACCCCCTTCAACGAAGGTGGCGCTTTCTTGGAAGCATCTTTCACGTCACCGGCTTTATCACCAAAGATAGCCCGTAACAGCTTTTCTTCCGGCGTTGGATCGCTTTCACCTTTTGGCGTAATCTTACCAATCAGGATATCCCCTTCTTTCACTTCAGTACCAACCCGTACGATACCATTTTCGTCCAGATTGCGAACGGTTTCTTCTGAAACGTTCGGGATTTCAGCCGTTAACTCTTCTTCGCCACGCTTCGTATCCCGTACCTCCAGTTCAAATTCTTCAATGTGAACAGAAGTAAAGATATCTTCGCGAACAACGCGCTCAGAGATAACAATAGCATCTTCAAAGTTGTATCCCTGCCAAGGCATGAACGCAACTTTCATATTCCGGCCCAGTGCAAGTTCACCGCCTTCGGTTGCATAACCTTCGCATAACGGCTCCCCTTTCTTAACGCGTTGGCCCTTCAGAACCATCGGCTTCAGGTTAATACAGGTATCCTGATTGGTCCGCCGGAACTTAATAAGACTATATGTTTTCAGGTCGTCATCGAAGCTGATCAACCGTTGATCGTCAGCCAGATCGTAGCGAACTACAATTTTGGTTGAATCAACGAAATCAATAACACCATCTTCTTCGGCAATAATTAACGCCCGCGAATCGACCGCTACGCGTCCTTCCAGACCCGTACCAACGATAGGCGCTTGTGGCCGCAACAGAGGCACAGCCTGACGTTGCATGTTGGATCCCATCAAAGCCCGGTTGGCATCATCGTGTTCCAGGAACGGAATCATCGAGGCAGCCACCGATACAATTTGGTTGGGTGCAATATCCATGTAAGAAACGCTTGACGGCTCCGACATTGGGAAGTCACCTTCAAAACGTGACTTCAAGCGATCCACGTTGAAGTTACCCGTTTCATCAACCTGGGCGTTTGCCTGAGCGATGTAATGGGCATCTTCTTCTTCAGCAGTCAGGTACATAACCGGCTTTTCACCAACTACCCGACCGTTTTCGATAATGCGGTACGGCGTTTCGATGAAGCCCATGCTATTCACCTTTGCGTACACACAAAGCGACGAAATCAACCCGATGTTAGGTCCTTCCGGCGTCTCGATGGTACACAGGCGTCCGTAGTGCGTATAGTGAACGTCACGTACTTCAAAACCAGCCCGCTCGCGCGACAGACCACCAGGTCCGAGTGCTGACATACGACGCTTGTGCGTCACCTCAGCCAAAGGGTTCGTCTGGTCCATGAACTGTGACAGCTGGTTGGTACCAAAGAACGAGTTGATCACGGAAGACAGCGTCCGGGCGTTAATCAGATCGACCGGTTTGAAATCTTCGTTATCGCGAACGTTCATCCGTTCTTTAATAGTCCGGGCCATACGGGCCAGACCGACACCGAACTGAGCGTATAACTGCTCACCTACCGTCCGTACGCGACGGTTGCTCAGGTGGTCAATATCATCAACGACTGCTTTAGAGTTAATCAGCCCAATCAGGTACTTAACGATGGAGATGATGTCCTCAGTCGTTAACACTTTCGTGTCAGCGGCTACTTCAAGACCCAACTTCTTGTTGATCCGGTAACGACCAACATCGCCCAAATCATAACGCTTGTCCGAGAAGAATAAGCTCTGAATGATTTCACGTGCTGTTTGCTCATCCGGCGCTTCCGTATTCCGAAGCTGACGGTAGATTTGCTCAACCGCTTCTTTTTCCGAGTTAGAGCTGTCTTTCTGTAACGTATTATAGATGATGTTGTAATCGGAAACGTTCATATCCTCCTTATGCAGGATGATTGACTTTTGACCCGACTCAACAATCACTTCAATGTCATCTGCCGAAATAAGAGAATCCCTTTCCAGCAGAACCTCGTTCCGGCTAATCGAAACTACCTCACCCGTATCCTCATCAACGAAGTCCTCGGTCCAGGTCCGTAGAACCCGAGCAGCTAAACGGCGACCAACTACCTTCTTCAGGTTGGCGGGCGTAGCTGGTATTTCTTCTGACAGTCCGAACAGATCCAGAATCTCTTTATCTGATCCAAAGCCAATAGCCCGTAACAGCGTCGTTACCGGAAACTTCTTCTTCCGGTCGATGTACGCGTACATGACGTTATTAACGTCCGTTGAAAACTCAATCCAAGATCCCTTGAAGGGGATGATTCTGGCTGAATATAGTTTAGTCCCGTTGGTATGCTTACTCATCGAGAAGAATACGCCCGGTGACCGATGAAGTTGCGAAACAATTACACGTTCAGCTCCGTTAATGACAAAGGAGCCTTTCTCGTTCATGTATGGGATGTTTCCTAAAAAAACCTCTTGTTCAATCGTCTCAAAATCCTCGTTATCGGGATCATTGCAGGACAATCTTAACTTGGCTTTCAAAGGAACCGAATAAGTTAACCCCCGATCGATACATTCATCAACCGAATACTTCGGTGGATCGACTGAATAGTCAATAAACTCAAGCACGAAGTTTTCGCGTGAGTCAGAGATCGGAAAGTTCTCCTGAAAAACTTTAAACAAACCTTCCTGCGATCGGGAGTCAGAAGGAGTATCTAACTGAAAAAAATCTTTGAAAGATTGTATCTGAACATCCAAAAAATCCGGATATTCGATCACTGGTTGGATAGTCGCAAAACTTTTACGCGCGGTTATTTTCGTCGCCAAGGCTTAGTTGCGTTTAAATGAGTGATCGACACTTATATATAGTCTATCTAGACTGTGCGTAGATGGACAACATAATATAGGAGAAAATAGTTTATTTCCCCTTATGTATTACAAAAATCCCCAAACAGGAAAAAGACCTGACGTTGGCCAGGCCTTTTCCCGGGGGAAATAAGATATCCTTGAGCAGGATTATTTCACTTCAACTTCAGCACCAGCTTCTTCGAGTTGCTTTCTCAGGGCTTCAGCTTCGTCTTTAGAAACACCTTCTTTAACTGGTTTCGGAGCGCCATCAACTAATTCTTTGGCTTCTTTCAGACCCAGACCTGTCAGGTCTTTTACTAATTTAACGACGGCCAGTTTACCAGCACCGGGAGCCTTCAAGATAACATCGAAAGATGTTTTCTCAGGAGCAGCAGCAGCGGCTTCTCCGCCACCTGCACCACCGGCTACCATTACAGGAGCAGCAGCAGCTGGCTCAATACCGTATTCGTCTTTCAGAATAGCAGCTAATTCGTTAACTTCTTTAACTGTCAGGCTTACAAGCTGCTCGGCGAACGCTTTCAAATCTGCCATTTTCGTATCTTGATTAGGTTGTTACAAAATTGATTTACAAAAACGCGGTTGAACCGCAACTAATTGAATTGCTAAACGAAGAGTGATTAAGCAGCTTCCCGTTCAGACAAAGTTTTAAGAATACCAGCCAGTTTATTACCACCGCTCTGCAGACCAGAGATAACATTCTTAGCAGGTGATTGCAGCAAGGCCACAACGTCAGCAATAAGTTCGTTTTTAGACTTCAGGTTCAACAACGTATCCAGTTGATCGTGACCAATGAATAAGCTGTAATCAACTGATGCACCCTTCAAAGTAAGCTTTTCGTTTCCAATTTGCTTACGGAAGTCTTTGATTAAACTAGCTGCAGCCTTACCAGATTCCGGGTGGAACATAACACCGGAAAATCCTTTTAATACCGTTCCTTCGAACGAAGAATAATCCGTATCTAGGGATTCCAGCGCCTTTTTTATAAGCGTATTCTTAATAACGCGATACTCGATTCCCCGCTCAAAGGCCATCCGACGTAGCTGATTTGTCTCCGCAACAGACATACCGGATGCTTCTGTGATATAGAAGTAGGGGACGGTCTTGAACTTCTCGCTCAATTCCTCAATGATTGATCCTTTTTCTTCCCGTGTCATCTTACAGTCCAGCTACCGTTGTTTTATCAATTACTACACTCGGACTCATCGTGCTTGAGAGATGAATCGTTCTTACATAAGCACCTTTCGCCGAAGAAGGCTTCAAACGCAGCAAAGTAGCAATTACCTCCTGTGCATTTTCAGCTAACTTATCCGGTGTGAAAGACACCTTACCAATGCTCGCGTGAATGATACCGAACTTATCGACTTTAAAGTCAATTTTACCCGCTTTCACTTCACGAACCGCCTTACCAACTTCAGCCGTTACCGTTCCTGATTTAGGGTTTGGCATCAAACCGCGAGGACCTAACACGCGACCTAACCGACCTACTTTAGCCATAACGTTTGGCATCGTAATGATTACGTCAATATCAGTCCAGCCTTGTTCGATTTTTGCTATATAATCGTCCAAACCTACGTAGTCAGCACCGGCTTCAGTAGCTTCAGCTTCCTTATCTGGTGTACACAGTACTAACACACGAACCGTTTTACCCGTACCGTGTGGTAACGTGGCGACGCCCCGAACCATTTGATCTGCTTTACGAGGATCAACTCCTAAACGCACATCAATATCAACCGAAGCATCAAACTTAGTGTATGAGATATCTTTGAGTACCTCAGCCGCTTGCGCTAAAGAATAGGTCTTTGCCGAATCAAATTTCGACAGAGCATCTTTCTGCTTTTTAGTTAATTTTCCCATGATCTTTTCTGAATGTGATTGTTTAAATAACAGTCCGTGTTAACGTTACTGATTTTCCCAAGGAGCTTTCCCTGAGACCGTAATACCCATACTCCGGGCAGTACCAGCAATCATCTTCATTGCAGATTCGATGGTGAAGGCGTTCAAATCCGGCATTTTGGTTTCAGCGATTTGCTTAACCTGATCCCAGTCCACAGACCCAACTTTATTCCGGTTGGGTTGTGCCGAACCACCTTTTAACTTAGCA
>Ga0325400_1006662_pt1 | contig 10997 bp, 11 predicted proteins | sample PopdelMetagenome_2_FD_205662 | JGI IMG/M metagenome (GOLD analysis project Ga0325400, IMG submission 205662) | Populus deltoides microbial communities from Bellville, Georgia, United States - Xylem-PdKOR-R1 | ecosystem: Host-associated > Plants > Phyllosphere > Stem > Wood/Secondary xylem...
GACGAAGGAGCCGGTCACCCGCTCCTCGAGGGCCGCCCACCACCCCGGTGTCGGGTGGCCGGGGCCGGCCTCGCCGAACAGGTGGCTGTCGCCGGTGAGCGCGTGCTCGACCAGCACCGGCGGGTCGGCCGGGTCGCCCCAGGTCTCGTAGGCGACCCGGACGCCCGGCAGCGACCCGCCGCGCTCGAGCTCCAGCGGACCCAGGTCGAGGAAGTGCCGGGCGCCCGACGGGTCCCCCTCCCGCCAGGCGCCCGCCACCTCAGGCGCCCTTCGCCGCGCGGAAGCCCGCCTCGAGGTCGGCCAGGATGTCCTCGATGCCCTCCAGGCCCACGGCCAGCCGCACCAGGCCCGGGGTGACGCCGGTGGTCGCCTGCTCCTCGGGGGTCAGCTGGGAGTGCGTGGTCGAGGCGGGGTGGATGACCAGGCTGCGCACGTCGCCGATGTTGGCCACGTGGCTGTGCAGCTCGAGGGCCTCCACGAACGCCTTGCCGGCCTCGACGCCGCCGACGATCTCGAACGCCAGCACCGCGCCGGGGCCCTTGGGGGCGTACTTCTGCGCGGCGGCGTGCCACGGGGAGGAGGGCAGGCCGGCGTAGTGCACCGACTCCACCTCGTCGCGGGCCTCCAGCCACTCGGCCACGGCCTGCGCGTTGGCCACGTGCCGGTCCAGCCGCAGCGACAGGGTCTCGATGCCCTGCACGACCAGGAAGGCGTTGAACGGGCTGATCGCCGGGCCGAGGTCGCGCAGCAGCTGCACCCGCGCCTTGAGCGCGTAGGCCGGCGCGCCCAGGTCGGCGTAGACCACGCCGTGGTAGGTCGGGTCGGCGGTGGTGAACATCGGGTGCTTGCCCTGGGTCCAGTCGAAGTTGCCGCTGTCGACGATGACCCCGGCCACGGCGGTGCCGTGCCCGCCCAGGTACTTGGTCGCCGAGTGCACGACGACGTCGGCGCCGAACTCGATCGGGCGGATCAGGTACGGGGTGGCGATGGTGTTGTCCACGATCAGCGGGACGCCGTTGCGGTGCGCGACCTCGCTGACCGCGGCGATGTCGAGCACGTCGCCCTTCGGGTTGCCGATCGTCTCGGCGTAGAAGGCGCGGGTGTTCTCCTGCACCAGGGCCTGCCAGGCCTGCGGGTCGTCGGGGTCGGTGACGAAGGACACCGTGATGCCCAGCTTGGGCAGGGAGTGGTGCAGCAGGTTGTAGGTGCCGCCGTAGAGGCTGGCGGAGGCGACGACGTGGTCGCCGGCCTCGGCCAGGTTGAGGATCGACAGCGTCTCCGCGGCCTGCCCGCTGGCCACCGCGAGCGCGGCGACGCCGCCCTCCAGCGAGGCCACGCGCTGCTCGAGCGCGTCCTGCGTCGGGTTCATGATCCGGGTGTAGATGTTGCCCATCTCGGCGAGGGCGAACAGGTCCGCGGCGTGCTGGGAGTCGCGGAACTGGTAGCTGGTGGTCGCGTAGATCGGCAGCGCGCGGGCCCCGGTGGTGGGGTCGGGGCTGGTGCCGGCGTGGATCTGCCGGGTCTCGAAGCTCCAGTTGGGCTGCGTGGGTTCGCTCATGTGCGCCGTCCTCCTCGGTGTCGGGAGGGCCCGGGCGCTCGGGCACTCCGTCGGTTGCCCCCCGGCGGGTGCCGGGCGGCCGGCTCTTCCCCTGGGAGCACCGCAGACGGAGTAGCGGTTGCCGGGCAGCAAGCCAGGTGCTTGTCGCTGCCTCTCGTGAGCCAGGTCCGATGGTAGGCGATCCCGGGTCAGGCGGGGACGGCGACCGCGGCCAGCCGGGCGTAGCGGCCACCGGCGGCGACCAGCTCGTCGTGGGTGCCCTGCTCGACGACCCGCCCGTGCTCCAGGACGGCGATGGTGTCGGCGTGCCGCACGGTGGACAGGCGGTGGGCGATGGTGATCGTCGTCCGGCCCCTGGCGACCTCGTCGAGGGCGGCCTGCACGGCGCGCTCGGTGGCGTTGTCCAGCGCGCTGGTGGCCTCGTCCAGGACCAGCACCCTCGGGTCCCGCAGCAGCGTGCGGGCGATGGCCAGCCGCTGCTTCTCTCCGCCGGAGAACCGGTGGCCGCGGGCGCCGACCAGGGTGTCGTAGCCGTCGGGCAGCGCCGCGATGACCTCGTGCACCTGGGCCCGGCGGGCGGCCTGCTCGATCTCGGCGTCGGTGGCGTCGGGCTTGGCGTAGCGCAGGTTCTCCCGGATGGTGGTGTGCAGCAGGTAGGTCTCCTGGCTGACCACGCCGACCACCCGCGAGAGCTCGGCCAGCGGCAGGTCGCGCACGTCGACGCCGTCCACGGTCACCCGGCCCGTGGTCACGTCGTTGAGGCGGCTGACCAGCGAGGCGAGGGTGGACTTCCCCGAGCCGGTGGCGCCGACCAGGGCCAGCGTGGTCCCCGCCGGGACGACCAGGTCGACGTCGGACAGGGCCGGGCGGACGCCGTCGTAGCTGAACCCGACGTGCTCCAGCCGCACCTCGCCGCGGACCTCGGGCAGCGCCACGGGGTCGGCCGGGTCGTCGATGTCGACCGGCAGGTCGAGGTACTCGAACACCCGGCTGAACAGGGCCATGGAGGTGATGACCTGGCCGCCGACGTCGAGCAGGCCCATGAGCGGGCGGAACAGCGTGCCCTGCAGGGCGGTGAAGGCGACCAGGGTGCCGATGGTCATCCCGCCCGAGGTCGCCGGGAGGCCGGCGAACAGGTAGATCAGCGCGGGGATGCCGGCGAACACGATGCTCATCGAGGCCATCCGCCAGCGGCCGGCCAGCTGCGAGCGCACCTCGAGGGCCACCAGCTCCTGCGAGGTCTGCGCGAAGCGCTGCGACTGGGCGGGGCCGGTGCCCAGCGTCTTGCCGAGCTGGACGCCGGAGATGGACAGGCCCTCCTCGACCTGGGTCTGCATGTCGGCCATCCGGCGCTGGCGCTCCCCGGTGACCTCGCGGCGCATCAGGGCGATTTTGCGGGTCAGCCAGACCGCCGGCGGGAGGACGACGAGGGACAGCAGCGACAGCCGCCAGCTCAGCGCGGCCATGGCGACCGCGGTGCCGACGACGGTGGTGGCGTTGGAGGCCAGGCTGGTGGCGGTGGAGGTGACGACCGACTGCATGGAGCCGATGTCGTTGGTCAGCCGCGACTGCACCTCACCCCCGCGGGTGTGGGTGAAGAAGCCCAGCGACTGGCGCTGCAGGTGGGTGAAGACCGACGTGCGCAGGCCGTGCATGACGCGCTGGCCCACGGTGGTGGAGATCCAGGTCTGCACGACGCCGAGCAGGGCGGTGCCGGCGGCGACGGCGACCATGCCGGCGACGGCCCAGGCCAGCAGCCGGACGTCGGCGTGCGGCAGGGCGTCGTCGATGACGGTGCGGACCAGGAAGGGCGTGGCGAGGGCGATCAGCGAGCTGGTCACGATCAGCGCCATCACGGTGCCCACCTGGAGGCGGTGCGGCCGGAACAGCGCGAGCACGCGGCTCAGCGGGACGGGGGAGCGCTCGAGCTGGCTGCGGTCGGCGGGGTCGGTGCGGGTCTCGGGGCGTGGCATGCACGTCCCCCTCTCTGTCAATTGCTGTGGTTACCTCACTGTGCACCAACCTCAGCGATTGCGCTAGCATTCCCCGGTGGCCACCGACGACGACCTGGGCGAGCTGATCGTGCGGGCCGCGCGGTCGCTGCGCGGCCGGTGGCGGGCGGTGCTCGAGCCGTGGGACCTGTCCCCGCACCAGGTCAGGGCGCTGATGGTGGCCGGGCGGGACGACGGCCTGCGGCTGTCCGGGCTGGCCGAGCGGTTGCGCATCGCGCCCCGGTCGGCGACCGAGGTGGTCGACGGCCTGGCCGAGCGCGGTCTGGTCGAGCGGGTCCCCGACCCCACCGACCGGCGGGCCGTGCTGGTGCGGCTGACCGCCGAGGGCGCCCGGGTGCGCGAGGAGGTGTCGGCGGCGCGGGCGGCCGACGCGCAGGCCGCGCTGTCCCGGCTGCCGGCCGGCGACCGGGCCGAGCTCGCCCGGCTGCTGCGCCGCTTCCTCGACGGGTGACCGACAGCTGCCGTACAGACCCGTGGTGCACCCTGGGGGCATGAACCTGGGTGCACCCGAGATCGGCCTGATCATCCTGGCCGTCTTCGTCCTGTTCGGGTACAAGAAGCTGCCCGACGCCTCCCGGTCGCTGGGGCGTTCGCTGCGCATCTTCAAGGGCGAGATGGGCGGGATGAAGGACGACGAGGCCCGCGCCGCCGCGGCGCCGTCCCCCCGCCCGGCGGGCCCCTCCTCGCCCGAGGACCTGGAGGCCGCCGCGGCCGAGGCCGAGGCCCAAGCCCTGGAGGCCCGGGCCCGGGCGGCCCGCGCCCGGGCGGACGCCGAGCAGCGGTCGCTGTCCTCCTGATGCCCGCCCCGGGCGCCGGTGGCACCGTCGGGACGTGCAGCCCCGGTTCCTGACCCTCGCGGACACGGTCGCCTCCCGCCGGCGCAGCGCGAAGTGGGCGGCGGAGGACCCCGACGTCCTGCCGCTGACCGTGGCCGAGCTGGACGTCGCCCTCGCCCCGCCGGTCGCCGACGTGCTGGCCGCAGCGGTCGCGGCCTCGGACACCGGCTACTCCTGGGCGGTCCCCGAGCTGGGCCGGGCCTGGGCGGGGTTCGCCGGGCGGCGGTGGGGCTGGTCCGTCGACCCCGGGGCGGTCACCGCCGTCCCCGACGTCGAGGTCGGCGTGGTCGCGGTGCTGCGGGCCCTCGGTGCGCGGGGTCGGCCGGTCGCGTTCAGCCCGCCGGTCTACCCGCCGTTCTGGGCCTGGGTCGACGAGGTGGGGGCGACCGCCTGCGAGGTGCCCCTGGCCCGCGACCCCTGGCGGCTGGACCTGGCGGCGCTGGACCGGGCCTTCGCCGAGCACCGGCCGGCGGCCTACCTGCTGTGCTCCCCGCAGAACCCGGTGGGCCGGGTGCACGAGGCCGGGGAGCTCGCCGAGCTGGTCGCGCTGGCCGCCCGGCACGGCGTCCCGCTGGTCGTGGACGAGATCCACGCCCCGCTCACCCTGCCCGGCGCGGTGCACACGCCGCTGCTGACGGTGCCCGGGGCGGCCGACGTCGCGGTGTCGGTGCTCTCGGCGAGCAAGGCGTTCAACCTGTCGGGGCTCAAGTGCTCGGCGGTGGTCAGCGGGTCGCCGGCCGGGCGGGCGGTGGTCCAGCGGCTGCCGCCGGACCTGCCCTCCCGGACCGGCCACCTCGGTGTGCTGGCCTCGGTGGCCGCCCTGGACCACGGCGACGCCTGGCTCGAGGGGCTGCTCACCGCGCTCGCGGCCCGGTTCGACCAGCTCGGCGACCTGCTGGCCCGGCAGCTGCCGGCGGTCCGGTGGACGAGGCCCGACGCCACCTACCTGGCCTGGCTGGACGTGTCCGCCCTGCCCGGCGACCCGGTCGAGGTGTTCCTGCGCCGTGGCCGGGTCGCCCTGCAGGACGGTGCACGGTTCGGTGGGCCCGGCTTCGCCCGGCTCAACGCCGGGACCGGGCCGGACGTGCTGGCCGAGGCCGTCGCGCGGATGGCGGCCGCGCTGCGCTGAGGCGCTCGGGCAGGCTGTCGGGGTGCGCGCCCTGGTGTTCGAGGAGTTCGGCGGTCCGCTGACGGTGCAGCAGGTGCCCGACCCGGCACCGGCGCCCGACGGCGTGGTGGTGGAGGTCGGCGCCAGCGGGGTGTGCCGCAGCGACTGGCACGCCTGGTCCGGCCACGACCCCGACGTCGTGCTGCCGCACGTGCCCGGGCACGAGCTGGCCGGGACCGTGGCCGCGGTCGGTGACCGGGTGCGCGGCTGGTCGGTGGGCGACCGGGTGACCGTGCCCTTCGTCTGCGCCTGCGGCACGTGCCCGCCCTGCCGGGACGGCGACGGCCAGGTGTGCCTGCGCCAGACCCAGCCCGGGTTCACCCACTGGGGCTCCTTCGCCCAGTACGTCGCCCTGGACGCCGCCGACGTCAACCTGGTCGCGCTGCCGGAGGATCTCACCTTCCCGGTCGCCGCGGCCCTCGGCTGCCGCTTCGCCACCGCCTTCCGCGCGGTCACCGGGGTCGGCCGCGCCGCGCCGGGGGAGTGGGTCGCGGTGCTCGGCTGCGGCGGGGTGGGCCTGTCGGCCGTGCAGGTCGCCGTCGGGGTGGGTGCCCGGGTGGTCGCGGTCGACCCGTCGCCGGGCGCGCGGGAGCTGGCCCGCGCGATGGGGGCCGAGCACGTGCTGGACTCGGCCGACGGCGTCGGGGAGCTGACCGGCGGCGGGGCGCACGTCGCGCTGGACTGCCTGGGGTCGCCGGCCACCTGCGAGGCCTCGATCCGGTCGCTGCGCCCGCGGGGCCGGCACGTGCAGGTCGGGCTGCTGCCGCCGTCGGAGGGCCGCGCCGTGGTGCCGATGGAGCTGGTGGTGGCCCGCGAGCTCGCCGTGCTGGGCAGCCACGGGATGGCCGCGCAGGACTACCCGGCGATGCTGTCGATGATCGCCGCCGGCCGGTTGCGCCCGCAGGACCTCGTGACCCGCGAACTGCCGCTCACCGAGGCCGGCCCGGCGCTGGTCGACGTCGGCCGCACCCCCGGCGTCACGGTGCTCACCTCGTTCTGACCACCGCCGCGGCCTGCGGCGTGACGTGACGCCTGTGGCCACCTGCGGACGGAATGGTTGCGGGACCCGACCTGCCGTCTGACCTGTGGATTCGCTGGGCCGACGGCCTCCTGTCGCGGTAGACTTCGAACACCTGATCGAACGGGTGGGAGAAGGTGTCCGCAGTGGGGCTGGACGACGGCACTGCTCCCGAGTGGGCACCGGAGCCCCTCGCGCCCGGTGCGCTGGGGGCCGAGCGGCCGGCGGCTCGCTCTCCGACGGCAGCGGCTGCGCGGCAGCCCGACCCGCCGCCGGCGGAGGTGTGCGCGGCGATCGAGGCGATGCTGTCCGTCGCTGCGATGGACCTGGACGGAGGGACGTCGTCGGCGCAGCTGCTGGACCGCGCGCGGGGGCTGGCCCGGCTGCAGAGCCTGGTGGCCGCAGAGCTGGCGCGCACCGTCGCCCACGCCGAGTCGGTGGATGCTGCGTACGCCGACGGGTTGACCGGGATGCGGCCGTGGCTGCGCGGGCACACCGCCGCTACCGGCCCCGAAGCCGCCGCCGTCCTGGCCGCGGGCCGGTTGGCCGGCGGATGCCCGCGGTCGGTGCCGGGGCGGCTGCCGGTGGGATCAGTGCCGGGCAGGTGGCGGTGATCGGGCGGATTCTCACCGCCGACGTGTGGGCCACCGCCGATGCGGTCGGTGCCGACCTGGCCGCTCTGGATGCGCTGGTCGCCCGCACCGCGGTGCATGCACCGCGCACCCTGGCTGATGTGTGCCGGCGGATCGCCGACGCCATCGACCCCGATGGGCCGCCGCCGGCCGATCCGACCGAGGGTCGGGGGCTGCAGATCACCCGCCGGGCCGACGGGTCGCGGGCGATCCGGGGTCAGCTGGATGCCGGTGGTGGGGAGCAGGTGGAGGCCGCGCTGGAGGCCATCGCCGCCGCGGGTCGTTGCGAAGGCGACCTGCGCTCCCGGGAGCAGCGGGCTGCTGATGCGCTGGTGCAGTTGGCGGCGTTGCACCTGGCTGCCGGTGATCTGCCGATGTTGCGCAAGGTCAAGCCGCAGGTGACGGCGCTGATCCAGCTGGAGGACCTCGCCGACCCCGACACCCGCCCCGCCGCCACCCGCCTGGGGTCCGGGGCCACCGCGGCGAACACCGTCGCCCGGCAGGCGGCCTGCGACGGCGACGTGGCTCGGATCCTGCTCGGCACCGACGGCCTGCCGCTGGACGTGGGCCGGGCGCAACGGTTGGTGCCGGCGCACATCCGGCGGGCAGCGGAGGTCCGTGACGGGGGGTGCGTGTTCGCCGGCTGCCAGGCCCCGGCCTGGTGGTGCGATGCCCACCACCTCGTGCACTGGATCGACGGCGGGGAGACCTCGCTGACCAACACGGCGCTGGTCTGCGAACGGCACCACACCCAGGTCCACCACGGCTACCGGCTGCAGTGGGACCCCGACGACGGGTGCTGGCGCACCGTCCGCCCCGACGGCCGGGAGATCATCACCGGTGTCCTCACCGACACCACCGGCCGACCGGTCGACCACCGGCGGGAACCAGACCCACCCCTGTTCGACCGGATCTGAGGCCTCGCAACCTCCCGGGCGCCCCACCGCGTCTTGGATGCAGGGGACGGCGGCGGAAGGAACCGGGTGGACGACGAGCGGGACGACGCGTTCGACGCCTTCGTCGTCCGGCGGTACGGGGCGCTGTTGCGCACCGCGCACCTGCTGACCGGGGACCGCGGCCTGGCCGAGGACCTGCTGCAGACCGCGCTCCTGCAGACCTACCGCCGCTGGGACGGGCTCGTCGACCAGGAGGACCCCGTCGGCTACGTGCGGCGGGTGCTGGTCACGACCCAGACCAGCTGGGCGCGACGGTTCTCCTTCCGCGAGCAGATCGTGGCCGCCCCGCCGGACACCTGGCGGGAGGACGCCGGTCCGGCCGACCGGCTCGACCTGTGGCGGGCGCTGTCCGCCCTGCCCGCCCGGATGCGCGCCGTCCTGGTCCTCCGCTTCTACGAGGACCTCAGCGAGGCCGCGACCGCCGAGCTGCTCAGCTGCTCGGTCGGCACCGTGAAGAGCCAGACCTCCCGCGGCCTCGCCCGGTTGCGCACCCACCTGCCCGCCGACGACCTCGTGGAGGAGAACCGGTGACCGTCGAGGACCAGCTCCGCATCGCCCTGCGGCACGCCGCCGACGACCTGGGTGACCCGGTGGTCCCGCACCGGGTGCTCGCCGGAGGGCTCCGGAGCGCAGCCCGCCGACGTCGACGCCGGCGCCTCGGGTTCGTCACCGCGGGCGTCGCCGTCGCGGCGGTCGTGGTCGCCGTGCCGGTCGGTCTCGGGTCACTGCGCACCGACCCGCCCGGCGTGGCCGCACCCACCGCACCGCAGACCGACGTCCTCGTCGGCCCGACCCGCGGCTCCCTCGCCGACGACCAGGTGTTCCTCGACGGGCTCGTTCGGCAGGGGTGGGGTGATGTCCCGGCCGACGCGCCCGTCGCACCGGGGAGCACCCGGCGGGTCGTCTTCGCCGGCGAGGTCGGCGACGGCCGGTGGGCCCTCGTCGTGGGGGAGAACCCCGCGCCCTCGACGCTCCCGGCCGAGCAGCAGACCGACCTCGAGGCCATGAGCGCGGTCAGCGGCGTCTGGTTCGTCGGCCCGGCGGACGCAGGGCCCGAGCAGATGGTGCCGGTGACCTACCCACGCGGCCTGGACCCCGGCCAGGTCCAGACCCTGGGCGACCCGCTGACCGGGGACGTCGTGGTCCTCGCGGCCCCCGGGGACGACATCGCGCTCTCCGACCGGCCCGACGTTCGGGCCGACGGCACGGTGACGCGCCAGTGGCGGCCCGTGGGCGGAGCGGACGGCGTGGCCGTCGGCGCGTTCGTCGTCGGCGAGCAGGCGGCCACCTACCGGACCGCCGGGCACGTGCGGGTGACCCGGGACGGCATCGAGGTCCTCGACCGGTCCCCGGACCAGTTCGGCCCGGCCGACGGGTTCCCGGTGGTCACCATCCCGATCACCTATGCACGCGGCCAGGTGGCGGGCGCCGACCTGATGGACCAGAGCGTCGCCGCCGACGTGCTCGGCAGCACCGGGCTCGCGGTCGACCAGGTCCGGTTCGAGGTCATCTGGTCCGGTGAGGTCCCCGGTCCGGGCGACGGCCCGACCTGGGCCGCGGTCATGGTGGCCACCCTCCCGAGCGGTGCGCGGATCGTGCAGGGCTACGACGTCCAGGTGCTGTCGTCCGGGACGAGCGTTCCCCAGCCGGCCCAGTACGGCGGCGGGAAATCGGTGTTCCAGGTGCTCCCCGCCGATGGGGAGCCGTCGGAGCTGGTGGTCGCGATGGAGACGGCGATCAGCGGCGCCGGGGGTCGCGACACCGTCCGCAGCCTCGTCGTCGCCGTGCCCGACGGCGTCACCGAGGTCACCGCGCTGGACGAGGGAGGCACGTCGCTGGCCACCCTGGCGCCGTCCGGCGGTGCCGCGGTCGGGCCGTTCCCGGAAGGCACCACCTCGGTCGCGGTCGCCCTGCCCGACGGCACCGTGCGGGACGTCCCGCTGGGCAGCTACACGGGCGACCTCTAGCCGGTCGGGGTGCTGGTGGGCTCCGGGGCCGTGGTCGTCGGCGGGGCCGGCGTGGTGGTGGCCGGGGCCGACGTCGTGGTCGGCGCCGTGGTGGTGGGGGTGTCGTCCTCGGTGGTGGTGCTCGGCGCCGAGGTGGTCGGCCGGGACGTCGTGGTCGGCACCGTCGACGGGGAGGTCTCCTCCGGCGTGGTGGTCGGCACCTCCGACGTCGTCGGCGCCGGGGTCTGCGTGGTGGGCGCGGGCTGCTCGGTGGTGGCCGGGGCCGGGCTGGTGAACGACGCCGACATCGCCGAGGGGTCCCAGGCGAAGAACAGCGCCACGAACAGCACCGCGAGGACGACGGTCGAGGTGCGGGCGCGGCCCATCCGAGCGGGCACCCGCTTCGGCATCAGCCGGGGACGGCGGCGGGTGGCCGGCTCGGCGGTCACGGTCGGCACCGGGGTGGTGGGTCGGCGGTCGGTCACGAGCTCACCTCGCGGGGGTCGTGGCTGGTCACCGGGTCGTCGGGGCTCTGCGGGCGCACCACGATGCCCTCGCGCCGGAACGCCAGCGCGATGCGGGAGCGCAGGTCGCGGCCGACGTCGAACTGCTTGCCCGGCAGGGTCCGCGCGACGATCCGCACGTTGACCTCGTCCAGGCCCAGGCTGGTCACGCCCATCACGCTCGGGGCGTCCAGCAGCAGCTTGGCCAGCTGCTCGTCGGCGAAGGCCTGCTCGCCGACCGCGCGCAGCACGTCCTGCACGTGGCTGACGTCGGTGGTCGCCGGCACCGGGACGTCGATGACCGCGCGGGCCCAGTCGCGGGACAGGTTGATCACCTTCACGATCTGGCCGTTCGGGATGATCACCAC
>Ga0325400_1006664_pt1 | contig 10996 bp, 9 predicted proteins | sample PopdelMetagenome_2_FD_205662 | JGI IMG/M metagenome (GOLD analysis project Ga0325400, IMG submission 205662) | Populus deltoides microbial communities from Bellville, Georgia, United States - Xylem-PdKOR-R1 | ecosystem: Host-associated > Plants > Phyllosphere > Stem > Wood/Secondary xylem...
AAAAATCGTCTAAATTTAAAACCAACAAACTAAGCAAGGAATGTTTGTGAGTTTGCAACCTAAATTATAATTAGAAAAGAATTTTGTGAGTACCTATAAGACTTTGCTAGCCACATTAATTCTCTTCCGATTAATTATCTTTTTGTCATAGAAAGGTAAACAATGTATTTTCTTTTCCGTTTCAAGATGGAAATGCTATAATTTAATTTGGATCAAATTCTAGTTAAATTAATTAAGACATTAACTTAGTTGATTTTGCTAAGTTTTTAATAATTTAATTAAGCTAGCCAAGTCACTGCTTTGTAAGAAAATAAATAAATAAATACTATTTTAATATAAATAATCAATCCAATAATTTCATGAATTAATGTATATTTATTAAGACATATAGTGTTTTTACAAAAGAAAAAAATGAATGATGTTTGTTTTTTATAATTTTAATTTTAGTATATTAAAACTATTAAAAAATATTAATTTAATAATTATTTAGATTAAGGATAGTTTGAAAACAGGTTAAACCTTACAAACAAACACATCCATAGCAATCCTAACTTTTTTGTTTTTGAAGTGAAGATTGTTTGTTTTTGTTTTTATTTTTTAAATTTGAGTGTATTTGATTTGAAAAAATTAAATTAATATTTTTTTATAGTATTTTTAATAATTTTAATATGCTGATATTAAAAATAAAAAAAATTTAAAAAATATATTTAAATATATTTTAAAATAAAAAATACTTTTAAAAAATATTCTTCACCATAATAATAAATACACAAACTTACATAAAATTATACATATCACCTTTGAAATTAAAAATAAAAATAGTAATAAAAGTTTAACTTGACATAGAGTCTAATTAGTATTGTGATAATAATTGTTTTTAAAATGTTATTTACTTAAAATAGATTAAAATATTATTTTTTAATTTTTAATATTAATGTTTTAAAACAATATAAAAATATTAATTTAAAATTTAAAATAAAAAAAATAATTGTTTTAAAATATTTTAAAAATACCAAGAGCAGACAGCTGCCGGCGTACAGAGAGGTACAGAAGAAACAAACAATTGAGCTAGGCCCCACCATGTTTTTTTTAGCAGCCGTCAAATTCCCACAAACCACCACAGAGTTTTCCTCTCTGCGTCCTCCAAACATGACCCTCCAAACTGACCCGAAAATCCACCAAACCATCTCAAATCAAAATCAACGGTTGAAAAGTAATGAGACAAAACCTGAAGACATACATTTGTATTACCTAACACACACTAGAAAACTAAATTACACTCTCATGATTGAAAGACAACAAGAAAGAGTTTTGTCTTGTGAGTTTCCTGAAATTTAGAAGACAAAAGTTTGCGTCTTTTTTCAATATTCTTCTTCTTCCAGAATATTGAGTTCTTATCCAATAGTAGAGAAAGCTTCAATCTTTGCTTTCATTCAGTTTTTGGTGAGTTTTTATGAGCCTATTTAGAGCTTTTTTTGGGTTTGAAGTTCTATACTTTATGTGAATCATCATGAAATCTTGATGATATTGTTTGTTTTAGCTAATAAAGATTGATGCCCAGATTTTGTTTTTGTTTCTTTTAGTCAATTTCATTGTGTTTTTTTATGAGGTTTTGGCTGATTGTGAGTTGGATTGCTAGCTCATTTATTGCCCTTTTGTGTTGTGGGTTTACTTCGAATTTTTTTGGTCATGGTGTTTTAATCTGATTTGATTCATCTTTAGTCGAATTCAGTGATGGGAGTTGTTTTGGGATGGTTGGTATTGGTTTTGTGTGTGTGTGGAAATTGTGGTTTTGATGTGTTGAACTTGATGATCAGATGGAGTTTTTGATGGTTTATGCTAGTGACTGCTGCAGATTTTAGTTTCTAGGGTGTCTGTGTGGATGTTATTTGGTTTTGAGCTAATTGTAACCGATTGAATTGGATTGTGTAGTGTGATTGATTTATAAGATCGTGTCTTTGTTTTTGTTGCTTTTTTTCCCCAGTTTTTGTTGCTAATTCTTTCTCAAGTGTTTATGTAACGATTATCATCTGAACAATTTTGCTTTCTTAATTCCTTATGATATTTCACGTTTCCAACACATGTTGAATTAAATTGATGAGATGTTGAGACTGACTGTTTCCATGCCAATCTTATCTCACTGAACTAACTTGCTTTTCGATGTCCTTTAGTAATGTATTTAGCTGGATACACTTTACAGCTCCTGGAAAGTAGGCTGTATAATTTTTGAAATGCCGTAGGCTAACAGCTTTGGTGACCAGAATGAATGTCACCATTTTGGATTTGGTCTTTTTCTTCTCACAGGTGCCAGAATCAAATTTCATTCCTGGTGTGTCTTCTATTGGTTCCATGATGGGAAACATTTAAATTTGTGTCTGGTGTTTGTGTTGCCGGCGCTGGTTTCATTCTCTGCGTTTGTCACTCGGTGATAAGGTGTGAGCCAATTTTCATTTGCTGCCTTAGTTACTCGTGTTTAGGTGTAAATCAACTGGGAAACTTCTGTGTTTCTGAGTTGATGTCGTCATCTTTTCTAGTTCTTCCTAGTACTGTTGAAGAAAAGTAAGCCAAATTGATTGATTCTTTTCAGGTTTCTTCAGTAAGGGAAATGATTAGAAATCCAGCATCTCAGCAGGCATCACCATTGAGTTCTGGTAATGGGAGTGTTGGGCACTTGGTTTCATCATCGTCTAGATTTACAAATGATATGAGTGTTTCACCAGTTTCACCACAAGGAAAGCAGTCTCATAATTCTCCATTCATTTCTCAGTCACTAAGGGATGGAGGAAATTTTCCACCAACCCATTATTCTCATTCAGAAGGGCAATCCACAGCATTCATTAACCACTCTGATGACAACAAGGGTCTCTCCTGGCCTATAGATCCACTTCAGGAATTCATTAATTTCGTTGAAAATGTCCCTGTCCAAAATGGTCAGGTGGAAAGCACTGCTGGTGTCATTGCATCGGAGGATCATGCTAAGAGAACAGACTGGCAAGAGTGGGCAGATCAGTTGATCTCTGTTGATGATGAACTGGAACCAAATTGGAGTGAAATTCTGAATGATGTCAACATGAAAGATTCCAAACAGAAGGTTTATTCCTCTTATTGTTATGGTTTTTGTTACTATACAGTAATTAGCAGCATACACAGCATAAAGATGCCTCCTTGGTGTCCAACATTTTTAATGTAAAATTTATCCACCTGATGTTTATTCTTGTTTTTTTCACATTCTCTTGTTACTTTCATTTACTTAAAACTGTATATAATATACCAGATGTTGTCTCCTAATAACTCAGTCCAACAACCCCTAATTCATCAGCATCAAACTGCTCATAGTGGAGAAGTATGTGCTGTTACTAATCCACTGTTGGCTGCACCACCAACAAAATCTCGAATGCGCTGGACACCAGAACTTCATGAAGCTTTTGTGGAAGCTGTCAATCAGCTTGGGGGTAGTGAAAGTGCGTAGTCTTCCTTGTTATATTGTACCTTATGTCAGAAAAAAACTAGAGTGCATCTTGTCATGCTCACTTTGATTTTTGAATTACAGGGGCTACTCCCAAGGGTGTCTTAAAGCAGATGAATGTTGAAGGCTTGACTATCTATCACGTCAAAAGCCACCTCCAGGTATGTAAATCCCCTGCCTTATACTGTTTCCTCAAAAAATCTAGTTTTATATTTTACTTATTTAGCTTGTATCATCTTTGAATTTCAGAAGTACAGAACAGCCAGATATAAACCAGAGTCATCTGAAGGTAACCCCTAACTGCCTTGTCTTTTCTCACATTATGCACAAGTTTTGCTAACCTCTCGCACATACTTTATCCAAAAGCCTTTTGTAGTTGTATGTATCTTTGTCGCCCTATATTTCTTATTGTTGGATTAAAGTATAGCATGGAAAAAAAATGGAGTACCCTTTCCCCTCTTTTCTATGTGGTTTACGAACATGATTGTGCTATTGTCAGGAACTTCAGAAAAAAAGTTGAGTCCCGTTGAAGAAATGAAATCTCTAGACTTGAAGACGTAAGTTATTCTCTATCATGGTTTCTCACCAGATAAAATATGAATACATCATTTTTCCTTCACTCATAAACCAGAGTGCTTTTTATAACAATGGACTATCAAGCTGAATTTAGGCTGGCCTATTGTTCTAAAACAGGAGCATGGAGATCTCAGAAGCTTTGCGATTGCAAATGGAAGTCCAGAAGCAACTCCACGAACAACTTGAGGTATGCTATTGGTATTTGAGCTTCTATGTCCGTGTTTTACAATTTAAATGCCAATTTCTTTTACCTTTTATGGAACAGTCTAGGTGTAATGCTCACCATTAGTTAAGTTGGTAACCATTAATATTAGTTTCATGGAGTGGAAATTGCACAAATGCGTGCATGGTTTTTGTAACTACTGTTGCGTGGTATGTTCTGATAATGATGTTTTATCCCCAATAGATCCAGAGAAATTTACAATTGAGGATTGAGGAACAGGGGAGGTATCTTCAAGAGATGTTTGAGAAACAAAAAAAGATGGAGGGTGACAGGTCAAAGGCTCCTCCCCCCTCCCAAAACGACCCTTCCCTTCTACAATCAAAGTTAGAGCAGTCACCTGCAAATGACAAATTAGAAACCTCAGATCTGGACTGTGTCAAAACAAGGTTTGACACATGTAATGCGAGTGCTTTACTAGAAGAAAGCTCCCAGAGTATAAACAGAAAGCAAAAGGCACCAGAGGACCGAAACTGTCAGGTTGTAGACAAAAATGAAGAGAAGACCAGTTTAGCACCAGTGAAACGACCAAGAACAGATGAAGCAACAGCATTGTCAGCCGAGCCTGCATCCAATTGAACATGTTTACTGCAATAGACAGTTTGCTGCTCCCGGAGATGATGCAGTAAGCCTTAATAGAAGTTACATGTCCCATGAGATGATGCAGAGTCACTGAAGACCAGGAAAGTTTGGAGCTCAAGTTATGTTTTCTTTGGGGTAAACATTTATGGTCATGGCATATGTTAACACTGTCCGTCTAGCAAAGAATCAAACTCTCCACAACGAATTTCCTAACTAGTGACATTTTTCAGTTTAGGGGATAACAGTATATGCTAGTGTTGTGGACCTTTTACTTCTGTTCTCATGCAATCTTAGTTATTGAAAGAATTTGTAGCGTACAATGAAACAGTAATTCAAATGAACTGGTGTTGTATCAATTCAGTTCAGGGGATTACGGTAAATGCAATTGTTTCAACATGCCAATCACCACTCCACACATAGGTAATTTTAAACATCATCACAGAGGTCTACAGGTATGTAACTCTTGTGGCCATTTCCCCTTACGAATTGCTTCTAACAGTTGGGACCTCTTAACTTATTGTTACTTCTTCAATCTCTAACTGAAGATCTTCACCAGCTTCTTCAACTAGTTCAGCAATTACAGGCTGTTCTACGTTTGCATCATGCTCCTGTTCATAATCACTTGGATAAAAATTCCCACAATTCACCAGATTTTCAACTCCCTCGTTAAGCCCAGTGCTAAATCGATCCTCTTGCATTCAAGTATCTCTAGTGAAGTGTCTCCCTGATAGATCAAACTTTATATAATGTTCACTTAGAAAAAGGATATTAGGATATTAGACGTCGTCGAGATATTTGATACACAGCATGCTGTTGGCAAATAGTTCTAAATCTCTTTCCTTCTCACAAACTACACGCCGGAGAGTCATCCTCAACATATGAATGGACATGGAAGGGCGAATGGAAATGGTGTTCATGCTCAACATTAGGTGGTAGTGGAATTCATTGTGGATGAAAATAACAAAAGTTTCACTCCCAGCAGACGTAGAAGGAGTCTTCGCAAACACCTTTGCAGATCTTGCATGGAGAGATTCGATGGAGAGGACCGATACTTGGCACAAATCAATAGAGATCAATCCAGTGACACTTGATGTTTTACCAGTAGAGAATTTCTTGTGGCAGTTCTGTACAGGATTTGTGAAGGAAGAATCTGCAGTCCATGCAACCGTAGGCAGGACCTGAGAGCTACAGCTTGCATCCACTACAATTCTTCTTGTTGATGTTTGGCTACTTTCATCAGTTGAAAGAGCACTTTGCCATCCAGGTTGAAGCGACTTTCTTTGCAATGGTAGACAGAAAAGCCCGAGGAAATAACTCTTCACCGATCACAAATGACATGGTAGCTCGAAAAGTTATAGAAATTGGTTTTAACTCATCTAGAAAGATTGAGATTTTGAAAAATTAAATATGAAAATAAATCATACTAGTTTCAAGATCAAGTAAAGCTTTTTTAATTTTGTGTTCTCCAATAAAACATGAAATTATTGGACAACCAGAATCTTTATATTTCAAAGCATTATTGTTTTGAAGAAAGATACTTATTTGTTTGGCTATAAAGACTTTTTTTTCACATTTAGTTTTCTTTTTACAATGAACAAGTCTTTCAAAAATTTAGCATAAAAAAGGTATCCATTTAATAGCATCCAACAAATGTATATTGATCTTTACCTATTTGAAAATTTCAAAAAACTAAGAATTGTGATTCACTTTCCATTGATTAGTCATGACATGAGGAAATGAAAGTACTGGTGAGGAATCGGTCTTTTCTTTGCAATGTTCAGGTTCAACCCTTTTTTTATCTTCAAAGATTGATTTATCATATTTTTCTCACGAGGTTTAAGAATATGTTTTTCTATAGCCTTACCACTACGAAGAATCATAACTGATTTGACTTGATTCATGTGTTGATTCCCTAAGTTACCCATACTTGAGTTGTATTTTTTTCTTTTGGATTTTGCTGTGGTTGAAAAGAAAACTTACATTTCTCTTGAAAACTGAAAGCATATGAGAAATTTGAAAGAATGTTGTTTTGGAATCTGCCATAGTTTGACCATTTTAAGTATTAATTGATTTTGCTTTTTAATGAATGCATATAGTGGTTCCTCAAGATTTCTTCTTAGAGGAAGAACATAAGAAAGTGCATATCTTTGAGAATTTTGAAAGTTATAGTATGTTTGAAGTTTATGCATTATTGTTATTACTTTTCCAACCAAAATTTGGATAGTTTCTCCAACCAAAATTGTATATTTACAAGTATGGATTAGGATTTAGTCTTTGAAAACTATTTAGAAAATTAACTTGTTTATGAAGACATTCCATGAAAAATGGCAAGTTGGATAATCATTGGTTAAGTGTTCATTAGTTACACAAATTTAACACACAATTTCTTGAATAAATTTTAATTGACCGCCTTTTTTTTTCAATTCTAATCCCTTGACTTTTCTAACTAAAGACAAAAATTTGGCTTGAAGGTCATGATCTTCCTTAAGGTTATACATGACTCCACTTGATGTATAGGGGTGAGTTTTACTCGGTGCTTCACAAGTTCTTGCAATGTCCTAATTTTAAGCATTTTTAACTAACAAGTATATGTACTCAATTGCTTCATCAGGATCTTTATCTTTAAAAGTCCCCTTACATATCAATTCCATCATTTGCCTATCTTTAGGTGTTAAAACCTTCATATAAATGTGAAACTAATCTCTATGTTTTAAAACCATGGTGGGGGTAAGTATTAAACAAGTCTTTATACCTATTCCAATACTGGTAAAATATTTCTCCTGGTTTTTTAGTGAAGATGATAATTTGTTTTTTGAAAATTTTGTTCAATGAGAAGGAAAAAACTTCTTTAAAGATTGTTATTGCATTCCATCCCAAGTACAAATAGATCCTGACCTAAGATTTTGTATCTATATTTTAACTTTATCTTTTAAGATAAAAAAGGAAAAAAAACTTTAATCTAATGGTATTCATGCTACAATTTAAGTCATTATAAGTGCTAAAAACATTTTCAAGTTCTCTCAAATGCAAGTATGAATTTTCTGAATCTAAGCCATGAAAATTTGGTAAAAGTTGAATAATACTTCACTTAAAAATAAAGTAAGATGCATCATGAGAAAAAAAAAATATACATGATGGTGCACTTATTCTTATTAGATTCATGTGATCTCTAAGTATTTGAGGACAATTATTATCATTGTAAAGTGACTGATTATTTTCTTCAGCCGTGTTTTCTAAAGAATATGAAGATTTTCTAGAAAGTCTATCACTTAATGTGCATAACCAAACTTTCATGCAAATTTAGAAAAAAAAAGGAAAAGAAGAAAATAAAAAATAAAAGTGAAAAGAAAAAAAAATTATAGTATGCATACTAACCTCCCGGGAAACAACAACCAAAACTTGACATAATTAAATAATTGATGTTTTCTTCCAGGTGCATAAGTGTTAAAGTAATAAATAACCTGATAATATCAAGGTTGATCCACATGAAGATTAAGGATATAGAACCACAAATAATAAAAGAAACAAAATTAAAGAGATCTAAAAGATGTGTTATTAATGTAAATATTTAACATAGATAAAACGATTGCTAAGATTAAATGATCCACTAATGATATTTCAAATAAGTATAGTCCAAACTATTTATATTACTCAACTAGAAACCATACACAAATGAAATTTCAATCCGATGATTTATAATTAATGATTCATTTTAAGTTATTAATATGATCATATTAATTATCTTTAATTATATTATTTGAGTAACATTAACACTTGTAAATGTTGTAAAGTATTCACGATGCTAACTTATATCAATACAAATTAAGATCCTTTTATAGCAAAAGTACCGGTTTTCCATGAGAATCAAGTAGTTGTTGTGCTAAGGATTGTATTTCACGAATCAAGACACACCACTTAACAAGGAGGGTATTAAGATTGATTAAGATAACAATTATAACACATGTTAATAGAAAACTTTCTTGAATTTAAACAATAAAGTTCATATTGAGTTTGTACTATACTTATTCGTACACCATTAGTGTAACATTTTCACATTGAAAAAAATAAACTTATAAACATAATTAAGAAAAAATAAACTTATAAACTCATTAATAAGAACATAGTTATGATATAAATTAACGAAGTAAAATAAAATAAATGATAAACATAAACAAGAGATTAATGAGAATATAATATGAAATAAAACTTGAATATTATAAAAATAACAAAGAAAACAAAAGCACGGATCTTGATATGAAAACCAAGATGTCTAAATATATGACAAATACTTCCTTCTATAGGCTAAAATTTAAAACTATTGATATGGTGGTTAACTATTGATTTGGTAGCTAGAGAAAACATCATTGATAATATTATAACCTGAATAGATGGCTTGTATAAAAGTTGTAGATATTTATCTTATATTTCCAACCAAAAAAGAAAGAGCTTATTTGGGTTTCTATAACTCTATATTTGGGTTGAACACCAAATAATATCTGGGTTGTACGACAAATTCAGTCTTCTCTTTTATTGTTAAGATTTAAACATAAAAGCAGCAATATTAAGTCTTGAGCTCTTCATGAATGTTTTAGGCATACATCTTAGCTTTACATCAAGATAAATCACACTTGAATCCAAGGTCGATAGCTTCAGTTATAACTTGAAAACCAAATGGTGTTCTAGTTAAATAGAGTTAGCCTAAATAGGATTTCTTCTTCAAGCTCAGCTATCTCTTTGTCTCTTCATATAAACCTCAATTTCATTAATTAAACATATCAATTAGTATTTTGAATTGTGAGATATGTCTATTTTACAAACCTACATTTAAAATCGAGCATTCACTATAAATTAAAGATATCTTATATTATCAAACTTGTCATTATAAAACGTGCTTGAGTTAGAGAATTTAATGATACGTGCAATATGATGATATAAATCCTTAATAAAAATTCACTTTTAAGTATTTATCACCTTTATTTTAACTAGCATAAGAACCGATTTTTTTTATATAAGAGACAATAGTCGCTTGCTTGGATAAATGACACATTGTTTTCTTGTTGACTTTTGACCATCTCTAATGGTAGGAAAGTTATAATCCTTCTTTTTAGATCTCCCAAACCTAATTTTCAACCTGTTTTCAGTTGAAAATAAACACAAAAAACCTTATGAACCTCAACCCATTTTAAACCCTCAAAAAACATATATTCACTCTAAAAATTAAAATCCATCTGAATAAAAAACAAATTTATGGTTCCAATCTATATTTTATGACATGTTCAAAGAGAAACACAATCTCAATTGAACCCTTCTCTCTAAAACAAACTTCCTAAGGGTCTGTTTGAAATTATGGTAGCGGTAGCAGTTCAAAGTGCTTTTCGTCTAAAAATGCATCAAAATAATATTTTTTTTATTTTTAAAAAATTATTTTTGATATCAGCACATCAAAATAATCTAAAATCATAAAAAAAATAATTTTTAGCAAAAAACAAAATTCAAAATTTAAGGGATTCCAAACAAGCTATAACACTAAGATCAACATTTTTATGTTTGAAATGTGGCTGACCAAACATTTTCTATATCATTTTTTATTTTTCAATGACTTTCTCTTTGCTCTCTCAAATTCTATAAATCGAAACATAAAACAAATAAATTTTAAGACTAAAATGTGAAATCCTTAAAAGATTAGGAGAAGAAAATAAAAGACCAATAATAGTAGGGAGTGCACTATAGCTTTTTATGCCCCTCATGAATAGTAAAAATGGTTGTGATGTGTTAGCTTTAATCCTTATTATTTTAAATTTTTATTTGATTAAATTAAATTCTATTTTATAATATTAAACTTTAATATGATGTTGATATTTTTTTTATTCTTATGAATATGTAATATAAATTAAACTGAAATAAATTAAATAAAGGATGAAATTAAAAAAATTAATTCAACTGTAACTGTAAGGAAAAAAAAAAGGGGACTAACTTTTACTATATTGTGGTCAACCATAGGGCAGCTGGGTCTTGATCCGTATGAGAGATATCTTCAAGATAACGTTATGGGTCAAGTAATGACGTGGCTCCATACAAATGAAGCAGAGAAAAGATTAGCAATAGAAAGTCTTGCATTCAAACTTGATGGTTGCTTGTTTTCAAACTTGACG
>Ga0325400_1006665_pt1 | contig 10994 bp, 9 predicted proteins | sample PopdelMetagenome_2_FD_205662 | JGI IMG/M metagenome (GOLD analysis project Ga0325400, IMG submission 205662) | Populus deltoides microbial communities from Bellville, Georgia, United States - Xylem-PdKOR-R1 | ecosystem: Host-associated > Plants > Phyllosphere > Stem > Wood/Secondary xylem...
ATCAACGGCGATTACACAAGAGGCTAGCGATGGAGGAGAGAAAGATCTTGCAGCCATCCCAAGTAGCATAGGTACTTGAATGCATACTGTATATAGGTCTGTCAACATTGTAAAGGAGAAGCTTACCTAAACTAAATGACACGTGATGGGAAAAAGTAAATTAACCTCCCTTGTTTAGGTGTTTCAAAGAGGGCTTTAGTTTTGTATCAGCAGACTGTCATTTCGTTTGTTAAAGCCGGAAAAACAAGGTTTTTTTTTGAACCCAAAAACTTATTTAAACCATTTTATTTTTACCCAAAACACATAAAAATACCCAAGAATTCTTGTTAAATCAATCAATAACTTCAAAAAACTAAAAAAAAAAAAACCGTTCAAAAACTTGAAAGTAACCTGAAACTAAAAACTTTTCGAGCTCATATATATTTTTCGAGCTCATATATATTTGTTTAGGTATTTTTAATATAAAAAAACATCTAATTTTAATTTTTTTCATCGTTTGAAATTTTTTAACATAAAAATAAATTGTTTTGATAGGCTAAATCTTTTCTAATAATAACTTTCTTTTTTAAACTAGAATTCAACCATCTCTTCTTACTTCTTTAATCTAAAAAGGGACTAAAAAAATAAAAAAAATAAAGTTTGATACTGATAATATATATATATATATATATATATATATATATATATATATATATATATAGGGATCATTTATCCAATAGCTAAAAAAGATAGGGGGATACAAATGAAATTTTAAAACAAATTTCAAAGCTACCACTTATGTTACCTGTGTTTTTCACTACAGTCTCTTGCCTTTTAATTCAACCCTTACAAAAAAAAAAATATATATGTAATTCAGCTTCAATTTGGGCTTTAAAAAGTTTAATTGTGCACATGAAAAGTTTCAGGACGAAATTGAATTTTTAAAATTTTTGCTATTACAATTCATAGTGAAATGTAAGAGGGGTAATAATATTTGTCTATAGGCAAATAACCACGCATTTTATACTATAGACAATACTAGTTATGTTATTTGCATTTAATCGTGGGTCAAATATTTTTTTTCAGTAAAAAAAAAAATATATAGGTTTTTCTATCATGTTTTTGGATAAGATTTTTTTTAATTATAAATTGAAATGATTATACACACATCTAATTAAATAAATCAATATTTGATCAAGAAATAACATAACTAAGATTAAGATATTTGATCATGAAAGTGAAAAAAGAAGAAGCATAAAGATTATTTTTCAATAAATTAAATGTTGAAGAATTAAATTGAAAAATAAATTAAATTTGAAAAAAGACCTAAAAAGACCAAAGTAAACTTGTGTGAACCTTCAAAACTCGTGACTGTGTTCATGAGGTTGGGATCGACTGACGCATAAAAGGCAAACCCAAGAAAACAACTGAGCAAAATTCTCAATAAAAATAAAAAAAAAGTTGAGTGATGCAACTGAAAAAAACAAAAAAAAAAAACAAAGAAGACCAACTTGTAATTTTCAAGGGAAGATAGAGAAAAGAAAACAAAAAGGCCCACTTGCGACAAACCGGTCAACCATCACCAACATAAATCGTATTAGGAGGAAGATGACGCAACAACATTTCCAACGACATGGCCGAAGGACAGTTTCTACTATTGGGAGACATCGCACATGTTGTTCAAAGTGTGGGAGTGCCTCCCACTCGTCAACAACTTTTTTCATTTAAATATTAATTAATTAACTTAAAAAGACTAAATTACCTTTAATGGTTGAAGAATTAACAAAAAAAATATGTGTGAAAAGACAAAAAGACCACTGGACTTATGCTTTATTTTTTCCCTGATTTTAATGGCATAATTATCTTTTACTTGTTTTTAAGTGAAAAGACTAAAATACTCTCTACCAACAATTTAAAAATTTTAACTTCAAGGGTAATTAAGTTGTTTTACTATTTTTAAAATAGTGAAAAAGTCACATACACCTTTGATGAAATTTTTTAATGACTAATAGGTCATCCGAGAAAACCAAACTACCCCTAAAAACACATGCCTTTTATTTTTTATTGGAAGGACAATGATGCAGACCTCGTGATCACGTATTCATGCAACCCACAATCAAGATTGAAATTTGATCATGGAAAGTCGAAAGAGATCTGATAGGAGTGTGACACAATAAAAATTTGTTTCAAAACACCAACACTATTAGAATTAAATCAAATGACGTCACGAAACTAGTTAATTTTTGATAAGTTAGTTTAGTTCTTTCAAGAATTAAAGAATGAAAGAGTCACTCTCACACACATGCTGGAAATTCAGAATGATATTATTCAATGAATGTCGAATTTTAGACTTATAAAGAGTTTAAATACTCTTAAAAAATAAACCTAATGAATCTACCCTGGATGACTAAACTTGCCAACTTACAAAATTAATCTAAAAAATAAAACAAAGGAGGTTAACATTTAATTTAAAAAATAAAATTAAATGTAAACCTTGGAGTAAAGGAATTTTTAAGGATAAAATTCTTTTATTTTTTACCCTTCCCTCTATATTTTTCTTTTTAATTTAAAACCACAAATGTATGTTATTTTTTATTATTTTTAATTATATTAAATTTATAATTACTTTTATTACATTGAGACAGATGATTGTTTCAACTCTTATCAATTATTCTTAAAATTTTTTCTTTCTTGAAACTTTTTCTTTCTAACATTTTTTATATCTTCAATATTTCACCTTTAAATCTTCTCTACTCCAAAATTTTCACCTCATCCTAAAAGTAAAAATATAGGTCCGGAGTTTTCTTAGCAGGATACATGTAAGGATTATTTCAAATTATGATACATGGTGTTTTTTAAAAATAGTTTATTTCTTTAAAATATATCAAAATAATTTTAATTTTTCATTTTTTTGTATATTTGAAATCAATACATAAAAAAATTAAAAAAAATCAATTTAATGCTTTTTCAAGAATAGAAAAACACCTAAAAACAGAAGCAGAAACAATATCAAACACCTAATATACCCTACATGAAAACACATGTCCAAGGTTGAGAAAAGTCTAGTCACCAAATGTGTGTGAAAGAGGGAGAGAATACTATTTCAAAGCTAAATATAAAATACATCATTAATTTTATTGGGAAAATACAAAAAATGGAAAGAGGTACTAAACATTGACAACATTTGTTATTTTGAAAGCTAAATACAACTACTGTAGGTTACCAGAGAAGAAATGAAAATGAAAATTCAAGGCAGATAAAATTTAACATCCAACTTTTATCTCATATGATAGACTATGTTAGAGAAAATTCAAGAGCAATTGCTGTGTCAAATCCTCACTCCATCCGTTCTGCTACAAATTCAAATGATTCAGTTGTGCGTGACTCTCTCCTGCAATTGTGCATCTGATTATGTTGATTACTTATGTTTCTCACATTTGTTTCCTTATTATACGTCTGACAGTTAACATTGTAAAGCTATAAATGTAATAGAAAGTTATACGGTTCATTTGAGAAAGCCAAAGATATTTCTTGTGTAGGTCACTCTGTTCTTTACTTTTTTCTTAGTATCAGAGCACTTTAAGCTCACGCTTTTCAAACGATCTTTTCTCCAGCTTCCGTATTATCCAAATGGCCAACACCAATAACACTTCCATTCCTGAAACTGTCCTAGCACCATCTACCACCACTATTTCTGTTAAACTAGACGGCTCCCACAATTATCTAGCATGGAAATGCAGTTCCTTAATCTTCTTTGAGGACACGACTTAGTTGGCTTCATTAATGGCACTGAAGCTTGTCCTCCAAAACATATTGGCTTTGGCTCTTTAAATCCTGCCTATGTTGTTTGGCAGAAGAAAGATATTTGCCTACTTGGTTGGATCCTTGCATCTTTTTTGAAAAAAACTTGTTTCCACTATTGGAAACATCTAAGCAAGTCTTGACTGCCCTGCAAACTCGTTTCTCTTCTCAATCACGCTCCTGAATTTCCCGTCTTAAACATCAACTTCAAACGTTGACTCAAGGTAACAAATCGTGTACCGAATATCTTTAACATGTCAAAAAATCTTGCAGATCAATTGGTAGCAGCCGGTAAGCCTGTTGACGATCAAGACTTGATCTCCTTTCTTCTTGGTGGCCTGCTATCCTCTTATACACCATTTGTCACCACTTTTAATTTTGCATCTCGTGAAACTGACTACACGTTTAAAGATTTTCAAGCTGAATTGCTAGGCTATGAAAATCTTCTGGATGTCAGTCACTCTATTCATAGAGTGGATAGTTCTCATTTTGCATTTGTTGCAAACAAATCTAAGGCACCTACTTATGTGAAAAAGAAAGGAACTCCACTTCCTCTTGCCAAACTCCAAAATACATCTTCCTCTAATTATCGGCCACAACAAACCAGATCCATACAAACCAGATCCACTCCTTAGCAGCTACCCAACAACCGCCTGGTTTGTCAAATTTGTGGTAAAACTAGACATACTGCTATTGATTGTTTTCACCGTTTTGATTATTCATATCAGGGTCGTTTTCCTCAAGATCTTACAGCCATGGTAGCTGAGACTAATGCTACATTTGATCATCAAATTTGGTATATGGACAGTTGTGCTAATGTCCATATCACATCAGACTCATCTAATCTCACTCATCAGCAGCCCTTTTGTATATCAGAATCTGTCACTGTTGGAAATGGTTTAGGTCTGCAAGTTCTAAACATTGGTTCTACCATTTTCAATTCTGGCTAGTCCACTTTTCATTTAAATAAAATCCTTCATTGCCCACAAGCAGCTACCAATCTTATCTCTATCAATCAAGTTTGTTTAGATAATAATTGTTACTTTATCTTAACTGCTACTGATTTTATCGTGAAAGAGAACCTGATAGGTAAAATTCTACTTCACGGTGTGGTTGAACGACATATATCCCCTAGCTGGGTGCAAGACTTCTCATAAGAACCTCACATGTCTTTGAAAAAAAATAGAGGTTTGCGCTAATGTAGGCATTTGGCACTCCAGACGAGGTCATCCCTCAAAAGTCATCTTAGATAATTTGTTTCATTTAAATAAGCTTTCTGTGAAAGGTACTTTCAATAAACTAGAGTTTTGCTTAGCTTGTTAACTTGGCAAAGCTAAACAACTACCTTTCCTAAAATCTAGTCGTCAATCTTTTGTTCCTCTAGCTTTAATTCATTCTAATGTATGGGTTTCTCCTGTACAATCAACTGGTGGTTGTTCCTATTATGTTTTGTTTATTGATGATTATTCAAGATATTCCTGGCTCTATCCGTTACACAGAAAATCTGATGAGTTTGAAACTTTTGTTAAATTTAAAACAATTGCCGAAAAGTTTTTTTTAACATCAATAAAACAAATACAAACAGATAATGATGAAGAGTTTACTTCTAACCAATTTAATTTTTTTTGACTGCACAAGGGATATTCCATAGGTTGTCTTGCCCACACACTTCTCAATAAAATGACATTTGTGAAAGGAAACATCGACACATCCAAGAAATGGGACTCACACTTCTAGTTCAATCAAGTTTGTCTCCCCAATATTGGGTTGATGCGTTCCATACTTCTGTATTCTTAATAAATAGATTGCTTACCAAGGTCCTAGGTAATAAGACTCCTTATTTTTTACTTCATAAAACTGAGCCAACTTATATGGACTTACGTGTTTTTCGATGCGCTTGCTATCTACTCATACGCCCATATACTCATAATAAACTGGCATTCCGAAGTAAAAAATGTCTTTTCCTAGGCTATTCTAATTGTAAAAAAGGATATAGGTGTCTAGATTTGGCCACTAAATAAGTATACATCTCACAACATGTTATCTTTGATGAGAATTCTTTCCCAGCGAAGGCAATAGCTGTGCCCACCACATCACGAAGCACAAATCTTGCTGCAAGTACACCTCTGATAATTACTAGTTCAGTTTTATCTAGTGACTTATTATCTAACATTTTTGCAGTTGTGCCATCTTAAACTGATTCTTCTCCACCTTCTATTCCTATACCAATTCTTGCGGCATCTAACATTGTCCAACACTCTCCATCTCCTGCACTAAATAATTATCCTTCTCCTACCAGATTCCGATAATACATCCCCCAATCCAGTTGTACAACCCACCTTTACCCCCATTAAAACCTGCTCCAAAACAGGTCACTCTAGACCAAAATCATTCCCTGCTTACAAGTTATTCTACAATACCCGACATCCTCTGCAAGCCTTTTCTGCAATTTTGGATATTCCTGAACCAACATCCTACACTCAAGCAGTTTCTGATCCACAATGGTGTGCTGTGATAGGAAAGGAATCCGATGCCTTGATGGAAAATAGGACTTGGTCTCTTTGTCCTCGCCCATCTAATAAACATGTTGTTCATAACAAATAAGTATACAAAATTAAGAGAAAACCAGATGGCAGTATTGATCGTTTTAAGGCCAGACTTGTGGCCAAAGGGTATGATCAAAAAAGTGGTGTGGACTATCATGAAACCTTTTCACCCGTGGTTAAGCCAACTATTATTCGATTAATTTTGGCTATTGCGGTTCATTTTCATTGGCCCATCTGACAATTAGATGTGTTGAACGCATTCCTACATGGATTTCTAAATGAAAAGGTGTTTATGGAACAACCAAGAGGTTTTATTGATGAGACCAAACCAAATTATGTCTGCAAATTACACAAATCTCTTTATGGTTTTAAACAAGCCTTAAGAGCTTGGTTTCACAGATTATCATAGCAGCTTGTTGAATTTGGTTTTCAGGAATCTGTCAGTGATTGCTCATTATTTACTCTACATACTGATACTGTCAGAATATTTGTCTTAATATATGTCGATGATATTTTAGTGACAGGATCTGTAGAATCAGAAATTACCAAACTCATTCAACATGTGCAAAGTATTTTTCAGGTCAAGGATCTTGGTTCTCTATCTTATTTTTTAGGTGTGGAGGTCGATAGACAACCACAGGGACTGCATTTACATCAAACTAGATATATTTATGATCTCTTAAACCAAACTAATATGGCTGGTGCTAAGCCACTTGCATCACCTACGGTGGCCAGTTCCAAATTATCCAGTACAGAAGGAGCACTCATTTCTAATCCTTCTTGATATCGACAAATCATTAGGGCACTCTAATATTGCACAAAACACGTCCCAATATCTCTTATGTTGTTAACCAACTATGTTAGTATATGCACCAGCCAAAAATCCCGTACTGGTAGGCTATAAAACGAGTTCTTCACTACTTAAAGGGCACTGTCAATCATGGACTGTTTTATACACCATCTCCTTTACAATCACATACTGATTGCGACTCGGATTGGGCAGGCAATCCAGATGATAGAAGATTTACTAGCGACTATGAATTTTTTTCTAGGCAACAACCTGGTTTCTTGGAGCTCCAAGAAACAAACCGTGGTCTCTCGTTCAAGTACTAAAGCCGAGTACTGTTCAATGGCACTTGCTACAGCTGAACTATACTGGCTCTGAATGCTATTCAAAGAATTAGTTATTGGTCTGTTCCACATACCAACTATATGGTGTGATAACATTGGGACCATTGCACTCGCCTCAAATCTAGTGTTCCATGAAAGAACAAAGCACATCAAAGTCGACTATCACTTCATTCAGGAGAAAGTATGCAACAATGAAATTAAAATCCAGCATGTCTCAACCATCAACCAAATAGCAGATGTTTTCACCAAAGGCCAAACTGCACAACGTTTTCAGTATCTCAAAGGCAAATTAATGCTTTATCCACACCCCATTAATTTAAAGGGAGTGTTAGAGAAAATCCAGGAGCAACTGCTGCGTCAAATCTTCACTCCATCCGTTCTGCTACAAATTCAAATGATCCAGCTGTGCGTGACTCTCTCCTACAATTGTGCATCTGATTATGTTGATTACTTATTTTCTCCCATTTGTTTCCTTGTTATACTCATGACAGTTAACATTGTAAAGCTATAAATGTAACAGAAAGTTATACGGCTCATTTGAGAAAGCCAAAGATATTTCTTGTGTTGGTCACTCTATTTTTTACTTCTTTCTGACTCCTCCACAGTAACAACACAATATAGTTGTCACTATTTGCATTTTTACTCTACTTCCCTAAGGAGTGATACATTGTGCAGTGATGCTGTTTGCTTGAGATTTTATACTTGATATGATTTATATTATTTTTTAACATATTTCTTTAAGTGAAAGTTCTTTAGAATTCAAACTTGCACAGACCCACACAACCTGGTGCTTAATTTTTATCAAATAAATAGGGATGATGAGATTCAAACTCGTGACCGCTTGGTTATCAAAGCTCTAATATTATATCAAAACACCAATTTAACCCAATAGTTTAAACTGTTAGATAAGATCTCAAGATATAATTTATATTATTCTCTAACAGTTTAAAAAGCTTTCCAATTAGTGCCGATACACCACCTCCGCCATTGCAAACACCACCAACACTATTTACCATGTTTCTGCTTCAATACTTATAATACCATGACCATTTTACCAAGTAAACACTTCATTAATCCGTTGAAACGTGTATGTGCACAGTGCAACACACATATGCATGCAGAGAAAGAAAGAGGAGGGAATATGTTATTAACACTGCATGCACACATACGCATTTACTAAGGTCGAAAGCACTCACTGGATCAACTTGCAAGCAATTTCCGATTTGCAAGAGCCACAACCTGCATATAGAGTGCTAAAAAATAATGATTTCTATCTCAAAATATATGACCACAACAAGATTAAATGCCTTCTCTCCGCCCACAAGAACTAAAGCTTATGTCTTCATAAGACTTGCACTGACAACATAAAAACCATTTAATAGACATCCATGAAATGAAATTCTGAGCCTCTTGTTTCTAGAGGATAAATACAAGCTGGAAGAGGTATAATAAAGAGCAAGATCGTCTATTGCTATTCTGAAAAAAAAACATGAGGCATTTCATATTCTGAACGAACTAAATAAGAAATAAAAGATAAATAAGTGAATTGAAAGGGAAAGAGATATAATGAACCTTATACTGGAGGATTTTTTCCAGCAGTAACTAAGCCTCCATTTTCTTTGAAACTTGGTTGGAGCTTCCTTAATTTCGTATGATCAAACTAGCATAGTATAAAAGCGACATAAAAGAATATAACAGCAGAGAAAATTGGATACTAATAACTAATTCCCAACTTCAGAAGAAGGGAAAAAGGACCAATTTGGAATTTAAAAAATTTAGGTATTTAATCACACACACAAAAATAAAGCACCAAGGAAAAATTTTCGTCTTTTCCCTCTCTCTTCAATACGCCTTTATGTTACTAATTTTCCAGGAAAACAAGACAAGCATTCCAAGGAACTTCTGCATTTTTAACCACGCACCTGGATAACTAAGAACACAAGGGCTTAACATCAGTAAGTACAACTGCCTACAGAAGTGTATGTGAGTGATGCAAAAGATGAAAAATATTTACCTTTCCTATACCTTCATCCTTATCAACAATGGTAGAAGGTATTCCTCTTTCATTTATAATATCTAATTTTCAAATTAATCTTAGAAAACACACAAGATCTGCTCAATTCATTTAACTTATCATCAAGTTTAGAAATTGAGTGTCTATACTTTACTGTAATATTATAGCTGACATGATAATCAACACACATCCTCAAAGTCCCATCTTTTCTTTATAATAACAACATTAAAACTATACATGGATTCATGCTTTCTTTTATATAACTTTTTGTCATCAATTATTCTATTTACCTTTGAAGTTCTTTTATCTCATCAGGATTACTTTTATGGCTGATCGATTACATATAGATATTCCAGACACAAGATCAATTTGATGCTCAATACTCCTAATAGGTGACAACTCATAGAAATCTCATTATAAAAGATATCTTTAAAATCCTATAATAAAGAATCACAAACACTAGAAAAACAATGATCAAGGTTATTAGTGTTAAAATATATCTCCTTATATATAAGTAAAATCATAGGCATGTTAGAAAAATAAACATTTTAATCTCACTCTCCTTCATTCTTTTCAAATAAATTTCTCTCTCATCACTAAAACTCGGGGACTGAAATGTTAAGAAAATGAACTTTTGGATCAAAATTAAAATTACAAAAACTATAGGGACTCTAAAAGAAAGAAAAAGAAAAGTAGGGTAGATTGAACTGGATTTTTTCTAATGAATTTGAGGTTGGCAATGAGATTTTTTCTTATTTATAGTTTGGTCGTCTTTTGTTGAATTTATTTTGTCTCTAATAAATTATTACAAATTGGTCAACAACTTGGTATTGCTATAATATTTTATCTAGGCATTTTAGTATATTTTGTAATATATAATTGTAATATAAAGAGAAATGGATTAGTTTACCAATTTTAATCACAAAACTATGCCTAATATATAAATAATAATTGATTTGAAGTTCTCAAACGCAAAGATCTTAAGACCATCGCAAAAAATAATTCTTGTGAAGATTTACTGAAATTTAAATATTTGCTAATTCAATTTGATTTGAATAACATCTGGAATGAACAAAATTATATGTTTGATCTGGTTCTAGTATTCAATTTGATTCAAATAACCACGGTTCCAAATCTTGAAATTGAGTCTATAAGAAAAATTAAAGAAAAACACTTTAAAGTAAGCAATTGTCCAATTCTAAACCAAATCTTATTTTTTTAATAGTTTAATTTATTTATTTATGATTAGTCAGTTTACATTTGAATGTTGATTAAGCAATTTTCTCGACACCTGTAACTAACACCTGCTAAGTGTTAACAATCAAGTGTCCCACTAAATTAGATGAAAAAAATGCAATAAAAAATATTTCTCAAAATTAAAATAATAATATTACAGTTTAAGGATACTTTTAGAATAAAAAACATAATTATGTCAATTTATATAAAACAACTTAACATGATATATTGGATTTTTGAATGTTATACAAGGATAATAGATATAATTAGAAAAACAAAAATATACT
>Ga0325400_1006666_pt1 | contig 10994 bp, 8 predicted proteins | sample PopdelMetagenome_2_FD_205662 | JGI IMG/M metagenome (GOLD analysis project Ga0325400, IMG submission 205662) | Populus deltoides microbial communities from Bellville, Georgia, United States - Xylem-PdKOR-R1 | ecosystem: Host-associated > Plants > Phyllosphere > Stem > Wood/Secondary xylem...
TTTGAAAATCAAATTAAAAAATATAAAATTTTATATAATCTACCCTCAATATTATTCGAAAAAACAGTGAGGCCTTGCGGAGTAAAAAAATCCACGCAAGCAATACTTAATAATATCAAAACGAAAACGAAAGGAATTGTGATGAAGAGTACATTGCCGTTCTATGCCATCATGCATTTTTTACTCCATTTTTAACAAGAGTTGGGCTCGTTAGAATTTGATGATTTTTCTTTCCTCTGTAAACTAGAAATTAAAAAATAATAAAAATAAATTTTTTTATTAAAATTAAATTAAAAAAATATTAAAATACCAGAATAGTATAATTTACATGATTTTTAAAGTTTAAAAACCAAAATGTATTATTTACAAAATTATGGCATTGCATTCATATTCGATGTCTTTTTTTTCTTCTTTCAATCCTATCTTTTCATAAGAAATCAGAATCAACTGAGTTTAATTAGAACTAAATTGTCAAAAACAAATTGAGAAACAAATTAAAAAACATAATTTTTTAAATAATTCATCTATAGTAATATACAAAAGGATGAATAGTAAAGTCTTGACAAGGAAAAAAAATCAACGAGAGCAACATTTAAGGGTGTTTGGAAGTGTGGTAATTGTTGGTTTTTAAAGTGCTTTTCGTTTGAAAATGTATTAAAATAATATATTTTTTTATTTTTTAAAAATTATTTTTGACATCAACATATTTAAATGATATGAAAATATGAAAATAAATAATTTAAAATAAAAAAATTATTTTTTTAAAAAATAATATTCAAACGTAAAACAAACATGTTACTATCAAAATGAAAACAAATGTAATGAAGAGGACACTGCCGTCCTATGCCATCCTGCTTCTTCTTTTTTTCCACCAGATGGGTCCGTTAGATTATTGCCATCATGCATTTTTTTCATGAGTTGGGTCCGGCAGAACATTCCCATCATGCATTTTTTTTCGAGAGTTGGGCCTGTTAGACCATTGCCATCATCCATTTTTCTATGAATGGGCCCGTTGGATGGTGCCATCGTGCATTTTTTCCCCCATGAGGTGGGTCCGAGAGAACATTTCCATCATGTATTTTTTCCTAAAAGATATTCAGATTAAAAGTATTACAAAAAGAAAGTACTATAATTTTCATGTTTCTCACACAATATATATGAACAAAGAGATTATATATATAGAACAAAAATGTTAAATTGGATTTTAATAACATTGAATGAATCACAATTGAACAAGTAACGGATTAGAATGTGTAGTGTGAGATGGGTCCATGAGACCATTACTATCAAGAGTTTTTTCTACGAGATGAGATGAATCCGTGAGATTATATTGCCGTGTAAACTTGAAAAGGGATAATATGTTTTAATTTCATCTTGTATAGAAAAATAAATCTCAATTTAGTGTGTTAGAATACAACCACCGTCCAATTAATGGACAATAGACCTTAGATTAATATACTATCATTTTTTTTTGTATTTGTTTTCTAGTCATATTTAATTTTTCATCAAGTGATTAATATGTATAATTCAATGGGTATAATTCTTATTAACGCTAAATGCTATGTATTTATAATTTTGATGGATTGAGAGATCATGGGGGATAGAAAGATAGACAAAGCAGCTCAAAAGAAGAAGAAAGGGAAAGAACAAAAGTGAGAGAGAGACTAGAACAAAAGCAGACCAGATGGGAGATAGAAATTTGTTTATTTGATCGGAAGAAAAACCTTCATGTTACTATCAATTTATTTCTAAGCTTTCTAATTGAAAGGGAACGTTATACTGCTAGTGATGTTGATGTGATTCCATTGTTTCTATCTTCTTTCTTGGCTTCTGAAACGACTTGGTCAGATTTTGTTAAAATTTTTAGTTTGCTCCTTGAGATTTCTCAATTTCATCTTCAGAGTTTAGTTTGTGACAATCGCCTTCTATAATTTTCATGCTTCATCCGTTTATATAAATAATAGTAACACAGAATATATATGAATAAATCTCAGTACTGTTTTTTTTTAAAGTTTATATAAAATATTTCAGTCTCATCTAAAAATATTAAAAAGTAAGAAAGAAAATTCAAATTAATAAAAATAAAAACCCAAAATATGACAAAATTTGAGATAATTAATTTTTCCAGAAATCCTAAAATTCAGTCCACTTAAATTCTCATACATTAACAATAACGTATATTCAAAGAATGATCAGTGGTGTTAAGAAAAAGAAATACTTATCATGTTTCTTTTAAGGTAAAAATCAACTAAATATCAGATCTCTTTTTTCACGAACTTTAAAGGTAAAAAAAATACTTAATATGAGCTTTTATCATCAAATAAAGCCATTTGACACAAATATCGTCAATTTTGGTTGTTTCAATCGGTATCAATGATACTTTTCTCTCTCTACCGCCTGAATTTATTGACCTCTCTCTCCCATCTCTCAACCAGGGATTAAAAATAACAAAAATAAATTTTTGTATCAAAATTGAATTGAAAAAATATTGAGATACTAAAATTGTATGATTTGCGTGATTTTCAAAGTTTAAGAACCAAAATGCATCATTTGTGAAATTTATGGCATGAGACCCATGTTTGGTGTCTTTTTCATTTCAATCCTTCTTCGTTCAATCCTATCTTTTCATAACAAATCAAAATTAATTGATAATTGTCAAAAACAAATTGAGGAACAAATTAAAAAAACTATAGTTTTAAGAGCGTGCGAGAAATATCACTAGTTTTAACATTATTTAAAAAAAAAACCATTATTTAAAAAAAAACACCATTTCAAATTTATCAATATATCATAACGATAAAAAAATATATAAAAGATAATTTGTAACAAAAACATTATTTAAAAAAAAACACCATTTCAAATTTATTCCTAAACAATCTTTTAGTTTAAGAAATGAAGCTTCTAACTTATGTGGCTGCTAAGTGTGTTTTTCATAAAGATATTTTTTAAAATTACTGAGATTTTTTTAAAAATTTATTTTGCTTAAGAAAGTCATGAACATTGAATTATATATATTTATTCTCCACGAGGGGATGTGTCCGTTGCCATCATGCAGTGTTTTTTCCACGGCATGGGTCCGTGAAGTCCTCAATAAAAGCCTTAACCTCCTCGCTGCCATTCGCAACAATTAATATTGTAATAAAATGGGGCTGTTCCTTCAGGTGTTCACGGTGTTAGTGATAACGGTTTCGCTGCAAGGATGGCTGCCTCTTGGTTGCTTGGAGGAAGAGAGGATCGCTCTCTTGCACCTCAAAGATTCTCTTAACTATCCCAATGGCACCTCCCTACCCTCCTGGATGAAAGCTGACGCCCACTGTTGTGAGTGGGAAAGTATTCGGTGCAACCGCAGTACAGGTCGAGTCACCTTACTCCTTCTTGACAGCGTGAGGAATGAGGAGCTGGGAGATTGGTACTTGAATGCCTCCTTGTTTCTTCCTTTCCACCAACTCAACGCTCTCTACTTGGGGAATAATCGTATAGCTGGTTGGGTTGAGAAGAAAGGTTTGCTCTCTTAAGTATTACAAAATATTTATATTAGTTTTATTTTTTTAGAATTAATCAAATAAGGTGTTGTTTAATTACTATCATTAATTTTGGTTCTCTATGGAAGAAAATAGAAAGCATATTTAGTAAAAAGGAGTAATTTGTTTAATTCCTTACATTATTAATATAATCATTTTGGTTCTCATTGAGGGTGAAATGCAGCTTTACCTGTAAATGCATATTCATAACGAACACTAAGCCAGTGATCATGGAAGCAATGAACAAGTAGTAAATTATAATCTTTCTTTCAAGTGACATCATCCCTCTAACAATTAATTCCTTCTTTCACTGTCATCATTACTACTCTTTCTTTCACCTCAACCTCTTTACATGAATTCACCGTACCACTTACATGCCTCTTGATCAATAATAATTAAGTTACTCCAATAATATCTTTTTTTTATTCTTTACATGAAGTCTTAATTAATTTATTTTTTATTTGTTTATATAGGTGATTATGAGTTACAGAAATTGAGCAATTTGGAGTACCTTTCCTTGGGATCTAATAGATTCGATAACACTATTCTATCATTTGTGGAGGGGCTTCCATCTCTTACATCACTATATTTAGATGATAATAGACTGGAGGGGTTAATAGAGTTGAAAGGTTAGTTTTTTTATATACTATTATTTTTATAAATATTAAATTTAATTAACACAATTATCTATTAAATTTAATTTCAAAAAACACAATTAATGAGTATTATATTCATTCATTTTTTTATATATAAATATCAAGAATCTTTGAGCAGCTTGGAGTACTTGGGTCTGGGCGGCAACAATATTAAAAAGTTGGTAGCCTCAAGAGGTAATTAGTAACACATTCACATTACCTACCTGGCTGGTAGCATCATGAAGATAATATTAATTATTCTTGTTTCTTCCCTAACTAACTTGCAGATACAAGCAACTTGAGGACTCTATCCTTATATAATATCACAACATATGAAAGTAGCTTCCAGTTACTGCAATCATTAGAAGCATTCCCAAACCTCACGACACTTGATCTGAGCTCCAATGATTTTAGAGGAAGAACATTAGGTGACGGTAAGTTATATTACATATATAGTGATGTTTATATATTTGGGTTTAAATGAAAAATTCAATTTGCTACTTTTGAACAAACAGAGTTGCAAAATTTAAGCTCATTGGAAAGTTTGTATCTAGACTGGTGTTCTCTAGATGAACACGCCCTTCAAAGCCTTGGAGCACTGCCTTCTTTAAAAAATCTGTCATTGCAAGAACTTAATGGCACTATACCTTCTGGAGGTAAATTAACAAATTTCAACTCCACTATTACTTATCATTGATCATTTTATTTCTCTCTATACCAGCTACAGTTAGGTGTCTGTATAGATTTTCTCTTTTATGTTTTAGCAACCTACTAAACAAGTCTTGGAGAGACAATTAAATCTCAAATTTAGAAATTAACTCAATTGAAATCTTTATTATTTTAAAATTCTACCATCCATTTAATATAAATAATATTTCAATTTAATTTTGCCCCCTTCCTCTCTCTCTCAACACTAATTCAGTATAATATAAATAAAATGATAACATAAAAAATAATAATTTCTTTAATGAAAAGGTAACTTCATACATAGAGAGTGCTATTTTTAGAATGAGAATAAATTAACAATGGTGTATTTTTATTTTTTGGGTCAGATGTATAAAAAATCCTTCTCTTAAATGGATAGTACAATTTCTACACTTAACTTATGTTTTTAGTTTTTTTAGCCATGATTAATAAGTAACAAATTATTTCTAATTTTAATTCCTTCTACCTTAATATAATTTTTTGTTTAATTGATTGTGGCAGTCTTTTTTGATCTCAAGAACTGGGAATACTTGGATTTGAGTTACAATACTCTCAGTAATAGCATCTTCCAAGCCATCGAAACGATGACCTCTCTTAAAACTTTATATTTGCAGAGCTGCAAACTAGATGGCCGAATACCTACAACCCAAGGTAAGGTTAATAACACTTACTCTTTCATTTCCTTTTATAATTTTAATTGCTTATACGTTATTACAATTTCTAGATTGTGGCAGGCTTCCTTAATCTCAAGAACTTGGAATTCTTGGATTTGAGTTCCAATACTCTTAACAATAGCATCTTTCAAACCATGGGTAAAGTTGATTACTCTTACTCTCTCTTTCTCTTAAGGTTATATATTTTCCATTAGACACTCGGATTTTTAATTTTCTCTAAATTATAATGTGACCAGGCCTATGCGACTTACATCATCTTCAAGTGCTATATATCAAGGACAATAATCTTAGTGGTATCTTGCCTCCGTGTCTGGCAAATTTGACTTCCCTTCAACAACTACATCTCTCTTACAATCACTTCACGATCCCTATGTCATTGAGCCCATTATACAACCTTTCAAAACTCAAGTATTTTGATGGTTCAGGTAATGAAATATACGCAGAAGAAGATTATCAAAATCTAAGCCCAAAGTTCCAATTAGAGTACCTCTCTTTGAGCGGTCCTGGAAAAGATGCGGGAGCATTTCCCAAATTCCTTTACCATCAGTTCAGCCTACAATATTTGGATCTTACAAACATCCAAATAAAGGGAGAGTTTCCAAATTGGTTGATTGAGAACAACACTTACATACAAGAACTTCATTTAGAAAACTGTTCTCTTTCGGGTCCATTCTTGTTGCCAAAGAATTCTCATGTGAATTTGTCATTCCTAAGTATATCCATGAATCACTTCCAAGGCCAAATCCCTTCAGAAATCGGAGCTCGTTTGCCAGGGTTAGAAGTTTTATTTATGTCTGACAATGGTTTCAATGGAAGCATTCCTTTCTCGTTGGGTCACATTAGCTCGCTGCAAGCGTTCGACCTGTCAAACAACAGTTTGCAAGGGCAAATCCCTGGATGGATAGGGAATATGTCTTCTCTTGAATTCTTGGACTTATCAGGGAACAATTTCTCTGGTCGTTTACCACCTAGATTCGGCACTTCTTCAAATTTGAGATATGTTTATTTGTCTAGAAATAAGTTGCAAGGGCCGATCGCAATGACATTTTATGACTCCTTTGAGATATTCACATTAGATCTTTCCCATAATAATTTAACTGGTACAATTCCAGAATGGATTATCAGGCTATCTAACTTGAGATTTTTACTCTTGAGTTATAACAATCTTGAAGGTGAAATCCCAATTCAATTATCCAGGTTGGACCACTTAACCTTGATTGATCTTTCTCACAATCACCTTTCTGGTAACATCCTCTCTTGGATGATATCTACTCATCCTTTCCCTGTACAATACAATTCTTATGATTATGAATCCTCATCACACCAATCTTTTGAGTTTACAATGAAGAATGTATCCCTTTCTTATAGAGGAAGCATTATCCAGTACTTAACAGGAATTGATTTCTCATGCAACAATTTCACAGGAGAGATTCCTCATGAAATTGGAAACCTCAACAAGATCAAGGCATTGAACCTTTCGCACAACAGTTTGACCGGACCAATTCCACCAACATTTTCAAACTTAAAGGAAATAGAGAGCTTGGATCTTTCCTACAACAAACTAGATGGAGAAATCCCACCTCAACTTATTGAACTATTTTCTCTAGAAGTTTTTAGTGTGGCTCACAATAATTTGTCTGGTAAGACTCCTGCGAGAGTTGCACAGTTTGCCACGTTTGAGGAGAGCTGCTACAAGGACAACCTTTTTCTTTGTGGAGAACCGCTACCCAAAATATGTGGTGCGGCTATGCCACCATCACCAATGCCAACTTCAACGAACAATGAAGATAATGGTGGCTTCATGGATATGGAGGTTTTCTATGTGACCTTTTGGGCTGCATACATCATGGTGCTGTTGGTGATAGGTGCAGTTCTATACATAAATTCATATTGGCGACAAGCTTGGTTTCACTTTATTGAGGTGAGCATCAATATTTGCTATTATTTTCTAGTGGACAATCTTTCCATTTTATCGAAGTTTGGGTTTTCATAGCCTTGATGGTACCAAGACTTGGTGTATCATTGTGTATTCTAGTTTTAAGATTTAAACAAGTTTAAAGGCATGCTCAAGCGATGTTGTATTAATTTATATAGTTTCATTCGGTTTTGAGGGTTTATATACAGCGAGGGCTTTTCAATTCCATGAGTTTTTACTTCCCTTGTCTATTACATTATTACTTGATTTTTACAGATGATCAATTCAAATTTACAACAAAAATATCCAAAAATATTTAATATTAAAGGGAATAAATTACAACACAAATATCAATTCAAATTTATTTCACTAATTGTATGGTAAAAAACAAAAACAAAAATTGCAATTAGAAGGACAATACTGACCCCACCAAAACTAAAGGGATAATATGATTAAAAAAAATTCAAAACACGTAGGTCAAATTCAAAACAGCCAAAAACTTTCAATATCAAAGTTATTCCATAGATGTTGTATTCGTGCGTGTTTGAAATATAGTGTTTATTCTTATGAAAACGAGGATGAAAAGCAAGAGATATTTTTTCTTGAAATATGGAAAAATAAAAGTTTAATATTATTAACTTCACAGTAAAAGATATTTTTAAATCAGTTTACAAATTTTTGTTATAGAAAATGGCAACAAAATGGAAGTGGCAAGGTCTAGAAAATAACTCCTTTTGCACGCTGTGAACGCACAACGTTTTTTTTATCAATTAATTCAATGTATAATTGATAAGTTGGGTACGAACTACTTTTAAAGGAAGAATAGGATTCATAAAGGGGAATAATTTAAATGCCATCATCAACTAATTTTTTTGGATTTTGACCCTTTTTGTTGCCTACAAATCTAACCACAAATGTCCTTAGAACTTTTTTTTGGCTGAATTTCTCAAGTGTGAAAAACAAAATGATTCTGGTAAAAATGAAATTCGTCAAATAGAAATGGGTGGATATGGAATGCAAAATGGAGTCAAGAAACCCGAAAGTTAACAAATGAAACAAAATGTTCAAAATGGCACAACCACGTCGAATGAGATGCGGCGTGAAAAAAGACATCATGAGGCTGCTAGTAATAGCTGCAATTCTGTATATAAATCTATATTGGCGACAAGCTTGGTTTTACTTTATCGAGGTGAGCATCAACGATTGCTATTATTTTCTGGTAGACAATCTTCTTATTTTATCCAAGTTTGGATTTTCACGGTACTAAGACCTGGTACATCATTATGTATTCTAGTTTTAAGATTTAAACAAGTTTAAAGATTGATGTTGTATTAATTTATGAAGTTCCATTCGGTTTTGTGGGTTTTTACACAGCGGGGAGCTTTTCAATTCCATGAGTTTTTACTTCTCTTGTATATTACATTATTACTTGATTTTTACAGATGATCAATTCAAATTTACAACACAAATATCCAAAAATATTTTATATCAAAGGGGATACATTACAACACAAATATCAATTCAAATTTATTTCACTGATTGTATATAAGCTTGTGGCACTTAGAGAATTTGCTTGATCTAAAGCTTCAGTAACTGAGAGTATTGATCCTGTGAACATAGCATTCTGTCGACAGCACTCCCCACTTGAAATGGATGACCACCCGGATGAGCAAATGAATCAAAGCAGTTTCGAGCTAGATTCCACATAACAATTCATCTCCAAATGTATGATGGCTTCTAAGTTTCAACCCACTTCTCAATACTATAATCTCAAACATCCAGCATATGCCGCAATGCTTGATTAAATTCATTTGATTACGCTCAGACCAGGTCTCTGATGTTCCAAAAGTGATGTACAGTATCACTTCAAGCACATGACAAGGTCTCCCAATCAACATCCTAACAAGTCTATTCAGTAACTGAGTGTATTGAGCTGTCTTAGATTGAGTTTCCCAGCTGATATTAAAGGGTAATATTGTCGAGAACGAATCCCTTCAGGGTTGACCCTCGCCCATACGGCACCAGATCCTGTGAGCATAGCACTCCCCGCTTGAAATGGATGACCACCTGGTTGAGCAAATGAATCAAAGAAGTCTCGAGATTCCACATAACAATTCATCTCCAAATGTATGATGGCTTCTAATTTTCAACCCACTTCTGAATACTCTAATCTCAAACGTCCAGCATTTGTCACAATGCTTCATTAAAGTCCTTTGATTACGCTCAGACCAGGTCTCTGATGTTCCAAAAGTGATGTACAGAAAACTAGAAAACCTGATATCATTAGTTTTCACCGCTTAAAAGAAAAAAACTTCCTCTAAAAAAAAATAGAAAACAAGAATTACCTCCACTTGCTTAAAACAGTGACAAATCAAAATGCATTTCAGGATCTCACTTCTTCTCTTCCTACCATATCCTTTAGCTTTATCATATTTCCAGCTGCAATAGCCAGAACAAGGAGAAAGTTAAGAAAACAAAGAAGGGAGCATTAAAAAACTAAACTGCCTTGTTTGTTTCATGGAAACCACTTTCCTGGAAACAACTTTCCCATCTTTTCTATGTCTGGTAAACTTTGAGAAACCACTTTTCAAGAAATCAAAATAAGGCCTCTAGTGCTTGTCCCAAAAATGAAATCTTTTGCGGCAAACAAAGGTCGTTTTTCATCATTTGGAGCAGTAAGCATGGATGTCATAAGGCCTCTAGTGCTTGTCCCAGCAATGAAATCAAAATAATATGCAATCCTCGCGTCCTTGTTGTCCGTATCCATTTCTATGTATAGAACAATAATGAAACGAGGCTGTTTATATACAGTTCTCTTGTGTATGAGCAAGCATGTTGAGAGAACAAATTAACTTGTACAAGATTAATAAAGGAAAATATAATGAAGTCTTTCACTATATTTTCCTTTATTAATCTTGTACAAGGCTGCATGTTGAGAGAACAAATTAACCTGGGGCTTTGATTCAAGAACACTTGGGACTTCACTAGGAATGCTATTTTTCACTTCTTCACAATCATTGCTAAGGATTGTAATGAAGTCTCCCTAATGCTCTGGTTCACCAGAACTTCCATTCCCTAAAAATTTAACAAGGATCATAACAAGTACAATATGGAGTACACTGCATTTAAATGTATATAACTAAATTCTTAAGATTGTCAACAAAATATCATGTTATTAGAACCAATGAAAATGCTAGCTTTGGATGGGTCTAATTAAGGGCTCATCCATATTGTATTATAATTACATTTAACGTTTAATATATATTAGATAAACTTAAAAAAATAATTAAAACAATTTATTTTTTATAATATAGTTAAACATAAAAAATAAAAATATTTTTTAATTTATTTTTTAGAACACTGCTAAACATCATAAAATAATTTACTTTTAACAAAATTATTTTTTATAGAAAGTAATTTCCAAGCAGAAACTACAATCAAGGCCTAAAAACATTTTACACTGCATTTACATCAACTATTGAAATTACAAGGACCCACTAGGGAAAGACAAATAGATATGGAGTTGCGTTATGAGGCAATTTCT
>Ga0325400_1006667_pt1 | contig 10994 bp, 12 predicted proteins | sample PopdelMetagenome_2_FD_205662 | JGI IMG/M metagenome (GOLD analysis project Ga0325400, IMG submission 205662) | Populus deltoides microbial communities from Bellville, Georgia, United States - Xylem-PdKOR-R1 | ecosystem: Host-associated > Plants > Phyllosphere > Stem > Wood/Secondary xylem...
GCTCTGGCGACTACTTGGCGCACGCGGCTTTAAAAGCGGGTGTGCATTTTTTGCGGAGGACGGGCTGGTCGTCAGATGGTCTTTTGTCAGTCATGGACAGCAGAAGATAAGAATTCTCGCTGTCTGTTCCTGCTAGTGCTTAGTCAGGCAAATTGGCTAACTAAACAAGCAGGCTGTGGGTTAAAGCCGCATGGCCCGACCAATAATTGCCTTTCCCCTACTGGCGGCTGACCAAGCTGCTCTCGAAGACTTTACGCGCACGGGTCGCCGACCCGTGCGGGCGGTGCGCCGCGCGCAGGCGCTGCTGGCCCTGGCCACCGGTATCGGCCAGCAGGCGGCCGGTCAAGCCGTTGGCCTGAGCCGCCAGGCGGTGAGTCAGCTCCGCCGCCGCTACGAAGAAGGGGGTTGGCAATTCGCCTTGGCCGAAGCGCGGCGCAGCGGCACGCCCCCGCGCTTCGACGGACCCCAGCGGGCGGCCGTGACGGCGCTAGCCTGTACGCCCGCCCCCACCGGGCATAGCCGCTGGACCCTGCGCCTGCTGGCCGACCAAGCCGTGGAACTGGGCCTGGTCGAAGCCATTTCGCACGAAACGGTGAGCCAGGTGCTCAAAAAAACGAGTTGCGGCCTCACCGCCAGCAGCACTGGTGCCTGGGGGCGGTGAACGCAGCTTTTGTCGCCCGGATGGAGGACGTACTGGCCGTCTACGAGCGGCCCCACGACCCGCGTTTTCCCGTCGTCTGCTTCGATGAGCGCCCCTGCGTACTGCACGGCCAGCCCGTCGAGCCACTGACCCCGGTGCCCGCCCAGCCCGCCATAGGCGACCAGCCCGCCAGAGCCGGGCGGCCCCGGCGCGAAAGCTGCACGTACGTGCGCCAGGGTACAGCTTGGGGTTGCGTTAGTAACTGGACAAAAAATTACGGTAAGGCGCGAAACTAGGAAAATCAGCCTTCGACTTCACGGGCGAGCAACTCGGTTGGAACGAGGTAAGCAGCCAGTCGTGGCCGGTCGTTTTAGCTGTGACGAACGAGTCGTTCAGTGTACCGGAAAGCTAAAAAAGGGGTCTAACGGGTACTTTGATTGCCACTATGGGTTTCGGGTACCAGATTTTAGCGGGCCGACAGCCCCAAAAAGGCAAGTAGCAGCTGGTACCCGAAATCCCTCGTTTTCGTGCTCCCGGCCTTGCGTTCACCGCAAGAGACGTAAAAGGTGAGCGACCCTCTTGACCAAGGCAAACAGCAGAGGCAAGTAGCTGATTATTATTTATAATATACTGATAATCAACTTACTAATTGCTTAACGTAATTCTTTGTCCAATTACTAACGCAACCCCAGCTTGTCTGCTGGCGGCCTTCGAGGCGGGTAGCGGCCAGCGCCTGGTCGAAGTCTCGGCCCGCCGCACCGGAGCCGACTACTGCCGCTTCATGCAGCGACTGGCCGCCCACTACCCGCAGGCCACGAAAATCGTGCTCGTGCAGGACAACCTCAACACCCACACCGACGCCGTCTTCTACCAGCACCTGTCGGCGGCCGAGGCCCGCGCCCTGGCTGCCCGCTTTGAGGTGCATTACACGCCAAAAAATGCCTCCTGGCTCAACATGGTCGAACTCGAACTCTCCGCTATCGCCCGCCAGTGCCTGCACCAACGCATCCCTACCCTGGCCGAACTCACGGTCCATGTTGCCGCTTGCGTAGCCGAGCGTAATGCGGCGCAGGCCACCGTAAAATGGCAATTCACGCTTGAAAAAGCCCGCGTCAAACTCGACCGCCACTATCAGAAAATTAGGGCAACTAATTTACCTGACTAAGCACTAGGCCACCTCACTCTGATAAAGGCTGCTTAGGCTATCCAAGAGCCAAGCGTGTGAACTCGGCTCTTCGGTAAAAGAAACGCCTTTTATGCAATAATATATTGAAAATCAATAAAATGTACCTAATATGCAAACTGAACTAACAGGTTTTGTACGTCAACGGTCGCAGATTTCGATAAAATCGGCTTTTAAAGTTGTCAAATATGCCCTGTGAGCGCTGTAGAGAAGATTCTGAAAAATTATTATGGCTATCAGCGTACAAAACCTGTTTTTTGATGTCGTTCTTTTGACCTTATCATTTGCGTGATTATGTACTTATCTATCTCTAAGTAAGTTTTTTATATTAAAATCATGTTGACTTTATTAACAATATTAACAGGTGTAATACGAGCATAATATAACAGAGTAAATACAAAATTTTGTCGAAAAACGATAGATATTTATTATAAAAGTAGTATAAAATATTGAAAAAGTGCAATCACTATTTCCTTATTAGTTTATTCCGTGTTTTTTTGTTGTTTTTCCCATTTTTGCTTGGTATAAAACCACTTTTCTGAAAGCCTTTTTTTTTTGAACAACAATTTTGTGGGTATTTGAAGTATTTACTCTATTTGCAGGGCATCATAACTTCCTGTCTACTAGCCTACTACAAAGCCGAAAAACCAGGTTTTGTACGCTAACTAACAGGAAATTAACGCTAACTAACAGGAAATTAACGCTAACTAACAGGTTTTGTCTGTTGGACTAACAGGTTTTGTCCGTCAAATAACAGGTGGATAACTTTTACTGTTAATTAGGTTGTGTTACCTATCTTTGTTCGGGTATCCATCCCACCCTGACACATGGCCTCCACTAATCCCTCCGTACCACCAGATAAGTCGGTGGCTGTTGTTGCAACATCTGACTCTAGGGCTCGCACAGAGATTAGGCAGCATAATTCAATCACTACCGCCCGCTATGATATGAGCGCGCTGGAGATGGATATCATTTTTGCGCTACTCTCCCGACTTGACCCAAATGATAAACCGGGCACCCTATACCGCCTTCGGGTACAGGAGTTGGAAAAGCTGACTGGTCGCGAGTGGAATTATCATCGTCTAGGCCCCGCCGTTGACAGCTTGGTCGGGCGCAGCTATCATATTGAAGATGGGAACTCTTGGTTGAAGGTGACCATGCTGGCTTCGGCTGAGTACCTGAAGGGGCAAGGGATAATCGAGTTAGAAGTATCGGAAAAGCTGCGACCTTACTTAATAGATTTAAAGAATAATTTTACCAGCTTTAGCCTACAGTCTGTGCTGAGCTTGACGAGTAAATACGCCAAGCGTATCTACGAGCTGGCCTCGCAGTGGAAAGATATTGGAGAAACCAAAACTTACTCACTGGATGAGTTTAAGTACATGCTCGCGCTGAAGGACCCCACCAAAAAAGAGCCCGAACAATATGTACAGATTTCTAACCTCAAGAAATTTGTTTTAGATATTGCGGCAGAGCAAATAAGTGAGCATACAGACCTTCGGGTTTCTTATGAGCTACTAAAAGAGGGGCGCTCTTATCAGAAAGTCCGCTTTTATGTTGTACCACAGCAGCTGGAAAGAATTCCTCTTGCCTTTGAGCTCGCTGACGAGGATGCTAAAACACAGGCAGCGCGACGTAATCTTGACAGCTTGGGTATTAAGGACCCTGCTTTAGTGAAACACATCCTAACTACCAGTACGTTAATGTCGGCATTGTTTGACTTTACGTATAAGCACAGAACTGGAAAAATCAAGGCCGACAAGAATGCGGGCGGTCTTTTTCTGAAAATTAACGGCTTGGTCGGTTTTAAGGCGAAATAGATTTTCCCTACGGAAGCAATCTAGCACTTCTCCTGATGTGCGCCTCTTGATTTGCACAGCGCTTTTGTAGTGCTGGGTTATGCTTCTTCATCCGGCGTGGGACGCTGCGCGTTAGGATTCGCTGCGAAATAAGCCCGTAGAGCAGCGTTAATAACGGATTTCTGGGTACCCTTTTTACCCTCCCAAAACACTACGCGGTCCAGCAGCAGCTTTAGGTCAGCCTCCAGTTCAAAACTGGTAAGCTTAGCCTTAGCCGGTACTTCGACAGGCTGGGCTGGCTGGGCCTCGCTGAAAATATTACCGGCCAGGCTACCAAAGTTTTTGGGAGCTGATTTTTTGGTTGCCATTGGATTAGAGGCGGGTTAACAATTTCGTGGTAATGCTCAGGTAGTCGGTAGCAGCGCGACTTTCGGGAGCGTACGCAAATAAGGTCTGCCGCGTACCCTGAGCCTCTGGCACGGCAGCATCCTGACGCACATTGCCCAGCAAGCTCTGCGGGCCATAATATTGCTGCACGCCGTCGAGCATCTGCCGACGCAATGCTCCACGTATGCTAGGGTTGAATTTGGGTAATACAAAGCCGACGAAGCGCAGCTGCTTGTTCAGCTCAGTCTGCACGCCGGTAGCCAGCTGCATAATTTTGGCTAGCCCTTCTACCGAGAATGGCTCGGGGTCGGTAGCGACTATGTAAGCTTGAGCTGCACAAAAAGCATTGTAAGTCATTCCGTCTAGGTTACCGGGCGGACAGTCCATCACCACGTAATCGAAGCGGCCAGCGGTGAGCCCCGCTAGGCGGTCACGCAGGCGGTAGTAAGGAGTAGCGTCTTTCTGCTTACGCAGCTTCTCCAAACTCTCACCCAGCAGTTGATTACAGGGCAGCAGTTCCAAGCCGGTGTCTACAGCTAGCGTGCGCCAGCCAATGGCCTGCTCTACGGGCGCCAATAGCAGGGCGCCTACGTGGTGCGGCGAGCTTTTGCCAGCCCCTAGCCAGCTACTTAAGTTGCACTGCTCGTCCAGGTCGACTATTAGCACGCGGTGGCCCAGCGTAGCTAGAGCCGCCCCGATGCTTCCGGCAGTAGTTGTCTTACCTACTCCGCCCTTGTTGTTGGCTACAGCTATTGTGGTCACTAACTTCAGGATATCGTGAAAATATACGCAATAATACGCATTGCTTCCATTTACTAACAATGGGCAAGCTGCGATATATGATTTATATGGGTTATATAAATCATATGGGCTGCATAGATTGTATGAAGAGGCTGACTACATCTATCAAGTGTATGAATCAGGCTTGAGACTTTTACCTTAGAATACCCTTTCATAGTGGCACCAGTGGCTACGCATAACTAAGCTCTTGCCATGAAGCTGTTTGGGAAGTGTCTTCTTCGTCATGCTGAGCGAGACGCGATCTATCTAAACAGAGTGCGGGTAAGCCGTGCAATGAAGCGGCCAAGAGGCTTCGACTGCTCTCCGCATGACGGGAGACTGGCTGGATTGAATTCCCAAACACGTTGTTAGACAACGCCTATTGCGCTTCATAGAGCATATATCACATATGAGGCTTATATGGAATTGCCATATAAGCCTCATATGTGATATATGAGTAATTGCGCTTCCTTTCCCACTGCCTGAGCCAATAATTATCAGCCCAACTTGTGCAGCGGCCTGCTCATGGGGCAGTACAGTGAGGCGATACTGGCCCAACGGCTGCGGCGCGGCTTTGCCAAGCTGCACTACCTGTGCGGAGACCATCCAACATCATTCCAAACTGGACAGAGCTTCCTATTTTGCGCCTTTCGCCGAACCATCTGGCCAACCACGGAGTGGTCTGATATAGGCGCTTTTCTGAGGTGTGACTTCGGTCGAAAGCCTATAGTAAGAACTGTACTCACGCTCGTATAGTTACTTTTGACTACTGTTCCAACCGCTAGCTTTCCTCCTTTTACCCATGACCTCAACCAGCCAAATCGCCTACCAAGCGCTGCGGGATTACCTGAACTCGCTGCTCAGCCCTACCCATCCCGACCAGCCGCTGGCCGAGGTGCCGGCGGCCCTACGGACGAGCCTGGAAGCCTTCATGCGCGGCAAAACCGAGTACCAGGACGAGGCCGGCCGGCGCATGATTTACGCCTACGACCTGGCGGCCTGGGCCAGCGACCTGATTCACGGCGCAGGCCTAGCCGCTCCGCTGCCCCTGGCCACGTTGAACGTGGCGGAGCTGCAAGCGGCCACCCTGCGGCCGGCGGCATGACATGGGCTGAAATTGAGCAGCTGACCCAGCGGGTGCAGCAGCTGCCGCTAGGTCAGCAGCAGACCAGCCAGCAGCTGAGCCAGGTCATGGTGTCGGCCCACTCCACTATGATAGAGGGCTCCCGCGTGACGGTGCTCGAAGCGATGGATTTTCTACTGGGCGAAGCCCCCGCCCTGGGGCCGGGCAAGCCGTTGGAAGGCTACGACATGCTCGGCGACCACGCCCGCGCCCTCGACCTGGTACTGGCTCGGGCCGCCGCCCAACAACTACCTGGCCCGGCCTTGCTGCGCGAGTTGGCGGCGGCCGTTATGCGCAGCACCGGCAGGGTTACCCATACAGCTTTGGGAACTGTGGACCCCACACAGGGCGACCTGCGCCGCACCAACGTGTTCATTACCGGAGCCAGCTCGTTTCCCAATGCGCAAAAGGTGCCGGCGCTAGTAGCGGCCCTCGCCGGGGAACTGCGCGAGCGCATGCCAGTGGCAGCCACGGTACGCGCGCAATTGGAGCTGGCCTTCGAGGCGCACCAGCGGCTGGTGAGCATTCACCCCTTCAACGATGGCAACGGCCGCACCTCCCGCCTGCTCATGAACTACGTGCAGCACTACTACGGCCAACCGCTCACCATCGTGTTTCGCGAAGACCGCCAAGCGTATTTTGAAGCCCTGGAACAGAGCCGGGTAGCGGAAGACCTGACGATATTTAGCGCGTTTATGCAGGGCCAGCACGGTAAATCGCTGATCTATCAACTCTCCGCAGCTACCCCGCCCAACCGTTAGCTTTAGCTACTTGCGACTCGCGGGTCAAGCCTAGCAGAAAGGTGGGCATAATCAGCAGTGAATTATATGGTTCAGGAAGTAGGGCTCACGGGGCGACCTGTCCGAACCTACTTTTGAATCGCAAAAAGCGCTTAAATCCACGCTTTTAACAGTGGTGCTGGAAGGGGCAGTGGCTGTTGCAGAAGCAGGTGGCTAGCTAGCGGTATCTTAGGGCTAGGCATGGCCACAAGCAATTCATCGATAAAGTCGTGCTGCGCTTCCGCTTGTCGGAGCGCGTGCCGCAGCAGAATCTATACCGCCGCCTGGCTGAGTTGCTGGATTGGGACTTTCTCTACCAGCAGACCCAGTCGTTGTATAGCCACACGGACCAGCCTTCGCTGGACTCGGTGGTCTTCTTCATACTCGTCAGCCGGCTGGAGAACTCGGTTGGCGACCGGCGCCTAGTTGAGCACTGTAGCCTGTGCCTGGACATTCTCTACTTTCGCGGCTACGAAGTAGACGAGGACCTGCCCTGGCACTCTACCATCAGCCGCACCCGCCAGCTCTTCCCGGCTGCTGTCTTCGAGCGCTTGTTTGACCACGTCTTCGCCCAGTGCGTGGCCGCTGGCCTGGTCACCGGCCACACCCAAGCCGTGGACTCGGCCTTCGTCAAAGCCAACGCCTCGCTCGAAAGCCTGTGCGAAAAGCAAGCGGCCGAAGTGGCCGCGCCCACGTTACACATGGCCGGCGAGCCAGTGCCAGGCAAGTCAGTCCCTGCCCCAGCGGCCGTTATTTCCAGCCCCGCGCATCAGCTGCAGCGCCTCGCCTCTACGCACGCGGGTATCTTACGCCATACCAGCGGCCCCTTGGGACCGGCCATCCGCAGGCGCGGCTGCTGAGCAACAAGACGCACTACAGCCCGGCCGACCCCGACGCCCGCCTCTTTGTTAAACCCAGTAAGGCCCAGGTTTTCAACTAGCTCTGTAGCCTGGCGGTGGACGAGGGCCACGGCGTCAGCAGTCCCGTACAGGCCGACTTCGCCGACCAGCGCGCTTGCACCCTGCTGCCCAGCATCGTGGCGCCGCTACGCCAGCGTCTAGCTGCCCACGAACTGCCAGTGCGGGAGGTAGCAGCGGATACGAACTACTCCAACGGGGTGAACTACGCCTTGCTCGAAGCCCAGGGTACTATGCCTTGGATTCCGGTCTTCGGCCGCTACAAACCCCAGATGGAGGGCTTTGCCTACAGTAAAGAGGTCGATTGCTTTACCTGCCCGGCAGGCAAGCGACTGCCATTGAAGCGCTTCGATTCCGACCCCAACGGCCGGCTCTCCAAGCGATATAGTGCTTCTACAAGCGATTACCGACGCTGACCGCGCAAACCAAGCTGCGCGCCGAAGAGCAAGTGTCGCAAGATTACACGCATGGCCAACGATGCGCAGTACCGCCGGGCGCTCGCCTGGCAGCAGAGCCGGCCGGGGCGACACATGCGCCGTCTGCGGCAGCCCCCGATTGAGCCGGTATTTGGAAGCTTGCTCCACCACTACGGCCTGCGCCGCGTCAACACGCGCGGACGTAGTAGCGCCCACAAAATGAGGCTGCTCACCGCCATTGCCTTCAACCTCAAGAAGCTACTCAAGCACCAACTCACAAAAACAAGGTGCCTGGCCACCACGCTGCCCGTCCCACCGCTTAAGGGGTAGTTTTTGCGCTGCTGGCGCGGGCACTATCGCCATCACAACCGGCTTGGCAACGGGAAGCAGGAACAAGGCAGAAGTTCTGCAACAGCCACCGCGCCTTTCGGGGCCTGCTTTTACTAGCTGTTGCGAAACGCCACTGCTTTTAGTAGCGCTGCTTCAAGGATTGGAACCTCGATGAGCCGTGTCCTGCACTAAATTGCTTACTAAGGGCGGGCAGCGCCTGTTGTTTTTCTGTGCACTTGTTATGATTTATGAAGCGCTTTCCTTTTTGACCACGGAGTTGAACGATTATTTTAATCGCACTTCTCAATTAACTGAGGAAAAGGCAATTCTATCGGCTCATGTGAGCAGCGATGGTTCACCCGTAACGGAAATTCTTAATAAAATGAGCGTTACGTTAGTGAACCTGGAGCAGGAAACGACTACACGCAACTTGCAGCCTGAGCGAAATAGCTCCAGCGACCAAACACGCCTCAATCCAACTATCAAGTTGAATCTGCGAGTGTTATTTGCCGCCAACTTTACCGATTATAGTGAGGCACTAAAATTTCTGGACAAAACCTTATCTTTTTTTCAGGGTCACACTTTATTTACTCCCCAGAGCGCGCCCCGTCTACCAGCTGGCCTTGACCGTCTAACCGTAGAACTGGAACCTATTAGTTATAGCGAGTGGAGCTATTTATGGGGAATGCTTGGACTCAAGTATATGCCGGGCGCAGTATACCGGGTGCGAATGGTAAGCGTACAAGATAATATTGTCCAAGGCGTTATACCAGCAGTACGAGGAGTGGGGCTCGGTTCACAGCTCGGGTAATAGCCAAAAGCAACCGTCTCTTATTTTGCAGGCTATGATGACCACCTCCTACCGGGTACTGCTCAGCGTGAACATGCGCCACGCATACTTTGCTAATGGCGGCTTAGGTCAAGTGGCGGTGCAACCCACACCAGCCACTGCCGAACGGCTCCGGCGAGCCGGGCTGCTACTTAAGCATCAGCCTGATGGCTTTTTGCTATTAGCCAGCGGACACGCTGGCCTGCGATTGGGAGCGCCGCTGCTATTTAGCCTGCGTGTACTCGACCCTTATTTTTTAAATTACAGCGACCTGCCCCTGAATAACGGTCCGCTACGTACGTACTACCTGTCCCCCCAGAAGGCCGACCCGACTGCTTTACGCCTACATGCCGGCCCTGTGCTGGGGACACTTGACCAATTACCCCTGCGGCCTCTGCAATTTTGGCAGCCCCTGGACAGCGCAAATACTGTAACGGCCGTGCTAAGTGGCTACCCGGCCGGGCCAGTGCTTGCGCAGCAGGTAGTGCCGACAGGCGCTAAATGGGTAGCGGTGGACGTGCGGCCCTGGGGCAGTGGCCGCTATCAACTCCAAGCTGGCGCTGAAACGTTAGTCTTCTTCGCCGATGACTATCTAGCCGCCCAACGGCCGTGGGGGGTACTTGCCTTCGACGAGGCCGTGCTGGCTACCACCACTCCACTGGCTTATACGCTGAGTATAGCGTCCAGGCCCACCTACTGGCAGTATCAGGTAGTGATGCGCCGTACGCCGTTACCATCGGGCCTGGCTGTTGAGGGCGACGCCACACTAAGCTTTATGCAAGTTCCGGCGGAAGCAGGTACTACTGTTTGCTTTCGGGCATCCGCGGCAATAGCTCTGGCCCAACGCTATGACCGGCCACCGCTTCAGCTAACTGCGGCTGCCGGAGCAGTAGGATTGCTACGCCGTCAGGTCCTGTGGCCAGTGCTGCCGCAGGCTAGTCCACAAGGACTTAAATCTTTAGAAATAAATGGTGATACTGCATTTATCTCAGATATCTTTGTCACGCTATAGTTGAAAACACTTCTTCGTACAATTCTGTCCCCTTGCTTATGCAGCAGCCTACTACACCCGGCGTTTATGTCATTGAGAAAAACGCCTTTCCCAACTCAGTAGTCGAGGTAGCCACGGCCATCCCCGTCTTCATTGGCTACACGCAGCAGGCAGCCTATGGGGGCAAGAGCCTCAAAAATGTTCCGACCCGGGTAGAGTCGCTGAAGGAATTCCAAACTTTTTTCGGCGCCGGCTTTCGGCAAACATTCAAACTGGCGACCGACGCGGCGCCAGCCCCCCCCGCCACGCCAGACGGCGGCCCGGGCGGCGGGGCGCCGGCCGAAAACGGCGGTGACACGGCCAAAGCTGGCAGCGAAACCGTTACGACGGGCACACCAGCACCGGCTGCAGCAGGCGGTGGGGCTGGCCTAGACGCGAAACTGCTAGTGCCGCCAAGCACGCTCCACCTGCCCAGCGCCAGCACTACCTACACCCTGACCCCAAGCAACGACACCCTTTACTACTTATACAGCAGCATCAACTTGTTTTACCTGAACGGGGGTGCGACCTGCTATATTGTTTCTATCGGTACTTATGACGACCAGCCGAGTAAGCCCGAGAACTTCGAAGCTGCCATCACCTTGCTGGAGTACGAGCAGGAGCCAACTATGCTGCTGTGCCCCGATGCTTTACGGCTGTCCCTAGCAGACTACAACACCGTGATGACGCAGATGCTGGAGCACTGTAGCAAAGTACAGAGCCGGGTGGCCCTGTTCGACGTGTATCGCGGGCACGTCACCGACCCCCTGCTGCTCGATAC
>Ga0325400_1006669_pt1 | contig 10992 bp, 8 predicted proteins | sample PopdelMetagenome_2_FD_205662 | JGI IMG/M metagenome (GOLD analysis project Ga0325400, IMG submission 205662) | Populus deltoides microbial communities from Bellville, Georgia, United States - Xylem-PdKOR-R1 | ecosystem: Host-associated > Plants > Phyllosphere > Stem > Wood/Secondary xylem...
GCTTCATTATTTGGGCAATTAAGCTACAATTATGGTGTTATTCCAACCCTATTTTTTGCTAGCATTTTGTCTTTTTATTTTCGTTATTCTTATTGTGTATCCGACTGCATAAAAATCCATGAATGAAGATGAAAGAACTCTTTGAGATCTTTTAAAGCACACTTGTGTGAACTCATTTTTAATTTCTAAAATTGTATTTGGTTAGTATTCTAGGATAAAAATGATAAATATGAGAAAAGAACATTAGACAGATAAAAATATAAAATAAATCTATATTTAAAATAAATTTTGTATTCTAAAAATAAAAAATATATGAACACATTCATATATCTCCCACTATCTTGACAAAATGCAATATAAGGATGTGCATGCATCACGTTCAGAAGAGGTGAGAAGAAGCAATCCTATGGTAGCAGAAATGAGAGCGAGGAAGCTAAATGAAAGAACTGAAAGGAGTTCTCATGGTCTAAACAATTGAGAAAATATGACTGAAAAGAAAGAACTGAGAAAGTTTAACTGAAGAGAGGGAGTTTGATAGATTTTGGCCAAAAACATTAATGGTAGTGTACAGGTAAGAGAATATCACTTTTATTCTCTCTTACTTGCTTCTGTCTTTTTTTTTTTTTTTAAAGGGAGTTTTATAAAATAATTATTAGGAAATCACTAATGAATTTCTCAACACCATAAAACTCTTTGATTTGGTCGTTAATTTTATTTTCTCTCGTCTTTATTTTATTAATTTCTACAACCTTCTCTCATAATTTGTGCTCCATACCTTTATATCCATGGACAATATACATACCTTCAAGCCACTAGAGCTATACTCTCTCCCAATGAAATGTATAACGGTGTATGGAGAAGCCTTACTACAGTCGACGCTTACCATTGCCAAAGATACGAAGTTCCCGGTTGGGAAGTAACCCTCCCTTCACCTTTAATACAGAATAAGAGAAGCTTTACCAAGGTTGTGGGCGTGTCTGAACGACATAGATATCTTTTCCGACCACACATCCTTCCACATCCTGCGGGCTGCCAAACTCCCTTTCGAGGAAAAAGCCTACTGAACAGAGGCGCTGACCCAGTTGGTGACGGAATATTGGATCAACTGTTAATGGTTTCTTGCTGTAGTCTACAGTCAAACAAGTTACGTCGCCATCAGCAGGACCTGCACCGGATACCAGCATCTCCTCGCTGAAATTTGCAAATGCCAGTGTTCTCACGTGCCCATCAAACTTCCCGCATGAAAGGCGCCATGGAGTGCCTCTGGTGCCAGAAGCTAGGGTCTCACCCAGCCCAGGGGCAATCTCTGCTTCAACAGAGTTCTGGTCACGGTCAGTTGGGCTGAGTGTGTGGAGCACGAATGATAGATCTGGTGAAAGCATTTCTTGCACCAGAACTGCCATTGTGGCATCTTTCTGAGGCACACCAGCAGCTCGACGGCTTAGAACTGCTCTCCGTGTGTACAATGAAGCCCATACTTGGCTAACAGCATTTGCAAACGCAGTTGGATTTGATGGGCTAACATTCGGAATTGATTCATAAAGACCAGCAGCTGACATTCCAGCCAAGTCCTCAACATTGGCACTTGAGCGTACAATCAGTCTTGCATTGTCTGGAAACATTCGACCTATTCCATCAATGGTGTCTTTTGGGAGCTGCAGGGAAGAGATCAGTTCCTGGAGTTTAAAGCATAGCTTGTCAAGTTCGCCCCCATCCAGCCTAGCTGTTTCTATCTGTTCTAGAAATGACATGAATGTTTCCATAGATTTGCTATGCTCTAGTGCCAATTCCATAGAACCAAAAGGTATAACCATGCTCTTAGGAACTTCAAATGAAGCCAGCACACCTTGGTCACTGGAAACTGCCATTCAAAAAGCAAATCCACAAAAAGTCAGCCTCGGTACAGAAAACATGCAATAAAGGAGGTCGTCCAATAACTATTTAATTCCTCTAATTCACGAACTTCTTCCAAGTTTTAATCCATCTTTTACTCTCAAATGCTGCTCACTAAAAACAAAAAAGTTAAATGTTGTGTCAAGTATCACATGTACTTTTTGGTGGATCCCGTTGATGCAGCAGCAGTCAAAAAAACATTTTTAGGACTGTTTATTTTGGGAAAAAAAAAAAAAAACAAGGATAGATGTTCAATTTTTCCTAAAAGTATTTAATTGTATTTTTGTACTTGGGAAGGGAACTCCAATTCCTATTAGAATGATTCCTGGTGCCATTCGGTTTGATTTTAATGTTGTTAAACCTGATGAAAGAAATTCCCAAGGCGATTTGTGACATTCTAAGATCCCAGTGCCCAACGCAGTTATAAAAATCATATGTAAATGTGATGTTTAATAATGAGAATAAAGAAGGCAAGTGGTCGGCAAATTAAAATCCATATAGCAGGATGGAACTTAAAAGTACCACCCCTTCAGAGAAACTTAGCAAAAGGTGAAACACATTTCATTAGCGAAAAGGTAAACCATCTTAACAACCAACCAACATTACCCTTTTTCGAAGCTGCTGTCAAAGAAGCTAAACGACCACAAGCAGCAGCCTTTGCGCCTGATGTTTGTGCATCTGCATCTGTAAGTAGTATAAGACCTCCAGCAGAAACACCCTTGATAAAATTAAATATTTGTCAATTTTGATAAACCACATCTACTATAATCACAGGGCGGTTGAAGAGTTACAATTACATAAAAGTAATAGATAAGTTATTGTACCTTATTGGAGTGAGCTTTAACAGCAGACAAGAATGGATCATGAGGTCCAGGAGGTTCAACTGTTGCTGAACCGTTGCCTGAAAGATCTTCTGGAACGATATCATCTGATGAAGAGAGAGTTAGATTTACGCCAGTCAAGGAAGCTTCCAACCTGCAAACCACAGACATTAAAAACCAAGAAAAGGAAGAGGAAGAGGAAAAGGACGGAAATCAAACACAACCAAATGCTGCATATTTCTTCTAACCATCAAATTCAAAAACATAATGAAGACACGAGAATTGATTTCATATCATAGGTGTTCAGACAAACTAACCTCACATTTTTTCCAGTAAGCTTTCGCATATCAGCAACTTTATCATCATCTTCACATGTCACAAAGACAACCCTCTCCTGCAGAAAACCAATTCCATTAAAGTTCACCTTTATTTATACATATTTCAACAGTCTGTGATGACTTGAGATATTTAGAATTTAGTGAAGGAACTTGCTTGACGAGCCCTAACACCAAGATGAGATAAGTGAGGCAGCTCTTGCAGAAGTATAATTCCCACTATGTTACTGCCAGCAGCTGTTACCTGCAAGATATACTTGTATATTAAGTGAGAAAGCTCACGTGTACTATGATGAACAAGACATAAAATATATCGAGATGAGAGACATTTAAACCTCTTCATCTCCATCAGCTTTGTTCACCACAAGAACAATAGGTCCTTCTATTGCCGATGGCAATGATCCAGGCACAATGCTTTCAACCTATGACACAGCAACTGAATGTCATATTGACCAACAATTTTGTAAAGATGTAATGCATAAACATGGATTTATAAATTTAACATTGATGAGAGCATGTAATACTAAAAGCTTTTGTTGCAATTGATGTGTTTGACCAGGATCTTAGAGGCCAAAGACAACTTCATGGGGAACTATGGCATTTACCAATTTTAAGATCACTGAGCATGAAAACCAAGGGCCATGGTAATTCCAACAGGCCAACAAGCAAGGACACACCAAAGTTTCTTTTCAAAGTAAAAAAAATGAACAACTATTCCAATTAGCCACTACACTAAAGAATCCTTGCACAAACATAGAAGGGAGATGGCTTCAAAAGAATGGTTTTGAGAACACAGGTATGATAGCTGATCCAGTTAGCTCAGCAGCTGCAACATTGATTCAGCTGAGATTTACTTGGTTGGAACCAAAATTTCAACCAGCTTGATGAATTTCAGTTAATTGCCCTTTATCACAAATAAGAAAAAGATTTTATTAGAAAGGAAAACCTAAGTTACAACAAGGAGAATGATGCATTCTCCACCCTGAAGATAAATAAATAAATAAAGGAAAGACATATCAGAAGGCCAAGAAAATAATCACACACCCCAAAAGTACCATGCAGGGTACCGATAAAGAGGTCAGGAAACTATCATACACCTCAAAAGTTATCTCATAAGCAAGGGTGCTTGAAATTATGAAGTGCTTTCCATCCACAAGCACCATAAAGTGGTAACTCTGACTTGAACCCGGGAATAAACAGCATTATTGTACATGGTCATTCTGGGCCTTTATCTAACTTCTTGTCATTCAGATGAGTAGCCATCATTGGCCCAACTCCCGAGAACTATCTTTTTCCCTCTTCTCCTTTTCCTCTTTTACTTTTTTCTTCCAGGGAAATGGAAGAATAGTGACACCAAAAACTAAGGTCGATGCATGAGCACAGAATTAGGCTGCTTATCGGCTCGCTAAACTTCATTAGTGACATCTCTCAAAATTAAATTTTTTATCTTAAGCAAAAATGATAAAGTTAGGAATCCACAAATAATTACTAATGCTATTTTATAATATTGGTGTGCTTCCTATTAAAAGCAATTGAAGCAAAAATGATCAAGGGTACCTGTACTAATGTGCCACTAGCAGCTCCAGGAACAAGAATATCCCAACCATGGGAACCAAGGGTACTTCTAACCGCTTTCAAAAGCAGGGTACAAAGTTTTGAAACCTGAAAAATTACCCTACATATGAAATCTACCAGTTAGAAGGTTACAGTATTTCTATAAACAGTAAGATATTCATATGGTTTTGAAATCAGTAGCACAAAGTATTGATAGATTGTGCAAGCCTATCTAGAAGATCATATTCTTTAGGATTACAAAAAATGTCTACATACCCAGCACGAATCTCAGCTTCAGTATACGTCCTTATACTGTTTTCAGGAATTCCAAGTGCTTTTCCAAGCATCTGCAAGGGTCAGGGAACAATTTTAATCACAATTCAGAGTCTATTTATAACTCTAATGTTTTTCCGGTAGTTCATGGATAGCATCCATGAAATAATTTTAGCACTCTAAAGCCATGATTTATTAAGATAGATTGTTTTCAGCAAATCTAGCTCTGCAAATTGTCAGCGTTCATAAACCCCATCAGGTAAAAAAAAAATGCATTCTATTTTATTTGCTCGTATTTTCCTTTTGACATATGTCAAAGTAATTCATCCACCTTCTAAGTAATTTACAGGGCAGTAATAGACTTTCCAACATTATTCCTATTAATTTCCACTAGCAAAAATACCAATTCTCAAAATATAAGTTAATATGTTTTCCAACGAAAGGGTAATTTTGAAAATGTGTGTTTGTCAAAGTGATACATGATATTTATTAAAAATTAGAAAGTAAAAATAGAAAAGTAAAACGGGATGGAGAACAATAGAAGTATTAATCCAACAAGAAACCAGGAATATCAAACAGCAGATGTAGATGTGGTCCTAACAAGGAAAGAAAAAAAAAACAAAAGGAGAAAAGGAGAAAATTAAATCTTATACCTGCACTCTTTCTGGAAATGTTTGAAGAAGAGCTTCAGAATATTCCTCGGTGAGCCTTCTTGCTCTATCAAGAGTAGCTTTAAGCCTTAGTACCCAAATTATCTTCCCATCTTCACTTCCTTTATAGTAATAGAAGAAGCCAAGAAAACGAAGTTAACAATAGCACATTCACTGGACGTGAAATGTTTCCAGCACTAGAGAACTAACAAGTACCTTCCTTTTCAAGGAGACCTTTCTCTTGCCAGGCAAGAAGCTCGGCTCCAATAGCTTCACATTCTTCTGGTTTCCAACCAGATAAAGCAAGTTGATGAACACCAACAATCAGCGCACCAAGTGGGTCACTCCAAGAGCTTATATTCTTTGACTCCACATTGTCTGCAAGCCATTTAGCCCCTCCCATAGCTTCAAGTGCATTGAGAAACCTATACGGACCAATAACATCCAACCCGTGCATGAATTCCAAACAGAAAACTAAAGCAAATCTTTATAGGCTAAATCAACTCCAGAATGGAAGAAAATTAAGTATATCTATCCATCAGTAAATTAGGTCATTTGAACCACTACCAGTGTTTTCATTTGCAGCTGAAAGAGTATGACATGCATGAGTGGAATCACTTAAAAGCTCTTTTCACCCAGTAAGACATCAAGATGCCACATCAGAAAATATTGTGGTCATGCTGGTCCCAGGAAAAAATTTCAAATAGCTTTTTCCTTACATGATTTGTGTTATCCTGCAACATAAAAATATAGTCTCCCAAGGCATAAGACTTTTTTTTCTGCAGATTCTTCAAGGCGATTTGGTACAGATCATGGAATCTTTTTTTGAAGTACCAAATGTTGTGAAATACAAGTTAATGTATGGGTTGGTGAGCGTCAAACAAGCAAAAAGCATGGCCAGATGCCATTTATCCAAATAGTACAGTTATATGTAAGAATTGACAAAAGGATTTATGTGATCATGTCTAGGAAAAAGCATAAGGCATCTTAAGTAAACTAAGACAGAGTCTTGCATACCTGCTTAGAAGAACAAAAGAATAGTCTTCAAGACCAATCTCACATAGACGCCACTGTAAAGAAACCCAAATATTACAGTTATATGTAAGAATTGACAAAAGGACTTATGAGACAACAAAAAAAAATAAAAAAGCAATCATCAAGGGCAGAACCATCAAACTCCAGCCACTGTTTGCTAATTTCAAGCTCTTGCTAAATGATTGCTGAGCATGAGCTCACCTTTTGACGCATAGCTATTGCAGCATCAGAAGCATCATTCCCGATACCACTTTCAAGATCTTTTACAATTATATCTCTCAGAGCATTCAGGGATTGCATAGTTTTGATCAGTTCAAAAATAGTGCGTGATTTTTCTGCAGAATCCAAATTCTGAAAATACAAACAAGTCTCTCGTAAATTTCTGTGCAAAATTAGAATTAATAAAATTAACCAATGATGTTGAATTAAAACTAGCAGTGCCTTAAACTATCGCATGACTAAGCACCAAGGTTGAATTTATAGAAGTACAAAAGATTTCATCATTAGGGACATAAATTCAAACATAAGAGATCCTAACATATGTAGCATGACTGTGATTCAATGAATGTACAAAGTACAGGCATAGAGCCAATGAGACAGATTAGGTTATTAATGAAATGTACTTGTTATCATGTGGCAACTTTATACAATTCATAATAATAAAGGAGAACCAAAATTAAAAGGGGACGATTTACCTTTTTGCAATCCATAAATAATGTAAGAGCAGAACAGCCCCTTTCATCCAAGGATTCTCTAATTGATACAAGTTGTTCAGCAAGACTGCAAAGCCAAAATTTAAAAAGAAAGTTGAATCAACAAAAACTAAACCAGTCAAGAAGTTGATCCATTTAGAAACTAGTTGAAATGAATAAAAAAGAAAAAATAAAATAAAATGTTCCTTTCTGATTACAGTGTTTTAGATAAATTTATAAAACAGATTGTGGAAAAACCCCTAGTTCTATAAAAAACCTCAACAAATGAAAACTGGTTTATCACATGCAGAGAAGTTCTCCTCATAAGTCATACCACATTCCATAAAAATGATCCATGGTAGATAGCATGAATATGGACAAGATGATGGGCATGAAAAAGGAGTTAATATAAATTGCTGAGCCAAAATAATGTTCTTTATCCCTTATTTTCCTCCTCTTGAATGGTTGCTTAGAACCGAGGACCTATCGACAATGTTAGGATAATCAGAGGTTTAAGAGTCATAACCCAACCTTCCTGCATTGAAGAAATCTTTGAGTTCACGATGGAATATTTTGAATTGTTCAACAAATGCTTCACTATATTCCCCAGGGTTCTTTGTAATTCTTGCAAGCATTGCTTCAGTAGCAACTAAATCTTCAGGGCCAGCATTGCGATGAAGTTTGTTTTGTATTGTATGTTTGATTTCTTGCTGGATGTGAACAAAAAAAAGAAGAAGAAAAAAAGAAATCAACACCAGTTATTTGATTACAGCAAAGATTACTTACCAAGTGCTATGTGATGTATCATATAACCTTAAGGTCATGAGGAATGTCGCCCCGATGAGCAATATCTCTAATCCGAGTAAGAGGAACAGATGCTGTGAATTCTGCCTTGAATGATGGCAAACAGGGATGGATTTTTCGAATAACAAGCACTTCCTGAACATTAAATTCAAAACTTGTAATTAAAGAAAAGTAAGAATTTTTTAACAGGTCAAATGGGATAGATACACATGAATAAACCACCAAAAACCAGTAACATATAAGATGAAAGTGCAGAACATGAAATACACCACAAAAAACCATTAACATAAAAGATGAAAGTGCAGATAAAGTTCACATTTGATTGTGAAAGATTTTGATGGTCATGTTATCATTGAGTATATGAAATGAGACAACACCCAAGTTCAAGCATAAGCCAGTTTGCACCAGCCCTGCCAGTCATCCGTTCCACCCCCTCCCCATTTCTTTTGCTTGATAATTTGTGTTGTCTTCAGTTTCAGCAAAATTTCCAATGCTAGCAACAGAAATATACATCATTATATTAATCAGACATTAAGGGCGTTAACTTCAACTATTTTGCTACCGTGAGCTCCCATTGTAAGAAAAAACATAAATTATACCATCCAAAACATAACCCATTGTAAGAAAACACATAAATTATACCATCCAAAACATAAAACAGAACCGCAGGTCACTGGCATACAGGGACCACTGCTCAATCCTTCCAAGTCAATAGGTACTGAGAGATAGACAAACTAATTGCACTGTCATCAAAAGCACTCTGAAAACCAATTCAGGACAGCCAATAACGCAAGTCAGGAATCCTAAATTTAGGCAGAACTTTCACAATATATTTGCCCGGACACCTCTATTTTCTTCTTAGATTGGTATTAGGATTTTGTTTTTATGAGAGGTTTATGTTTCTGAGTTTGTAATTGCTTCACTGCCTACATGAAATGTCACTCTTAAATATTTAAAAAACAGGTAATATCGATTGATCCACTAAAGTTGAGTTTGAGAATATGATTCTCTTTTCATTTTTTGCTTCTTTGCTTGTTCTACATCAGTAGTCTTAAATGGATAAAGAAAATGCTACTTTGTTGTTGATATTTAACTTTACTTTACAATAAACAAAATGCAATCAGATCAGTGCAATCCTTGTGAGGTAAGGGGGGGGAAAGATGAAATGCTGTCAAATTTTGATACATCTGAACCATGAAAAAAAGAATGATACGCTACCTGGGCTGAAGTATCTCTCCTTGAAGACACCTGTTCTAATTCCTGGAATATAAGCCTGGAAATTTCAGCATGCCGATTTGGCCGGTGATGACCTCCATCTTCAAAGCAAGGAACTTGCCCTGTGTTTATCCACTGCATAAGAGAAAGATCTAAGGAAAGCATGGATGGAAACAAAGTTCCAAAGAGTAAAAGATTCTAAGGTTATAAAGCAATACCTTCAAATAGATAGCAGAGTCTATTAGAGCCTCCAACCGGTCCTTACTCTGAAGACTTCCAACTAGTAGCTCACACACAACTTCAAGCTGTTAATGAAAAATCAATGAGGTGTTAATAGACATAAAGGAGTCCTTGACTTAGCTCATAAATCATGAATTACAGGCTTATACAATGAAATAATTGTTTCTGAATTTACATACATTCACACATACGGTGACATAAAGTAGCCATGACTCTGTATTAACTAGATGTATTCAGATGATGACAAAAAGAAGCATCTAAGTGAGCAAACCACGGAAGACAATAACAATTACACACTGAACAACCAATGTCAATATGCCTCAGTCAAATGGTATGCAGGATGAGTTGTCACAATCCTGCCATTTCAGTTGCTGCTTCAATCTAGAGCAAGTGCAAGAAGCATGAGTCATAGACTATAGGGTCCATTGTTAGAATAATTATCTGTTTTCTAATGTTCAGTTTTTGTCCATGAAATTTGCAATGCTTAAAATTTGTAACGGATTACCTGTACCATGGGTGCATGATTTCACTAAAACCAACCACCCCATCTCATGCATTGATGCACAAAAACTTTAAAGGAAGTTCATGGTTAATTATTTCAAGACTAGGGTTGTAGAACATGGTGAGTTAGGGACTTAGACATTGAAAACAGATGGGAAAGTATGACAAATTGAATTAAAACAGAATAAAACTACTAGCCTCACAATAGCAGATTTAAGGAATCACTCCTTTAATAACAAGGAAAGCATCACACATAACATAATAAGCAGAATGCTGCACAATTCTCCACTGGAAGTGAAAAACTACAAAGCTTGTTTGTAATGCTGGAGTTATTTGCTAACCATCCTAACGGTACTTGGATTTTCTAATTAAATATAGATCTAAATTGGAAAAATATAAACTAAACCCTCCTACTGGAATTCCCAGCAATTTGTATAATGACAGAATTTCCCTTGATGCTAATAACTTGAATGTAGCCTCCTCTGGAGCTCAAAACAGCCTGGAAAACTTCAACCAACTCCCACAAAGAATCATCTAAGCTTTTATCTCATAGAATTAAAGCTCGGGGCTTGAACATTTGTCTCCTATTCATAGCTTAAATATATGTCCAAATTCAAAGCTAAATTCTTATGCTGCATCATACATCAAATACAAATATTCTGTTCTGAATAGCGTGGACGGTATGTGTATATGGATATTTTGCATTCAGATACCATGAGCACACATCACTAGAACAATCTACATTATTTGCATGATTTCAAGCACATAACCAAAAGATAGAGAGAGAGGATTTATTTGTGCACTAAAGATGTTTTTCTTACTCACGGCAGGACATGGAAAATATTCTTAAATATATTTTCTGTTCTCCGTCTCAATCTGTGTCTCGCTTTCATTACAATCTCCAGAATTCTACAAATCGCATAATCAGCTATGCCATTGACTAACATACACATGCTGGCAAGCTGATCTTATATATATA
>Ga0325400_1006671_pt1 | contig 10991 bp, 12 predicted proteins | sample PopdelMetagenome_2_FD_205662 | JGI IMG/M metagenome (GOLD analysis project Ga0325400, IMG submission 205662) | Populus deltoides microbial communities from Bellville, Georgia, United States - Xylem-PdKOR-R1 | ecosystem: Host-associated > Plants > Phyllosphere > Stem > Wood/Secondary xylem...
ATGCGCCACCTGATCCTCGCCGCCTGGGCGGCCATCGTCGCTCCGACAGCTGCCCATGCTGCGACCTACGAACTGAAAGCCACGCCCCAGACGGTGGCGTGGGGCCATTACGACGCCACCGACAAGCCCGTCCTGACGATCAAGTCCGGCGACGCGGTGGTGATCCACACGCTCCTGACGAACAGCCCGACGGGGCTGGAGAAGGCGGGCGTCGACCCCGCGCTGGTCGAACCTGCGCTTCGCGCGGTCTACGACGGTGTGCCGGCAGCCTCGCGGGGCCCCGGCGGACACATCCTGACCGGCCCCATCGCGATCGACGGTGCCCAACCGGGCGACACGCTGGAGGTACGGATTAGGAAGGTCGATCTCGCGATCCCTTACGCCTACAATGCCTTTCGCTACGGCGCCGGCTTCCTCACCGACGACTTTCCCTATGCCCGCATGAAGATCGTGCCGCTCGACGCCAAGCGGATGATCGGCCGGTTCGCGCCGGGCATCGAGGTGCCACTCGCACCCTTCTTCGGCAGCATGGGCGTGGCGCCGCCGCCGTCGTTCGGCCGCTACGACTCCGCGCCGCCGACGGTGAACGGCGGCAACATGGACGACAAGGCACTGGTCGCCGGAACGACGCTGTTCCTACCGGTCCACGCGCCCGGAGCGCTCTTCCAGGCGGGCGACGGGCACGCGGCACAGGGCAACGGCGAGGTCGACATCACCGCGCTGGAAACCTCGCTCACGGGCACGTTCGAGTTCGTCCTCCACAAGAGGACGGGTCAGACCTACCCGAGAGCGGAGACGCCGAAGGCATACATCTCGATGGGGTTCGACGACGACCTTAGCAACGCTACGCGCAAGGCGCTGCGCAACATGATCGACTTTCTGGTGGCAGAGAAGGGCATGACACGCGACGACGCCTACATGCTGGTCAGCGTCGCCGGTGACGTCGAGATCACTGAGCTGGTCGACCGTAACAAGGGCGTGCACGTCGTTTTGCCGAAGCTATTGTTCACATCACACTGAAATAAGTCAGCGTTAAATTGATCGGGCTGCCTGCCTCTTGAGGGTACGCTCTCGCTTCTTCTCGATGTGAGAAATATGACATGCAGCTGATCGATCGTCGCCAGGGGCTCCGGCTGCTCGTCGGCAGCGCCGTCGCGGGGACAGCCTTCGGCTTCCATGCCGTGGCGCAGGGCGGGCCGCCGGTGGGCAGGAACCGGGTGTTGGCCCTGGTCGAGAAGGGCGCCGGCGGCGTCGCCTTCTACGCGGTTCCGGAAGGCCGGCGGCTAGGGTCGGTCGCCCTGGGAACGCAACCGCACGAGATCGCGGCGGACCCGACGGGGCGGTTCGCCTTCATCGGCCACTACGGTGTGAAGAGCTGGAAGGCGCCGGGGGCGGGCGGCAGCGGCGTGTGGGTCATCGACCTCGCCGGGCGCAGGCTGGCCAGGACGATCGACCTGGCGCCATTCGGCCGGCTGCACGCGGTCAGGACGGACGCGAGGGGGCGGCTGTACGTGCTGTCGGAGAAGGACAGCGTGCTGGCGCGCTTCGACGACCCCGTGACGGACGAGGCGCCGTCGCGGCTGATCCCGGTCGGCGGCGCGCGCAGCCACTACCTCGTCGTTCGCCGCGACGGCGCGCGCGCCTACATCGCCGACACGCTGAGCGGCATGGTCGTCATGGTCGATCCCGACGACGCGGCCGCAGCCCCCGTGCGCCGGCATATTGGAACAGCACCGGAGGCCATGACGCTGAGCCGCGACGAGCGGACGCTGTACGTCGTCGACCGGCCGAACGGCACCGTCCACGCGCTGGACGCGGCGACGCTGGCGGAGCGGGCGCGGCGGCCGATGCGGGGCGAGGCGGTCCGGATCGTGACGCAGGCGGACGGCAGACTGATCGTCTCGAACACGGCGGACAAGAGCTTGTCCCGGCTCGATCCAATGACCCTGGCTGAGGAGGCCCGCCTCCCGCTCGACGCTGGCGCGTCGGGGCTGAACCTGATCGGCGACACGCTCTACGCCTCGCTGGAGAACGATCGGGTGGCCATCGTGGACACTCGTAGCTGGAATGTGACCGGCCGTTTCGCCACCGGATCGGCCCCCGATGCCGCGGTCATAGTGTCCTGATCACTCTAGGTGGCCTGAGCGACGGGGCCGGGCCGTGGAGGGTGCTGACCCACCGCTGGACCGCCCTCCTCCCCCGACCGGCTAGATCAAGCCCTCGTGGGTCATCGCCGTCCGCACCGACGGCAACTCCATCATCCGATCGCGCAAGGCGGCCAGCGGCGCCGGAACTTCCAGGCCGTTCTTCCGCGCCCACAGAAGCATCACGAAGAGGTAGCAGTCGGCGACGCTCACCTCGGCGCCCAACAGGAAGTCGCCCTGCATCGTGTCGGCCAGGTAGCCCATCCGCTTCAGGATCGTCTCGCCTGCCTTCGCCTTCTCCCCGTCGCTGCCGCCCGCGAAGAAGGGCTTGAAGCTCTTGTGAATTTCGGTCGAGATGTAGGCCAGCGCCTGCAACAGATGGGTGTGTTCCATCGATCCGGAAGGCTTGAGCGCCCCGTCCTGATGCGCGATCCAGTCGAGAATCGCGATGTTCTCGCTCAGCGTCTCGCCGGTGTCGAGCGTGAGGGCGGGCACGTACCCCTTCGGATTGATTGCGGTGAAATCGGCCCCGCTCGCGGTACGCTTGGCCTTCAGATCGACCGCTTCGTGTTCGAATGACAGGCCTGCCTCGTGCAACGCGATATGGTCGGCCAGGCTGCACGCACCCGGCGAATAGTAGAGCTTCATGATGTTTTCTCCGTCGTGATCCCCGTCAACGCGCACACGCGAAGAGGGCTGCTGCTCGCTGTTTCGCCCGGGTCGTCGGCGTTGAACCGAGGTCCGCCTGTCGCGCGCTTCGCAGCAGCCCAGGCAATCGCCGGACCGGCCCACCTCGCGTGAGAACGGGCACCTCACTCCTGCTGCTCGCGCCGAAGGCGAACAAGCGGTTCGGCTGCACGTCGATTGCCGTTACGACCTTCAGCCCCGGCGGCCGGACGCCGGAGGTGTAAAATCCGCTGTCTAGCGGCTCCGGCTGTCGCCTACGCCGGTTATACCGGCTCGACCGCCAGCGGCATTCCGCCCTCGGGCCGCAGCGTGACGCGCCCGACCGGCACGGGCGGCGGCCCGGCACGCAGGCGAAAGCGCCGCGCTGCCAGCCAGTGCGCCAGCACGATCAGCGCTTCCACGACGGCGAACCTCGCGCCCACGCACACGCGCGGCCCCGCCCCGAACGGAAGGTACTGGTAGCGGTGCATCGCAGCGCGGCGGTCGCCCAGGAAGCGCTCCGGATCGAACGCGTCCGGCCGGTCCCACCACGCCCGGTGCCGGTGCAGCACGTAGGGCCAGATCGACACGAGGTCGCCGCGCCGCACCGGATGGCCCGATAGTTCGTCGTCCGCCATCGCTTCCCGGTCGAGCCGCGGGGCGGGAGGGTAGAGGCGCAGGGCCTCGTCCAGCACAGCGCGCAGTCGCGGCAAGCGGGCGTCCAGCGTCTGCATGCCGCCCCCGCCGAGCGCGGCTACCGCCTCACCGCGTAGTTCCTCCTGCAAATCCGGCTGGGCGGCGAGCAGGTAGATCGTCCATGTCAGCGCGTTGGCTGTAGTCTCGTGGCCGGCCACGTAGAAGGCGACCGCGTTATCGACCGCAAGCTCGCGCGCCTCGGGCGCCGGGTAGCGGGCGTGCAGCGCCGATACCAGCCCGCCGAAGAAGTCGTCGCCCCACTGGCCCTCGGCGCCGGCGGCCGCCCGCTCGTCCGCCAGCATGCCGAGCGTGTCGCGCAGGAAGCGGCCGCCGACGCGGGCGCGACGGCTGCCCGGGCCCATCGCCGGCAAGCCGAGCATCGCTGTCAACCGCGCGCGGCCGGCGGCGTCCAGCATGGCGGTGATATGCCCGGCCGCGGCCGGCGCGGTCAGCCGCGCGTCACCTGCGAACAGCGTGGCAGCGATGATGCCCATGGTGGTGGCCGTCGCCTCGGCCGCCATGTCCGTCGGCCGCGCGGTGGGTGACCAGCCGGCGATCCGCCCGCGGAGCACCGCGGCGATGGTGCCGGCGAAGCCGGCCACCGCGGCGGGCGAGAAGGTCGGTGCCACGATGCGCCGCTGCTCGCGCCACGCGTCCCCTTCGGCGTTGAACAGCCCGTCGCCAAGGCCGCCGCGCAACAGGCGGCGCACTAGCGCGGGTCGTTCGTAATTCGCCTTGTTGTCGAGCAGCACGCGGCCGATCGCGTCCGGGTCGGACACTAGGTGCACCGTGTAGCCGAGCACGCGCCGCGTCCGCCAGGCGACGTCGAACGCCTCGTCCGGCCAGCCGTAGACGCTGTTGCTCGCGCGCTGTCCCACGAACGACGTCCACACCGGCGCCCAATCACGCGAGCGATGCGGGAAGGGCGGCGTGAACAGCGGCTGCATATCCCGGTCCGGGATACGCCGGCATGCAGCATCGACAAGGGCTAAAACTAAAGCAGAGCTGTAGCCAATCAGGCTGAGGTCACGGCCGATCAGCGAACGCTCAGCTGAGAGCGCTTGCTTCCTGTAGGCGGAAGCTCATCCGGCTAGGCGGTGCGCTTGCAATCAGGGTTCCCGTTCGCGGCAGGCTCATAGAGTGCGTCCTATCTCCGCCTGCGACGTTGACCGGACCGCAGGCGGCGAACGGACGTCGCTCCGCCGGTATGCGTTGAAGGAGCCCGATCATCTTCAATCTCGTCTTCCTCGTGCCTGCCCTGTACGTCTCTGCCCGCACCATCTGGCCGCTGTCGCTGCCGCTGTGGATCCGGGTCGCCGCCGCGCTGCTGCTCCTCGCCGCGTCGCAGTACCATCTCTGGAGCCGCCTCTCGTCCGGCTCGGTATTCGCCCCCGAGTTCCCGCGCGCGGTGGTGATCCTGTTCAATTGGGCGTTCGGGGCGCTGCTGCTGCTGGAGGTCCTCCAGATCCTGCTCGACCTGGGGCTGCTGGCAACGGCTGCCATCCGGTGGCGGAGCGTCGGCCTGCCGGATGGGGTACGCTACGCCGCGGTCGTGCTGGCCGCCGCCGTGAGCGCGCTCGCGGTCTTCAACGCGACGCGCGTGCCACCGGTCCGCGACGTGGAGATCGCGATCCCGAACCTGCCGCCGCGGTTCGACGGCTACCGCCTGCTACAGCTGACCGACCTGCACCTCAGCCGGCTGTTCCAGGCGCCCTGGGCACGCGCGGTCGTGGAGCGCGCGAACGCCGCCGGTGCCGACCTGATCGTCGTGACGGGCGACTTTATCGACGGCTCGGTGGAGATGCGTCGCGCCGACGTGGAGCCGCTGAGCGCCCTGCGGGCGACCGACGGCGTCTACGCCGTGCCCGGCAATCACGAGTACTTCTTCGACTATGATGCCTGGATGCGGCGCCTGAGCGGCCTTGGGATGCGGATGCTGCCCAACGCGCACGCGGTGCTATTGCGCAATGACGACCGGCTGGTGCTGGCGGGCGTCACCGACCTGTCCGCCCGCGGCCACGGCCGGCCCGGTCCCGACCTGGCCGCGGCGCTGGCCGGCGCGCCCGCGGGCGCACCCGTCATCCTGCTCGACCACCAGCCGCGCGACGCCCGCCGCGCCGCCGCGCGCGGCGTCGCGCTGCAGCTGTCCGGGCACACGCACGGCGGCATGGTGGTTGGCGTCGACCGGCTGGTTGCCAGGGCCAATAACGGGTTCGTATCCGGCCGCTACCAGGTGGGCGATATGGTCCTCTACGTCAGCAACGGCACGGGTCTCTGGCCGGGCTTCGCGCTGCGCTTCGGCCGCCCGCCCGAGATGACCCGCTTCACGCTTCGCCGAGCCGATTGACCGAGGCTTACTATCTGCAGGCCCCATTGGATCTCAGCGGGGTTATCGGGCGGCTCAGCGACCGATGCCGTCCAGCGCTGCCATACCGTCGTCGGGCGGTCCCAATGCTGCGGCGGTCAAGTTCTCGACAAAATGCGCGACCGACGAGGTCCCCGGGATCAGCAGGATGTTGAGCGAGCGCCGCAGATGATGTCGCAATCAGGCCGACATAGTTGATGGGGCCGGCCCGCGTCAGCAGCAGGCAGACGCCTCTTCGCGCGTCGTCACGCTGGTTGACGCCCAGAATTAAGCATCGCGGCTGGGTCGGACGACGTTATTCGACGCCCGGGCTGCGCGTGTCGCCCGCCAGATCGTCGGCGTCCAGATCATCCTGCTTCTTGCCGGCGATATCGTTGTCAGCGCTATCGTCGTCCTCGAACCCGTCAGCGTCGGTTTGGGGACCGCCGGCCGCGTCGTTCATAGGCGCCTGCTGGGGCGGCATGACCTGCTCGGTGGCGAGCGGCTGACCCGCGGTGTCCACTTCGCCGGTCGGAAAACTCCGCTGATCGGTCACGGCACGTCTCCTCCTAAGCGGGTGGGGAACGCTTCGATAGCTCGATCGGGTACACCCAGATGCGCCGGGCAGGAGGGACGATCAGGTGGTAGGCAGCGAGGTGAGGGCGGCGCGGGTGTACCTGCGGGGAGCACGGACGAGCAGGACCTGACACGGCAGGAGAGCATCGTGGCGGGCGCGCGGGCGGCCGGCTTCTACGTGGCGGCCGTGTACCGGGAGAAGGCGTCGGGCGCGCGGCCCGACCGGTCGGAGCTGCTGCGCATGGTGGCGGACCTCCAGCCGGGCGAGGTGGTGGTGGCCGAGAAGATTGACCGTATCAGCCGCCTGCCGCTGCCGGAGGCCGAGCTGCTGGTGGGGACGATCCGGGGCAGGGGGGCACGGCTGGCGGTGCCGGGGATCGTGGACCTGTCCGACCTGGTGGCGGACAGTGCGGGCGTGGCGCGCATCGTGCTGGAGGCGGTGCAGGACATGCTGCTGCGCGTGGCGTTGCAGACGGCGCGCGACGACTACGAGACGCGGCGCGAGCGCCAGCGCGAGGGGATCGAGATCGCGAAGCGGGCAGGGCGTTACACCGGCCGCAAACCCGACCTTGCCCATCACCGCCGCATTGTCAGCCTGCGCGACGCAGGAATGAGCATCGCCAAGACGGCCGAGCTCGCCGGGTGCAGCATCGCGCACGTCAAACGGGTAACTGCACTCAACCGTGTCAAAACCGTGCCGCCTTCGCCAACTGGTTGAATACTGACCCCACTATTAACTGCCGCATCCTTACACATAACACACCGAGATGCGCACACTCGTTAAAGGGTGCACCCGGTCAATACATCCGACCTGCTGACGCCGGTACTAACGGGTTCTGCGTTCCGTTTGTTTTCTAACTCTCACGAAGAGTCGGAGCGGCAGCGTATTTACCAGGCTCGGAACTACGACAACGTTTCTCCTGGCTGATACTCGCTTGTTTGTAGTCCTGCGCAGGCCCTCCAGTGCATGTGAAGTCATACCCGTACCGTCGGCGTCCTTGAATGCGCGGGCTACGCGAGCTATCTATTAGTCGCTTCAGTCGCACATCGACGGTCTACGGCGCTTTGCGGCTCCTTCTTCCTTCTTTCCCTGCCATCGAACGCCCGTCCGTTCCGGCACGCGGGGCGGCGAACAGAAGGAATGTGTCATGAGCACCACCGGAACCGTGAAGTTCTTCAACGTCGACAAGGGCTACGGCTTCATCGCGCCCGACGGCGGCGGCCCCGACGCGTTCGTGCACGTCACCGCCGTGGAGCGCGCGGGCATGGCCACGCTGAACCAGGACCAGCGCGTGACCTACGAGCTGGAGCAGGACCGCCGCGGCAAGCAGGCTGCGGTAAACCTCGCTCCGGCCGAGTAGACATCGGGACCGCCGTGGCCGACAGCCGGCCGCGGCTCCTCCTGCCTAAAGGAACACCGATGATGTCGCCGGACAGGGACGCCGCCTTCTACCGCGAACAGGCTGCGCTCCAGCGCACCGTCGCTTCCGAAACAGCGCTGCCCAGCGTGCGCGACCGCTGCGAGCGGGCCGCGAACGCGTGGGACGGGATGGCCGACCGGTCCGACCGCGCCGCGCGCGCATGGTTCGCACGGCTGGCGCAGGCGGCCGGCCCCGCCCCGCAGGCGGACGAGTGATGGCCGGGCGCAGCTAGGCGCGGTCGCGCATGCATACTCTCGAACTGCTGCTGCTGCTGGTTGCCGCGGCGGTCGGCTTAGCGTACTTGGCGCAGCGGCTACGCGTGCCGATGGCGGTGGCGCTCGTGCTGGGCGGCATCGCGCTGGCGTTTGTGCCGGGTATCGGCACGGTCGAGCTGGAGCCGGAACTGGCGCTGGCGCTGTTCCTGCCGCCGCTGCTCCAGGCCAGCGCGTACCGGACCGACTGGCCGGCCTTCCGCTATAACCTCCGCCCCATCCTGCTGCTGGCGGTGGGTGCGGTAATCTTCACCGCCGCGGCGGTGGCCATGGTCGCGCGGCTGCTGGTGCCGGACCTTCCCTGGTGGGCGGCGGTGACCTTGGGCGCGATCGTGGCGCCGCCTGACGCGGTCGCGGCAGCGGCCGTGCTGAAGCAGGTCAGGCTGCCCCGCCGCATCGTCACGGTGCTGGAGGGCGAGAGCCTCATCAACGACGCCTCGTCGCTCGTGCTCTACCGGTTCGCGGTGGCCGCCGTGCTGGCGGGCACTTTCAGCGTCGGCGCGGGCGTGCTCCAGTTCTTCGGCGCCGCACTCGGCGGGGCACTGGCCGGCTGGGCCGTCGGGCGGGTCGCCGTCTGGGTGTTCGCGCTGCTCGACGACACGCTGCTCGACATCACCACCAGCCTGCTCGCCGGCTTTGCGGCCTATTTCCTGGCGGAGGCGTTCGGCGCGTCCGGCGTGCTGGCGGCGGTCGCGTGCGGCCTAGTGCTCGCCCGGCGCCAGCATGCGGAGTTCAGCGGCGAGAGCCGGCTGGACCAGGCGACCGTGTGGGGCTTCGTCGAGTTCCTGCTGACCGCCCTCGTGTTCATGCTGATCGGGCTCCAGCTGCGCGGCATCGTCGGGCGACTGGACGGGTACGACGCGCGGACGCTGGCCCTGCTCGGCGCGGCGGTGTCGGCGACGCTGATCGTGGGGCGGTTCGTCTGGGTGTTTCCGGCGGTGTGGCTGCCCCGCGCACTGTCGCGCGACCTGCGCGAGCGGGACCCCATGCCGCCCTGGAGCCACGCCGCCGTGCTGTCCTGGGCGGGGATGCGCGGGGTGGTGAGCCTGGCGGCGGCGCTGGCGCTGCCGCTCCGCTTCCCGGAACGCGACCTGATCGTGTTTCTGGCCTTCTGCGCGATCTTTGCCACGCTGGTGCTCCAGGGCACGACCTTGGGATGGGTGATCCGCCGGCTGGGGCTGGAAGAGGCGGAGGAGGCCCTGCCGGAGCCGGAAACCGCGCTGGCGCGGGCGCGGCTCGCGGCGGCGGCGCTGGCGGCGGTGCGCGGCGAGCTGGGCCGTCCGGACGCTGAGCACGCCGCCGCGGCGACCGAGCTGGTGGAGGAGTACAAGGTCCGCGCCGAGCGGGCGAGCATCCGCGGCCAGGACGCGGAGACCCGCACCGGCCAGCTGGAGGCGCAGCAGCGCCTTCGGCTGGTCGCGATCGAGGCGGCGCGCGACGCGCTGGCCGGGGAGGCGGACCGGATCGACGGCGACGCGCACCGGGAACTCGGCCAGGAGCTGGACCTGGAGGAGCAGCAGGTGCGCCGCGCGCTGGGCGAGGCCTGACGACCCCGGTGCCGTCAGGTCCGGGCTTCCCAGCGGCGAAGACAGGCCTGGAGCCTGGGCCGGACCGGCAGGAACGCCGCGTAGGCGCGGTCCAGCAGCTCGAGGACGCGCGACCGGCGCGCCGCCAGCCCCAGCGGCCGCAGCAGCGGCACCGCGCGCCACATCGCCGCGAAAGCCGCCGCGCCGACCAGCACCGGCCCGTCGCCTTCGCGCGCGTGGAAGCGGGCCAGCAGCGCCGCCCGGTCCAGCGGGCAGGACGCGTCCGGCCCCGACACGTCCTCGAAGGCGATCCGGCCCGCCCGGTCCAGCCGGCGGACCAGCCCGATCTCGCGCCGGCACAGCGGACAGGCGCCGTCGTACCAGACCGTGACCGCCGCCGCGCTCACGCCCGCTTCCGCTCGCGCACCCCCTCGGCGAGCAGGGCGGCGAAGCCGAGCCACGCCGCGAACGGCACGGCGGTGGCCGCGGCGACCCGGTCCACGCGGCTCGCCGCGGCCGCGTAGCCGACGCCCGTGGCGACCATGGCGCTTGCCGCCGCGGCGCCGGCGTCCAGGTCGCGCCGCCGGAAGAACAGCTCCGTCCAGCCGCCCATCATGACCGCGTTCACCAGCCAGAGACCGACCGCCGCGTCGTGCGCTGGCCCGCCCGGCCGCCGCAGCAGGCGGTAGCCGCCGACCGCCAGCCCGGTCTCCAGTACCGGCCACACGGCGCCGAACACGGCGTCGGGCGGCGTGAAGCCCGGCTTGCGGAGCCGCCCGTACCAGCGCCGGATCGCGGGGTGCGCGTCGTCGGGCGCGTTCCGCCGCCCGACCAGCGCACTCGCGCCCAGCACCGCCACGGCGATGCCGGCGGCGGCGACGCGGGACAGGCCGCGACGGCCCGCCGGGCGCGCGGTTGGGGCAGCGGGGTGGTCGGCGTTCTCGTACATCTCCACACAGCGAAGCGCGGGCAGGGCCGTCCCCGAAGTGGCCGGCTTTCGGACCGCGGCCGACGCAGCGCCCGGCGAACCCCAGTCAGGCAGGAAGGCCAGCCCCGACGGACGGACGGGCCTGGACGCCGACGAGGTACAGCCGCAGCCTGCCCATCATCCGCACCACGTCGTCGGGCGCGCGGCCAAGCCCGTCGGCGACGTCGCGGAGCGACCCGCCCAGCCGCGCGCGGCCGCGCAGGTCGGTGATGTCGCTCTGCGTCCAGCGGCGGTGCACGTTCACTCCGCCGCTCCCACGACCGAGCCGCCCTCGGACTCCCAGTCGTCGGCGCGCGCCCGATCCGCCGCGTGCCCGCCCGCCGTCCGTGCCTGGTCCGCGACGTGCCGGTACAGGTCC
>Ga0325400_1006672_pt1 | contig 10990 bp, 12 predicted proteins | sample PopdelMetagenome_2_FD_205662 | JGI IMG/M metagenome (GOLD analysis project Ga0325400, IMG submission 205662) | Populus deltoides microbial communities from Bellville, Georgia, United States - Xylem-PdKOR-R1 | ecosystem: Host-associated > Plants > Phyllosphere > Stem > Wood/Secondary xylem...
CCTACTTCACGCTGATGTTCGCCGGCTCCTTCGTCCTCGGCCGAGCCATCGGCCTGGACTACGCCCGCACCACGACGCTGTCGTTCACCGCCGCCGGCAACAACTTCGAGCTCGCCATCGCCGTGGCCATCGGCACCTTCGGAGTGACGTCCGGCCAGGCGCTGGCCGGGGTGGTCGGCCCGCTGATCGAGGTCCCCGTCCTCGTCGCGCTGGTCTACGTGGCGCTGTGGGCCGGGCGCCGCTTCTTCCGGAACGACCCCACCCTCCCCGCCCCCCCTGCTGTTGCGGGGACGACGACCTCCAGGAGCGCCTCATGACCCAGCCGAGCATTCCCGCCCCCGGCGTCGGCGAGGACCCCGACCAGCTCATCGGCGAGGGCACCGCAGGACCGCGGGTGCTGTTCGTGTGCGTGCGCAACGGCGGCAAGTCCCAGATGGCCGCCGGTCTGATGCGCCACGCCGCCCAACAGCGAGGGCTACCGGTGCAGGTCTCCTCCGCAGGAACCGAGGCGGGCACGACGCTGAACGCCCAGTCGGTGGAGAGCCTGGCCGAGCTCGGGGTGGACATCTCCACCGCCCGCACCCACCAGCTCACCGACGACGACGTGCGAGCCGCCGACCTCGTCGTCGTCCTCGGCAGCGAGGCCCGCGTGATCCCGGTTGACGGGACGCGGATGGAGGTGTGGGAGACCGACGAGCCCTCGACCCGAGGCGTCGAGGGCATGGAACGGATGCGCCTGGTCCGTGATGACATCTTTGAGCGAGTGGCAGAGCTTGTCGGCCGCCTGCAGCGGTCGCGCTCGAGCGAGGGAGAAACTGGACTGCAGCAGAACGCGGAGGACCGCTAGGACCAGCGGCGGGCTCGGTCGTACCGAAGGGCGCACCTTCGGCCTTCTCGGCCTCCGCTGCGCGCTCGCGCCGGCCATCTCACCGTGATGGCGTCCTGACCCTTGAACCCTCGGCACGGAGTCGGAGCAGACTCAGTGCCGGCGGGCCTCCAATGCCGGCGGGCCTCCAACGCCGGCGGGCCGGCGGGAGATGGAGAGGACCCAGGAAGACTGACGACGAGGGCTCAGCGGCGTGGCTGACCCCTGAGCAGTCACGAGACCTCGCCGCAGCCGTCCGCTCGGTCGCTGAGCGCCTCGAGGGTGCTCGCCACGACCGGGTTGCCGATCCTGATGAAGACCGCAGGCGCGCCGGCTTCCGGCTGCTCAAGGTGCTCGAGTTCCTCGACCGAGCAGTCCTCGACCTGCTCGCGACCGCCGATGACCTGGAGAGGCACGAGCAGTCTCGGCAAGACCGCGGAAGGACCGAGGGATCGTCGTCAGTCCCGGTGCCTGACGGTGATGACCTCGCCAGGTCCCTGGTCGAGGTCCTCGGCGCCGGAGCACCTCCGAGGATGAGGACGACTCGGACTGACGGCTGCCAGGCCCCGGGGTGGGGGCACGGGCGCACCACCGCGCAGTGTCAGCTCACCGCGACCCACCGGCTCCGCTTCCCCTTCGGGCAGGAGGCCGCCGTCTGCCCAGAGCGCGCGGCCGAGGCTGAGCGGCGCGTCATCGACGCGGTGTTGCTGCCGTTGGAGTGAGGCGCGCGGTCGCCGCGCGCTCACCAGACCTGACAGCCCTACCCTCGGGTAAAGGTAGAGTTGTACGCGAACGGGTCGCCGCTGCGCGCGCAGACCCACCACGAGCTTCGTCCCCACCGCCCGAGCCCGCTCGATGACTGGCCCCCCCCCGACCCGAGACCGCGCACTGCTGCCTCGGTCACCGGCCTGCCACCTCACCGAAGCAGGCGCCTGCGGTACCACCGCAACCCCGGAGGACTCATGTCCGAGCAGCGACCAGACCCGCACCCGATCGACCGAGCCGACGAACACCCCGGCGAACAGCACCAGATGCGCACAGGTGCGGCTGCGGCGCAGCGCTCGCACACCACCACCGCGCCCCGCGCCGGTGGGCACCCAGCGCACCACCACCCCCACGAGGGACCCGGCTTCGTACCCGAGGGCCCCCGAGAGGGGCGCGAGGAGCGCCACCGCCGCGCCGCGGCGAAGGAGGCGCGAAAAGCCGTGGCGACCTCGACCGCACCCAGGAGCCCCGCCGAGGGCGGGGACGGCGGCGGAAGCGACGACGGCGACAACGGCATCACCGTGCTGCAGGTCCTGCGCGACCCGCGCCGCCTTCGCATCGAGGTCCTCGCCGGCCTGGTGGTGGCCCTGGCGCTGATCCCCGAGGCGATCTCCTTCTCCATCATCGCCGGCGTCGACCCCCGCGTCGGCCTCTTCGCCGCCTTCACCATGGCTGTGACCACCTCCATCGTCGGCGGCCGCCCGGCGATGGTCTCCGCAGCGACCGGCGCGATCGCCCTGGTCATCGCCCCCGTGGTGCGCGAGTACGGGCTGGACTACCTGCTGGCCACCGTCATCCTCGGCGGCATCCTGCAGGTCATTCTGGGCCTGGTGGGCGTTGCCCGGTTGATGCGGTTCATCCCCCGCAGCGTCATGGTCGGGTTCGTCAACGCCCTGGCCATCCTCATCTTCATGTCACAGGTGCCTTACCTGCTGGGCGTGCCGTGGCTGGTCTACCCCCTGGTCGTCGTCGGCCTGGCGGCGATCGTCCTGCTGCCGCGGGTGACCACCGTCATCCCCGCGCCGCTGGTGGCGATCGTGGTGCTGACCGGCTTCACCGTCATCGCCGCCGTCGCCGTCCCCACCGTCGGGGACCAGGGCGAGCTGCCCGACACCTTGCCCTCCTTCCTGATCCCCGATGTGCCCTTCACGCTGGAGACGCTGCGGATCATCGCCCCCTACGCCATCGCCATGGCGCTGGTGGGGCTGCTGGAGTCGCTGATGACGGCCAAGCTGGTCGACACCATCACCGACACCCGCTCGCGCAAGACCCGTGAGTCCTGGGGCCAGGGCGTGGCCAACCTCGTCTCGGGGTTCACCGGCGGCATGGGCGGCTGCGCCATGATCGGCCAGACGATGATCAACGTGAAGTCCTCCGGAGCCCGCACCCGGATCTCCACCTTTATGGCCGGGGTCTTCCTCATCACCCTGGTCGTGGCCCTGGGCGACGTGGTCTCGGCGATCCCGATGGCTGCTCTGGTCGCCGTCATGATCATGGTGTCGGTCGGCACGTTCGACTGGCACTCCATCGCCCCGGGCACCCTGCGCCGGATGCCCAAGTCGGAGACCGTGGTGATGCTGGCGACGGTGGCGGTCACCGTCGCCACGCACAACCTCGCCTACGGCGTCATCGTCGGCGTGGTGGTGGCGATGGCGTTGTTCGCCCGGCGGGTGGCGCACCTGGTCGACGTCGAGCGGCACCTGGCCGAGGACGGCGCCTCGGTCACCTACACCGTGAGCGGGCAGCTGTTCTTCGCCTCCAGCAACGACCTGGCCGACCAGTTCCGCTACAACGCCGACCCCGCCCGCGTGGTCATCGACCTGTCGGGCGCCCACGTGTGGGACGCCTCCACAGTGGCCACGCTGGACGCGATCAGTGCCCGCTACGCCGACCGGGACAAGGCCGTGGAGGTCGAGGGGCTGGCTGGGCACAGCGCCGAGCGGCACGAGCGCCTGGCCGGGCACCTGGGCGGCGGCCACTGACTCCTCCTGAGGTCCACCTGGGTGCGCACGAAGGTCTCCCAGCACCTGGCGGAAGACATCGGGCGGGGTCGGTCGGCACGCGTCGGTCGGCCCCGCCCGCCGCCGCTGACGCCCTAGCGACGTCCCCTGCTCACGATCGGCACCCTTCGCGGGGCGTGCGGGAGAGTGGACCCATGACTTCCCGATCACAGGCCCCAGCAGGCATCGCGGCGGGCACGGACAAGCCGATGCAGATCGGGCAGGTCATCGCCCTGACCGGAGTCTCGGTGAACACCCTGCGCCACTGGGACGAGGTCGGGCTGCTGTCACCCTCGGCGCGCAGCGAGGGGGGGTTCCGCCTCTACAGCCGCCAGGACGTCGAGCGACTGCTGGTGATCCGGCGGATGAAGCCGCTGGGGTTCTCCCTGGCGCAGATGAGCGACGTGATGGCCATCGCCGACGCCGTCGATGACGATGCCTTCGGCAGCGACGCCGGTGGAACGGATGAGGCCGCCGAGCTGGCGGGGCGCCTGCAGGACTACCTGGACCAAGCTGAGGAGAGCCGCCGCAAGCTCGTCGCCAAAGTCTCCATGGCCGAGGAGTTCCTGGAGCTGCTGCGCGAGCGCCACGCCCGCGCGGCGGACGTCGCGCAGGCGGTCACACGAACGGTCGCACAGGGGCACGACCAGGCCTGATCTCCGACCTGACTCCGCGGAAGGGGCGTGCCTGCTCCGATCGGGCACAGCGCGGTCGCCCGCGCAGCGCATCCATACTCTCGCGTTAGGGTAGAGATGCCAGCCCGCGCTGCGGGTCGTCTTCTGCGCCCCGACGGAGCCCGCCCTGAGCACCTCCCAGCCCTCCACCGCCGGCTCGGCGCGCGCCTCGCAGACCGCCGGTCGAGCTGCCCGCGCCGGTCGGGCGCACACAAGTTCCGGTACGAGTGCCACGACGCGCGCAGCGTGGGCGCCGACGCTCAGCGAGGTCTTCGACCCCCGCGCCAACGGCCTGAGCCTGATGCGCCTGGTGCTGGCGGTGATCGTGGCGATCTCCCACGGCCTGCAGAACGGCTTCGGCTGGCAGCCCACCGTCAACGGCACCCAGATCGGCGTCCTGGCCGTGGACGGCTTCTTCGTCATCAGCGGCTTCCTTATGGTCTCCAGCTGGAACCGCCTGGCCGACGTGCGCCGCTACGCCTGGCACCGCGCACTGCGGATCATGCCGGCGTTCTGGCTCTGCCTGGTCCTGACCGCGCTGGTCCTCGCACCCGTGGCCGCGGTGCTCAGCGGACGCCCGGCGCTGTCGGTGTTCACCGCTGAGTCCGAGCCGGCCTGGCGGTACATGAGCGTCAATGCTGCCCTGCAGATGAACCAGTTCGGCATCGCCGGCCTCGGCGGTGCCTACAGCGACGGCGTCATCAACGGCTCGCTGTGGACCCTGTTCTACGAGGCGCTGTGCTACGTCGCGATCGCCGCCCTCGGCCTGCTCGGCCTGCTGCGCCGCCGCACCTGGCTGGTGGCAGCGGCCACCCTGGTGCTGTGGGTCGCGCTGGGCGCCGCCGAGGCCGGTCTGGTGACGCTGCCGGCGGAGAACCTGCCGCGGCTGCTGTTCGTGTTCATGCTGGGCGCGCTGGCGGCCCTGTACGCAGACCGGCTGCCGATGCACCCGCTGCTGGCCCTGTGCGCGGCGCTGCTGACGACGGTGGCGATGCTGGCGCTGCAGGACTATCGCCCCCTGGGCGCGGTCGGCTTCGCCTACCTGTGCCTGTGGGTGATGACCATCGTCCGCAAGCCCCTGCTGAGCTGGGACCTGTCCTACGGTGCCTACATTTGGCACTGGCCGATCCAGGTGCTGCTGATCCTGCTCGGTGCCACCGCACTGGGGCAGGTGGGCTTCACCGCGCTCAGCATCGTGATCGCGCTGGGGGTGGCAGCGCTGTCGTGGCGGTTCGTGGAGCGACCGGCGCTGTCGTTCAAGAGCGCTCGGTGGGTCTCCCCGGCCCGGCCCGAGCGCGGCACCACGAAGGTGAAAGCGCCGCAGCGCACCCGCACTCGCACCTGACCCTCACCTGACGCGCTACCCGTGCACCCGGCACCGTGAGTCGGACAGGCCCGCGCGTTAGCCGATGCGTCGCTCGGTGGCCGCAGGACCCTCCGCAATGCCGCGGTCCGGATCCTCATCGGCGAGGGTGGAACCACCCTCGGCGTCCGTTGCGTCAGCGACGGCGAGGTCGTCGATGAGGTGGTCCAGGAGGCTCATCTCCTGCGCCAGGGCCTGACGGCGAGCCCGTACAGCGTCCAGGAGGAGGTGGCGACGCCGATCGCCCAGCCCCGAGGAGCTGCCGGCCGGTACCTGTGCAGCGTCGCCGTTGGTCAGCTGATGCGCCGCCTCGAGCAGGTCGAGCGCTCGGATGACGTCCTCGCGGTGCATGCCCATGGCGGTGAGCGGCTTGAGCCACTGCAGCCGTCGCAGGTCGGCGGCTGAGTACAGGCGGTAGCCGCCTGCACTGCGCCCAGAGGGGACGACCAAGCCTTCGGAGTCGTAGTACCTCAGCGCCCGCATCGTCAGGCCGGTCGCCTCCGCTGCCTGCCCGATGAGCATCTCGTCATCAGCGAGCTCAGCCACGATCTTCTTGGGGCCGCGCTGTTGGCCGGACGCCACCACCTGCCCATGCGGAGGAGGTGGGATGCTCGCAGCCACCGGTCGACTCTCCCAGAACCCGAGGGTGTGCGCCGCTCAAGGCCCCTTGAGGACACGTCGGACTGCGAGACCCGAACCGGCCGGTGCCAGGCTGCTTAGCCGAGGACGCCGGTGGACTGCAGCAGGATGTACGCCGCGACCAGCGCCAGCAGTCCGGCGAACGACAGGCTCGCGGTGCGCGGGGAGAGCCGGGCCGCCAGCGGACGACCAGCGAGGGATGCCGCGACTGCGCCCAGGGTGAAAGGCACGATGACCGCCCAGTCGAAGTGCGCGGTGCCGGCCCGTGCCAGAAGGGAGACCCCGGAGTTCAGCGCGATGACCACCAGCGAGGTCCCCACCGCCACCGGCATCGCTAGGCCGAGCGCCAGCACGAGCGCAGGCACGATGACGAAGCCCCCGCCCACCCCCAGGAACCCCGTCAGCAGGCCGACCAGCAGTCCGGCCAGGGCTATCTGCACCGCCCTGCGGCGGGGGACTGTGACCGCAGGTGAGGCGCCCGTGCGGGTCGGCGCTGCCGGTGCTCGCAGGGCCACAGCCCCCTCATTCCCGTCCGTGCGGCTAACGGCGAGCTCGCCACCTGTGGTGGCCGCCTGACCCGCCGTGACCGTCGGCTTCTCGGGCCCGGTGTGCGCAGGGCGCTTCAGGGACCGGTGGGCCATCGCCGCCGCCGAGGCCAGCATCACCACCGCGAAGCTGACCAGCACCAGCTCAGCGGGAGCGCGGTGGTTCAGCGCGGCTCCCGCCACGGTGGCGGGCACGCCGACGGCAACGAAGACCAGCGCCGTCCCCCAGCGCACCGCCCCGGCGCGGGCGTGGGTGAGGCTGCTGGTGGCGGCGGCGACCCCGACGATGACCAGGCTCGCGGTGGTGGCCTCAGCAGCGGGCATTCCCAGCAGGTAGACCAGCGCGGGCACCGTCAGGATCGCCCCGCCACCTCCGAGCACTCCGAGGACGAGACCGACCGCCGCTCCCAGGGCGACGGCGATCAGCGCAGCGGTCATCGGCCAGTCCTTCCGGTCTCGAGGTGCAAGGCGTGGTGGGCGGAGGGGGCGGGGCGGCTCAGGCGACGGTGCCGGGGGCGCCGCCGTCGCGCTGGACGGGCAGCCCCGCCTCGTCCCAGGCCTGCATCCCGCCCTCGAGGTTGCGCACGGTCACCCCGGCGGCGGCCAGGCGGTCGGCGGCCTGCGCCGAGCGCTTGCCCGAGCGGCACACCACGACGACGTCGCCGCCGTCGGGGACCTGCGTCGGGCGCTGCCCGGCGACGATGGACCCCAGCGGCACGTGGACGGCGTCGGGGGCGTGCCCGGCCGCCCACTCCTCGTCCTCACGGACGTCCAGCAGCAGCGCACCGTCGGCAACGAGGTCAGCTGCGGTGCGGGCGGACACGCTGGGCTGCGGGGCGGGGGTCTGCTGTGCGGGACTGGTCATGACAGGGCCTCTCGAAGGGTCGGGGCGTGGTGGGCCGCGGGACGGCCTGGCTGGCCGCCTGCCGTTCCGGCGGAGGTGTCGGTGGAGGTGTCGGTGGAGGAGGCGGCGTCGAACTGGAACTGGTAGCCCGAGCTCGGCGCGAAGTGGGCGCTGACGCTGAACCGGTCCGCGCGCACCAGGGACCGGCGGTGCTCCACGGGAGTGCCCTCGGAGCAGCCCAGGCGCTCCACCAGGAAGGCGGCGCTGCCGGGGGCGACCTGGAGCAGCGCTGCCTCGGCGGGGGTGAGGACGACGGCGTGCAGGTGCTCGGCGCCGCCGCGCACGTGGATGCCGCAGTGGCGGGCGAGCTCGTCGTACAGGGCGGTCTCGGAGAAGTCCGCCTCCAGCAGCGCCCGGGTGCGCGCCGCCGGCAGCCAGGCCTCGTCGAGGGCCAGGGGGACGTCGTCGGCCAGTCGCACCCGCCGCAGGTGCACCAGATCGGCGTCGGCGGGCAGCCCCAGGGCGGCGCTGGCCGCGGGGTCGGTGACGACGTCGAGGGCCAGCACCTGGCTGCGCTGGGTCATGCCGGTGGCCCGCACCGAGGCGAACAGGCTGTACAGCGCCCCCAGCGGCTGGGTCAGGCCGGTGGCCCGGGAGGTGCGCCCGCGCTGGGCGGTCAGCGCACCGGTCTCGCGCAGGGAGCGCAGCGCCTGGCGCACGGTCTGGCGGGAGACGCCGTACTCCTCGGCCAGGGCGTTCTCACCGGGAACACCGTCGGCGAAGGCGCCGGCGTCCAGGCGCCGGCGCACGTCGGCCTGCACCTGCTGCCAGACCGGGATCCCGCTGCCCCGCTCGGGCAGGACGGCGGCGTCGCCGCTGAGGGTGTTCACGAGCGGGGGGCGCGGGGGCGGTTGAAGGGCAGGCGGCCCAGGGCGGCCCCCATGGCGCAGGTGTTGCTGAGCGCCGCGAAGGTCAGGCCGGCGCCGATGCCGCCGGCCACGAAGCGGGCCTTCGGCTTCCAGGTGCTGACGATGATGCTGGTGGCCACGATGCTCCCCGCCACGAGGCGGACCTGGCGCTCCATGCCCCACCCGGCCTCGGAGGCGGGGGTCGACCAGCCGATCGAGGGGACCGACGACGAGGCCGCCGAGGAGCCCGCCAAGGAGCTCTGGGTGGTGGAGGCCGCCTCGAGACCGCCGTCGAGGACCTTCAGCGAGCTCGCGCCGGAGGTGGCCAGGGCGTCGGCGGCGCGCTGGGCGCGTGCACCGGAGCGGCAGACCAGGACGACGTCGCGCTGGTCGAGCTCCAGCTCCAGGTCGGCCAGGGCCTGCTCGAGGCGATCCAGAGGGGTGTTGTGCGCCCCGGGCAGGCTGCCGGAGGCGAACTCGGCCTCGGAGCGCACGTCCAGGACGAGGTGGTCCTGGACCGCGTCGGTGCCCAGGTGGGCGGGGTGCAGGCGGGTGGCCGGGGTGCGGGTGCTCATCGGTCGAGGTCCCTTCGAGCTGTGTCTGGGTGGTCGGTGCGAGCTGGAATGAAATGTACGCACCTTGCGCTGAAGCCAAATGTACGTACAGGATGGGGACCGCGCAACCAGCGGCCCGCACCCGCTGACCAGAACCGCAGGAGGACCCCGTGCTGCTCGAGAGGCTCTACGACGAGGACCTGGCCCAGGCCAGCTACTTCATCGGCTGCCAGAAGACCGGCGAGGCCGTCATCGTCGACCCCCGCCGCGACATCGCCGACTACCTGGCCCTGGCCGCCAAGCACGGCATGCGCATCACCGCCGTCACCGAGACCCACATCCACGCCGACTACCTCTCCGGCACCCGCGAGCTGGCCGCCGCCACCGGCGCCACCGCCCACGTCTCCGGCGAGGGCGGCACCGACTGGCAGTACGGGTTCGAGGCCGAGCGCCTGCACGACGGCGACCAGCTGCGCATCGGCAACCTGGTCCTCCAGGCCCGCCACACCCCCGGGCACACCCCCGAGCACCTGGTCTTCACCCTCACCGACGGCGCCTTCACCGACGCCCCCGGCTACCTGCTCTCCGGAGACCTCGTCTTCGCCGGCGACCTCGGCCGCCCCGACCTGCTCGACGAGGCCGCCGGCGGCGTCGACACCCGCTACCAGGGCGCCAAGGACCTGTTCGCCAGCCTCAAGCGCGTCTTCCTGGCCCTGCCCGACCACGTCCAGGTCCACCCCGCCCACGGCTCCGGCTCGGCGTGCGGCAAGGCCCTGGGAGCGGTGGCCTCCACCACCGTCGGCTACGAGCGCCTCTACGCCTGGTGGGCCCGCTACCTCGCCGAGGACGACGAGGCGGGCTTCGTCGCCGAGCTGCTCGAGGGCCAGCCCGACGCCCACGCCTACTTCGCCCGCATGAAGCGCGAGAACCGTGAGGGCCCTGCCGTCCTCGGACCCCTCCCGGCCCTGGAGCGCGTCGAGGGCGAGGCGCTGCGCGCCCGCCTGACCGCCGACGAGGCCATCCTCGTCGACACCCGCGACGCAGCCGCCGTGCGCTCCGGCTCACCGGCCGGCGCCCTGCACGTGCCCGGCGCCGCCAAGGCCGCCAGCTACGTCGCCTGGGTCTACGACCCCGAGACCGAGCACCGGCCCCTGGTGGCGCTGGCCGCCGACGAGGAGGGCGCCGAGGAGCTGCGCGCCCACTTCGTGCGCGTCGGCGTGGACGCCCTGACCGGATTCACCACCACCTTGGACGGGCTCGACCTCGTCGCGGCCGAGACGGTCGCCCCGGCGGACCTGGACGGTTTCATCGAGGCCACGGGCGCCGTCGTCGTCGACGTCCGGGGCCGCACCGAGCACGCCGCCGGCCACGTCCCCGGATCGGCCCAGCTGTCCGGCGGGCGGGCACTGTGGCGCACCGGCGAGCTCCCCGACCCCGCCTCGGGCACGCCGGTGGTCACCTACTGCCAGTCCGGGATGCGCAACGCCGTCGTGGCCAGCGCCCTGCGCCGCGCGGGGCACCGCGTGGTGCAGCTGGAGGGCAGCTACGCCGGGTGGAACGCTTGGCGCCAGCAGCTGACAGGCGCTGGCAGCCGCTGATCAGTGGGGACCTCAGCCGAAGGGGGATGGAGCAGCCGAGGTGGGCGTCAGGGGTCGGCCCGAACAGTGATCCAGCAGCGGCACGCTCGCACACGAGCATCCACAGCGGCACCGCCTCATCCTGGGGTGCGGTTTGACGACGCACACGAACACGGGAGCTTGTTTCAGGTCCGCCGCCGGTCTCGGCGTGGACGCAGTCCTGGTGACACCGCGCTGCGCCGACCCCCTCTACCGC
>Ga0325400_1006674_pt1 | contig 10986 bp, 8 predicted proteins | sample PopdelMetagenome_2_FD_205662 | JGI IMG/M metagenome (GOLD analysis project Ga0325400, IMG submission 205662) | Populus deltoides microbial communities from Bellville, Georgia, United States - Xylem-PdKOR-R1 | ecosystem: Host-associated > Plants > Phyllosphere > Stem > Wood/Secondary xylem...
GAAAATTCAAAATAAAAAATAAAATAAGAGCCACCTCTTTAACTATTTATATGAACAATGAAGGAGATGCATGCACCCTAATGTTTTAGAGTTCTAACAACTTGTATGCTTGCTCTATGTTGTTAGGGACCTAAATTTTTTTAAATGTAAAAAAAATATTTAGGATCAAGAAAATTTTTTGACATTGTCATTATCTCAAATTATTCAGTTGTTTTGAATTTTTTTCATGAAAATAAATTTTTCTATTAACATATATCTTGTTTGTCTTATATCTTGTTTGTCTTAGTTAACAAAATATTTTAACTAGAATCATTGTTTATAATTTTTTAAAACACTTTATGATTGTCAAAGTAAGTTAACAAAAAAATATTAAAATAATATATCTATATTTTGTGTGATGAAAGAAACATCGATCTCAATCGATTTTCATGAACAATTTATTATTAATATTATTATTTTCATATTTGAAACATAATAATTGATTTTTTTTTATTAAAATTCAACTAAAATTTTATAATAGTATTTAAAAATCGAAATTAAAAAGTATGTGTGTTGGGTAATTTTTTTTTCAAAGTGCCAAAAAACAAAGAAAAAAAAAGAAAAAAATAGCAGTCTGGGCAAGCTCTCACCACTAGCAAGACAGGCTCACGCAGGCTTGCAGGCTTAGAGGCCAGACTTGTGCGCCTGTCCTTGATTTTTTTGTTTTTTTTTGTAATTTTTTTTATTTTAAAAAATAACAAATGGCATGTTAAAATTTTAAAAAAGAAGTACACCCCCAACACTTAAACCCTCGATCTGCACCTTTGCCACACGCAAGTTAATCAAATGAGCCACACATATGATTGTTATAAACCAATAAATCACTGTTTATATAAACAATAAAACACCTTTTAAAACCCTAAAATAAAAAAAGCTTACATCACAATTTAGAAAATAAATGCACCATAACCAAATAAATCACAATATAAAATTGTTATAGATTAATTAAAAAATTTATTAAGATACTTCACTATTAATGAAAACCCTAATTGTTTTTAGAGCCTGTTTGGTTCTATGGTTGAACCTGCTTTTGACCAAATTTCAATTTTTTTTTTTACTAAAATTGAGTGCGGTTTGTACCTTTTGGATCGTTTTGATGTGCTGATGTCAAAAATGATTTTTAAAAAATAAAAAAACATCATTGGCATATATTTCGGCACGAAAAACTATTTGAAAAGCAACCACTACCACATTGCCAAACACCATTTTAGTATTTTAGGTTAAAAGTTATTTTTATCATCATGTTTTTAAATTTCAAACTATAATAATATTATAATGTACCAAATAAATTGTAATATTATTTAATATATATCAGGATATTATTAAAATTTATTTATTTAAAACTGATATGAAAGTTCATTAACCTTCATAAAAGCATTTAATATGTGTACATAAGTATAAATATGAGATACAAATCCCATATAGATAGAAATACACCCAATACATTTATGATTTTAAAATAATTATTTTTATGGGTAACACGTTAAAACTATGTTTTTTAAAAATTTAAATTATTTAAAAGAATTATTTTTTATATATTTTTAAATTAATTTAAAATGATAATATTAAAAATATTTTTTTAAAAATTAAAAAAAATATTATTTTAATATCTTAAAAAAAAAACACTTTATACAAGAATTACTACGGGACTTTGCAAACGAAAAGAACGCTTACACGTAAAAATCTTGTTTTTCTCTTCGTCCCTAGATTCCATCCCTGACCTGTCTTCTTCACATAAACTCACTCTCACTGCACCGTCCAATTCTAAGTTCAAAAAAAAAAAAAAATAATTTCCTGTCCGGTCCATTCAATCGTACGAGAAAACTCTGTTCAGGTTTGGATTGGATTTGTTTTTTCAATAGTTAGATTCCACCATTTTAAATTAATAACTTCTATTCAGCTCAATTTGCAGGTTTCTTTTGTGTCTCCTGCAAAACCTAGCTCGAATGTTAAATTTAGTAGTAGCTGCTATGAAACTACGAAATGTTGAATTAGCGTAGCTGAAGAATGCCGGGGATTCCTTTAGTCACTCGTGAAACTTCCTCGTATGTTGTTTGTTATAATTAATTCGTCATTTTTCTTGTTTAAATATTTTTTTACTCGGTGAAGTTTTTAAATTTTTATTGTTATTGGAAGGTATAGTCGAAGCACGATAGATCAGATGTGCCGTGAAGATGCACGTGGTGGTGGTGGTTTGCATTTAACTGAAGAAGAAGAAATTGCTGCCGAAGAAAGTCTTTCGATTTATTGCAAGCCTGTTGAGCTTTATAATATTCTTCAGCGTCGCTCGATTGGAAATGTAATTTAATTTACATTTTAGCTTCGTTTTTTTTTAAAAAAATTAAATTGTTATTCGTTTTGTGTTTGATTGAATATTTCTTTCCTTTTGTTTATGAGGTAGCCGTCTTTTTTGCAAAGATGTTTGCTGTATAAAATACAGGCCAAGAATAAAAGAAGGTAATGATGTTCCATTCTAATGTTCTTAAGTTTTGGAGTGATTAGCAGCAGTGAATTAGCCTTGTTGAAACTTTTGTATTTGGAGTATTGGTGTGTGGATTTATTTATATGTACTGTAGTTGGTTGTTTGGGACTTGAAGGATACGGACCAGGTCATAGTTGTTTAAGGATGCTGGCTTATTTTTGTTGATTAAATTTTGAGGATGTAAACAAGTTTTGAGGTGCTAACTATGTCTCTTTTGATTGAACGTGTAGAATACAAATGATGATTTCCATGCTTGTGACACTAAATGGAGTTGTACAATCGGATAATATATTTCCCTTGTATGTTTTGTTGGCAAGGCTTGTATCCAACATTGGGGTTTTAGAGGTAAGAATGCATCTGTTTCTTTTTCCTAGCCAGATTGACATATACTAATGCTATTGGAGATAGTATTATGCGGTCATTACCTATTCTTAATGATCTAGCTTTGCTTTTTGTATCCCACAATGAAGTATTCTGCAGTATATCGCTTTAGTCAACCATGTGTTTTGACCGGCTTTGCTGGAGTTGAGGGTAGTGCTCAAGTACAAGCGAATTTCGTTCTCCCTGAGATGAATAAGCTAGCATCAGAGGTCAAATCTGGCTCACTGCATGTCTTGCTTGTCAGCTTTGGTATGCATTCATACGTTTTGATTAATACTTGAGATTATCTGCCACATAATTTTTTTTATCTCATTATCTCTATTATTTTTGGCAGCTGGGGCCCAAAGTTCTATGCATGGAATCGATTTAACCAAGGGTCATTTGGGTATGGAATTTTTCCATGTGAGATATGCTTTGGTTCCTTAAGTACTTCATATATGATGTCACGTGGAAAGTGTTGCTAATGCATGCTATGGTACTTGCTGGTAATTGGTGTATTTGTAATTTTTCAATGCCAAGAAATTACTAAAGATGTTGTTTTCAAGGTTCAATTTTTTGTTTTCTATTTTGCATGGAGAAAAGAAGCAATAAACCAAACAATGTGATGACAACATGTTATGTCAAACAACTCATTGTTGCAAGTGAATTTGGCCTTATTAAAGGGGTTCTAATTGCCTTTTCCTTTTGTTTAATGGTTGTTTATTTGCATTTTCAAATCCAGCTTTATATTTAAATTTTGCTTGTACATGGCAGAAAATGTTGGAGGATGCTGTCTATTGGGGAAGATACCATTAGACTCGCTATGTAATTTCTGGGAGAAGTCACCAAATTTGGGTTTGGGACAAAGAGCGGAGGTGACATCTCCTGTTGACATGAATGCTTGTTTCTTGAAGGTAAAGCACTGATAGCTTCTGGATAACTATTTATTTTTCATCTTTTACTTGAACCCATGATGTTATAATAAGGACACTAAATGCTAACTGACTCCACATTAATACCCATCATAGAGGCTGGAACCTGATTCATCGTAGTAAACAAATGCCTTCACAATGTAGGCTAATCATTGCATAAAGTACAATGTCATTGGTTAAGCGAGATTATTTTGACATGATTGCATTATTCAAAGAACTGAATTAGCCATGGGTGTAATGATCACTACATCACTCTGACAAGCCACGTGGTGTTACTTCTTTGTCCTCTGCCAAATTGTCTGTGTAAAGAAGCTTCTGCTCACTCCTGGTATTCCTGCATGCTTTCATGAAGTTTGACATAGACCTGCAGACTTGCCATTTTCCATGGCCCATGCTGTTCTGTAGAAATGCTGTATACATTCTGTTGTATGATTTAATAGCGATGGTTGGAAGCTGGCATTGGCACCTTCATAAGCAGCCTCATGACTGGGAACAAATTATGCCCGTTTGGCATTGAGGTTGAACTTGCTTTTCATCAAAATTTGATTTTTTTTCTTTGCTTCAAATGATATTTTTTTTGGTGTTTTTTGATCGTTTTGATGTGCTGATATCAAAAATAAAATTTAAAAAATAAAAAAACATTATTTTAATGCATTTTCAAGCGAAAAGTACTTTGAAAAGCAATTTCTACCACACTTCCAAACATCATAACCTGAATAATTTAACTGTGAGAATTATTTGTTTTTTGCAGTCTGATCATCAGGGTTTCATAAGATTACATTTGTATTTGGAAATTTAAGAGTGCTCTTTTGTGTTTCTTCTTGCAGTTGAATTGTTTGACCGAGGACAACTGTGTTTTAATTCAAATTCCATTTAATTCTGAAACTGTGGTTTGTTCTGCTCTCAAAGGTCTTCTAGTTGGACAAAATCAAATTCATTTATCACATCTTCTTCTAGATGTTTATTTGCTGACAGAAGTAAGCCATTTTTATTGTTTGTGTTTTCCAAAGAATACATCACAGCTGCAAGTCAACATTTCTGCAGAAGAGGTTGGAGCTAAGGAAAAATCTTCATACACATGTAGTGACATGTCTTCTTCATCTTCGTCTCATGTTATTCGGTAATCTCTTATACATCCAAGCATCAAACACTTGTCGATTATTATTGCTGTTCTTTATTGCTCTGCACCTGATCTGGGAATTCTTTTGTTTTCCTAAATGAGTATGATAAAGCATTTTGACTCCTTGTATTATGTAGGTTGAGGGCGGGAAATGTCATTTTCAACTATAGATATTATAATAATAAGTTGCAAAAAACTGAAGGTAATATTAATCTTCTTCTTCTTCTTCTTCTTCTTCTTCTTTTTTTGTTATAATGCATTTAAATGTGACATGGGTTCACAATTTGATTTAGATGGAAGAACTTATAACTTCTTCAATCTTGAACAAGACAGATTATGTTGTTTGAACTTTCAATCCCTTGATAGTGAATATTTTCATCAATTGTCATTGATGGGTGTCTGCAACTTTTAAGTCTTTTCCTTGGCTTCTGGTTCTTTCTATCAGCATGATCTGCAAGGTCCTTTTCCTCGTCTTTTATGATGTGTTGGATGTCTAACTTGCAGTAACTGAAGACTTTTCCTGCCCATTTTGCTTGGTAAAATGTGCAAGCTTCAAGGTTGGAAGTTTTCCTGATATCCTTTTGTTCCTTGTGATGAAAACAAAATGATAATTGTCTTTTCTTCAAGCTGAGTTTTTATGTTGAGTTTCATATATATATATATATATATATATATATATATATATATATATATATATATATTTTTTTTTTTTTGCTCCTTAGGGTCTGAGATATCACTTGCCCTCATCACATGACCTCTTCGACTTTGAATTTTGGGTTGGTAAACTACAGGAATCTCGGGTGAATGTTTTTCTTTACATATTTTGTACTCCAATGACTTCTGATTTATGTCTTGCAGATAACTCAAGAATTTCAAGCTGTTAATATATCTGTGAAAACTGATATTTGGAGATCCAAGGTTAGGGTGTTTCCTCCATTTATAAATTCTTCATGACACTTTATTTGTTTTGATTTTTAAATATTATTCCCACTCTGCCATCACAACAGTTCATATTTGATTTTTTGCTTTTCCTATATATGTTATTTATTCAAGTTACAAAGTCAACAAATATTTACTATATGCAGTTGTTCTTTTTGCTCCTATGATGCGCTTTCCATGTTAAATAAAATAAAACAACAAAGTAAGGGTAATATCGCTTGTTTAACAGCAAAATTAAAAGTACACGACAAACTGCATTGCTTTGTTTACAGTTATTGTGTGCTTTGGAATATTGTTTAGTTTAGTGTCTTGTAAACATATAAATATCAGGATTTTTTTGATTCGCTGGAAGGTGATTCTGTGATGCTTAATAGAATGACGTGTTAAACAAAACACTAAAACTAAAAGAGAACACACATGTACATATTGCTTTGTTTACATTACCTTGAGAGCTTTAGAGTAGTTGTTTAAATGAGCACATAAATATGGGGAATTATATGAATTGATGGATGATAGGTGGGTTCCTGAGTTTATCACTTTTAGCACTGATTGAAAAAAAGAATGCTGTCATTATTGAATTTCTTCCATATACTTACAAGGTCAAGAAAAAACTATGGGAAAAATCAAGTGTTATGGGAAAAATCAAGTGGTCTATGTGAACTGCTAATATACAATTTGGGGAAAATGTTTGGCATCCATGCAAAGTATAAAGTATAAGATATATCCTATTTATTGTTCTTGGAATTCATATGCCAATATGTTTTATTCAGACTGTTGCAGATAGTATTGATCCAAAACAACAGACCTTTTGGTAAGTCTTGGATTTGTCTTGCTTGAACTAATAAATTTATTCATCTTCTGTCAATTTTGTTGATATTTTACAATACCATGGACTGAAATGGGTTTGTCCATGTTTACCCACAGTTCAAAGAAACCAAAGCGCAAAAGACCCAAGAACCTTATTCCAAATGCAAAGAATGCACATGACAAGACTCTGAGCAGGCAACGGGGAGCCAGTGAGCTTCTTGACAAGATTGGTGGTATGTGCTTTCTACTTCTTCCCATGATCCACGTATGATGGATGGCATCCTTGTAACGAAATCTATGGGAATTTTTAGGGAATGGTTTGATGCATAATCTACTAGATTTTCAAGTCTTTTTTCTTGTGATTAGGAATGATGATGAACAAGAAATGCATAAAAATGACAGCTCCCAACACCTGGCCCAGGCAGAAAAAAATTGTTTTCTGTTTTTCTTTACTTAAAAAATTGTCACATCCCTTTCTTCCATAAAAGACAACATCTCAAAGCATTATTCTTTGGGCCAAAACCACAATTTTTGAAAGCATAAGGTTGGCATAATAAAACAGAGCCATTTGATTCATTGAAGGACTTCATTATCAACTTCTTTTTCCTGCTGCAAGGCTTTGGTTTCAGAAGTACATGAAAGAATAAGTGGCATTTTTTGCATGCTTGTCAGAGTGATGTAGCTAATGGAGCACCTACTAATTGGTTGGTCTATTGTAATGAAACTATGAGATATTTCCAACAGATTTATCAAATGCGTTGCAATGTAATTATGGTGCGTAATTTTACAAATCAGTTTGCTTTGTAGTGGGTTCATATGCTTGCTTGCTTCTCTTCTTATTTTATGTTTGTTAGTTGAGAATCATTATTCTGATGTCTCAGGTGGGAAGGATTTGCCAACAACTAGCATGTGTGGCACAGAGTACGGCGAACACAATCTGTCCAGATTTTATGTTTCAGGGGTATCAGGGTCTGCAGCGCAAGCATATCCTGATGCTGAATGTGTTCAAATGGTACCTGGAAATAATCTTGCACCCCCTGCCATGCTACAGTTCGCAAAGACTAGAAAATTATCAATTGAAAGGTCTGACATGAGAAAGTAGGTCTTGATCCATCTCAATTTTTTTAGCTGATCTTTTTTTTAAAACAAAAATTCTATAGGTAATTAAAAAATGCATGACTTGTAATTTGTCAGGCCTGGTCAACAAGGATGAAGTGTTGCATGTTCTATTTATCTACTATACGTTTTAGGTTGTGAGGCTCAAGTTAAAATGTTTTTGAGTTAATGTATCCACGAAGTAGCCTACTAACTTGTCGAAAATGCGATAATTGTCAGATTATTAAGGCCTGGAACTCCAATTACGTGGAGTATTGTTGCTGGTTGTAATAGTTCTATATGTTGCAGCTCTAATGTTGCTTATTGTTTAGTAATATGCAGTGTGAAATACTTTTTTTTTAAATCTGAGTTAGTCACTTTATTCATTGTTGCTTCAAGCTTATAATTTCAGATTGGTAAATATTTTTCAAAGCTTGAATATGGGTTTCATCTTAATATTTTCTTTTTTGCAGCCGTATGCTCCTTCACAAACGACAATTTTTTCACTCACATAGAGCTCAGGTGAGTAATGACTGTCTTTTAATAAATGATTCCAGTTTATCATTTCCTTTCCTCGTAATATGTGGAAATTTTTTATTCAATTCACTGTTAGTCTTCTTTTTGAAGTATGTTTCTGGCATTTATTATTTGAAGGTCGCATGTCATGGAAAACCATACTTTAGTGAGAGTGAGCATACCGCATTTACATGTATTTGTGTGTTAATGCATGTGACACCTATGAAGATTCCAGGCCTGCACTTGTAATAGAAGGAGAATTTATTTAAAATTTCTAGTTCTAAATCAGTTAAGACATACATTGTCATGGTAGTATAAAATCATTAAAATGAAGTGGTTTATCTTGATGCGGATGATTAAAAGTAGAGGTGGATTCTTAGGGAATCATAAAAATCTGACAGCTTTTTTTAATTTGTTTTTTAAAAAATGTTAAGCTTGCTGCTGTATCCTTTTGATGAATATCAATATCATGCATGTTTGAGTTTGTCACAAGTGTGTGTATGATGTTCTGTTTGCAAGTCCCAGATTAGTTTTCTTTTGAAGCCCTCACCAACTCCAACGGGACTAGTTTTTATAATGTCACAAGTGTGTGTATGATGCTCTGTTTGCAACTCACAGATTAGTTTTTTTTTTCCGAAGCCCTCACCGACTCCAATGGGACTAGTTCTTATAATTTAATTTCAACTCTCCATTAAAAAAAAAATCTATGAATTAATTGGATTCTTTGGTGTTCTTTTTGTTTTTTAAGTCAATGGAAATTGAGCAAGTTATGTCAGATCGGGATAGTGAGGATGAAGTTGACGATGATGTTGCGGATTTTGAAGACCGAAGGGTATGTTTAATGATCACATTGCCTAATTCTTCTAGTTTGCTACTCTATGATGCCATTTTGAATCATGTTTGTGCTTACTTTATACATCTTACCTTTCTCCATTGGATTGATTTTCTGAGCTAAAGTCAGTCCCTTTTAAGTAGTCACATTGTGGAGCTTTAGTCAGCATGCTAAGAAAATAATTTGGTTAGCCATCAATAAGATGGTCCCTAATAGGTGTGCTTGCTGTGGTTATAATGCCTTCGAAACAACATAATAAGATAAGATTACAACTACATAAATATAAATACTTATTTGCTCATATTCATTTAAAAAGTTTATATTTATGTACTCGTGATCATTTAAAAATAATTTTTTTACAAAATAAATAGTTAAATGGCCATTAACAATTTTTTTCTCTAAGATAAGAAGGTTTCACTTGTAAATATCACAGTTATGGTGAAATTAGCTCAATAATGAAATAATAAGATAGAGAATTACAGTACAATGAGTAAATATACATACAGATACTTATTGAATTGTAATTGCGCTATAGCATTTGCATGTAGCACAATTTTGGAGCAATTAGTTTAACGTACAAAATGATGAAATAATTGTAATGCCTTCAAGCAACCATTGAAAAAGCCATCAGTAATATTCTATCATGCTGCAGATGCTTGATGATTTTGTAGATGTGACTAAAGATGAGAAGCAAATAATGCACTTATGGAACTCATTTGTGAGGAAGCAGCGGTAATCTTCTCTTTACACATGCTTTGGATTGTTTATTTTGTTTCTCATAAAGATCTTTGTACTGAGAATTATATTGAATTATTGTTGTCATGGATATCTATAGTTTCGAAACTAACTATGATGCCTGCTGCATGAGTTTCACATAAATATAAAGTTTGTGGCTGTTGGGTTTGTATTGTCGTGTTCTGAACTTATTTGCTTTTCATGCTGGCAGGGTGCTTGCAGATGGACATATCCCATGGGCATGTGAGGCTTTCACAAGATTGCATGGACACGACTTTTTCCTAGCCCCAGCTCTGATGTGGTAACTCGTCTACTAATTTTAATTTTAAATGTCATCATATTCCACTGTAGTTGTTTCTTTTCTTCCTGTTCAGCTTCTGCTCTTATTTGTACTTACAAGCAGATCATGTTGTATTTAGAGCACTTGGAGATATTTTCTCATGTTTCACTGTCTTTCAGAGTCAACAATTTTAAATAATCACTTGTTCTCATGGGATTGGCAGGTGTTGGAGATTATTTATGATCAAACTATGGAATCACGGTCTACTTGATGCACGTACGATGAACTTGTGTAATATGATTCTCGAACAATACCAAAAGCAGGACTTGGATCCTATGAAAAACTAGAGACACGTGGTGTTTTTGCATGGACAAGGAGGAATAAAATTTTCTTTCCCATCTATTAATTTGTTCTTGCATTTAATTGTGGGGCTCAATTGCATACCTTGCCCTTTTGTCTCTGTTATTTCGTATAATGTTCTTGTTGATCAACTAAGAGGGTGTTTGGGAGGGTGGTGGCTTGTGCGATTTCTCCCAAACTCCCTCTTATCAATGTTTAATTTAAAAATTGAACTGGGGTTATGCTTGTGGACCCCATGATAAAGCTGATCAACTCAAAGATGCTTAACATGTGAACAAGCGGGTCATGAGGTAAATCAAACAATGTAATTGTGGTTCCTTTTTACCTTTGAGATTCTTGGACAAAACTAGTCTCCCCATCATAGCACATCGAAACACTGCAACCCATCTCTCCTTCAATTTTTTTTGCTGCTTCGTCTCCTCCAACCTTGCATAAGCCACCACTCTCCCTGCAGATCTGATTTTCTTGTTTGCTGATCTACAAATCCTT
>Ga0325400_1006676_pt1 | contig 10985 bp, 7 predicted proteins | sample PopdelMetagenome_2_FD_205662 | JGI IMG/M metagenome (GOLD analysis project Ga0325400, IMG submission 205662) | Populus deltoides microbial communities from Bellville, Georgia, United States - Xylem-PdKOR-R1 | ecosystem: Host-associated > Plants > Phyllosphere > Stem > Wood/Secondary xylem...
TGTATTCAGTATCATTGTCTAACTTGAGGCATTTGATCTCCCTTCTTGTCTAGTTTTCTACTTCTGTTTTCCATATCTTGAACTTGGCAAACGTATATGACTCATGTCAAGTATACCCAAAATTTTTGTCAATAATCATCAATAAAAATCATGAAATACATATATCTTCCACATGATGTTATCCTTATTAGACCCTAAACATATGTATGAATATAGTCAATAATCCCCGCTATCTTGTTTGTAGTTGTCTTGAACTGCACCTTATCTAAGAACATAATACCTGCAGAAACCAAGTTTGTATATTTTGATACCTTTCAATAGATTCTTCTTATGAATCTCCATCTTCTCACGCTCACCCATATGGATTAATTATATGTGCCACAAGACTGCGTTATCTGACTCATATTCTACGATTACAACTCCACTTATGACTGTGGTACCCAGCAGTCTATAAATATTTCCCAGCAATGTTTGCCCCTCATCACTGTCATATCACTTTTACTCATCTTCAGTACTCCACCTTCAGACTTGAAACTAAACTCATTACAGTCTAAAATGCCCAATAAAATTACATTCTTCTTGAAATATGGTATATGTCTAACATCACACAAAGTTCTAACAGAAACATCAAACATTTTAATTTTAATATTTTTTTTCTAATAACTTTACATGGATCATCTATACCTATCAGAACAGAACTAGAATTAAGTAACTTATAGTTATCTAATTAATATTTATTGGGTGTCATGTGATAAGAACATGTCGAATCCAATATTTAAGAATCTATGGGATGGTTTAAACTGGATGAAACAAAAAACATGTATCCATCGCCACTTTTTGAGTCTTCTTCCACTAAATTCATAGACTTTGATAAACCTTTTTGTTCTTTGCATCCCTCTTCCTTTTCTCTATACATTCTTGTTTTATGTGTCTTGTTTTCCCACACTCATAACATTATATACCTTCCTCTTCCTAGATTTAGACTAAGTTTTGTGGTTCTTTGATTCATTTTTGGACCTTTTTCTCTCACGCTCCTGATTACTCCTCACCACCATATTTTTTCCTCGGATTAAAGCTTAATAGGGTGTCGCACCCTCGCGGCGGAGCGCGGCGACCCTCGATTGATTTCGGGGTTTTTGTTTTTATGAATAAAGGAGTCGTCACCTAGTATTATGATCACTAAGAAACCTAACTGGTCTTTCAGAGATTCTAAGGCAAGGGACTGGTTGCATAAAGGAAAGGTATTAGCACCCCTAGTACGCCCTACCTAAGCTAAGCTGCTTGGTGTTTGGTTTGCCTTATAATTACTATGGTGTTGGTGTTTTCCTAGGATACGTTTTGCTATGATGAACAAACTTGGACTGAAAGTCTAAAAAGAAAGAACCCTTGGTCAATGTGGATCACTTCCTTAGATATTTCCACAAAGTACCATGGAGAACTAATGCAGATCTATTGAAATCTGTATTTGATTCAGACTAAATTTATTAAGATAGAAATCCAAGGAGATTCCATGTGCTTTAAAAGCTTATTTTTTCCTTAGTATTTCAAGAGTTTTGCGACTCGTAAATCACAAGGAGGAGGGATAAAAATTTAGAAATTTAAGGAAATTTAGGCGGTTGAAAAGCCTATTTTTGCCTTAATGTTCCATACTTTCACGGCTCGTAAACCGTGGAGTCAGAAATTGAAATGTCCTCAATTATAATCAAGACTTCTTTCAAGGATGTGCGATGACATATTATTCCTAGAAAATTATTTTGGATATTTACCACTTGGGTTTCTTTATCCAAATATTAACAATGAATAATAACAAGTTATTCCCAATAATATTTTGGATATTCATCCCTTTGAGATTTCTTTATCCAAACATTAACTGTGAATAATAGATGAATCCCCCCTAAAATAAGATTTTTTTATTTTTTATATTGGCCAATACCCTTTTGGAGTTTTACAAACATGTTATAAAATCCAGAATGCAAGAAAATAATTTTTTTTGTTGTATTTAAGAAATCCATGCGAAAACACATTTTCAAAACTTCGAATATTAGTTTTTTTTTCCTAAGAGGAAATTCAAAATATGTTAGGGTATTGGCCGTATGCAACACACAAGAAATTATTATATATATATATATATATATATATATATATATATATATATATATATATATATATTTGTCACATTGCGTCGAAAACCGGGTATTTTAAATGCGAGATTGATATTTTTTTTAATATAAAAAAACACAAAAAAGAAAAAAAAAATATACACGTTCAAGTGATTTTGCCTTCCTTAGTTACTGTTCAAGTAAATTAAATTTCACTTGAACAATAATAAATGCAACTAAGAATGCATGCAAAAGCTGGGAATATAAAAAATTACACGTTCAAGTGAATTTGCCTTCCCTGGTTACTATTCAAGTGAATTAAATCTCACTTGAACAGTAACAAATGCAAACTAAGAATGCACAGTGTCTTAACATGCAAAATGCAAAAACTGGGAGAGTAGAGACACAGCTGGTCCTCTGGCAACCCTGGCTCTTTTAGTCCTTCGCTGTCTACAAATCCCTGCTTGTTCTGAATGCCAAAGATGACTTACGAGCTGATGGACATAGCTTCTGCTTTCTTGCATCTGCTATCCAAAGAGAGACTCCTTTCTCTGTTTCGGTCTGCTCTCTCTCTTCTGGTTTTCTGCACCTTCTTCTCCTTTATTCTGCAGATTTTATTTGAAAAAAATGGAGCAAAGACAGAAAGGCAGTCCCTACTTCTTTCTTGTTTCTCTTTTTTTTTTCTCTTCTACTGTCTACCTTCCCGACCTCACAGTAACACTAGCGAAGGAAAGAAACTTCCTCTGATATCTGCATTTTTTTTCTTGCCTACTGCCTGCCTCTTTTTCGTATTTTTCTTCTCCTTTTTCTTCTTTCCTTCTCATCCTTTCTTTTTTTCTCCCTCTCTTCACTAGGTCATTAGAGGGGCTTATATCTCTATTTAGGAAAGATTTAATGCATTAATTCTACGATGCAAATCCCTGCTGATTTGCAGTAAAAAAACACAAAAAGAAAACTAAAATATTCTGATTCCTATTCTGATTTTCAGCGCTTAGTTTCCATTGATCAAAGGGTAGTACAACTCCTTTCTTTCCTTCCATAGCTGGGACCATGAGGCACCAGTTGTTTCCTTTGAAATGGGGCAATAAAAACGTGGTCTACAGCTCTCCATTCCAGCAAGAGAAACATGGAAACCAAACAGGAAATTGCAGATAAAAGGAAAGAAAAACTGGGATAGCTGTGCAGAAAAAAAACGTGGTTCTTCAATTTCTTTCTTCTAATTTTATCTTCAATCAACTTCCTTATTTTAGCACCTTTTCCATTTGGTCCTTAGTCCAAAACAGGGCTTCAAATTGGCCTGCAATTGGTCTTCAAACTTTAAACATCTTGCAATTGTGTCCCTGCAAACTCGGGCAAAAATCCTTCTCACGGCAGGAATCCCTGCTTTCACACTAGATATTCAAATGAGAATATCTTGAGCTTCTGATATCGAAATCAATCGATTCAATAGCCTGGATCTATCTACACGTCAAAGACTACAACTTTGATGATGGATTCGAAGTGAGATAAAATCGTTTTAGAGAACAGAATCTGGCAGTAATCTGGTTAGTCAAAAAGGGTCTCCTGATCCAATTCAGAAACTGACAATGCCTAGCATCCGGATATGACTAAAAGTATGACCTAAGAACAAATCAATAAAATTTATGATGGAAATAGAGTCTTTAGTGTAAAACTCGGGTCAGGATCCTTCTCGTGGCAGAATTCTCTACTTTCACGTTAGATATTCAAACAAGAATATTATGAGGTTTTGTTATCGAAATCAAGTGTTTTAAAAGTCCCAAATTCATCTAAATTTATAGAGCTACAACTTTCATGAAGGATAAAAAATGAGATAAATTCGTTTTGAATAACAGAATTGCAACCAAACTCGGCTGGAAACCTTCTCGCGACAGGATTCTATGTTTTCACGCTAGATTTCAAACAGGAATATCTTGAGCTTCTAATATCGAAATCAAACAATTCAAAAGCTCAAATTCATCTACATGCCCTGGAATACAACTTTGATGAAGGATTCAAAGTGAGATAAAATCTTTTTAGATAACAGAATTTGACAGGAATCTGGTTGGTCAAAAAGGTTTTTGATCTGACAATGTTGAGCATCCAAATCTGATTGAAAGTCTGCCCTAAGAACAGTGATCCCCAAGACCAAATAAAAGTGTAGGTTAATTTTTCAAATTGTCATGAGTGACAGAATATAGCTAGGATGGTCATATATCATACGAAACCAAGTCAGAATCAGAGCCTAGGTTGGAACAAAAAATTACGATAGCAGCAGAATCAGTTTTTAAAAAAAAAACAAATTCTGAGGGATTTATATGAAGACTCCTTATCAGTCTAAAAAAAACCTGACGCTTTTGGCAGCAAGGGGGTAAAAAGAGTAGAAAACAGCAAATAGGGTTCGAAAAAATATTTCTTTCTCCTCTGTTTTTGTCAATTTTCCATCAAACATGAGCTACACTCCTGCACTTGGTTCAAAAGAGGTAAACACCATCTTCAGCACGTGGGGTCAAAAAATGAGTAACAACATAGGGCACTTGTGATCTCTTCTAATAAAAGAGTTTCTTTCCCGCACATCAGAGATGTAACCAAATTTTTATACATAGGAGAAGCAGGTAAGGAATTCAATAACATCAATGCCTTGTCTTTATCATCGAACTTCCCATTAATTCACTTATAATTACTAACGATTTGATTCAACACGTTGATATACTAATTCAAATCCGTACCCTCTAACATCTTAAGACCAAACAATTTCTAATTAAAATAAAGTTTGTTCAGCAATGACCTGGACATACACCAACTTTCCAGTTTTGCCTAGACTGTCGCTAATGGTTCCTTATCCATGACATGGTACATCACATAATCATCTAGACATAGCCTGATAGTTGCCACAACCCTCGCTTTCAGTTCCTGCCAATCTATATCATTTATGCCTTCTGTTGCTTTTTGTATAATGCCTTCACCATGCCTTATTGCACCAACAAATCCTTCACCCTCTTCTATCATAATCCAAAATTGTTTGATCCGTTAAACTTGATTATGTTGAATTTTATAGAAGAAATCTCTGACATCGTAGACAGGCTATGATACCAGTTATTGTGAAAAACCTGTAACAATTATTGATGAATATTGCAATAAGAGAGAAACTAGAAAGAACACAAGATTTAACATTTGTTCTTTATGTTGCAAAATGGTTTTGGAGAGAAAACATAGTCAATAAATCATTACCTTTAGTTCATGTTTTAATTTAATTTTACTATACTATTGTTATATGAGATGTGTTGTTACTGTTAATTTTTCATTTCCCTAATGCTACAAACCAACCAAGCTGTTTTGTTCTACATAGGATGAGCATAAGCATTTTGTCCGCATATATATTGTTGGCCATATATTTCTTCTAGATAAGAAACCATTATGAAGAGAATACATGATTTTTTCATTGCTGTTTGACAAAAGGGATAGATAGAATAACCTTCTTTGTGTGCAGTGAAGTTGGTTGCCTTAATCCCAGTATTATGATGTTTGGCCATGATAATTATGTGTACAGATGACAGATTTACGTGTTCTGTGTTTTCAGAGAGGTGTTATTGGTATAGTCAAGGAACTTATAAGGAGGAAATCATAGAAAAGCTTAGAATTGATGACTTTAATTGATTGAACACATTTCGAGTTGCAGATTTAGGTTGTTCAGCTGGGCCTAATACATTCGTTGCAGTGCAAAACATAATTCGTTGCAGTGTCCAAGAATGGATTCAATTTCCATAATCTAGAGTGTCAAGTTTTCTTCGATGCCCACAGCTCAAATGATTTCAACACCCTTTTCATGGCTCTCCCTCCTCGAAGGCGGTATTATGCTATAGGGGTGCCAGGTTCTTTCTATCAACGCTTATTTCCTAGAGACGGCTTGCACTTGGTCCATCCTTGTTTTTTTTTTTTTTTTGATAATTATGGGTGTCCGAGTCAGTTTATGCACACTTTAATTATTTTTTCAAGATCCTAAAGTTAATAATTATATAAACTTCTAGTATTTGTAGAACTCAAACTGGTAACTTCTAGAGAGCAAATTCAGATCATGAACAGTTAAGCTATACTTTTTAGGGTTGCCTTTGTTCCATTCTTCCTATGCTTTACATTGGCTTTCCAGAGTACCAAAAGAGGTAATGGATATAAGCTCCCCTGCTTCGAATAAGGGAAAAATCCGTTACACAAATGCTTGAGCTGAAGTAGTTAGCTTACACAACTCAATATGCCAAGAAGGTGAGACATAAGTAGCTGGAATAAAGCCATTGTTAGTCATTCATACAGAGTCCAATCCATCATTATACTTTGTTGCGAGGTTACTGTAAATGACAGTGTGAAGCCATCCTTAATTATTTTTAATTTCACATATTTTACACTCTATTCAGCATAGCAATAATATTGTTGTGTTATTATTTTGCACAAATTAAACTGGTAAAGCAACAATTAAGCTTATTCGTTTTGAATTGCTCTTGCAAGACACATTTTCCTTAAAAATTAAACCTGAAAGTCGCCTTTTCTATTCTTTTTTTTTTCCATGCAGGGATTGAACAGTGAAGAACAAGTGGACTCGTTCAATATACCTGTATATTATGCATTTACAACTAAATGATGATAATTCAGCTTGCACTTTGGTCTCTATGTTATTGAGTGAGGAGGAGAAAATGCTATGGTTATGTATTTTTGGGTCACGAAATATAATGCTATTGACACCTATGCATTCGGATTAAAACGGGAGCTGATTGATGGTGGTGACAAGCCTCAACATGAAGGGAAGAAGGAGACCGAAACCTACCTTAACAATACAATTGAGTCTTTGGATTTAATTTGGTTTTTAAAGAATTTTAAGCCAATTAAGATGTATTTTTATGTTATAAATTAGTTTATGGAAGATTTTACGATAGTTTCTTAGGAGTTTGGACAAAAAAAAGTGAAAAATTTGGATTTGGAATTTTTAAAATAATAATTAATCAACAATTTAATTATTTAATTATTACATAAAAACTTGTACTAATGGTATGTACTTGACATCTAAATGTCAAGCACCCAGTTATCAAAATTGGAATCATATGGAAATGCATTTCTCAGTCAAAGAATCAATTCAACCTAATAGTTCAAGTTGTTATGTGAGGTCTCAGAATATGATTTATATTATTCTCTAACACACCCTATCAAGTGAAAGTCCTTTGAGCTTGAAACTTGCACATGTTCACATTACCTTATACTTGATTTTTATCAAATAAATGAGAATTGTGAGATTCGAACTCGTGACCGCTTGGTCATCAAGGCTTTGATACCATGTAAAAAGAAGCATCTCAACCCAATAGCTTAAGCTATTAAATGAGGTCTTAGAATATGATTTATATTATTCTCTAACATCAAGGATCTCTAATTATATTTATGTAAAATGTATATAATTGAATAAAATTAGATTTTTAAAAGCATCAATAATAGCGTGCTAGCAATATAAAAGTTTATAACTAAAAATATACCATAAGGTGTGTGTCTATATATATATATATATATATATATATATATATACAATAACATTTTTTTATTTATTAGCAACATGGTCTTTTGAATAAAAGCTAATAGCAATTAAAAATATTCATGAAAATTCTAATAACCTGAATTAACTGGGAAAATTATATCTCTTTAATAAAAAAAAAACTCCCTTTCCTTTTTCTTATTCAGGTACTCTTTTTTGTTTTGTGAAAAATATATTTTTTCATTAAAAAAATTGTATTTTTAAATAAAAAATTATTATGATGGTAAAAGGAAATTACAATAAAAACAAATTACAAATACTTGCTTTAATAAATATAAGAATAATATATTTGATAAAAGTATATAAAAAATAATAAAATAGATATTCTATATTCCTATTGAATACTAATTAGCAAAAGTTTTTTTAAAACAAATCTGTATATTATATTAATATATAATTGAGAGTAAAGTAATTGTTAATATTATAATAAAAAACTGTAATTTTCATAAATTTATTTTAAGAGAATTTTAATCTAAAATTAAAAAACAGGCTAGGTGCACCTGGAAGGACATGATTGCATGTCTGTTCCAAAAGAAAACCTCAAGCATGCATAACTTTGGAGGGTTAGGGTCGCCTGTATGGATTTCTTAAATTTTTTTAAATGAGTAAATGATACGTCCTCTGTCCTATATATTTAATTGATCAAATGACTTGTCATGAGCAGATGACAATGTAGTCTTTTAGTGTAAATTCCGACTATTAAAAATCAATGCCCTATTGTTTGGAGTCCTAAACCTAACTTCCGACTTGTTTTTATCTAAAAACATTTTAAAAACATCCAAAAATCCTAATTTAAACCTCAAAACACTCAAAAACAAAACAAATCAAACAAAATTTAAAAAACCTTGTTGATATCCATTTTTGGGTTCCTACACAAAAAATAAAAAAATACATATCTAAAAAAATATATATATTCGAAAGGAATCCAAAAAATAATAGGAGTAAGAAAATGATGCTGGAACGCCCATAAAATGGTTAGAAATTGGTTGAGGAGGTTCAAAAATACAAGAATTGGAATTTGACAGTATATTTTTAACTGGTGAGAGCCCTATTGACAAGAAAAATTCAATTTGAGGAAGAAAAGTTCAAAATCTGATGTTTATAGACTCAATTAAATTTTATCTAAGGTTTAATTGAATTTATGGAGGGTTTGATTGCAAGAAAAATCAATTTTTAAGTCAATTTAGGCTTTTATTAGAAGAAATTAAAGTTCTGGGGTCCAATTATAATTTTGAAGAGTTGATTTGATCAAGTCAGGGGCTTGATTGTATAATTATTGAAGTTTGATGGCCATTTAGGAACTTAATTGAAACAATCCAAAACCAAGGACTAAACCGGAAAAGACGCTAAAATCAAGGGATCTAATTACGTTTTTCCCGAGGGCTTGATTACAAAATTGCATAAACATCCAAGGACCACATCGGAAATATCATTTAAAGTGGCAAAACGGTGTGGTTTCACTCAAAACTATTCATTGTCTTCTTTAAATAAAACAGTTGGCAATAAAAACATGGGAAGCGTTAGCAGCAGAGACAGCGGAGGTGCAGCCAAGGGGAGGCGCGTCTCGCGGCTGATGTTCCTCACCGCCGTGATGCACGCTTGCCGTTACCAAGAAATGCCTGCGACCTCTATCTATAAAAGCTAGAGGAAGAATCGAACCAAGAGGGGGGGCAGAAATACAAAGAGAGGAAGAGTGTAAGGAAGAGAAGAAGAGAGAAAGGAGAGAATACAGTGGGAGATTTAGGAGAGTGAAACACAAAGGAAGGCCACACGATGATATAGAAATAGAAGAGCAAAGGAACGATAGTAGGAGAAACTGAACGGCGAAGCCAAAACATAAAGACAGCAGGGGAGGTTAACACCACCATTGGTTTCCTTTCTCCAGAAGCAGGTATGCTCATTTCCTTTCTTCACAACAATTAACGCATGTTTGTCTAAAAAAACAAAAAGAAACAGAAGATGAAAGAAAGCCAAAGATCGTCATTTCATTTTTGCTCTATTAATAACCAGGGGTCTTTGTTTTTGCTATCTGCAAAAACAAAGGATGAACAGTGCGAAGGTAATATACCTTCTCATTGTTCCATGCACGGGTAGAATTTTACGCGTGCATGGCTTAGTTGTGTGATTGGCTTGGGCAGGGAATCACGCTGGGCTGGCTAGGTTCAGGCCAGCCACATGGGTAGATGGAACCAACTCGGCTACATGGGCCGAGTTGGGCCTAGCTCGAAAAAAATTCTTCAAAAAAATTCTTTTAAAAAATCTGTGATTTTCCACAATAATTTTACTGCATTTTGATTAATATTGGTTTGAATTTTTATACTATAAAGATATAAATCCGGTATTAAATATCTAGTTTTTGTGAAAACAAAAATAAATAAATAAAATAATTGTTTTCATGCATACAACCAAGTCTAAAAAAAAAATCATATTGTACTTTCATACAACAAAGAAAATTTTAAAAAATATGTATTAGCATGCATTTTGGCTTTAATAACCAGTTTATTAAAGTCACGAGAACTAGAACAATATTTCAAAAATTCCAAAAAAAATATTTTGTTTTCTTTTAATATCTGGGGTTACGACCTTATACGTAAGACGTATTCCGGATATTAATTTTTTTTGACGCTAGAACGGTTATGTTTTACCCGATAAGATAGAGACTTCCTTACCGAGGAGAACTTTTCTTAAACCATAGATGGACCAACAACTAGAAAACACGATAAAACCTTATATTTTATCAGACAATAAAACAATGCAGCTTACCTTAGGTAGGATGTATTTGGGGTGCTAATACCTTTCCTTTACGTAACCAATCCCCGTATCTGATCTCTGAGACCAATTAGGGTTCCAAGTGATCAAAATATTAGGTGGCGACTTCCATTCCATTTTTCCACTGATAAAAGACAAGAATTCCTTGTCTCCCCACATTTGCCGCATTATAATAATAATTGAGAGTAGATGTTTTTTTTCGCGACACCGCATACGTGCGACAAACCTTTATAAGACCTAATATATATTTTTTTCCAGCTTATTTAGAGGATAAAACACCTTTATTTATCTTTTTTCTCAAAAATAAACTCATTGACACTAACCTTGATCTTTTTTATAACTGAAATACGACCGATCATGATATTTCTCTCTCTTCTCTTAGATTTGAGAGGCCAAGACATGATAAAAATAAAATTTAAAGACGAAACAAACAAACCTAGAGCTATTGAGATCAATTAATGGAAAAACTAAAAACTTTAGACACCAAAGTACAAAACTAAAAATTTTAAGAATTTTTTGTGCAAAACAGTGTCGCTACAGTGTTTTACCAT
>Ga0325400_1006677_pt1 | contig 10985 bp, 5 predicted proteins | sample PopdelMetagenome_2_FD_205662 | JGI IMG/M metagenome (GOLD analysis project Ga0325400, IMG submission 205662) | Populus deltoides microbial communities from Bellville, Georgia, United States - Xylem-PdKOR-R1 | ecosystem: Host-associated > Plants > Phyllosphere > Stem > Wood/Secondary xylem...
GCGTAGAGGAGGGCGATGGGCGGATCGTCTCCTGGCTCAAGCACCGCTACGAACCCGGCCTTGACCGGGCGGTGCGGAAGCCGACGATCACGATCGGCGCGGGTGTCGCGGGCTTCGTGGTGGCGATTCTCGCCTTCCTGTCGCTGGGCCAGGTGTTCCTCCCCCAACTCGACGAGGGGGATGTGCTGATCCAGGCCATCCGCGTCCCGTCGACCTCGGTCGAACAGAGCCAGGCGATGCAGGCGCAGATCGAGCGGACGATCGCGAAGGAGCCGGAAGTGCGCCTCGTCTTCTCCAAGACGGGGACGGCGGACCTCGCCTCCGATCCCATGCCGCCCAACGCAACCGACAATTTCGTCATCCTAAAGCCACGCGACCAGTGGCCCGACCCGAAGCTCGCCAAGGAGGAGCTGGTCGAACGGCTGGAGACGAAACTGAACCGGCTGCCCGGCAACGCCTACGAGATCACGCAGCCCATCCAGATGCGGTTCAACGAGCTGATCGCCGGCGTCCGCGGCGACGTCGCCGTCAAGGTGTTCGGCGACGATTTTGTCTCCATGAACCGCACCGCGGAGCGGATCGCCGGCATCCTTCGGCGGACGGAAGGGGCCACGGACGTGCGGGTCGAGCAGACCGAAGGGCTGGCGATGCTCGACATCCGCGCCAACCGCGACGCGATGGCGCGGCTCGGCGTCACCGCGCAGGACCTCCAGGACACGGTCTCGGCAACGCTGGGCGGGCGTGAGGCCGGGGTCATCTTCGAGGGCGACCGGCGCGTGCCCGTCGTCGTGCGCCTCTCCGACGCCCAGCGCGCCGATCTCGGCCTGCTGCGACAGGTGCCGGTGCCGACACCCGCCGGCGCCTTCGTGCCCCTTGCCAGCGTCGCCGACATCCGCGTCGCCGACGGCCCGAACCAGATCAGCCGCGAGAACGGCAAGCGACGGGTGGTCGTCCAGGCGAACGTCCGCGGCCGCGACGTCGGCGGCGTGGTAGCGGACGTTCAGGGGGCGATCGCCCGCGACGTGCGGCTGCCGCCGGGCAGCTACCTCGAATGGGGCGGGCAGTTCGAGAACCTGGCCTCGGCGCGGGAGCGGCTCCAGCTCGTCATCCCGGCCTGTGTCGCGCTGATCCTGCTGCTGCTCTACGGGGCGCTGGGGAGCGTGCGCGATGCGGGTATCGTGTTCACCGGCGTGCCGCTCGCGCTGGTGGGCGGCGTACTGGCGCTCGCTCTGCGAGGAATGGACTTCTCGGTCTCGGCGGCGGTCGGGTTCATCGCCCTGTCGGGGATCGCGGTCCTCAACGGCCTGGTCATGGTGTCGTCGATCCACGATCTCATGCGCGAGGGCATGGACCGGGGGGACGCCGCCCGGCTCGGAGCGATCCGGCGGCTGCGTCCGGTCGTGATGACGGCGCTCGTCGCCAGCCTGGGCTTCGTGCCGATGGCGCTGGGCCACGGCGCGGGGGCGGAGGTTCAGAAACCGCTCGCGACGGTGGTGATCGGGGGGCTGATCTCGGCCACGCTGCTGACCTTGTTCGTGCTGCCGACGCTGTACGCGCGGTTCGGATCGATCGCTGCGGCACCGCGACGCACCGACGAGACACATGAACGACAGGAGGCGCTTCATGGCGCATGACCACGGCGCGGCCGGCCACTCCCACGATCATACGGCCGGCGCCAATGCGACGATGCTGGGGTGGGCGCTCGCGCTCACCACGATCTACCTCGTGGCGGAGGTCGTCGGCGGCTTCGTCTTCAACAGCCTCGCGCTGCTGTCGGATGCCGCGCACATGATGACGGACGTCGCGGCGCTGGTCATCGCCCTCATGGCGATCAGGCTGGGACGCAAGCCCGCCGACGACCGGCGGACCTTCGGTTACCGGCGGTTCGAAATCCTGGCGGCCGCCTTCAACGCCGTGCTGCTGTTCGGGATCGCCGTCTACGTCCTGATCGAGGCGATCGGGCGGTTCACCCAGCCGCAGGAGGTCCAGTCCTGGGGGATGATGATCGTCGCGGGCATCGGCCTCGTCGTGAACCTGGTGTCCATGCGCCTCCTGACCGCCGGCAAGGATGCCAGCTTCAACGTCAAGGGCGCCTATCTCGAGGTCTGGGCGGACATGGTCGGCTCGATCGGCGTCGTCGCCGGCGCGCTGGCGATCCGCTTCACCGGCTGGACGTGGATCGATCCGATCGTCGCGGTCGCGATCGGCCTCTGGGTGCTGCCGCGAACCTGGGTCCTGCTGCGCGATACGACCAACGTGCTGCTGGAAGGCGTGCCGGGCGGTCTGAAACTCGGTGAGGTGCGCGACGCGATCGCGGCGACACCCGGCGTGGGCGGGCTTCACGACCTGCACATCTGGTCGATGAGCAACGACGACGTGAGCTGCACCGTTCACCTGACGCTGCTGGACGGCGCCGACGCCGACGGCACGCGCCTCGCCGTCCAGTCGCTGCTGCGCGACCGCTACAGCATCGGGCACAGCACGATCCAGACGGAATCGTCCGGGCGGCGGTGCGAGGATGAGGAGCATCTGCATCGCTGATGGGCGTGCTCCAGGGAGCATGCGCCGCCACATGATGCGCCGATCGCGTCCGTCGCCGAGAGAGCCGAAGTGATGTGTCAGACGCATGATCCGAAACATCTGGTCGTCGGCAGCGAGGCGTGAACACGCGATCGGGCCAAACAGCGTTCTGGACCGCCAAGGTCACGCGGCAGGAACTCGGCTACGTCGCGGGTCTGGGCGGTCAGCGCGTCGGTCGCTCATGTCCGTGACGGGAGGCTGCTCGACAGCAGCCCCGGTTCGATGAACCGCCGGCCCGGCTCTGGCGCGCGCTTCGGGGTTCCGCCGGACACAATCCGGCTTGCTGTCGTTCTGGCGTGAGGCAGAAGCGGAGTTCATCGTGTCGATCATCATCAATGGCCTGTCGGTCGAACCACCCGGTGATCCGCGTGTGTCGCTTCTGGACCACCTCCGCGAGCGGCTGCACCTCACCGGCACCAAGAAGGGGTGCAACCAGGGCGCGTGCGGCGCCTGCACGGTTCTGGTCGATGGCGAGCGCATCCTGTCCTGCCTCGCACTGGCGGTGCAGTATGACGGACGGCGGATCACCACGGTCGAGGGGCTGGCGGAGGACGGTGTGCTCCACCCGTTGCAGGCCGCGTTCATCGAGCATGACGGTTTCCAGTGCGGTTACTGCACGCCCGGCCAAATCTGCTCCGCCATCGGCATGGCGGCGGAGGCGAGGCGCGGCGTGCCGAGCAACGTCAGCGCCGACCTGAGCGGTGAGGTGAGGCTGGACCGCGACGAGATCCGCGAGCGCATGAGCGGCAACCTGTGCCGCTGCGGCGCGCACAACGGGATCATCGATGCGATCGAAGCGACCATGGGCGCGGCGGGAGCGCGGGCATGACCCCGTTCAGCTACGCCCGCGCCGGCACCGCGGCGGACGCGCTCCGGCTGGGCGGCGACACCGGCACCGCCTATCTGGGGGGCGGAACCAACCTGGTCGACCTGATGCGCGAAACGGTGGCGCGGCCTGCCCGGCTGGTCGACGTGACCGGCCTGTCCGACACGATCGAGGAGACGGACGGCGGCGGGCTGATGATCGGTGCCGCGACGCGCAACACCGCGCTGGCCGAGCACCACGCCGTGCGAACGCGCTATCCGATGCTGTCGCGAGCGATCCTCGCCGGTGCATCGGCGCAGATCCGCAACATGGCGACGGTCGGCGGCAACCTGCTGCAACGCACGCGGTGCACCTATTTCTACGACACCGACGGATCGCGCTGCAACAAGCGCGAACTCGGCACCGGCTGCGATGCGGTAGGCGGCTTCAACCGCATCCATGCGGTGCTGGGCGCGTCCGACGCCTGCGTCGCGACCCACCCGTCGGACATGTGTGTCGCCCTGACCGCGCTCGACGCGGTGGTCCACGTCGACGGCGCGGCGGGCGCGCGTACCGTGCCCTTCGGCGATCTCCATCGCCTGCCGGAGGACCGGCCGGACCTGGATACCGTGCTACAACCGGGGGAGCTGATTACCGCGATCGAGCTGCCGGCGATGTCGTTCGCGACCAACTCGACCTATCGCAAGGTCCGCGACCGGGCGAGCTACGCCTTTGCGCTGATCTCGGTCGCGGCCGCGCTCGACATGGAGGACGGACGGGTTCGCGACGTGCGGATCGCCTTCGGCGGGGTTGCGCACAAACCGTGGCGCGCCGCGCGGGCCGAGGCGGCGATCCGCGGGAGCGCGGCGAGCGAGGGAGCTTTCCTCGCGGCCGCGCAGGCGGAGTTCGCCGACGCCCGACCGCTTCGCGACAACGGCTTCAAGCCGGCGCTGGCGGCGCGGACGCTCGCCGCCGTGCTGGGTGACCTCGCCAAGGGAGATGTGGCATGAACGTCGTCGAGCAGGCCAAGCAGGTCGCGCAGGGGCTGGTGCAGGGCGCCATGGAGAAGCTCGTCCCGCTCGCGCCCGACAGCTGGATTCCGGGCGGCGTGCCCGACCCGCTGATCGCGCGCAAGCACGGGCTAATCGGGTCGCCGGTCTCCCGGCTCGACGGTTCGCTGAAGGTCAGGGGCGAAGCGCCGTTCGCCGCCGAGTTCCGCTTCGACAACATGGTCTACGCCGCACTCGCCTATGCCACCATCCCGCGCGGCCGGATCGTGGCGATCGACAGCCGGGCGGCGGAAGATGCGCCGGGCGTGGTTCTGGTGATGACGCACCGGAACGCACCGCGCATGAAGGCACCCGGTGTCTTCGGATCGTCGCCGAGCGCGGTCGGGCCCGCCGACCTGCCGATCCTGCAGGACGATCGGGTCCACTGGAACGGCCAGCCGGTCGCCTGCGTGCTGGCCGGCACGCAGGAAGAGGCCGACCATGCCGCCTCGCTGCTTCGAATTCGCTACGAAGCGGACGCGGCCACCACAACACTGGCAGGTGCCAAGGCGAACGGGACCGAGCAGGCGCTGTTCATGGGTCAGGCCCTGCTGAACCGGATCGGAGATGCCGAGGATGCGCTCGCGAAGGCCGCGCACCGGGTCGACAACGTGTACCGCACGCCGCGCCACAACCACAATCCGATCGAGCCGCACGCCGCGACGCTGGCCTGGGTGGGCGACGAGCTGGTGATCCACGACGCGAGCCAGATGGTGACGCAGCAGGCGCAGACCATCGGCGAGGTCTTCGGGCTGGAGCCCGGTCAGGTGCGATTGACCTCGCCCTACGTCGGCGGCGGCTTCGGCAGCAAGGGATTGTGGGATCACCAGATCATCGCGGCGGCGGCGTCGAGGCTCGCCGGGCGTCCGGTCCGCATCGCCCTGTCACGCGAGGGGGTCTACCGCACCGTCGGCGGTCGCACGCTGACCGAGCAGCGCGTGGCGATCGGCGCCGACGCGGACGGCCGGTTCGAGGCGGTGGTCCACACCGGCCTGTCGGTCACGACCCCGCACAACAACATGCCCGAGCCGGTCATCCTCGGCACCCGCTCCGCCTACGCCGCGCCCAACATGTTGCTGAAGGTGGAGGTCGCGCGGATGAACATGCTGGCCAACACCTTCATGCGTGCGCCGGGCGAGGCGGTCGGCACCTTCGCGCTCGAATGCGCGGTCGACGAACTGGCGGCCGCGATCGGGATCGATCCGGTCGAGCTTCGCCTTCGCAACGAGCCGGAGAAGGACCCGACGTCGGGGCTGCCATTCTCGTCGCGCCACATCGCGGAGGCGTGGAGGCAGGGTGCCGAGCGTTTCGGCTGGAGCGATCGCTCGCCTGCTCCGGGCAGCCGGCGGGAGGGGGAGTGGCAGATCGGCGTGGGCTGCGCGACCGGAACCTACCCCTACTACCGGATGCCGGGCGCCGAGGCGCGCCTGACGCTGACCCGTGACGGCGATCGCGTGCGCGCGTCCGTCGAGGTTGCGGCGGCGGAGATGGGGATGGGCACGTCGACGACGACCGCGATCGTCGCTGCCGAACGCCTCGGCCTGACGCTGGACGACGTCGAGGTCGCTTACGGCGACTCGGCGATCCCCGGCGCGATCATGGCCGGCGGTTCGCAGCAGACGGCGGCGATCGGCGCCGCGGTGATCGCCGCCCACACGGCGTTGGTGGCGGAACTGCTGAAGCTGGCGGGCAACGACTCGCCCCTTGCCGGACTGTCGGCCGACGAGGTCGGCAGCGTCGATGGCGGGATCGCCAGCCTGGCCGACCCGGCACGACGCGAGAGCTACGCCTCGATCCTCGCGCGTGCGCAGCGCGGCAGCGTGACGGCGACCAAGGCGGGATCGCCGCCGCTGGAGCTGATGCACTGGTCGATGCACTCGCACAGCGCCCTGTTCTGCGAAGTGCGCGTCAACAGCGTGACCGGCGAGACGCGGGTCAGCCGCTTCCTCGGCGCATTCGACTGCGGGCGGATCCTCAATCCCATGACGGCGCGGAGCCAGTTCCGGGGCGGGATCATCATGGGTCTGGGCATGGCGCTGATGGAGGAGACGCAGTTCGACGAACGGAACGGCCGGATCATGAACCCGAGCCTCGCCGAGTACCACGTGCCCGTGCACCTCGACGTGCCGGACATCGACGTCATCTGGACCGACATAGCCGACCCGCACACCCCGATGGGCGCGCACGGCATCGGCGAGATCGGCATCACCGGGGTCGCCGCCGCCGTGGCCAACGCCATCTACAACGCGACGGGTAAGCGCGTACGCGACCTGCCCATCACGCTCGACAAGGTGGTCGGATGAGCGAAGGGCTCGGAAAGCCCGGCAGGGCCGCGGACCGTCGATTTCCCGACCGGCCTGCGGCCCCCATCCGCTACCAGTTCAGCCCGGCGCGGGCGTAAAGGTAGCGGCCGTTGAACCCGAACGGCGAGTAGTAGGGGAAGCCGAGCACACCGGTGGAGTTGTTGGCCGCGGCCGTACGTTCGGGGTAGACGTCGAACAGGTTGCTGACGCCCAGTCCGATCTGCCCACCCTTGAACGCGCCGTAACGGAGTTCGAGGTCGGTGATGGCGCGGTCGCCCGTGCGGACGTCGGCTGTCGGGGTGGTGCCGGGCTGGTTGACGTCGCCGTAGTAGGTAACCCGGGCGAGCGCGCCGACCCGGTCGAGCGACCAGTCGATGGTGCCGGTGACCTTGTGCTGCGGCGTGCCGTCCTCGAGCGTCAGGATGCGACTGCGCGCGAAGAGCGTGGGCGCCGGGTTCAGCGTGGCGGTCGATGTCGGCACGCGCGTGACCTTCACGTCGTTGATGTTGCCGGCCACCGTGAAGTCGAAGGCGCCCGCGGCGGCGGTGCGCAGCCGGTAGTGTGCGACGGCATCGATGCCCCTGGTCGTCGTGGCCAGCCCGTTGATGAAGAACCGTCCCGCCGACACGGAATAGGGCGTGAGGATCGCCGCGACCTGCGGATTGTACGCCGCCGATCCCGGCGTCCCGGGCGCCAGGTTCTCCGACAGCCCGATCTGATTGCGGATGTGGATGCGATAGGCGTCGACGGTCAGGTCGAACCCGCCGGCGCGGATCACCGTACCGAGCGACAGGTTGGTCGACTTCTCCGGCTCCAGCGGCAGTCCGCCCAGCGCGCCGCCCACCGCGCTGACCGACGGGAAGGTGCCGGTCAGCACCGGAACGCCGTTGGTCACGACCGACGCGATCTGAGTAAAGTACTGCTGTTGCAGCGACGGTGCCCGGAACCCCGTCGATGCGGTGCCGCGCAGCGCGAACCACGGCGCGACGTCGTACCGGGCCGACACCTTGCCCGTGGCGGTGGTGCCGAAGTCGGAATAATCCTCGGCCCGGCCGGCGAGCCCCACCAGCAGCGCGTCGGTGACCTGCGCCTCCACGTCGAGGTAGACGCTCGCGTTGCGGCGGCTGCGCTCGATCTCGTTGAGGGGCGAGAAGCCGCCGAACCCTTGCGCGCCCGGTGCCGCGCCGGCGACCGCGCCCGTGGCGGGATAGCCGTAGGAGGCGGGTTCGCCCGCCTCGATCTTGTAGCCTTCGCGCCGTCCCTCGACGCCGAAGGCGACGTTGAGCGAGCGGAACACGTCGAAGCGGCGCGCCACGTCGAGCCCCAGGACGAACTGGTCGTAGATCAGCGAACCGTCGTCGAACCGGGTCGGCGTGGCCGCGCCGTACGCGAAGTTCGCCGAGTTGAGCGTGCGGAAATTGATCCTGTTACGGCCGTAGCTCGCCGACAGGTCGACGTCGAACCCGGCGACCTGCCCGCGCAGGCCGAGGGCCGAGTTCAGATCGCGCGACTTCGTCTCGATCAGCGGCAGGAATCCTTGCGGATAGATCTGGGTGACGTTGTACCCGTTGGTGATCGGCAACCCGGTGACCGCGCTGATCCCGGGCAGGCGCGGGAAAGCGGCGCCCTGTGCCTCCCGATCCTGATAGCCGAGGAAGCCGTAGAGGCTCCAGTCGTCGGTGATCGACGTGCCGGCGTTGATGAAGCCGGTATACTGCTCCACCTCGGGATCGCCGAAGCGGCCGGTGATGCGGTTGGGCGTGACGCGCGGATCGAGGTCGGAACGGTTGGTCGGCTGACGCTTGCTGTACTCGCCCGACAGCGTGACGAAGCCGTCGCTGCCGAAGCCGATGCCCTGCCACGCCGATGCGGTGACGGTGGGCTCGCCGGTCACGCTGCGCGACCCGCGGGCCGTGCGGACGTCGGTATCGTAGAAGCCGTAGGTCACCTGTGCGCCGCCGCCCGAGCGCGCTTCGCGCAACCGCAGGTTGACCACGCCGGCGATCGCGTCCGACCCATATTGCGCCGACGCGCCGTCGCGCAGCACCTCGACCCGGTCCAGGGCGACCGTCGGCACGGTGTTGAGGTCGACCGCCGCCGAACCGCGCCCGACCGTGCCGTTGGTGTTGAGGTTGGCCGATGCATGGCCGCGGATGCCGTTGATGAGCACCAGCGTCTGATCGGGCGACAGGCCGCGCAGCGTCGCCGGGCGGATGGCGTCGGTGGCGTCGTTCGCGGCCGGGCGTGGGAAGTTGATCGACGGGACGACCGTCGACAGTGCGGTGCCGAGTTCGGCCGTGCCCTGACGCTGCAGGCTCGCGCCGCTCAGCACGTCGACGGGCGAGGCGCTGTCCAGCCGCGTGCGCCCTTCCGCCCGGGTGCCGGTGACGATGATGTCGTCGCTTTCCGCCGCAGCGGTCGCCGCGTCCGCCAGGGGTGCGGCTTCGGCCTCCTGGGCGGCGGCTGGCGCCTGTTGCGGGACGGCCGGGGCCGGCGCGGCCTGGGCAGCCATCGCGGCCGCGCTTGCGGTAACCAGCAGTTCGCCAATGATCGTCACGTTTCGCCTCAATTCGCCTGTTCTGATGCCGCCGCATGTGGGGATGCACGGCGTGGGCGAGAGCCAAGAAAATCTTCCAGAGCGCGGCATGTCGCTTGCCGCCGATGCTAACCTATGTCGTTGAACCTGAGGCCGGTGGCGCGTGCCGCCGTTCGTCAGCCCCTAGCGCCAGAGTCTCGCGCTGCCGCGACAGGCGCAACTTGCGTCCGGCGGAACCCGTGCGGTCCGCCCGACCTCCGGAACGGCGACGCCGGTGAGCCGTTGGCGGGACGAACGCGAGGCGGGATCGACGACATGAGCAGGCGTACCAGCGATTTCATCGTCGATCGGCTGAAGACGTGGGGCGTCACCCGCATCTTCGGCTACTCGGGCGACGGCATCAACGGCGTGCTGGGGGCCTTGCAGCGCGCGGAGCGCGCGGGCCAGGGCATCGAGTTCGTGCAGGTGCGGCACGAGGAGATGGCCGCCTTCATGGCGGTCGCGCACGCGAAGTTCACGGGCGAGCTGGGCGTGTGCCTGTCGACCGGCGGACCGGGCGCGACCCATCTCATCACCGGGCTGTACGATGCGAAGCTGGACCATGTCCCCGTGCTCGCCATCTGCGGCCAGGCGGAGGCGACGGTGCGGGGGGCGAGCTATCAGCAGGAGCTCAATCTCGACCGCATGTTCGCCGACGTGGCGGAGTTCGTGCAGGAGGCGTCGGCCCCGGCGCAGGTTCGCCACCTGATCGATCGCGCGGCGCGGGTGGCGACAGCGCGGCGCGGCGTATCGGTGCTGATCTTCCCCAAGGACGTGCAGGACGAACCGTGGGAGGAGCCGAAGCGCGCGCACGGCTTCACGCGCTCCGGCCCCGGCTACACGCGGCCGCACGTCGTGCCGGACCGCGTCGATCTCGCTCGCGCGGCCGAGGTGCTCAACGCCGGCAGCAAGGTCGCGATGCTGATCGGCGCGGGCGCACGTGGCGCTGCGGATCAGGTGGTCGAGGTCGCCGACCGGCTGGGTGCGGGCGTCGCAAAGGCGCTGCTCGGCAAGGACGTGCTGCCTGACAGCCTGTCCTTCGTCACCGGTGCGATCGGGCTGCTGGGGACGCGGCCGTCGTCCGATCTGATGGAGGGTTGCGACACACTGCTGATGATCGGCACAGGCTTTCCCTGGGCCGAGTTCCTGCCCGCAGACGGCGGGGTGCGCGCCGTGCAGATCGACATCGCGCCCGAGATGCTGGGCCTGCGCTACCCGGTCGAGGTCAACCTGCACGGCGACGCCGCCGACACGCTCGACGCGCTGCTGCCGCTGCTGGAGCGCAAGGCGGATCGGTCCTGGCAGGACGGCATTGCCGAGCAGATGGAGGACTGGCGCGCGACGCTGCGCGGTCGGGCTGCGGCGGAGGCGAGACCGGTCAACCCGCAGCGCGTGGTGAGCGAGATGTCGCCGCGCCTGCCCGCCGACGCAATCGTCACCTCGGATTCGGGGTCGTGCGCCAACTGGTACGCGCGCGATTACGAGGTGAAGCGTGGGCAAAGATCGTCGCTGTCCGGAGGACTGGCGTCGATGGGCGCGGCAGTGCCCTACGCGATCGGCGCCAAGTTCGCGCACCCTTCGCGTCCGGTGGTCGCACTGGTCGGCGACGGCGCGATGCAGATGAACAACATGGCGGAGCTCATCACCGTCCAGAAATACTGGCGGCAGTGGAG
>Ga0325400_1006681_pt1 | contig 10983 bp, 11 predicted proteins | sample PopdelMetagenome_2_FD_205662 | JGI IMG/M metagenome (GOLD analysis project Ga0325400, IMG submission 205662) | Populus deltoides microbial communities from Bellville, Georgia, United States - Xylem-PdKOR-R1 | ecosystem: Host-associated > Plants > Phyllosphere > Stem > Wood/Secondary xylem...
GTCGCTGACCCTGCTGGGCAGCGGCCCGGTCGGCCTGACCGGGCCGCGCGCGGACCTGCTGGCCCACCTGGCACCGCTGCTGGACGCCGGGGGCGTACCGCTGGTGCACCAGACCCTGGAGCAGCTCGCCGTGGCCGACCCGCGGGCCCAGGCGGTCCCGCCGGCGGTGCGGGACTTCCTGGCCCGGCGGTTCCTGGCCAACACCGCCGCCGGCCTGGCCGGGATGGCCGCGGCGATGACCGAGGAGCCCGACCGGGTGGCCGAGCTCGCCGCGACCGGCGTCCCCGTGCTGGTCGCGCACGGCGCCGACGACGACGCCTGGAGCCCGGCCGCGCAGGAGGACATGGCGCACCGGCTGGGTGCCCGGCACGAGGTCATCACCGGGGCGGTGCACTCCCCCGCCATCGAGCAGCCGGCGGCCACCGTCGCCGTCCTCACCTCGTTCTGGGCATCGGTGCCCGCGGAGGTGCGCGCGTGACCCCCGAGGAGGACCGGGCCGGCTTCTTCGGGCCGGACTCGGTCACCTGGCGCATCCACGCCGACCCCAGCTTCTCCGTCGGCGGCATCCGGGCCCTGCTGCTGCAGGCGCTGCACCCGGTCGCGATGGCCGGCGTGCACCGGTTCTCCGACGGGTTCCGCGACGAGCCCTGGGCCCGGCTGACCCGCACCGCCGAGTACGTCGCCGTGCTCACCTTCGGCACCCGCAAGGACGCGCTGCGCGCCGTCCGCCGGGTGCGCGGCGCCCACCGCGGCAAGTCCGACACCGAGGAGACCACCGGGCGCGCCTACTCCGTGGACGACCCCGACCTGCTGCTGTGGGTGCACGCCTGCGAGGTGGACTCCCTGCTGTCGGTGGCCCGCCGCGCCGGGGTCCCGCTGTCCGACGAGGACGCCGACCGCTACGTCCGGGAACAGGTGGTCGCCGCGGAGCTCGTCGGGTGCACGCCCGGCGAGGTGCCCGCCACGGTCGCCGAGCTGGCCGCGTACTTCGACCGGGTGCGCCCGCAGCTGGCCCTCACCGACCCGGCCCGGCACGCCGCCCGGTTCGTCGTCGTGCCGCCGATGCCGGGCTGGGTGCAGCTGCTCACCCCGGCCCGCCCGGCGTGGGCCGGACTGGCCTCGCTCGGGGTGGCCACGCTGCCCCGGTGGGCCCGGTCGATGTACGGCCTGCCCGGGCTGGCGCTCTCGGAGCCGGCCACCACGGCCGCCGTCCGGGCCTTCCGGGCCACCACGCTGGCCGTGCCCGCCCGCATCCGGGACAACCCGACCTTGCGCGCCGCCCGCGCCCGGGTGGCCTGAGGGCCGGTCAGTCCCCCGGGGGGAGGAAGCTCCAGGTCTCCCGGGGCGGGGCGGCGGCCTGGCCCGTGGGGCAGGACCGGCGGAAGTCGCACCAGCTGCACTGCTGCCCGGGCACGGGCGGGAAGGCCTCGTCGTCGCCGGCGCCGGCCTCGCGCGCCGCGGTCGCCGTGGTGATGTCCTCGGCGACGTCCTCGGCGCGGCGGACGTGGTTGGCCAGCGACCGGTCGGTGTGCTCGAAGGCGGCCACCGTGCCGCTGGGCAGGTGGTGCAGCTCGACCCGGGTGCAGGGCCGGCGCAGCGTGCGCCGGACACCGAGCACGTAGAGCGCCAGCGCCGGTGACCCGCGGGCCTCGTCCTCGGTGCTGGGGTGCCGGCCGGTCTTGTAGTCCACCACCACCAGCTCGTCACCCCGGGCGTCGATGCGGTCGACCCGGCCGCTGACCGCCAGCCGCTCGGTGGTGGCCGCGACCTGCCGCTCGGTGCCCACCGGTTCGTCGGTGGGGTCGAGGGTGGGCACGTACTCGTCCAGCCAGCCCGCGGCCCGCGCCCGCCAGGTGGCCGACTGCTCGGCGTCGGCGAACCCGGTGTCCGACCAGTGGCCGTACAGCAGCTGCCGCGCCGCCCGCGGGGTGCGCTCGGGCACCGGCAGCTCCCACCACGACCGCAGCGCGGCGTGCACCGCCGACCCGACCGTGTTGTGCGCCCACGGCGGCCCCTTGGGCGGGGTGGGCCGGTCGAGGTAGGCCATCCGGTAGCGGCGCGGGCAGTCGGAGAAGGCGGCCAGCTTGCTCGGGGTGGCCGGGAACAGCCGGCGGGGCATCCCCGGCATCTCCAGCTGCCCGCCCGTGGTCATGCCCGGCACGGTAACCGGGGGGTCCGACAGGCCCTCAGCCGGCGGACGGCGAGCTCCCGGTGCCCGCGGCGAGCAGCCGCTCGTACTGCTCGGGAGCCGTGGTGCACGCCGCGATGGGCGTCCGCTTGTTGGTGCCGTGGTAGTCACTGGACCCGGTGGCCAGCAACCCCAGGTCGGCGGCCAGCCCCCGCAGGTGGGCCCGGTCGGCGTCCCCGTGGTCGGGGTGGTCCACCTCGAGGCCGAGCAGCCCGGCCGCGGCCATCGTGGCCATCGCGTCGTCGCCGACCACCCGGCCGCGGGAGCGGGCCAGCCCGTGGGCGAAGACCGGTACGCCGCCGGCGGCGCGCACCAGCGCGATGCCCTCGAGCACGTCGGTGTCGGCCTTGGCGACGTAGTACGGGCTGGTGTGGTGCAGCGGGCCGGCGAACGCCTCGTCCACCGAGCCGACGACCCCGGCCTCGACGAGGGCCCGGGCCACGTGCGGCCGGCCGACGACCCCGCCGGCGCTGCGCGCCACCACCTGGTCCCACGACACGGGGAACCCGTCGGCGGCCAGCGCGGTCACCATCCGCTCCCCGCGGGTCAGCCGCTCGGCCCGCAGCCGGGCCCGCTCGGCGGCGAGCTCGGGGGCCCTGGGGTCGAACAGGTAGGCGAGCAGGTGCACGCTGATCGGCCGGTCGTCGGCCGGGAACCAGCGGCAGGACAGCTCCGTGCCGGGGACGAGGGTCAGGCCGGGCGGGCAGGCCGCGCGGGCGGCGTCCCAGCCGTCGGTGGTGTCGTGGTCGGTCAGCGCGACGACGTCCAGCCCGGCCGCGGCCGCCGCGGCGACGAGCTCGGCGGGGGTGTCGGTGCCGTCGGACACGGAGGAGTGGGTGTGCAGGTCGATGCGCATCGGTGCCAGCCTGCCCTGCGCGCTCAGCGGGTGCGCGGGTACCGGCTGCGGAAGCCGGGGATGGGGCCGGTGCTGTGCCGGCCGTCGCCGACCACCGGGCGCGGCGCCGGCGCGCGGGTGGGGTCGGGGCCGCCGTCCTCGTCCTCGCCGCCGCGCCGGGACCCGTCGCTGGGGAACAGCAGCCCGCTGATCTCGTCGTAGATGCCCTTGGCGTCGGGCAGGTAGGTGATCTGGGACAGCGCCTGGTCCTGACCGGCGGACTCGAAGCGGAACCCGCCGTAGCCGAGCAGCTGGCCGACGAGGGTCTCCTGGTAGGTCAGGTCGGTGATGCGCCGCAGCGGCATGACCGCCACCTTGCGCACGACCACCCCCGAGGTCAGCAGCACCCGCCGCCGGGTGACCAGGAAGTGCCGGATCCACCACTCCGCCACGGCGAAGCCGAGGTAGCCCAGCGCGCCCAGGGCGACCAGCAGGCCGAGCAGGGTGCTGAACCGGTTGCCGGGGTCGACCTGCAGCAGCCAGACCCCCGCCACCAGCACCGGCACACCGCGCACACCGGGCCGCACCAGCACGGCCCAGTGCCGACGCTGGTTGACCACCGCCTCCTCGTCGGGCAGCAGGTAACGGCCGGCGTCGCGGCCCAGCGCCGCCGACGCTCCCCGGGGGCGGGTCACGACCGCAGGGTCAGAACAGCTCGCCGACGAAGGTCGCGAGCGAGGAGGCCGCGCTGCCCAGCGCGGTGCCGGCGTCGCGGATGATGTCGGCGGAGCGCTCGGGCTGGGAGATCACGTAGAACAGCACGAACGCGATCACGAGGAAGCCCAGCAGCTTCTTGAGGTTCATCCGTCCCTCCTCGGGACCTGGGGTCGAGACCACGCGGGCCCGCGCGGCCGGGGAGGACCGCGGTCACATGGGTAACACAGGCCGCACCCGTCACGGCGGCGACACGCCCGTGCACCGCGCGGTCAGGTACCGGGCAGCAGGTGCTCGCCGGGTGGGCCCAGCGGCAGGTCCGGGGGCACCCGGTCGCGCAGGTCCAGCAGCACCAGGTCCTCCGCCAGCAGCCACGCCGCGGTGGCCGGCCACGCCACCAACCACAGCCAGACGCCGTAGGCCTCCCCCACGAAGGCCCAGCGGTCGTCGCTGGTCGGCACCGACCACAGCGGCGCCCGCTGCCCCGCCGCCTGGACCGCCGCCGCGGACGGCCCGCCGACGAGCTCCCCGGGGTCCAGCCACGGCAGCCCGGCGTACCCGGCGCCCAGGCCGGTGCCGGGCTCCTCGGCGACCAGCACCAGCTCGGCGGACCCGCCCAGCGGCGCGGGGCCGGCGCAGTCCACGACGATGCCGCGGGCGCCGGGCTCCCCGCCCCAGGCGATGCCGGTCACCGTCCAGCCGGCCGGCATGGGGTCGGGCACCCAGGCCGGCACCCGGGCGTCGACGCAGACCGCCGACAGCGTGTCGTGGGACAGCACGGCGCTGTGGTGCAGCGGGGTCACCGCGGCGTGCAGGTGGCACCACGCCTCGTCCGACCCGGGCCGCACCACCAGGCCCTCACCGCACCGGGGGCAGACCGGGCCGGCGCTCGTCCCGCTCGTCATCCCGCCCACCGTCGCGGGCAACCCCGCCTCCTGTCAACGCTAGCGTCGGGGCCGTGGACGGACTGGTGCCCTGCGTCGGCGCGGTGGTGCACGACCCCGCGGGCCGGCTGCTGCTCGTGCAGCGCGCGCACGACCCCGACCGCGGCGCGTGGTCGGTCCCCGGCGGACGGGTCGAGCCCGGTGAGGACGACGCCACCGCGGTGGTCCGCGAGGTGCTCGAGGAGACCGGGCTGCGGGTGCACCCGGGCGCCGAGGCCGGCCGGGTGCGGGTGCCGGCCGCGGCGCCGGTCTACGAGGTGGTCGACCTCGTCTGCACGCTGGCCGACCCCGGCGCCGTCCCCGTCGCGGGGGACGACGCCGCGGACGTCGCGTTCGTCGACGCGGCCGGCCTGGCGCGGCTGCGCTGCACGCCCGGGCTGGTGGAGACCCTGGGCGGCTGGGGGCTGCTCCCCCGCTGCTGAGCTACCGGCGGACCGGCTCGGGACGCCCGGGCTGCTCGCCGCCGCGGGTCTCCCCGTAGGACCGCTTGGGCACCATCACCTTGCGGCGGAAGGTGCACACCACGGTGCCGTCCTGCTTGTAGCCGATGGTCTCCACGTGCACCACGCCGCGGTCGTCCTTGGACCGGGACTCGGTCTTGTCCAGCACGGTCGTCTCGCCGTAGACCGTGTCGCCGTGGAAGGTGGGCGCCACGTGCTTGAGCGACTCGACCTCGAGGTTGGCGATCGCCTTGCCGCTGACGTCGGCGACGCTCATGCCCAGCAGCAGCGAGTAGACGTAGTTGCCCACCACCACGTTCGTGCCGAAGTCGGTGGTCTCCCCGGCGTAGTGGGCGTCCAGGTGGAGCGGGTGGTGGTTCATCGTGATGAGGCAGAACAGGTGGTCGTCGTACTCGGTGACCGTCTTCCCGGGCCAGTGCTTGTAGACCGCACCGACCTCGAACTCCTCGTAGTACCGACCGAACTGCACGGGTGGGCTCCTGGTGTCGTCGTCGACTCGGGGGCTGGCTGGGTGCTCGCTGGGTGCTGAGCTGGGTGTTCCCCGCCCGGCGACCGGACGCGGAGGCGCGGCGATCCTACGATGGGCCGGTGCCCCTGCAGACCGAGCCCGACGTGCGGGCCGAGCCCGAGGTCGTGGAGCTCGGCCGTGGCGGCCGGGTCGCCCGGCTGGCCGCGACCGGGGTCGTCCTGGTCCTGCTGCTGGCCGGCAGCGTGTGGGGCGATGACTCGGAGTTCCCCTTCGGCCCGTTCCGGATGTACTCCACCCGCGCCGACCCCAACACCCCGGTCGTCTCGACCCGGGTGGTCGGGGTGACGCCGGCCGGCGAGGAGGTGCGGCTCTCCGGCGGCGAGGTGGGGCTGCGCCGGGCCGAGTTCGAGGGCCAGCTGCCCCGCCTGGTCGACGACCCGGCACTGCTCGGTCTGGTCGCGCAGTCCTACGAGGCACGGCACCCCACCGGCCCCGAGCTGGTGCGGGTGGAGGTCGTGCAGCGTCGCTTCGAGCTCGTCGACGGCCAGCAGACCGGCGCCTTCACCGACGACGTGCTCGTCTCCTACGACCTGGCGGCCGGCTCGTGAGCGCCGTCGCACCGATGCGCCCGGAGACCGCACCGGCCGTCCCGCTGACGCCCCGCTGGTGGTTCCGGCCGGTGCCGCTGGCCCGCATCGCGGTGTTCCGGGCGATCGCCTACCTGTTCGTCCCGGTCGACGTCTTCCTCACCACGGCGTGGGTGAAGGCGCACGCCGACGTCCCGACCGCGTTCTACCAGCCGTTGCTGGTCGGTCGGCTGCTGCACCTGCCCACGCCCACCCACACGGTGGTGCTGGTGGTGCAGTGGGCGCTGGTCGTCGCCGCGGTGGCCGCCGCCACCGGCCGGGCACCCCGGGTGCTGGGCTGGGCCGTCTTCCTCCTGTACGCGGAGTGGATGGTCATCGCGATGAGCTACGGCAAGGTCGACCACGACCGCATCGCCTACCTCGTCGCCCTGGCCGTGCTGCCCACCGTCGGCGTGGCCCGCTGGCGCGACCGGCGGTCCTCGCAGGCCGCCGGCTTCGCCTCGGCGGCCATCCTGGTCACGGTCATGCTGACCTACTTCCTGGCCGCCTGGGCCAAGATGCGCTTCGGCGGCTGGGACTGGGCCACGGGCTCCACGCTGACCCGTGCGGTGGTCCGCCGGGGCACCGACCTGTCGCTGTGGACCCTGGACGTGGCCTGGCTGCTGCCGGCCGCCCAGTGGCTGATGCTGGTCTTCGAGTTCGCCTCGCCGCTGATGCTGCTGGTGCGCAGCGACCGCGCGCGGGTCGGGCTGGTGGTGTTCCTGCTCGGCTTCCACGTGATGGTCTACGCCGGCGTCGGGATCATCTTCCTGCCGCACTGCGTGGCCATCCTGTCGGTCCTGCCGTGGGAACGGCTGCGCCGGGACCGTGCCCGGCCCGCGGTCGCCGCCCCGGCCCGGGACGGCGACCCACCCGGCTGAGCCGCTCAGACCATGGCCCCGATGCGGGCGGCCATCTGCGCCTCGTGCTGCTGGTAGGCGTTGCCGACGTCGGTCAGCAGGTCGCCCATGCCCGACAGCGCGGTGCTGATGGTCTGGCTGGACAGCCGCCACTGCTCGTAGAGGTTGCTGAACTGCACGGCCGCGGCGCTGTCGGTCCAGCCGTCGGTGACGCCGGTGCCGACGGCGGCGGACAGGGTGGCCAGGCGCGCGGACTGCTCGCCGGCCTCCCCGCGGCACTGGGCGGCCATGGCCTGCAGGGTGGCGATGTCGACCTTCACGGTGTCCTCCTCGGTGCCCGGGTCGGTCCCGGTCGAGCGGGGACGGTAGGGCCTGGCGGTGTCCGCGGCGCCCCGCCGTCCACAGGCCGCGGCGCTGTCCACAGATCCACCGGGGTGGCTGTCGCGGAGTGCCGGCCGGGGGCACCCTGCGCGCATGCCCGCCGCCCGCACCGCACCGCCCGACCGGGTGCCCCGGCGGTGGAGCCTGTACGGCGCGGCGGGTGCCGTCGACGTCGAGGTGCTGGCTGCCGACGACGCCGAGCTGGCCCTGGTCCGCGACGGCCTGGTCGCCTGCGGCCTACCCGCCGCCGCGCTGTGGTCCGGGTCGGACCGGCTCGACGACCGCACCCCGCTGTCGGACCCCCGGCTGCGGCACGGCGCCCAGCTGGGCCTGGACCGGCCCGGCCCCCGCGGCACCCCGGCCGGGGGCGCGCTGGAGCTGCAGGTCACCGGCGGGCCGGGCGCCGGCGCGTGCCACCCCCTGGCGCAGGGGTCGTTGGTGGTCGGCCGCGGCGGTGGTGGCGGCGCGCCCCGGGTACCGCTCCCCGACCCGGCGGTCTCGCGGGCGCACCTGGAGGTCGCGGTGACCGGCACCGGCGTGCACGTGCGCGACCTCGGCTCGGCCAACGGCAGCCGGCTGGCCCGCAGCGCCGCCGCCGGCGGCGGCGACCGGGAGCTGGGCCCGGAGGCCGTCCCGTGGCCGCTGGGTGCCGCCGTCCGGGCCGGCGCCAGCACCCTGCGGCTGGTCGCGCCCGGCGGCGGCCCGCTGCCCCTGGTCCCGGCACCGGGTGGTCGCTGGCTGACCGCTCCCCCGGCCCGCCCGGTGCCCCCCGCCGTCCCGGCCGTCGCGGTCCCCGTCCCCGGTCCACCCGACCCGCCGGCCCGCCGCGCCCTGGCCTGGATCGCGGTGCTGCTGCCGGCGCTGGCCGGCGGCGCACTGGCCTGGGTGCTGCACACCCCGACGTTCCTGTTCTTCGCCCTGCTCGGCCCGGTCGTCGCCCTGGGCGGCTGGGCCTCCGACCGTTGGTCGGGCCGCCGCGGCCACCGGCGGCGCACGGCCGAGCACGCCGCCGACCTCGCCCGCGCCGAGGCCGAGGTCGTCGCGGCCGTAGCGGCGGAGGCGGGCCTGCGCGAGCAGCTGGCGCCCGACCCGGCGGGCCTTGTGTCGGCGGCGCGGCGGCGCAGCGCACCGCTCTGGGAGCGGCCCGGCACCGACCCCGACCTGCTGGTGGTCCGTCTGGGCACCGGCCCCGGGCCGACCACGGTGTCCCGCCGCTGCGCCGACGGTGCGCCGTCCCCCGTCGTGGCCGACCGGTTGCCGGTGCGGTGCGACCTCCGGGAGGGTGGGCTGGAGGTGCGCGGTCCCCGCCCGGCGCAGCTGGGGGTGCTGCGGGCGCTGGTCTGCCAGGTGGCCGTCCTGCACCCGCCCGACGCCGTCGCCCTCACCGTGCTGACCGGCCCGGCCCAGGCCCCGGACTGGCGGTGGGCGCGCTGGCTGCCCCACCTGCGCCCCGCCGCCGCCGGCGCCGACCCGGGCACGGCGCACCTCGTCGTGGTGGACGGGCCGCTCGACGAGACCACCACCGACCAGCTCCGCCGGGCCCGGCGGGACGGCGCGGTCGTCGTCGGGCAGGTGCCGGCCGGCGGTGCCGCGGCGCTGCTGGAGGTGGTCGGCGAGACCGGCGACCGGGCCCGGCTGCGGCGCAGCGGCCACCCCGACCGCCCGCTCGTCCTGGACCGGCTGGCCCCCGACCTGGCCGAGCAGGTGGCCGCCGACCTGGCGCCGCTCACCGTGCCGCGCGGTCCCGGCGGGCTGCCCGACGGGGTCCGGTGGCGCGACCTGCCGGGCGCCTCCCCCGAGACCTGGTCGCGGTCCCGGTCGCGGCTGACCGCGGTCCTGGGTGCCGGCGCCACCGGCCCGGTGACCCTCGACCTGTGCGCGGTCGGGCCGCACGCGCTCGTGGCCGGCACGACGGGTGCCGGGAAGTCCGAGCTGCTGCGCACCCTGGTCCTGGGCCTGGCCGCGGCCCACCCGCCGGACCGCTGCAGCTTCCTGCTCGTCGACTACAAGGGCGGGGCGGCGTTCGGCGAGGCCGCCGAGCTGCCGCACACCGTGGGTCTGCTGACCGACCTCGACGGCGCCTCCACCGCCCGGGCGCTGCGGTCGCTGTCCGCCGAGCTCACCCGCCGCGAGCGGGTGCTGGCCGCGTGCGGCGCCCGCGACCTGGCCGACCTGCCCGAGTCCGCCGACGGGCACGACGACGTGCTCCTGCCGCGCCTGGTCATCGTCGTGGACGAGTTCGCCACCCTCGGGGAGGAACTGCCCGGGTTCGTCCCGGGGCTGGTCTCGATCGCCCAGCGCGGCCGCTCGCTCGGCGTCCACCTCGTGCTGGCCACGCAGCGCCCGTCCGGGTCGGTCAGCCCGGAGATCCGGGCCAACTGCACCGTGCGGCTGTGCCTGCGCACCACCGACGAGACCGGGTCCCGCGACGTGCTGGGCGTGCCCGACGCGGCCTGGCTGCCCGTCGACCGGCCCGGCCGTGCCCTGCTGCGGGTCGGGTCGGAGCCACCCGTCGCGCTGCAGGTGGCCCGGGTGGGCGTCCCCGCGGCCACCGGCGGGGTCGTGGTCCGTCGGTGGCCCCCACCGCCCGGCGCGCCGGGCGAGCCGGCCACGCCCGCGGGCAGCACCGACCTGGCCGACGAGGTACGGGCCCTGCGCGCCCGGGCCGCGCCGCTCCCGCGGCCACCGCGGCCCTGGCTGCCCCCGCTCCCCGACCGGGTCGACCCACCCGACAGGACCGCACCCGGCCAGGGCGCCGGCGAGGTGCGGTGGGGCGTGGTGGACCGGCCCGACCTGCAGCGGCAGGACCCCCTGGTGCTCGACCTCGACGGCGGCGGCGCGTGGCTCGTGGTCGGCGGTCCGCGCAGTGGCCGGACCACCGCGCTGCGCACCGTCCTCGCCGAGGCGGTGGTCGCCCTCCCACCGGCGGACCTGCACGTGCACGCCGTCGACCACGCCGGCGGGGAGCTGGCCCGCGAGGTGGCCGGTCTGGCCCACGGCGGCACCGTCGTCGAGCGGGGCTCCGCCCACCGCCTGCAGCGGCTGGTCGCCCGGCTGCAGGAGGAGGTCGACCGGCGGCGGGCAGTGCCGGGCCCGCACCCGCGCCTGCTGCTGCTCGTCGACGGCGCCGACCCGGTGGCCGCCGAGCTCGAGGAGCTCGCGCCCGGGTCGGGCGGGGCGGCGCTGCTCCGCCTGGTGAGGGAGGGCGCCGCGGTGGGCCTCACCGCGGTCCTCACCGCCGACCGGGCGCTGCCCGGCAGCCGGCTGGCGGGCGCGGTCGCCCACCGGCTGGTGCTGCCGCTGGCCGACCGGGCCGACTACGCCGTGGCCGGGGTGCCGGTCTCCCGGGTGCCCGCCCACCGGCCGCCCGGGCGGGCCCTGCTCGACGACGACGCCACGGAGGTCCAGCTCGCCCTGCCCCGCACGCTGCGGCCGGGCCCGGCCCGCGCGGTCGTCCCGGGCCGGGTGGAGGTCGTCGAGCTGCCGGCCGACCCCGCTGCGCCCC
>Ga0325400_1006682_pt1 | contig 10983 bp, 12 predicted proteins | sample PopdelMetagenome_2_FD_205662 | JGI IMG/M metagenome (GOLD analysis project Ga0325400, IMG submission 205662) | Populus deltoides microbial communities from Bellville, Georgia, United States - Xylem-PdKOR-R1 | ecosystem: Host-associated > Plants > Phyllosphere > Stem > Wood/Secondary xylem...
ATCATGCCGCCGACAACGCCAGCGCTGGCCCGCTGCGGTTGACGGAAGACGAGATCATCCGGATCGACGCGGCGTTTCCGCGGGGTCCCCGACCACGCCGCCTCCCTATGTTGTAGGCCCGTGATACCGACTTGGTCAGGGCAGATGGTCGTCCCCCCGTCTCGCAATCCCGCCCGGCAACGGACGATTCCGGCAATAAGCGGGGGTTCGCGGATCGGCGGATCGGCGGATCGTCCGAACGACCTACGCTGCCTGCTGAGGGGTGAAGGCGCCTCGAACATGCGTCGTGGCGACCGTTCGGCGGAGGGGCTGCCCTCGGGCCGCCAAGGAACTCGCTCGCATCCCGGGAGATGCCTTGGAACGACGGTGATCGATCCGCCGAGGAGCGACGAGCATGACCTACCTTCGATACGCCCCCGGCATCGAGACGCCTGCTGCGGACGAGCAAAAGACGATTGACGGCATCATCGCCGGCATGACGCAGCAATCCGAGACGGTGGAGAGGCGCGAGCACCATGCGGTGCGGGCCAGCCACGCAAAGAGTTCGGCCTGCGTCACCGGCGAGTTGACGATTTCCGCCGGCTTGCCGCCCGAACTGGCCCAAGGGTTGTTCGCCGCGCCCGGCACCCATCCCGTCGCGGTTCGCTTCGCTCAGGGACCGGGCGAGACGCTGGGCGACCGGGTCTCGACCCACCGCGGCATGTCGATCAAGGTGTTCGACGTCCCCGGCGAGAAGCTGCCCGGCCACGCGGCCGACACCCAGGATTTCGTCCTCGCGACCGGGACCACCTTTCCGTCCGGCACGGCGGCGGGCTTCCTGCGCGACGGCACGATCATCGGCAAGTCGACCGGCCTGCCGGAGGGCGTGAAAAGCGCGGTGTCCTCCACCATGCGCAACCTCAACAAGGCGCTGCATGCCTTCGGCACCGAGAGCGCGCTCGCCGACTTCTTCGGTCATCCCTACAGCCACCCGCTGGCCGACAGCTACTTCAGCCAGGCGCCCGTGCGCTTCGGCGACCACGTGGCCAAGCTCGGGGCCGTGCCGACGGCCGAGGCCCAGCGTGCGCTATCCGAGTGGAGGCTCGACCCGAACCAGGACGAGGACGGCTTCCGGCACGCCACCGTCGCGTTCTTCCGGGAAAACGACGTGATGTTCGAGATCAAGGCGCAGCTCTGGGCCGATGCCGAGCGGCAACCCATTGAGGATGCTTCGGTCGACTGGCCGGTCTCGGTGAGCCCCTACCGGACGGTGGCGACGCTCCGCCTGCCGCGCCAGGACGCCTACTCGCCTGAGCGGGTGCGCTACTTCGACGAGGTGATGACCTTCCGCCCTGCGCACAGTCTCGCGGCGCACCGGCCGCTCGGTTCGGTGATGCGGGCGCGCCTCCAGGTCTACCAGGCGCTGAGCGATTTCCGCCACCGCGAGAACGGCGTCGCGGCCGAGGATACCGCCGGCATCGACCGCATCCCGGCGTGAGGAACGGTGCGAACGCGCCCCCGTTAGATCCCGACACCCAGAGGGACGATGACATGAGCTTGCAGGGCAAGAAGATCGCGATCCTGATCGCACCGCGTGGCACCGAGGATCCGGAGTTCGCCAAGCCGCATGAGGCGGTGAAGCAGGCCGGGGCGACCGTGACGGTCATCGGCTTGGAGGCTGGCGACGCCGAGACCGTCAACAACGACCTCGATCCGGCCAACCGCTACAAGGTGGACAGGACCATCGAGGGGGCGTCGGCCGCGGACTACGACGGCCTCGTCGTGCCCGGCGGCTGCGTCGGCGCCGACAAGCTCCGGGCGAGCAAGGATGTCGTGGCGTTCGTCCGGGACTTCTTCGCCGCGGGCAAGCCGGTCGGGGTCATCTGCCACGGGCCCTGGACCCTGATCGAGGCCGACGTCGTGAAGGGCCGGACGCTGACCTCATACCCCACGGTTCGCCGCGACATCGAGAACGCCGGCGGCACCTGGGTCGACGAGGAGGTCGTCTGCGACAAGGGGCTGGTCACCAGCCGCACGCCCAAGGACCTGCCGGCCTTCTGCGCCAAGATCGTCGAGGAGTTCGCCGAGGGCCGCCATCCCGACCAGGCCCGGAGCGCCTGAGGAGTCGGGAAGCCGACGATTGGCTCTTGAGACCCAGGGCGGCCCATGGGTCGCCCCGGGTCATTTCCCGAGGACGTCCCGCGGCCGGGACGCCTTCGCGGAAGCCTCCGTCAACCCTCGATGGCGCCGATCTGCTTCAGGATGCCGAGCTCGTCGGACGAGCCCCACCGCTCGACCATCTTGCCGTCGACGAAGCGGCCGATCTGCATGCCGCGGACCTTGATGGCCTTCCCGGTGGGCTTGTGGCCGTTGAAGTCACCCTGGTGCGTGCCGGTGAGCGTGTAGGCGAAGGCGACGCTATCCCCGTCGGCGACGAGCTTCTTCACCTCGACCTGCATGTCGGGGAACGCGGTGCGGAGTTCGGTGAAGAAGGCCTTGTATCCCTCGGGACCCATGTGCTGGCCCGGAGCCGGGTCGTGATCATGGCAGTCCGGGGCGACGACCTCGGGGAAGGCGTCGAACTGGCCACCGTTGACGAGTTCTCCGAACTTCTCGGTCGCCTGGATGCTGCTCTCGCGGGACATGGTGCTCCTTGGGTTCGGTTCGGTAGGATCGGGGCGTCTCACTCGAAGGCTAGGAAACCCGCGCCATGCCCGGTCGTTGCACGCCGCCCTCGCGAGGCCGCGCTTGGACCCGGTGCCGGAGCGACGCGGCGCGCCGGCCCGCATGTCGGCACGGGTTGTAGGCGACCGAGGACGCATCCTCGGCGCCACGTCGCATACTCACCGACTTGGCGGCCTTGGAGGCTCGGAGCGCGGTTTCGAGCAACTTGCCCCTGGTGGTGGTGGTGACCCACGCCCGATGCCGGCCGGGGTACACACCGGCCGTTCGGTTCGCTCCTGCCGGCAAGGCCGAGGTTGGCCGAGCGCTCTCCCGCGCGCAGCAAGACACTCATACGATACCGGCCGTCGCCTCGGTCACAATCGGCGACGTGCCGATCTCCGTGATCAGTTCAGCGCCGTACCGGTACCGGCCCGTCCATGCCCGGCCAGTCGGAGTAACCGGTCGCACCGCCGCCGTACCAGTATTGCTTGGGTGCCTCGGCCAGCGGTGCCGCGCTCGCCAGCCGCCCGACGAGGTCCGGGTTGGCAAGGTAGGGCCGGCCGAAGCTGAACAGATCGGCGCGGCCCTCGGCCAGTTCCTTCTCGGCGAGATCCAGGGTGTTCTGGTTGTTGCCGATATAGGCGCCCTCGAACCGGCGCCGCAGGTCGAGGAAATCGACGCCGTCCGGCACATCCCGGGTCTGCTGCGTGACGCCCTCAATCGTATGAATGTAGAGCAAGCCGAACTCGTTGAGCGCATCGACATAGGCGCCGAAGGTGGCATGCGTCTCGGAATCGAGCGGTGTCTCGCCGGGCTGCGTCGTGGCGGGCGACAACCGGATGCCGACGCGGCTTCCGCCGTCCCAGGCCTCGGTCACCGCACGGACCACCTCAAGTGGGAACCGCAAACGATTCTCGATCGAGCCGCCGTAGCGATCGGTTCGCTTGTTGGTCGAATCTCGCACGAACTGCTCCAGTAGGTAGTTGTTAGCCGAGTGGACCTCGACCCCGTCGAAGCCGGCGCGCTTGGCGTTCACGGCCGCGCGCCGGTAATCCTCGACGATGCCGGGGATCTCGTCGGTCTCCAACGCCCGCGGGGTGACGTGGGGCTTCATCCCCTCCATCGTGAAGGCAGTTCCCTCCGGCTTCACCGCCGAAGCGGAGACCGGGAGGCCGCCCCCTGGCTGCAGGTCGGGATGGGATATCCGCCCAGTGTGCCACAGCTGGAGGAAGATGCAGCCGTCGTTGGCGTGGACCGTCGAGACGATGCGCGTCCAAGCCTCGATCTGCTCGTCCGACCAGATGCCCGGCGTGTAGGCATAGCCCACGGCCTGGGGCGAGATATTGGTGGCCTCCGTGATGATCAGGCCGGCGCTGGCACGCTGGCCGTAATAATCGGCGGCGAAGTCCGGCGGTACGCCCGCGGTCGAAGACCGGCTGCGGGTCAGCGGCGCCATCACGATGCGGTTCTTGAGGTGCAGATCGCCGATTGTCACGGGTTGGAGGATCGGGCTCGTCGTCATGGTACCTCGGATTGTGTGTGCGGGGTAATGGTGAGCGGAGCGCGGGTCAGCCCTTCAGGAAGGTGATCAGATCCGCGTTCAGCCGTTCGGCATGGGTGAACGGCACGGCATGCGGCGCGCCGTCATAGACGACGAACTCGGCGCCGGGGATCGCGGCGGCTGTGGCCTTGCCCGACACGTCGATCGGCACGGTCCGGTCGGCATCGCCGTGGATCACGAGGGTCGGCACGCGAAACGCGGCCATGTCGGCGCGGAAGTCGGTCTCGGCGAAGGCCGTCACGCAGGCGGTCGTCGCCTTCGGCGACCCGCGCATCGCGAGGGTGCCGGTCCATTCGATCAGGTCGGAAGAGACCGGCGATGAGAGCATCCCAACCCCGAAGAACGTCTTTGCGAAAGTCGCCATGAAGTTCGGGCGGTCCTTCTTCAGCCCGGCGATCATGCCGTCGAACACCGCTGGGTCGACGCCGTCTGGGTTGTCGACCGTCTTGAGCATATAGGGCGTCACCGACGAGACGAGCGCGGCCCGAGTGACCCGGGCGCCGCCATGCCGGCTCATGTACCGGGCGATCTCGCCGCCGCCCATTGAGAACCCGACCAGCGCCACGTCCTGCACATCGAGGGCGTCGAGTACGGATTTCAGGTCGTCGGCGAGGGTGTCGTAATCGTAGCCGTCCCAGGTCTGGTCAGAGCGGCCGAAACCGCGGCGGTCGTAGGCGATGGTGCGAAAACCAGCCTCGGTGACCGTCCGCTGCTGGAACTCCCACATGTCGGCATCGAGCGGCCAGCCGTGGATGAGCACGACCGGCCGACCGCGTCCCCAGTCCTTGAAAAAAAGCTGCGCGCCATCGTGGGCCGCGATGAAGGGCATGATGGTCTCTCCGGTCGGACGATCGTCTCTCACACGACCGGTTCCGGGCCGCCTCGGTTCCCTGGGGTGAAACCTGCGCGGATGGCGCACACCGCATTCAGTGCGCTGCGGAAAGCGCCGGTGGACCGCCGAGGAAACGCGCCGGATCATCTAGCGGCAACGGCTCGTCCGCACCTGACGTGTTCGTTCAGCCCGCAGCGCCAGACGAACCGGTGTCTCCGACCCACCAAGCCAGCGATCACGATCGCTAAACGACTGCCTTGAGCGAGCGTTTATCCGCTTTCAAGCGCCGGATCTGAAGCGGTGAGCGGCTGGGTTGGGTCAAAAGCAGACCCTCGCCTGGTAGTTTGAGCTTCGACCCTGTTGTGCCCACCGCTCCACGTCTGCGAGGATTCAAGGGACAACAAGGCACGGGGGCTCTGGGGGGAGCGCGACCCCGACCGCCTCGCGTGGTCCTGTCGGCTGATTGAAACGGTCGTGCCCGGCGATACGCGACGGGCCGAGCTGCAGGCCATGCTGGAATAGAGCTCACACGGGCCTTCGGCGTGCAGAAGGTCATCGCTCGCGACCTCTCCGAGGTCGAGAATCGTTGCAGGCGTGCGATGGGCGAGGCGCGGACCGGATCATCAAGCGTGCGAACCTAGGCCGAGGACGGCAGCTTTCCTCTGGGTAAGACTGGTTCAGGAAGCGGTCGCCTCCCACGCGTCCCGCCAACCCCCAGCTTACGGAAAACGGGAGCGAGCCAACCATGAAGAGAAAAGTCCTCGTCGCCGGCGCCCAGGGCGTCATCGGCCGCGCCGCAGCCACTCGCCTCGCTGCTCGACCCGATACCCAAGTGCTGGGGCTGTCGCGACGGACCGAGCCGTCCATCCCGGACGTCGAGGCGGTCTCGGTCGACCTGCTCGACCCCGGACAGGTCCGGGACCGCCTCGGCGGCATCCGCGACGTCACCCACATCGTGTTCGGCGCCTACATCGAAAAGCAGACCGCCGCCGAGAAGAGCACGGTCAACGTCGCAATCCTGCGCAACCTGCTCGACGTCGTCGAGGAGACCTCACCGGGCCTGCGCCACGTCACGTTCTACCAGGGCGGCAAGGCCTACGGCGCCGATCTCGGCCCGTTCAAGACGCCCGCCCGCGAAGACGACCCGCGCCTGATGCCGCCGAACTTCTACTACGACCAGGAGGATCTCCTGCGTGAGCGCCAGAAGGGCAAGGATTGGTCGTTCACGGCCCTTCGGCCAGAAGCGGTCTGCGGCTTCGCGGTCGGCAACCCGATGAACCTGCTGACGGTGATCGCCGTCTATGCGGCCATCTCGAAGGAACTCGGCATCCCGCTTCGCTTCCCGGGGACCGAAGCCGCCTACCGGGCGCTCTACCAGGTCAGCTCCGCCGACATCCTGGCCGAGGCCGCCGACTGGGCCGGTACAACGCCGGCTGCGCGAAACGAGATCTTCAACATCACCAACGGCGACTACTTTCGCTGGCAGCACATGTGGCCGCGGATCGCGCGCATGTTCAACATGGACTGGACCGACCCGATCCCGATGCCGCTCGCGACCTACATGGCCGACAAGGGGCCGCTCTGGGATAGAATGACCGAACGCTACGGGCTACAGCTGATCCCCTACGACAAGGTGGCTTCGTGGCCCTTCGGCGATTTCATCTTCGCCAGCGGCTTCGACAACATCAGCAGCACGATCAAGGCCCGCCAGGCCGGGTTCCATGCCTGCATCGACACCGAAGACATGTTCCGGAACCAGTTCCGGCACCTGAGCGACCTGAAGGTCATCCCGCCCGTCGCCTGAAATCCGGCATCGCCCGTTAGGAAGGAAGCGAACATGTCCCGCTTCGAGAAAAGGGTCGTCATCATTGGTGCCGGAAGCGGCATCGGCGCCGCCACCGCAAAACGGTTCGCGTCGGAGGGCGCCTCCGTCGTCCCGAACGGCCGGGACCGGGGCAAGCTCGACCGGCGTCCCAGCTCCGAGCCGGGACGCTTCGCGTGCCGGCTTAGTCGCTGAACCCAGCGAGGACGACCTTGCCCCTCGCCTTCCCGCTCTCGATGAGCGCGTGGGCGCGTGCCAGGTTGGCGGCGTTGATCGGACCGAAGGTCTCGCTCAACGTCGTGCGCAGCCGTCCCGCGTCGATCAGGCGGGCGATCTCGGTCAGGATCGCGTGCTGCCGTTCCATGTCGGAGGTCTGGAACAGCGAGCGGGTGAACATCAGCTCCCAGTGCAGCGACAGGCTCTTGGGCTTGAGCGGCATCACGTCCAGGGTCTCGGGATCGTCGATCGGGCCGAGGCGACCCTGTGGCGCGAGGAGCTCGATGATCTGCGGGAGATGCGCACCGGTCTGCGTCGTCGCGAACACGAACCCGGGCGCCCCGGGAAGACCGAGCGCCGCCACCTCGGTGGCGAGGGGCTTCGCATGGTCGATCACGTGGTGGGCGCCGAGGTCCCGGCACCATTGCGCCGTCTCGGGGCGCGAGGCCGTAGCGATCACGATGAGATCCGTGAGCTGCCGGGCGAGCTGGATCGCGATCGAGCCGACGCCGCCGGCGCCGCCGACGATCAGGATCGCGGGGGCGGCACCCGGAACGGGCGTGGCGACGTCGAGCCGGTCGAACAGCATCTCCCAGGCGGTCAGCGCGGTAAGCGGTAGCGCCGCGGCGGCGGCGAAATCGAGGGTGGCCGGCTTGGCACCGACGAGGCGCTCGTCCACACACTGGAACGCGGCGTTGCTACCTGGCCGGTCGAGCGCACCGGCATAGAACACCGCGTCGCCGGGCTTGAACAGGCGCGCCTCGGGTCCGACCGAGACCACGGTTCCGGCCGCATCCCAGCCGAGAACCTTCGGCTCGCAACCCTGCTTGTAGGCGCCTTGGCGCACCTTGGTGTCGATTGGGTTCACGGAAACGGCCTGCACGCGTACGAGCAGGTCGCGCCCAGCCGGCACGGGATCGGGAAAGGTGGTGTCGAGGAGGGCGTCCGGCGCATCGATGCGGGCGCCTTCGGTGTAGGTAACAGCACGCATGAGTGTCTCCCAGGATGTCGCAACGGGCGATCCCGCGCCGCCGTCCTAGGCCGCCTCATAGCGTGCCGCCTCCTTTGGCGCGGCGGCATGACGCGCATATTACGCCGCTGCTGCTGAGACGGTAAGGCAGGGGCGAAATGTTGACCCAAACGAATTTCGAGATCGGTGATTTAGCAACCTAGCGATTGTGCCAAGGCGCTTTGGACGACCAGATTGGGTCGGAAGCAGACCCTCACGGCGGGTACCAAGCGTCAGATTTGGACCATCAGGTGACATTGACCCTCACCCGATGCCAGCAGGCGCATAGGTAGCCCTTGTGGTTCCAGGTCTCGTCCGGCAGCGCCGGCTGCGTCTGACCCGCCTCGTCCCAGGCGCGCACTGCGAGCTCATGCTCGCCCAAAGGCAGGTTGAGGCTCATGCTCCAGAACGTCCAGGCGAACGGAGCCGCCACGTCGCGTTCGAGCTCGGCCTGCACCCACGACCGGCCGCCGTTCCCCGAGACGTCGACGCGTACGACGGTTCGGTCGCCGCTTCCCGCGTAGCCTCGGATCCTGTTGCCCCCGGCTTGAGAATGGCCCCGCGTGCCGGCTCGCAGATCGCCGCGTTCAACGGCATCGAATCGATGGTGTGCCCATTGGCGGGGTCGGCCGTCTCGGCGGTCACGTCCGCCGGGTACAGCTTGTAATCGCCGGCCTGGATCGGGTTGTCCGAGGGATGGTCCTGGACACTCAGGCGCCGCAGCCACTTTGGGCTGCGTACGCCGGCGAAGCCCGGCACCACCGCGCGAACCGGGAAGCCGTGCTCCGGGAGCAATGCCTCACCGTTCATGGCGTAGGCCAGCAGGGTCTCAAGCGCCATGGCTGCGCGCCAGTCAGTTCAAAGCGTCGCATCACGCCCACATGGGGGGCGAACAGCCAGCCTGTGAACCCTTTGCAGAGACGCCCTAGACTTGCCGCATCCCGCCGTCGACGCAGAGTTCGGCCCCCGCGACGAAGCTCGCCTCGTCGCTCAGCAGGAACAGCGTGGCCGCAGCCACCTCCTCCGGGCGCGCCATGCGTCCGAGCGGGATCGGGGCGATAAGGGCGGCCCGCCCCTCCTCCGGCACCTGCGCCATCATGGCGGTGTCGGTCGGACCGGGGGCGACGACGTTCACGCGGATGCCCTGCGGGGCCAGTTCCGCGGTCCACGTGCGGGCGTAGGAACGCAGCGCCGCCTTCGTCGCAGCGTAGGTACCGTAGGGCGTCACCCCCATAACGTCGGCGATCGATCCCATCAGCACGACGGACCCGCCACGCCCCATTGCTGTAAGAGCCGTCTGCAACCCGAAGACGGCCCCACGCACGTTGACAGCGAAGTGCCGGTCGAAATGCTCAGGCGTCCCGTCGCGCAGGGTCGCCGGTTCGGAGATGCCGGCGTTGAGGACCAGCGCGTCGATCCGGCCGTGCGTCTCCCGCACCGCCGCCACGACGCGGTTCAGATCCTCCTGGAGGGCCGAGTCGGCGACGAGACCCCGAGCACCGCGCCCGACCCTCGCGGCAGCCGCCTCGACCTCGTCGGCGCGCCGTCCCGTCAGGACGACCGACGCGCCCTCGGCTGCCAGCAGCTCGGCGACCGCCAAGCCTATGCCCTTCGCCCCGCCGACCACGAGGGCGACCTTGTCCACCATGCGAGCCATCGCCGGATCCCTTCAACTGCGATGGCCTCCCAGATACAGATCATATATCTGCTATCAAGAACGCACTTGGAATAGACTAGATATGGCCGACGATACCGATCCGGATGCCGCGTACGCCTGCGCGCTCGCCGACATGGCGCTGGTCCGCCCGGTGCTGGACAAGATCGCCGACAAGTGGACGATCCTGATCCTCACGGTACTCTGCCCGCAGCCGGCACGGTTCAACGCGATCAAGCGGCGGCTCGACGGCATCACGCACAAGGCGCTGGCGGACGCGTTGAAGAGGCTTGAGCGCAACGGTCTGGTGACCCGGACCGTGCTGCCGACCGCCCCCATCGGCGTCGAGTACGCGATCACGCCGCTGGGTCATTCGCTGCGTCAACCGTTCGAGGCCCTATGCGCATGGGCGCTGGAACATGGGGCATCGATCGCGGCGGCCAACCACGAGCATGAAGGCGGCAGGACCAAACCATCCGTCGGTGGCAGGCCCTCCACGAGCATCTGACGAAGAGGTTGGCGTCGCTGATCGGCAGCTCCCCCAATTGGGCGCCCTGAGGCCGGCGGACCGATTTCGCCGCATCGCACACATATGATGTCGCATCTGCACAACGGCCGGCTCGCCCTATCATCACGGTTCGTCGTCAGGAGCCGTACGCGTGCTGAAGCCGTTCCCCCGTTCCGGCAGACCCGTCGAACGCGAGGACGGCTATCTCCCCCTGGAGGCTTATGCGGCCCTGGGCGAAGGGCGCTCGGTTGCGCTCTCCGGTGCCGACGGGTCGATCGACTGGTGGTGCTGCCCGAACCTCGACTCGCCTCCGCTGTTTGACCGCCTGCTCAACCCGGACGGAGGCGGCTACTTTGCCGTGACGCCCGATGCACCGTTCACCTGCGAGATCGGCTACCGCACCGGAAGCAACGTCCATGAGACGGTGTTCACCACCGCGACCGGCAAGGCCCGTCTGACCGAGAGCCTGAACAGCGGCAACGCCGGCCGCCTCCCGTGGGCGGAGCTCGCGCGCCGGATCGAGGGCCTGGAGGGACACGTCCGCTTCCGCGTCGAGCTCGTCTTCGGCACCCGGGGCGATACGGCCGGCCCCTTCCTCTCATCCAACGGCAGCGGCAGCGCCTTTCACGTCGCCGGTCTGATGGGCCTGTTCCGCTATGGCGACGGCGTCGTCGTCGATGCGGAGGACGATCACGCCATCAGCGCCAGCGTCTCGGTCGAGGCCGGGCAGAGCGCGAC
>Ga0325400_1006689_pt1 | contig 10977 bp, 8 predicted proteins | sample PopdelMetagenome_2_FD_205662 | JGI IMG/M metagenome (GOLD analysis project Ga0325400, IMG submission 205662) | Populus deltoides microbial communities from Bellville, Georgia, United States - Xylem-PdKOR-R1 | ecosystem: Host-associated > Plants > Phyllosphere > Stem > Wood/Secondary xylem...
TTTTCACTTTTCTTGTATCTAACTTTGTTTATTTTTTTTGTTTTGTTTTGTTTTCTTCTTCTTTTTATTCTCTTTTTACACGTGCATGAGAGTCTGGTCATGTACATTAAGTGGTAGACTTTGTAGGGTATCCTCATCATTTTCAGAAAATATGGCCGAAGAAGATAACCAATCGCTTCATAATGAGAATAATGAGAATATTTGAGTTAGAACACTTAGAGACCATATGAATCCCACAAGAACAAGTGCACCCTCATGCATAGTTTTTCCTCCTGATGCATCTCATTTTAATTTTAAGCCAGACATTATTCAACTTTTACCTTCTTTTCATGGCTTAGATTTAGAAAATCTATACTTGCATTTAAGGGAATTTGAAGAGGTCTGTAACACCTATAATGACTCAAATTGTAGCATGAACACCATTAGGTTAAAGCTTTTTCTTTTTTCACTAAAAGATAAAGCTAAAACATGGCTATAAAATTTGAGACCTGGATCTATTCATGCTTGGGATGAAATGCAACAACAATTTTAAAAGAAGTTTTTTCCGTCCCACAGAACAAACTCTTTTAAAAGACAAATAATCACTTTCACTCAAAAACCAGGAGAATCATTTTACCAATGTTGGGACAGGTATCGAGACTTGTTTAATACTTGCCCTCATCATGGTTTTGAAACATGGAGATTAGTTTCATATTTTTATGAAGGGTTAACTCCTAGAGATAGGCAAATGGTTGAATTGATGTGCAATTGAACCTTTGAGGATAAAGACCCTAATGAAGCAATGGAGTACCTAGACTTGCTAGCTGAAAATACGCAAAATTGGGACACTACAGGAACTTATAAGGCACCAAGTAAAACCCAACCTCATACATCTAGTGGAGGTATGCATAACCTTAGGGAAGATCATGACCTCCAAGCCAAGTTTGCATCTTTAGCTAGAAAAGTCGAGGCACTAGAATTAAAAAAGAGTGGTCAATCAAAATCTGTTCAAGAAATCGTGTGTCAAATCTGTGAAACCAATGAACATTCAACCAATGACTATCCAGCTTTGCCTTCTTTTAAGGAATGTCTCCATGAACAAGCCCATGCTTTAAACAGTTTCCAAAGGCCCAATCATAACCTATACTTGCAAACATACAATCCTGGTTGGGGAAATCACCCGAATTTCAATTGGAAGAGTGATAACAATAATGTACAAACTTCACAGCCACCATTTCAAGCACACCATAATTTCCAAAATTCTCATGGATATGCACCTTCTTATGCTCCACCTCCTAGAAGAAATCTTGAGGAAACATTACATGCATTAATTGAAAAGCAAGAGATAATCAATACTCAACTTACTCAAAGCATGACAGATTTTAAAGATACTTTTGCAAAATTGACATCTGCTCTCAGTTTCCAAGAGAAAGGTAAGTTTCCATCTCAACCACAACAAAATCCCAAGGGACAATACAATGTGAATGCAAGTAGTTCTGGAAGCCAACACATAGATCAAGCCAAATCAGTCATCACCCTTCGCAGTGGTAAGGTTATTGAAAAACCCATTCTTGAACCTTGTGAGAAAGATGATGAGTCAATCTCTGAGGGTAAGGAAGGGGTTGAATATGAACATTGCGAAGAAAAGACTGATTCCCCGCCAGCACTTCCATTTCCTCATGCTATGACCAAACAAAGAAAAGTCAATCACAACTCTAAAATCTTTGAAACTTTCAAACAGGTAAGGATCAATATACCTTTGTTGGATGCTATTAAATAGGTTCCTTCTTATGCTAAATTTTTGAAAGATTTGTGCACTGTGAAGAGAAAACTGAATGTGAAAAAGAAAGCCTTTTTAGCCGAACAAGTAAGTGCCATTCTTTAAAACAATAATGCTTTGAAATATAAAGACCCTGGTTGTCCTACAATTTCATGCTTTATTGGAGAACATAAAATTGAAAGAGCTTTACTTGATCTTGGAGCTAGTATGAATTTACTTCCATATTCAGTTTTTCAAAGTCTCAATCTAGGTGAGTTAAAACCAACTTCTGTAACTCTTTTACTTGCCGATAGATCTGTAAAAGTGCCTAGAGGAATAGTTGAAGATGTGTTAGTACAAGTCGATAAGTTCATTTATCCTGTGGATTTTATTGTCTTGGACACACAACCTGTTGAAGCATGTAATTCATTTCCTGTTATTTTAGGACGTCCATTTCTTGCAACTTCTAATGCATTGATTAATTGTAGGAATGGACTGATGAAGCTATCTTTTGGAAACATGACATTGGAGATGAATATTTTCAACATTTGCAAGCAACCTGGAGATGATAATGATTTACAAGAAGTAGATTCTATTGAAGAATTAGTTTATGATCAACTTGAATCTACTTTGAGTAAAATTGAGTTGGATGAATTTGAAGATTTGCAAATGATTTATTCTCAGGAAGAAATCACGGATGAAAAAGACACCGAAAAATGTTGATGTGGATCTTTTGTCAAGAGTGACAACAGATTCGACATCCAACATCACACCAATCGACGATTACTTTCCTGATGAATCCTTACTTTCTCTTAGTTCAATGCCTTGGTTTGCTAAAAATATCAATTTTCTTGCAACATAAGATTTGCCAGCTCATTGGAGTACCGATTGAACGAAGTAAAGACCTTTTATTGGGATGACCTTTACTTATTCAAATATTGTCCTGATAAAATATTTCGAAGATGCATTCCTGACAATTAGGTAAGTAGTGTCATTAAATTTTACCATTCTGAGGCATGGGGGACTCATTTCTTGTCAAAAAAGACGACTGCAAAAATCTTACAATGTGGATTTTATTGGCCCACCATGTTCAAAGACACACATGTGTTCTGCAAAGCTTGTGAAAATTGTCAAAAGTCAGGATTTATTTCAAAACATAAGGAATCTTTAGATAATCTTCTATTGACTTTTGAGACATATCCTGGTGGAGATGTGCACCGTGCATTTCAGGACTTATGACACAATTCAAAGACTAATCAACTTGACATGACCAAAAGATTGATGCCTTTTCTTAAGTGTAAGAGTGTCAAAGTAATAAATAACCCGGCAAGACCGGGGTCGAACTATAGGGAGGTTAACTGTATAAATTATAAATAACAACAATGATACAACAACAATAGTAACAACAACAACAACAACAACAACAACAACAACAACAACAAGAATAATAGTAATAATAATACTAATAATACTACCAATACCAATACCAATACCAATACCCAATACCAATACCAATACCAATAATAATAATAATAATAATAATAATAATAAAGGAGGAGAAGATGAAGAAGATGAAGAAGTTGATGAGAACTTTGAGACGAAGATTAATATGAGAATTAAACAATGATAAAAACAAATGTCAAGGTTAGAGGATCCACTAATGGTATTTCAAATAAGTATAGTATAAACTCTTAGTATTCAATTGGAAACCACACACAAAGGAGGTTCCAATCAGATTATAAATTGTTAACATGATTACATTAGTTATCTTATTCGAATAATGCTAATACTTGAAAATGTTGCCAAGCATTCATGATTATAACTTATGTTAATAACAATTCAAGTTCCTTTCATAGCTCAGATGTCGGTTATACCATACAGTATGGGCTATGAAATTACCAAGTATTTGTTGTACCAAGTGTTATACAACATATATCTAGATTAACCATTTAACAAGCAAAGTATTAAAAGTGAACAAGATAACAAATATAAAGCATGTTAGTATCCAACATTAGGGTCCATGTTAAGTTTATATTATACTTATTCTTACACCATTAGTGTACCCTTTTCACCTTGACATAATTAACTTAACTAAACATAATGAAAGAAAGAAACATAAATAAACAAGGAAAGAAAATGAAAAGCACAAGCAAGAGATTAATATAAGCAAAACTTAAGCATTACAAAATAAAAAAAAAGAGCAAGAGCATGATCTTAATCTGAAAATCAAGATGCCTAAATACATGGCAAATGCCTCCTTTTATAGGCCAAAATTCAGAACTATTGATTTGTTGATTAATTGATGAATGGGTGGCCACATCTTGACTTGGTGACAATTCTTATCTTCTTGTCTGCCAAAAACATCATTGATAACGTCATAATTTGAACAGATTTCAATCATGAAAGTTCTAGGGAATTGTCTCATCTTTCCAGGGTAAACATTTAAGATCATTTGAGCTTCTAGAACTCGAGATATGGGCTGAACACTAAACAGTGTCTGGGCTGCAGGACAGATTCGGACTTCTTCGTTGTTGCTACAATTTGGACTTGAAAACAGCCTTGTTAAATCTTGGGCTCCCATGAAAGTTGTAGGCCTATGTCTTACCTTTCCATCCATATAAAGTAAAACTAAATCTGAGATCTACAGCTCCAGATATGACCCGATTACCGAACAATGTTCCAGTTTGGACTACACCAACATCTCTTTTCTAAGTTTGGCCATCTCTTTGTCCTTTCAATTTCAGTACTTCAACTCATCAATCAATTCTTTCATTTATGTGATAGGCCTGCATTTAAGATGAACATTTACCATAAATTAAAGGTATCTTATATTATTAGATATGTTATTATAAAACATGCTTTAGTTAAGGAGTTATTGATACTTCAAGTGCAAAATGATGATATAAAACCTTGATAAAAATGCACTTTTAAGTACTAATCATATTATATTTTGTTATCTCTTCTGTTACATGAATTACTACAGATATAGTAATGAAGAGTAGATTATAGAATAGCCACATGAGGCTCTCACTATAGTAACAACTAACAGAAATAACAACAGTAATTAACACAAGGCTGGTACTGCAATGGTTTTATTTAAACAGTGTAAGCTGAAAGGTTGTGAGCACTATTATCAAAACACCATCGTTTTGTCAGTGTTCCTTTTTGGTTTGAAAATCTCTTTTTCCCGCTACAGTTCTTCCTGGTTCATAACAACACTTCCCCCTTTTGAAAAATGTTCCTTGTCCTCAAGGAACAACTGTGGGTACCTTAAGAGAAGATCATCAGTAAATTCTCAGGTGGCTTCAGATGATGACAGGGTCTTCCAGTGAATTAAGACCTGTGTTGCCGCTTGATTGCGATGTTTAACCATTCTTCTGTCAAGAATGGCTTAGGGTTGCAACCCTGGCTCTATGTTTTGGGCAGGTAAGTTGTCATATACTATCTTATGCCCCACATATTGCTTTAATTAGGAGACATGGAACATTGGGTGTATAACACTTCAACTGGGCAAGCCTAGCCGATATGCTACCGCCCCTATGCATTCAATAACTTGATAAGGACCGTAGCACTTGGCTGCCAGCTTGTGTGAAGCCCTCCTGCTCACCGTTTGCTGTCTGTAGGGTTGTAATTCTAAATAAACCTAGTCCCCCACCTTGAAGATGCGTTCATTGCGCTTCTTGTTTGCTAGTTGAATCATACGGTGTTGAGCTAGCTTGAGATTGTCTTTAATAGTCTTGAGCATGTCTTCCATTTGTGTTAATTTTTTATCAACAACGTCTATATTAGAATCCTTAGGAAAGAAAGGTATATGGATTGGAGGGGCCTAGCCATATAGAACTTCAAAAGGAGTAGACTTGATAGAGGAGTGATAGTTAGTGTTGTACCACCATTCGGCTAGGGGCAACCATTTAGACCATTGATCTGGTGTCTTGTTTGTCATGCATCTCAAATATTGTTCCAAGCACTTATTCACCACTTCTGTTTTCCCGTCTGTCACTGACTATAAAGGCAGGTAAGCCGTGTAGTTTGTAGATGTTGTTCATGAAAGCATTTGTTACTGTGGCAGCTGTATAAGGATGGGATAGAGCAATGAAATGGGTATACTTGCTGAACCTATCTACCATGACTAACACCATATTTTTCCCTTTGGAATTCGGTAGCCCTTCAATGAAGTCCATACTGATGTCCACAAACGGTGCCCGGGGTATAGGGAGAGGTTGAAGCAAACCTGGTGTTAGGACATTCTCGCTTTTGTTTTTTTGACTGGAGTGACACTCCCTCACATATGCTCGCACATTCTTTTGTTGTTTCCTTCAATAGAATAGTGATCCCAACCGTTTGGAAGTGACAGTAATACTAGATTGGCCTCCTATGGTAGAGTCATGATAGAGTGAGATTAGTTTGCCCTGCAGGTCAGGGTCATTGCCCACCACCAGTTTGCCCTTTCTGTATAGATGTCCATTCACCTATGCATAAAGTGGGTGTAAACTAGGGTCCTGTTTCAGCTAAGTTATGATCTCTAATAAGTTATTATATGTCACCCAGTATGCCTGAACTTTTTCTAACAGGTTGGACGAAATGGTGGACAGTGGAAGGGAGAACACCTCACTACTGGTGCACCAAGACAGAGCATCAGCAACAATATTTTCCTTTCCTTTTCTGTATTTAATATCGTAATCAAAGCCTAAAAGCTTGGCTAGCCAGATGTGTTGAGAGGGGTAGGATACCTTTTGTGCCAGTAAGTATTTGAGGCTAACATAATCTGTCCTGATCATAAAATGTCTTCCCTAAAGATAGTGTCTCCACTTGGTATCTGCCTGTAGAATGGCCAACATCTCTCTTTCATAGGTCGATAACGCTTGTTGTCTAGGTCTCGAGGATTTGCTGATGAATGCGATATGGTGTCCCTCTTGCATAAGTACAACACCTAGACCAGATCCTGATGCATTTGTTTTAACCATAAAAGGTTTGTTAAAATCAGGCAGGGAGGGAACCGGGGGCTGGTTCATGGCCTTCTTTAGGTTTCTGAAGGCTTCGAGTGCATCTTCCTGCCAGGCAAATGCATCTTTCTTTAGTAACTGGGTGAGTGGCTTGCTAATGGATCCGCAGTTCTTGACAAACCTGCGATAGTATCCAATAAGGCCTAAGAATCCTCATAGTTGCTTGACATTTTGAGGTTCTGGCCAGTCCATAACGGCTTAAATCTTTTAGAGGCGGTAGCTACTCCCTCTTTGGAGATTACATGCCCCAAATATTCCACTTAAGGAATACCAAATGCACACATGTTGCTCTTAGCCACCAACTGATGCCCTATAAGTAACTCAAATATTATTTGTAAATGCTTCAGATGTTCGGTCATTGATTGATTGTAGATCAGAATATCATCAAAAAAGACTAACACAAACTTCCTAAGATGTTTCCTGAATACTTCATTCATCAAGCTTTGGAAAGTGGCAGGGGCGTTGGTAAGCCCAAATGGCATTACCAAGAATTCATAATGGCCGTTATGAGTTCGAAATATTGTCTTGAATACATCCCGAGGAGTCATTCTAATCTGGTGGTAACCAGATCGTAAGTCCACCTTTGAAAACACTGTTGCCCCCAGCTCTTCTAATAACTCGTTTACTATAGGTATTGGAAATTTGTCCTTGATGGTAAGTTGATTGAGAGCCTTGTAATCGACACAGAGTCTCTAGGACCCATCCTTCTTCTTAACCAAAACAACGGGGGAAGCAAAATGGTTGTTGCTCTGTTGGATAATTCCAGACTTAAGCATTTCCTCCACTATTTTTTCCAGTATATCTTTTTGCACTCCAGAGTATCTGTAGGGTCTGAGGTTGATAGCTTGAGCTCTTTCCTTCACTGGAATAGTGTGGTTGTACGTTCTAATTGGAGGCAGGCCTTTAGATTCCCTGAATAATTCCTTGTAACACTCCAGTAGTTCTCCCATGGATGCCCGTTTCTTTTGATTGCTTATGGTTAGGAGTGACATAGAGTGTATACCCATGTTATCTTCCTCAAGGGGTATCAAACTACAGAGACTCATACCTGCTAACTGAGTAGGGTTAACCATCAAGCTATTAAGTTGTGTTAACTCAATTGTTTGTACCTTGGTGCAGTCAGTGCCCTTGAGTAATACGTCTTGATCGTGCCATTTAAAGTACATCCAGAGATCCTTGTAATTGGATGCAATATTACCTAGCGTTGTTAGCCATTTGATACCTAAAACCATGTCACAGTTGATTAAATCAACAATGAATACATCCGCTTCAAAATTTACTCCTTGCATTCTCTATTTAAAGTCCCTGCACATGGTTGAGCAGTGCATAGTACCTTCGTTTGTTGTTTCTACCACCAAGGTTCTGATGGGAGTAATTAGACATTGTAGCTTGTTGACAGTCATACTATTGAGAAAGTTATGGGTGTTGCCAGAATCGATCAAGATATATATAGGGTGTTTGTCAACCTTCCCAGTTACTCTTAATGTATGGCAACCCATCATCCCTTCCAGAGCATTGAGAGAAATATGAGGGGTGAGTGAGTTGTGTTCAACAGTATTTACTTCCCCTTTTGTGTCGACAATATCCTCATAATCTTCAATTATGCATAAAGAGTATAATCGCTTGTTTTTGCATCTGTGACTTGGAATAAAACATTTATCACACCAGAAACATAGTCCTTTGACCCTTATTTCTTCTAAGTCTCTGGGTCGTATTTATCTGGTTGATTTTTGTGAGGAGTGTGTTGTTAGAGTGAGTAGTATGCCATTGTGTCGTGGTTTGAAGGTGTTAAGGGTTTGAGGTGCTGGATGTCTTGAATATGGTAGAGGTGTGTTTTGTTTGAAAGAGGTGGAGTGAGGCAGAACTTGGGAAGTGTATTGGTGTTGTGTTTGGTGTGGTGGGAAGAGTGATCTTCCATAAGCCAGAGTATTATTTTGCAGTCTAGCGAGATTGTAGGCTTGCTTAAGGGCTTTAGGGTCGAACATTTTAACTGGATTCTTAATCTCTATTTCCAGTCCTCTGATAAAAAAACACCATTTCCTGTTTCTCACCAATGTCGGCCTTGTTCCAAAGGATATCAAAATCTTGAATATACGTCTCCAAGCTACCAGTCTGCCTTAACTCCATCAGCTCTTTAAGGGGGTTTTGTTGGCCACCAAACCGACCACACAAAGCCTTAGTGTATTCTTCCCACGTAGCCTCCTAACCCCCTAGACTCCGTGTAACATTTTGATGCCAGTATAAAGCCATTCCATCTAAATAAAAAAAAAAGCCAACTTAACCTTTTCTGCTCCTTTAATTTCTTCCATGTCAAAATATTGATTACATTTATACAACCATTTGTGAACATCTTCCCCATTAAAACATGGAAAGTCTCTTCTAGGTTTATGTACCTTATAGGAATGTTACCCCTCTACGCCAAAATCGTTTGTCTTTGAAGTAGAACCTCCATGTTGTATGTCCTGGTAATCCTTCGCAGGGCTATGCTCCATCGCAGTCGTCTGCATCCTCTGTAGGAGAGTAGTCTGTTGGTAGGTTATACCATTGATGAGCTCCTCAATCTTATTATCTTGAGTCAATTTGGTAGTGTAATAGTTGTCCATAGGTTTCCAACAAGGTTAAAACATGCTCATGTAGCATCGATTGTTCCTTGTTTGCAACCTTGAAAGAATCTTCCAACTTCTTAAGATCTTAGAACCTCGTGTCTAATGGTATAGCTGAAGTCTGAAGATCAGCGGCTCTGATACCACTTGTTGCAAGTTGAATCTTGAGAGAACCAATTAGAAGAAAACCCAATTGATTAGTTAGAGTAGCTAGAGCCTTTCTAACTAACATAAGAGCATGATGAATAACAGAAGGATTGAGGAAGGGATGTGAAGAGAGAAGAGAGAATAAGAAGGAAACACGTTGATTGTATTATATTTTGTTATCTCTTCTGTTACATGAATTACTACAGATATAGTAACGAAGAGTAGATTCTAGAATAGCCACACGAGGCTCTCACTATAGTAACAACTAACAGAAATAACAACAGTAATTGACACAAGGCTGGTGCTGTAATGGTTTTATTTAAACGGTACATGTGAGGGTAGTGAGCACTATTATCAAAACGCCATCATTTTGTCAGTGTTCCTTTTTTATTTGAAAATGTCTTTTTCCCGCTACTATTCTTCCTGGTTTGTAACACTCGGCTTGAGGCCAGGTTAGGGTTTTTATGGTGGTTGTGTGACCATGCTAGATCAACGAGGATTGTTGGTGGTGGGAATACTTTAGGGATCTCATGACCTGTCTTTGATTGACAGTAGTGGGTCTCCATTTTGCTTTAGGATTCAACAACCATCAATATACATCAATGTATGTTGCACTGATCATCCTTGGGAGTGCTGTTAGCATCCACTTGGTTGGCGTTCTGGTTTTTATTTTTTGTACTTAGTCTCGGTGTTCAGTTCTCTCTTCGAGAGAGACGCTGGTGGGTAGAAGGCAACTTGCAGCCATATAAATTGCTACTTGAATTTGGTTTTCTTTTCTTTCTAGTCTTGTTTCTTTTCCATTTAAATGTGATTTGGCTATGATAAGAGGCATACTCTGTGTGTATTTTTATGATAGTTTCTTGGTCTTTTTGAGATTTTCTTATCCCCTTTTTTCGTTGCCATGCTTTTTTTTTCTTTTTGGTTTTATGCTCTGTCTTTGCCTTTTTTTTGCTTGCTTGCATGGTCGATTATTAGTCTTGAGGTTGAAATGACGAGGTTGTTTTTATGATATGTTGAGTTGTTTGTATTTTTTGGCTATGATTTTGCGTTTAAAAGGGGATTTCAATCTAGATTGGTCTTTGTTTGATTTGTTTGCATCTTTTTGGATTTCTTAGAGGGAACTCAGGTTGTCATCATTGCTATGTTTTGTATTTTATGTTTGACATTCTGCGAAGAAACTGTTAGCGAACTCTTTATATGTTAGTTCATCCAAGTCCATCCTTTTAGGACTGCATGCATTTACTCATTTGTCGTCTAAGAAGGCGTTGTTTTCAACCTCTCTTTTTTTTGTTGTTCTTGGTCTGTTTTATGTTTTTTCTTTGCTTTTTTTTTTTTTAAATTTTGTTCGATTATTAGAAGGCATGTTTTAATTTTCATGCTTGACCTTACTGTGGTTAGGTTATCGGGTTTTGTCTAGTTGTTCATGTCTCTTTGGGCGAATGATTCTTCGCATCATGCAAATGTCTTATGGTTGCAGGTGCCTCGA